>Ga0209415_10006468_pt1 | contig 20809 bp, 16 predicted proteins | sample PeaSoiSIISIP2007_FD_187696 | JGI IMG/M metagenome (GOLD analysis project Ga0209415, IMG submission 187696) | Peat soil microbial communities from Weissenstadt, Germany - SII-SIP-2007 (SPAdes) (version 2) | ecosystem: Environmental > Terrestrial > Soil > Wetlands > Peat | place: Germany...
AACCGCTTCGGAAAGACCTTTCGTACCGACCAGAACTTCGCTGACCTTGTCTTTCAGGATCTGCGTGTAGAGAAGTTGCTTGGCGTACTCCCATTCGTAGAGCGCCTTGCCTTCATCGAGTCCCTCGTAACACTGCAAGCGGATCATTTCTTCTTTGAGCGAGGCGGCGAGAACCTTGGCCAGATCGGTCTTGCCAACACCGGCAGGCCCTTCAACCAGCACCGGCTTTTTCATGGCGGTCGCCAGATAAATCACCGTCGCGATACGACGACTGGCGATATAATTATGTCTGCCAAAACTCTCGACTACGTCTTCAATCGATGAAAACATTGGACCTCCTCGATCGCTGCGGCTGGCGCTACCGTGCCGCGCAACCATAGTTCAATATCACGCCGAATGCTGAGTGCAAACACCGATAGCTAGTCAAATGTGTAATTCCTCGAGCACCGGTTGGTTGCGATCGAAACGCTCGCGCGAGAGCGCGCTGGCGTCGAATTTCCCATAACGTCCATCGGCGATTAACTCGGCCAACGCCTGCCCGGCGCCGTAGGATTGCATAACGCCGCGTCCACTGAACGAATGCGCCTCGTAAATACGGGGGGCGGCGCGTCCGACGATCGCGCTGCGGTCGGGACTCACCTCGTAGAGCCCCGCCCATCCGCCGGCATGGCGCATCCGCTCACAGCAACTCATCCGCGCGTACATCCGGGGCCAGATTTCAGCCAAAAAGAAGGGTTCGCCGTCGTATTCGAAATGATGGCCGGGCGGGGTGTCCGGCGGCGAATAACCGGCCAGTATGTGAGGGCCATCGTTATGGAAATAGATGCCGGAAGTGTCCACGATCATGCCATACGCGGCGAAATTTGCCGCGCGATTATCCACCAGACAGATCTGCCGGCGAATCGATTCGCTGTAATTCTTGAGGCCGAAGATCGCGAGCGCGTTGTCCGACCATGCGCCGGTGGTGATCGCGACCGTATCGGCGCGCAAGTCGAACAACCGTCCCGACTCTGCCTCGCCCGGGCCGTCCTCGGTCATCATGCGCACGAGGCCCTCATCGCTGAGAGGAGCGGTCGACTGCCAGCATTGAAGGCGCACTTCGTTTGCGTCGACGTTGGCGGCGTGAACGTAAACGCGGTCGAGAAATTTCGCGCCCTGTTCGATCGCCCGTGCGCGGTAATGCTGCTTCAGCAGGTTGGGATTGATGAGTCCGTCGGCGGGCGAGAAAGTCGCTCCCGCGATACCGTCGAGGCGATCGATTTCGGGCACGCGGCGACTGACTTCAGTGGGTGTCAGCGCCTCAATCGGATGACCCAGTGAGCGTTGGACTTCCAAGCGATCGCAGGCCTTAGGCCAAGTCTCCGCGTCGTACAGCCAGAGATAGCCCTTTTGGCGAAAGCCGACTTCGTCGCGGATACTTTCGTAGTAGCGAATCGAATCGCGGCAGAGCGTGATATTGACGGGCTGCCACCAGGTGGCGCGGACCCCGCCGGCGTTTTTCTCGCTCGAACTGAGGCGTCCGCTAAGGTCGATATCCGCGACCGCGACCCGCAAGCCGCGGATCGCCAGACCCATTGCGACCGAACTACCGATAACGCCGCCGCCGATTAGCGCGACGTCGTAATGATCGCTCGCCGACACGGTTCAATTCTAGCAAAGGAGTTCGTCGCGCGCCCCTTGTATTTACCGTTCCCGATTTGCGACTTTTGAAGCGCCATGTGCACGCTCGCAATTTACTTCCGCGTCTTTGGCGACTACCCGGTGGTGGTGGCGGCCAACCGTGACGAATTTCTCGATCGCCCCGCGCTGCCGCCGACGGCCCTGGGCGATCGGCCACGGATTATCGGCGGCAAGGATTTGCGCGCCAGCGGGACCTGGCTGGGCATCAATGAGCACGGGCTGATAGTCGGCTTGCTGAACCGGCGCATCGTGGAGAACGGGCCGAACGACGATAACTTGCGCTCGCGCGGTCTGCTCTGCCTCGACGCCTTACAGCACGCGACCGCGGCGTCGGCGCTGCAGTACGTCGAAATCCAGCACGCCCGCGACTACAACGGCTTCAACCTTCTGATGGCCTCGCGGAATGAGGCGTTCGTCGCGTACAACCGCGGCGGCGAAATCGAAGTCGTCAAGCTCACGCCAGGAATGCACCTGCTAACCAATGCCGACGTTGACGATTTCGAGTGTCCACGGATCAGCCGTTCGTACGGCCGCTTCGCCGAACTTGGACAGCGCGAGGATTTTGCCGCCGATCCGGTCGGGCGGCGCGCGGAGCTCGCGGCGTTGCTCGCCGATCATTCGACGCAACTCGATGCGCGCACCGGGCGGCCGAATTCGCTTTGCCTTCATCTCGGCGACTACGGCACGCGGTCGTCGAGCTTGATCTTCCTCCGTCGCGATTCGACGACGGTCGATCATTTTTTTGCTTCAGGCCCGCCGTGCACGGCGTCCTATGAGCGCGCCGCAGTGCCCTGATTTGTTGTACGGTTCTTAACGCTATTCAGCGCGAAATCGATGGCGTCAATGTTGGCGCTTGGGATGGAGCTTGGGACGCGCGGGTTTGCGCGCATAATGCGTCGGATCGGGAACGCCGGCCGCGAGAAATCCGTCGACCCGCTCGGCGCACTTGGTACACGCGCCGCAATGCACAGTGCCTGCGGGGCGCGCGCATGAAACCGTCAGCTCCATCGGCATGCCGGCGCCGGCGCGCACCACGTCCGCCTTGGATTTACCGGCGAACGGCGTGCGAATCACGAGTTTGATACCGACGCCAAGTTCGACGGCGCGCGCGAAGGCGCGGAAGAATTCGGGCCGCGCATCAGGGAACGGGTTGCTCTCGAGCGGCGCCATCGCGATCTCGCCGATCTGATTGCGCGCGCTGAAAATCGCGGCCTTGGTCAGCAGCGTGAAGTTGCGCCCGAGAATGTAGTTCGAGGCGAGGGCCGCGTTGTAACCCGGCACGTCGCGGCCGGTGATGCTCCAATGGTCGCCCGCCAGATCGCGCATCGGCAGACTCAACGCCGTCACTGGTTCAATGTTCGGCAGCTTGAGCGCGCGCACAAAGCGCCGCAGCGTCGCGAGTTCATCGCGCTCCCAAGCCAGCCCGGCGCGAATATAAACCGGGAAGACGTGACGGCCCGATCGCGCGATCGTTCCGAGCATCACGGAGCTGTCGAGTCCGCCGCTGGCGAGGACCGTGATACGTCCGGCGACCGGCGTGATTTGATATCCCTCTGGCACCTTCGCCGATGACTTCGCGGCTTGATTGTCTGTGCGTTTCAATATCTATCCAGTCAGTTGAGGATACGGCCGCCCTCGAGCATCAGGGTCGAGCCGGTCGCATAATCGGTTCCCTCGCAGAGAAAGAGCACCGCGCGGACGACGTCCTCGGGCGAGCCGAGACGTTTGGTCAACGTGGCGTTGCGCAGTCGATCGATCTGGGTGGCGTCGTAGTCATCGGGGGGCATCACGGGGCCGAGCGCGATGCAATTCACCTGGACTTCGGGTGCCAAGGCCTTGGCCAGCGCACGGGTGAGTCCGATCAGACCGGCCTTCGAGACCGAGTACGGAACGTAGTTCTTGTAAGGACGGATGCCGGCCCAGTCACCGAGATTGATGATCTTGCCGGCACCACTTCGGCGCATCGCAGTGCTGGCGAATTTTGACAGAAAGAACGGCGCTTTGAGGTTGGTGTCGAGGTTCACGTCCCAATCGCGCTCGGTAATTTCCTCGAACGATTTGCGCACGAAGATCGAGGCGGAGTTGATCAGCACGTCGATTCGTCCAAAGGCCGCGAGGACTTCCGCGGTCATCTGTTCGATCTCGCCGACCTGTTCGAGGTTCGCGTGAAAGGGCTTTGCGCGACCGCCGGCATGCTCAATTTGTGCGACCACCGCTTCCGCTTGTGCGCGTGAGTTCCGGTAGTGAATTGCGAGGATGGCGCCCCGATCGGCCAGCGAGAGTGCGATGGCGCGCCCGAGGCGGCGGCCTGCACCGGTCACGAGTGTGACCTTTCCCTTCAGGTCCATCGCTTCGGCCGATCCCGCTGGTCATGCGTGGGCGAGCTTATACGGGATCGCGGACTATCAACCTGCATCGATCGCGCGCAGCAGGGCCAAGTTGTCCGAGTGGCCGGTCTTGGAGCCAGTGACGTGACCGATGATCGGCCGCCCGAGGAGATAAAGGTCGCCGATCAGGTCGAGCACCTTGTGCCGTGCAAACTCGTCGGGAAAGCGCAGCGTGGTGTTCACGACTTTCTCGTCATCGACGAGGATCAGGTTGTCGAGGCGGCCGCCGCTCGCGAGTCCCATTTGCGCGAGCTTGTGAAATTCGCGGACGAAGCCGAAGGTCCGCGCGGGCGCAATTTGATCGACATAGTCGTCGGTCGAGGTCAGCTCGAAGTGCACGTGTTGCACGCCAATCGGATGCGGATAGTCGAGCGTGTAGTCAATGATGAGATGGTCGGCGGGTTCGATGCGAATGAACTCGTCACCCGCGCCCACCTGAATGGTTTTCGTGACTGAGATCGGTTCGACTGAGGCTGACTGGTTACGCACACCGGCTTCGCGCAACTGCTTGCAATACTCCAGCGCCGACCCGTCGAGGGCGGGAACTTCGTCGTCGGTCTTGACCAGCAGATTGGTGATGCCCAGCCCATGGAGCGCCGACATCAGATGCTCGACGGTGCGAATGGAATGGCCATTGCCGCTGAGCGTGGTGTTGTAGCCGGTCTCGGTGACATTTTCGAGACGCGCCGGGATGGCAGATTGGTCGGCCAGCGACGAGAACACGATGCCGGTGTTCGGGCCGGCCGGATGGAGTATCACGCCGGTCTTCAAGCCGGAGTGAAGCCCCTGCCCTGCTAGCACGAGGGACTCTTTGACCGTGCGTTGGCGCCGTCCGACAACGCCCGTGACCGCGATCCGCGACATTCCGGTGACGTGGCCCTCGCCGACCGGTTCGGGACCGCGACTGCCGCCGGTCTCGCCGGAGAGGACTCGTTCGATTGAGGCGAGCAGACCCGCCACCGAGAAGGGCTTTTCGATGAAGTCCGCGGCGCCGAGGCGGGTCGCGGCCACCGCGTTCTGAATGTTGGCGTGGCCGGAAATCATGATGACGCGGGTGTGGGGCTGCTCAGCTTTGATGCGACGGAGGAGTTCGATGCCGTCTAGCTCGGGCATCCAGACGTCGAGCAGGACCACCTCGGGGTTCTCGCGGGCAATTAGGGCCATCACAGCGGGGGCGTCGCCGGTATCGAGCACGCGAAAGCCTTCGTCGCTCAGGATTCCGCGCAGGGAAGACCTGATCCGCTCCTCATCATCCACCACCAATACGGTCGCATTCACTGGGCTACCTGCGGCTAAGGGCATTTAATTTTGGCTTTGGCATCGAAGATTTGGGTTTGTTTGTGAGTCCAAAGTTTCGAAGAGGCTGGTTTCCGCTTTCAGGAGCTGGCCGTAAAATCTCTGGAATTTTGACCCGTTCAAGCGGAAACCTTTGTGAATTGCTGGTCTTTTACTGGAAATTCGATGACGAATCTACTGCCTTGGGGCCGGTTGGGGTGGACTCGGACGAACCCGTGATGGTCGGTGACGATGCTGGCCACGATCGCGAGGCCCAGGCCGGTGCCACCTTGCTTCGTCGAGAAGTAGGGTTCGAAGATCCGCGTGCGGTTACGCTGGTCCACACCGAGACCATTGTCGCACACTTCGAGGGTAACTACACCGCTGCGGGGATCGATACTTGTGGATAACTCGATTCGTGGCCGGTCCCCGTTGTGGTTCACGCTGAGGGTGGCGGCGACAGCGTTATCGAGCAGATTGACGAGCGCGCGTTTGAGGGCCTCGCGATCGATGGCGATGGGGGGGATCTCGGGTGCCAGGGTCAGGACGAAGTCCACGGCGGGATTCGCGCCGCGAAAGTTGTTGAGAGTTTCTTCGGCCAGCGCGTTGAGGTCGCCCGGCAGCGGATTGAGCTGTGGCATCCGGGCAAAGGCCGCGAATTCGTTCACCAGCCGCTTGAGGTCCTCGACTTCGCCGATAATCGTATGGGTACATTCGTCGAGCAGGCGGGCGTCGCCGTCGGCGAGCGGGCCGAGCTGGCGGCGCAAGCGTTCGGCCGAAAGCTGAATGGGCGTGAGCGGATTCTTGATTTCGTGGGCGATGCGCCGCGCCACTTCGCGCCAGGCCTCCATCCGCTCGACCTTCGCAATCTGACTGACGTCCTCGAAGAACAGGACCGTGCCGAGATCGCCGGTCTCGTCGCCGAGCGGACTCGCCGTCATCATCAGCTCGGCCTCTGTGCCGCCGCCGTCAAGTTTGAAGGAGGAGCGCACTTCGGGTGGACGAGGACCAGTCGAGAACAGATCGTCGAGCTCACGCACCAGCGTGGGCGGAAGACATCCGCTGTAACGGTGGCCGAGCAATTCGACGGCACGCAGCCCGAGCATCCGCTCGGCGCACGGATTTATCGCCGTCACACAGCCGTCGGGATCAAGCCCGACGACCCCGGCCGAAACGTTGCGCAGCAAGGTCTCGGTGTAACGGCGACGACGTTCGAGTTCGGCACGTGAAGCGCGCAAATCCGTGGTCATCCGGTTGAACGACCCGACGAGGTGGCCGATCTCGTCGTCGCCGACCGGCGGAATCTCGTAAGCGAGATTGCCCGCGGCGACAGCCTGCGTGCCTTCGGCCAGCAGCTTGATCGGGCCGGTAATCCCGCGCGCGAGATACATGCCGAACCAGCTCGCGAGCAGCACCACGGCGAGACCGATCAGCACGAGCGCCACGATGTAGCTGTGCATGATCGGCTGATGCAGGATGCGGAGCTGGAAGTATTCCTCGAAGGTGCGCGAAATGCCGGCGGCTTTGGCGGCCAGACTCTTGGGCAAATAGTAATCGACGACGATCGCGCCGACCACGTTGTCAACGTCGGGCGAAGCGTAAATCGGCGCACTGCCGCGAATGACGTCGGACTTGCCGAGGCGATCGGTGCGGGTGAGCGAACGGCCGCGCAAGGTGCCGATGACGATAGGCGCATCGGGGGCGACGCCGATGCCGGTCGGCGTTCGCGGACTGAGGACCAGCATCACGAGGCTGCGATTCACCGAAAAAACTTCGATCGTGCCGAGATTGTATTGCTGCTGCGCCCTTTGCAGCGACTGGCGCAATTGCCGGCGATTGGCGGGATTAAGCAGGTCGCGCTGCGCCACCATTTCCGCCATCACATGCGCGAAATGGGCCGCATTGTTGGCCGAGTTGAGATAATAGACCTTCGCGATGTCGAGTGAATCGTCGAGTACGCGCTCGTATTCCGGGTTGAACCAACTGTCGATGTCGGCGTGCAGAAACGCGCCGGCCACATATAAGAGGAAGGCGCTCGGCACCAGCGCCACCGCGATAAACCCGAAGACGAGGCGCGCCTGCAGCTTCGATCCGATGAGCCCGCGGCGGCGCTCGAAAACGGTTTTCGCGAGGTTGCGACCGACCAGTACGAGCATCAGGCCGAGCAGCAGAAAGCTCAAATCGAAGAGCAGGATGACGACCAGATTCGAGACCAGCGAGGTGTGCGAACTGAGCGGCGGCAGCGTGGTCTGCGCGAGGACGAAGGCGATCAGCGTCGCCGAGGCGACGGCCACGGCGATTAACTCGCGACGGCGCCGCTTGGCCTCGGCTCCGGTGATCTGCGCTTCGGTTTCGTCGGGCATGATCGGATGCTCAGCGCCTTAGCAGCGCGATCAAAAGCGTCAGCAACAGGCTGAGCACGATCGAGGTGACGATCGGAAAGTAGAAGGTGAAGTTGCCGCGACGCACGAGGATGTCGCCGGGTAAGCGGCCGAGGCGGCTAATGAGAGGGATCGACGGCGCAATCCAGATGACGAGGCCGATCACGGCGATGACGAGGCCGAAGATGACGATGGCCTTTCCCATAGGACGTAATCTTAGCGCAGGTGGTAGTCAAAATCGCGAGGGCTAGAGGAGGTTGTTGAGGAGCGGGGAACTATGGTTTTTTTCTGAAACCTCATAAGGGTTCAGACTTCCCGTTTGGTAAGAGCGCGCTTCGCCGATTTAACAGTGTTATCGCTGATGCTCGCGGGATGCTTGATCGCGCCGCCAATAGGTTAGTTAGTTCACCGTCATAGTCTGTCTCGCGATGCGGGCGGCGCCCGTTTGGCCGCAATCGAAGTATCGAGGAAATAAAGACTGACTATACGAGCGTTAGTGCATGGCTCGCTTGGAAAAGGGAAGTCTGAAACCTCGTCACCAGTAGTGGGGCGGCGATTCATGCGGCCCGCCGCGAGGAGTAGCCATTAGGTGCGCCGCGTGGATTGCCGCAAGGAGCGGCGATCCAGCGCGGCGCATAAACGTTCGGACGGCGAGCGTTCCGGGCTATGGCGACGCCCGGGTGATTATGCGTGGGCATGCGCCTTCGCGGTTTCCTGCGCGTCTTTCTTTTCCTTGATCACCTTCTCTGCGATCGGCGCCGGAACCTCGTCATAATGATGGAAGCGGGCTTCGAACGATCCGCGCCCCGAAGTCATCGAGCGCAGGTCGGGCGCGTATTTAAGGATTTCCGCCATCGGGACGAGCGCCTTGATCACTTGCGCATGGCCCTTCGTTTCCATCCCGAGCACACGGCCGCGGCGCGAGTTAAGGTCGCCGATGACGTCGCCCATACAATCGTCGGGCGAGGTTACATCGACTGACATGACCGGCTCGAGCAGGATCGGCTTGGCCTTTTCGAGCGCGATTTTGAAGCCCATCGAAGCGGCGATCTGAAAGGCCATGTCCGAGGAATCGACGTCGTGGTAGCTGCCGTCATAAACGGTGACCTTGACGTCAACCATCGGATAGCCGGCGAGAAAGCCCTCGGGCAGCGTGTTGCGGATGCCTTTTTCGACCGACGGAATGAACTGACGCGGAATCGCGCCGCCGACGATCTGGTCAACGAACTCGAAGCCTTTGCCGCGCGCGAGCGGCTCGATCTTGAGCCAGCAATCGCCGTACTGGCCGCGGCCGCCGGACTGGCGCTTGTACTTGCCTTGCGACTCGGCGCGCCCCTTGATGGTCTCCATGTAGGGGACTTTCGGCGCCTGTAATTCGACCTCGACGTTAAACTTGCGCTTGAGCTTTTCGACCGTCACCTCGATATGCATCTGGCCGGTGCCCGAGAGAATAATTTCGTGGGTCTGCGGGTCGCGATGAGTTTCGAGCGCGGGATCCTCCTCGACCAGGCGTTGCAGCGCGAGCGAGGATTTCTCCTCGTCGGCGCGGGTCTTGGGGCGAATCGCGAAGGAGATAACCGGCGCCGGTTTTTCGGGCTGGGGATAGATGATGACGGCCTTTTCGTCGGAGAGCGTGTCGCCGGTAGTGGTGTCCTTGAGCTTCGCGACGGCGATGATTTCGCCGGCCAGCGCGCTCTGCAGCGGCGATTGCTTCTTGCCCTCGAGACGCAGCAGGTGGCCGAAATGCTCCTTGGTGCCGCGCGTCGAATTGAGCACGTTGGCGTCGGTGACCGCGCGTCCCGACAGCACCCGCATGATGGAGAGCTTGCCGGCGAAGGGATCGATGACGGTCTTGAAGACCAGCGCGGAAAACGGCGCGGCGGGATCGTGGGGGCGCTCGACCGGCGTGCCGTTGGAAGGCCCCTGCCCTTGCACGGCGGGACGCTCGTTAGGCGCCGGCATCAGAGTGGCGATCGCGTCAAGCAGCGGGGCCACGCCGATATTTTTCGTTCCGGAGCCGCACAGCACCGGCGTCAACTTGCAAGCAATAACCGCATTACGGAGTGCCGCACGCAATTCGTCGTCGGAGATTTCGCCTTGTTCGAGATATTTTTCGAGCAGCGCGTCGTCGGTTTCGGCGACCGCCTCGCAGAGGTTAGTGCGCGCTTCCTCGGCGCGGGCGCGCAAATCGCCGGACAACTCTTCCTCGCGCGCTTTGCCGTTGGCGTCGGCGTAAGTGAGGGCCTTCATCGCGAGGACGTCGATGACGCCGTTGAAGCCGGCCTCCTCGCCGAGCGGAAGAGTCAGCACGACGGGCTTGGCTTCGAGCGTTTTTTCGAGATCGTTCAGGGCCGCCGCGAAGTTCATCCGCTCGCGTTCGAGACGCGAAACGAAGGCAATCCGCGGCAGATCGAGCCGCTTGATCTCGTCGAAGATTTTCTCGGCTTCGACCTTCAGATCAGCGCCTGCGCTGGCGACGAAAACGACGCCATCAACGGCGCGCATCGTATTGAAACATTCGGGCAGGAAGGCAGTGTAACCGGGGGTGTTGGCGACGATCGCCTCGGTCTTTTTCCAATTGAGATGATGGAAGGATGAGCTTATCGAGATGTGGCGCGCGAGCTCCTCGGGCTCGAAATCCATGACCGCGCTGCCGTCGTCGGGACGGCCGAGAACCTTGGTCGCGCCGGCCGTATACAGCATCGCTTCGGCGAGCTGCGTCTTGCCGGCGCCACCTTGGCCGACGATTGCGATTGTCCTTAGCCGACTGATTTCTTCAACTGCCATAACGATTCACCTCTCCGAAACGTATTCGTAACGTGGGTCGGAGCGCGCGAAATCAACGCACATCGAATCGCCGCAGTCTTGCTGAACGGCGGTCCGGCGCACGCGCCGCCGCGTTCCTCTGTTAATCGCAGGCTATTAATTCATCCCGCCTGGCGCGGGTCCCCACCTCCTGATCCCATCCCTGGTCGGGCAAGCTTCAATCGTATGCCCCTTCGATGCTGACGTCGCCAGTCAATACTCGCTGCGGCCCAACGTCGGTAGCGAGCATCAACGCGCCGTCGCTATCGATACCGCGCACGACGCCAACAATGCGGGCGTCGCCGTCAATCACCGTCACGCGCCGGCCGGTCAGCGCCGAGTAGCGCTCCCATGCCGGGCGCACCGTCGCGAAGCCGTCGGCCTCTACTTCCATATAGCGAGAGTGCAGCCGATTAAAAAGGGTCGCCGCGAGCTCGATGCGGTCGCAAGCGCGGCCGGTCGCGATGCGCACCGAGGTAGCCTTGTCGCGGAGGTCGTCGGGGACGTCGCCGGGCGCGAGATTAAGGTTGAGGCCGATGCCGAGCAGGACGCATTTGAGGCGCTGCTTGCCGTCGGTCACGGCCTCGGCGATGATGCCGCCGGCCTTGCGCCCATTGAGCCAGACGTCATTGGGCCATTTGAGGGCGACGATTCCCGGCGCGACGGTCTCGAGCGCCTCGGCCGCGGCGACGCCCGCGACAAGGCTGAGGCGCGGGACTTCGGCGAGCGGCATCGAGGGGCGCAAAATGATCGTCGTATAGAGATTGACGCCGGCGGGCGAGTGCCACGCGCGGCCCATCCGGCCACGCCCGGCGGTCTGGAGCTCGGCGATTACGACGGTGCCTTGCGCGGCGCCCTCATCGGCCATCTCGGCGGCAACGCGCTGCGTCGAGGCGACGTCGTGGAAATAGTGGATGCGCCAACCGACGCGGCCGGGCGTGCCGTTCTCGATTTGATGATAGGGGTTGGTCGCCATTAGAAAAACCCTTGGGAACAACTGGAGCGCGTGACTTAGCCGCCGATCCGAGCATCGCGAGCGTCAATCAGTTAAACATTCGATGCGCATGCTCAGGTCCACGGCCTTGACGGAATGGGTAAGAGCGCCGATCGAAATCAGATCGACGCCGGTCTCGGCGATGGCGCGGACGGTGTCGAGGTTCACGTTGCCGGAGGCTTCGAGGATGACGGCGTCGCCGACGATTTTGCGCGCGGCGCGCAAATCGTCGAGCGCCATGTTGTCGAGCAGGATCGAGGTCGCGCCGTGCGCGACCGCCTGCTCGACCTGCGCCAGCGTTTCGCATTCGATTTCCATGCGAAACGTGTGCGGGGCGAGACGGCGCGCGCGCTCGAGCGCCGCGCCGATCGAGCCCGCGGCGGCGATGTGGTTATCCTTGATAAGCACACCGCTATCGAGGCCGAAGCGGTGGTTGCCGCCGCCGCCCACGCGCACCGCGTATTTCTCGATAGCGCGCAGACCCGGATGGGTCTTGCGCGTATCGACGATACGCGCGCGCGTGCCGGCGATCGCGTCGGCATAGCGGCGCGTCGCGGTCGCGATGCCCGACATCAGCTGGACGAAGTTGAGGGCGACGCGCTCGCCGGTCAGGAGACCGGCGAGGCGGCCATCAACTTCGGCGGCGAGGGCGCCGCGATGAAGCGACTCGCCCTCGCGGGCGAGCCGCTTCATCGCGGGGGCGCTCGCGGTGAGCGAGAACGCTCGCTCGAAGATCATCCCGCCGCAAAACACGATGCCGTCGGGTTCCTTGACGGTGACGCGGGCGCGTCCGGGCTGTGACGACTCGACGGTCGCGGCAGTGGTGATATCGCCTTGGCCGACGTCCTCGGCCAAGGCGCGCTTGACCAGTTCAGTCAGGTCGATTTGCCGCAGAATCTCCACGCGCGCCTTTCAGTTCGCTTGTTCGAGTTGTTGAAGTTGCTCGGATAACAGGTACATCTGTCCTTGTAGGACCTCGCGGCGCTGCTGCGTTTCGGTGACGGTTTCGGGGTCCGCCTTGCGAGTGAAATTCTCGTCTTTGAGACGCGCGTCGTGCTGACGTTCGTATTTGCTGACTTCGTCTAGTTGCTTGCGAAGTTTCGTGCGCGCGACTTCGAAATCAAAAGCGTCGGGTGTCTCGATACCGACATCACCTAGCCTTTCGATATGTGCGAAGACCACCTGTCTACCTGGCGAAACCTGTTCGAACATGACGCTTTCCGACTTGGTCAGAGCTCTCAGATATGGCAGCCACGGCTGAAATTGAGCGAACGAATCACTGGTCATTCGCTTCATCACGATTTTAACACGTTGACCGGGATTCCATCCAAGTAGCGAGCGCAAGGAGTTCACCGCCTGGGTCGCGGCGATGCAACTGCTCATGGCGGTCTCTTCGGCGGGAGAAAGCCAGGGCGTGACTGAGGGGGTGGGGAATTTTGCGACTGCGAGATGCTCGCTCAGGTCCGTCGCGGAAAAATACGGTCGCAGCGCCTGCCATATCTCTTCCGAGATAAAGGGCATGAACGGATGCAGAATGCGCAGCATGCGGTCGAAACATTCGACCAGCACGTAACGCGCGGCGGCCTGACTCGCGCCGCCCGCCTTGAGCGGGTCCTTCGCCAGTTCGATGTACCAATCACAGAACTCGTGCCAGATGAACTGGTAAACGATCAGCGCGGCGCGATTGAATTCATAAGCGTCGATCGCCTCCGTCACCTCGCGGACCGCGTTGTCGAGGCGGCTCAGAATCCAGCGCTCGGCCAAGCCGAGGTCCGCAGGGTCAACGGGCTTCAGCGGCTGTGGGGCGTCGGCGAGATTCATCATCACGAAGCGGGCCGCGTTCCAGATTTTGTTCGCGAACGCCCGCGACGCCGCCAGCCGATCGTCCGACAGAATCAGGTCGCGGCCCTGCACTGCCAATTGCGCGAGCGTGAAGCGCACGGCGTCGGTGCCGTACTTCTCCATGATTTCGAGCGGATCGACAACGTTGCCGCGCGACTTGGTCATCTTCTTGCCGTACTGGTCGCGCACCAGCGGCGTGATGTAAACCTCGCGGAACGGCACACGTTCGCGTTCGGGGCGGTCGTCGATGCAATAGATGCCCAGCATCATCATCCGCGCGACCCAGAAGAAAATGATGTCGAAGCCGGTCAGCAGCAAGCTGGTCGGATAGTAGCGTTTGAGCTCGGGCGTCGCGTCGGGCCATCCGAGGGTCGAGAACGGCCACAGTCCCGACGAGAACCAGGTGTCGAGCACGTCCTCGTCTTGCCGCAGGTCGGCGCCGCCGCATTTTAGGCAGGCGGTCGGCCGTTCCTCGGTGACGATCGGCTCGGCGTCCTCGCAACGCATGCACCAGTAGGCCGGGATGCGATGGCCCCACCAAAGCTGACGCGAGATGCACCAGTCCTGAATATTGCGCATCCACGAGAAGTAGGTATTTTCCCAAAACTTCGGATGGAAGGTGGTGTCGCCGTTCTCGACCGCCTCGATCGCTGCGCCGGCGAGCGATTTGCCGTTGGGGCCAGGTTTGTTGACTGCGACGAACCATTGATCGGAGAGCATCGGCTCGACCACGGTATCGCAACGCGAACAGACGCCGAGCTTATGCGCATGCGGCTCGATCTTTTCGAGCAAGTCTTGCGCGGTGAGATCCGCGACGACCTGCTTGCGGCATTGTTCGCGCGTCATCCCCTGATATGGCCCGGCCGCGGGGTTCATCGACGCGTGGGTATCCATCACGGAGATCTGTTCAAGATGGTGGCGTCGGCCGAGTTCGAAATCGTTGAAGTCGTGGGCGGGCGTAATCTTGACGGCGCCGCTGCCGAACTCGCGATCGACGGAATCATCCGCAACGATTGGAATTTCACGGCCGATCAACGGCAGCCGGATTTTTTTGCCGACCAAGGCCGTGTAGCGCTCATCGGCCGGATTTACGGCCACGGCAGTATCGCCAAGCATAGTTTCCGGCCGCGTCGTGGCCACCGTGATCGAACCCGAGCCGTCGGCGAGCGGGTAGCGGATGTGCCACAGGTGGCCCTGCGCGTCCTTGTGCTCGACCTCGAGATCGGACAGCGCCGTCTCGCATCGGGGGCACCAATTGATCATGCGCCGCCCGCGATAAATCAGGCCGTCGCGATAGAGCCTGACGAACACGCGCGCCACGGCGCGCGAAAGTCCGGGATCAAGCGTGAAGCGCTCGCGGCTCCAATCACATGAGGCGCCGAGCCGCCGCAACTGATGGAGGATTTTGCCGCCGTAGGTCTCTTTCCATTTCCATACGCGCTCGACGAAACTGTCGCGGCCGAGGTCGTGACGGGTCTTGCCACCCTTGGCGATTTCGCGCTCGACGACGTTCTGTGTCGCGATGCCGGCGTGATCGGTGCCGGGCACCCACAGCGTGTTGAAGCCCTGCATACGGCGCGTGCGGACGATCACATCCTGGAGCGTGACGTTGAGCGCGTGGCCGAGATGCAATTGCCCGGTCACATTGGGCGGCGGGATAACGATCGAGAACGGATCGCCCTCGCGATCGGGATCGGCCTTGAAGTAACCGCGGTCGATCCAGAGCTGAAACCAATGCTCTTCCGCGGATTTGGGATCGAATGTTTTGCTCAGTTCCAACGCAGGTCGGTCGTCCTTTCAGGAGTCGTGATCGTCTCGATGCTAAATCGGAGTCGCGAAACGCGAGCGCCTCGCTAGGAAAATCATATTGAATTGACGACCTGTAACCAACGGGCCGAAGGTGGTGCGAGAGGGGGGACTTGAACCCCCACGAAGTTGCCTTCACAAGGTCCTGAGCCTTGCGCGTCTGCCGTTCCGCCACTCTCGCGATCGGTGGATCAAAGGATTTAATCCGGCTGCGACGTTTAATTCAAGCGACCCCGCCCCGCAATACCGGTTGCCGCTTGAGCAGCCGCTGCGGATAGCACAGACTTTCGTCCGTGGACGAACGAATCCTTGGTGCGATCGATCTTGTGCCGGCCGAAATGCGGGCGGGTCTGGCTGCCGATCTCAGCGCGGGGGACGGGCGCGCGACCGAGATGCTGAAGCGGCGCGGATGGCGCGTGGTTTCGACCGAGCGGCGGCCGGGCGGGGCCCGCTGGATCGCGGCTGACCTCGAGGACTATCTGCCGTTTCGATCGGCGTCCTTCGACCTGATTCTGCTGCTCGAAGTGATCGAGCATCTACCGGACATTCCCCACGTTCTGCGAGAGATTGCGCGGACGTTGAAGCCGGGCGGGGTTGCGATTGTGACGACGCCGAACCGCCTCAACGTCAGCTCTCGAATCCACTACCTGTTGAGCGGATTTTACAAAGGCCGGCGCGCTCCTCTGCCTTATCGCTACCGGGTCGCGGACGGACGCAACTGGCACGTGATGGGGCTCAACGACCTCCATTGGATTGCGCACGGCGAGGGGCTCAGGATGGAGGCGCTGGGCCGCAGCCGGGCGAAATGGCGCACAAGGATATACGCGACGATCTTCTATCCGCTCATCGCGGCGTTCTCATACATGCTGTATGTGCGCGGCGTGCGCGATCCGGAGCAGCGCCGAATCAATCGCGAACTCTACCGCTTCATGACCAGCGCGAGCGTGCTGCTGGACGAGAACATTCTGATGCGGTTCAGGCGGATGGACGGTGTTCGCGACCGCAATGGCGCGAATGGCCGGTGAATGAAACTTTCGATCGTCATTGCGACGCATGCGCGGCCGGAATCGCTCGCCCGCCTGATCGCGAGCCTCGCGCCTCAACTCCGCGCGGGCGAACATGAATTGTTCGTCGCCGAAAACGGGACGCCCTCCCCTGCTTCTATCGATCGAAGTTCGTTGGCTACCGACGCGGAGATAATCCATCTGCATGAGGCACAGCCGGGAAAATGCCGCGTGCAGAATCGCGCGATTGCCGTGGCTAGCGGCGAGATAATCGTCTGCCTCGACGACGACCTGGTTGTGACGGACGGTTACGTCGCGGCGGTCGAGGGTTATTTCGACGCGCATCCGGAGTTCGCGGCGATGAAGGGGCGCATCCTGCCGGCGGAGGATCCAACCGCGAAAGTCGGCGCGATGGCGCCCTATCTCGATCTGCCGATCGCCGACCATGGCGATCGCGTGATCGAAGTGCGCGGCGTGCTTGGCGCGAACATGGCGTTTCGCGCGGTGGCCTTGCGGCAAGTCGGGCCCTTCGATGAACGGCTTGGTCCGGGCGCCGCGGGGCACGAGGAAGAGACCGAGATTTCGCATCGATTGCGCCGCGCCGGCCTGCACATCGGTTACGCACCGCAAGCGCTGGTCTGGCACGAGGTCGATGCGTCGCGCGCCGAGCGCGAGCGCTTTATCCGGATTGCGCGCGAACGCGGCTATTGCCGGATGCTTCACGAGCGGCATTCGGTTTACGAGATCTGGACGAAGGAGATAATCGCGTCGCTGCGGCTGGCGATCGCGCACGCGATCGGCGCACCGATCGAACGCCTCGCCCGCGAGGAGCGCCGGCTGGCGATCGCGCGCGGCATGCGCGACGGGCTGCGCGGGTCGTGAAGCGATCACCTACGTTCGGGTATCTGCCGCGGCTTCGACGATCGCGAGCAGTTCGCAAGCATGGCGATCCCAGGTGAAGCGCTCCGCCGCTTCGCGCGCCGCCTTGCGGAGCCGGGACGCCGCGGCGATAAGCGCGTTCAGCCGGGACGTCAGATCTGCGCGATCGGTCGGATCGTGCACGATGTACTCACCCATGGAACCGGGCACGGTCTCCGCAACCCCAGATTGCACACTCGTCAGCACGGGCACTCCCGACGCCATCGCTTCCATCGCGACGTTCCCGAACGGTTCGAACAGCGACGGCAACGCGAACGCGTCCGCCCCGCGCATCAGGCGCGCGACGTCCGCACGACGGCCGAGAAACCTCACGCGATCGTTCAGGCCGAGCCGCCGCGCGAGCCTTTCATAAGAGGCCGCAGCCTGATCGGTTCCGACAATAATCAACTGCGCGTCGCCGCTGATCTCGGGCCATCCCTCGATCAGGAAGCGCAGACCCTTGCGCGCGAAGCCGTTGCCCACGAACATCACGGCCGGCTTCGAATCGCTCACGCCAAACTCGCGCCGAATCGCGATGCGCTCGGCCGGATCATGCGCCGGGGCGAATCGTTCCAGATCGACCCCATTGTAAAGCGTCACCGCTTGCGCCGGTGCGAGCGCGAAGGTCTGAATCAAATCATTGCGCACCAGATTGGATACCGCGATGGCGCGCTTCAATCGTGGCGAGCGAAACCCACTGCGCTCAACCAACATCTGGACGCGATGGTAGGGGCTAAGTCGCATCGCGAGCCGTGCGGGCGTCGACTGCCATTGGCGTGCGGCGCGCAGGTAGCTTGAATGCGCACCGCCACCGGATCGCAAAATGTCCGCATCGATGATCCGCGCAAAGCTGAGCACGACATCAGCGCCCTCGCGCCGCGCTGTCGCACCCGCTGCACGCGCAAACCACAGGAGTGCCAGAGCCCGGCCGAGGTGCGGCCCGGCGATCCACCGCAACGGCCATTCGTCGGAGGGCGCGCGCACTTCGGCCGCGTAAATAGTCACGCGATGACCCGCTCGTGAAAGGAGTCGCGCGGTAATAATCAGATCACGTTCGGTGCCGCCGCCGGCGGGATCGAAGCGTCGCGTTACGAGCGCGATGCGCATCGTTCTAGGGTCCCGGCGAGAAGCATGAACGGCCGGCTGAATCGCGGCGCCGATAGCTGCTTGCGACCGCTGCTTATGGTATTTTCGTGCGGTGAGGTGGAGGAGCGGTGACGATCGAAGTTCAATGTACTAGCTGCCATACGCGCTACCGAATCGACGAGCAGGTACTGCCCGAGGGTACTCCGACGTTCAAGTGTTCGCGATGCGGTCATGTGTTCACAATCGATCCGCGGGGCGCCTTTCGCGTAGGAGAAGCGGCGGAGCCCTCGGCGGTCCGGGCGCCGCGGGTAAGGCGCCAAGCTCGCGACGCCGCGGCGGAGCCGATGATCGGTGAGAAGTCGGTACCCGATGCCCATGCGGGATGGGTCAGCGGCGCCGGCCCGGCGGATAGCCTGCCGGCAAAGGATCAAGCGTCAACGTTCAAGCCCGCCGAGAACGAGACTGCCGCCACAGCCGCTCCGGAGCAAGTCAAAGCAAAACCATCGACCGACGATTTGCTTTCGAAGCCATTCCGCGACGAGGGTTCGCCGTCGGGAGAAAATCTCCGCTTCGACTTTAACGACGACCGCCCGGAACATGCAGCCCCGGCTCCAGATGAGATCGTGCACGATCGCGATAGCGGCGAATGGCAGGTTGGCGAATCCGATCTTGAAACGGCCGCCGCAGCGACGATGGCGGAGCGCGCGCAAGTCTCTTCCGCCAGTGACGCGAGGACTGAGGAGCCGGCGGCGGAGTCGAAGACGCGTCGCAACGCTGCGCGCCCCGCGAAACCGTCGAAGCCCGATGACGAAGTGGAATTCGTCGATGAAGATGCGGCGCCAATCTACAATCGGAGTGTAGCGACGCATTCGGCGCGGTTTTTCGTGGCGTTGTTTACGCTGGTCGCGATCGGCTACGGCGCCGCGACGATGCTGATTCGGAGCGCGCCGGCGACCGCGGCTGAGATGCTGAGTCATCTGCCGAAAATTGGCGATCGCTTCGTCCTCCCGATAGCACCGGCCCGCCTGGTCGCGATGCGCGACGTGCACGCCGATTATCTGCGGACCAAGGGCGGTCACGTCGCTCTGGTGGTCACCGGAATCGCCGAGAACGTGGGCGGAGCGCCGTTGCACGCGGTGCAAATTGCGGCCAGTTTGCGCGACGCCGCCCAGCGTCCACTCGCCAACCGCGCGGTCTATTGCGGCAACAACCTCTCGGCTGCGATGGTGAAGCAGATGACGCCGCACGAAGTTGAATTTTTCCAGAAACTCGATCCGCCCAAGGCCTTCACGCTCGATCCGTCTGCCGCCGCGCCCTTCGTCATCGTCTTTATCGATCCGCCGACGGGCGTGACCCGTTTCGACGTTTCAGTGGCGAGTGCGATTAAAAGCGCGCCGCTGGCAGAGAAGACCAGCGGATGATCCCGACCACGCCCTACTCCTTTTCGCGCGCGACCAGTTCGGCGTACTCGTCGTTCTCCATCAGATCCTCGAGGTCGGCCGGATCGCTCACTTTCACCTTGATCAACCAGCCATCGCCGTAAGGATCCTCGTTGACGACTTCGGGGCTCTCCGGCAAATCTTCGTTGACCTCAACCACGGTGCCGCTGACCGGCGCGTAGATGTCCGAGACCGCCTTGACCGATTCGACCACGCCAAAGGGATCGTCTTTGCTCACCTTCTCGCCGACCGAAGGCAACTCGATGTATACAATTTCGCCAAGTTGTTCCTGCGCATGATCGGTTATGCCGATGGTCGCGACCGATTCCTCAGTCGCTACCCATTCATGCTCCTTCGAGTACTTGAGTCCCGGCGGTGCCTCCATCATGTTCTCCCAAATTTATCGAGGCGCCGATCCGGCTCGAATGCCGGGCGCGGCGGACACGAATCATTCTTCACGTTTTATCAAGCGCGGCGTGATTCCTAATGTCAAGATTTCGTCGAGCACGCCGTTGCAGGTCTTTGCCTGTTTTCAATTATCAATGGTTTCGCACGATGGCTTTCGGTGCAAGCGTCGTTGATTATTATTCCCCACGCACTAGTGCAGCGAGTCAACCGGTAACGAGCGTTTCGATTAATCCCGCGCAGAGGTGGCGAGATGATCATCGGTGTTCCCACAGAGATCAAGCCTGACGAACGGCGCGTCGCGCTCACTCCCGCCGGAGCCGCCGGCTTACGCCATCACGGCCATTCGGTGATCGTGCAGCGCGGCGCGGGTCTGGGCAGCGGCTTCAGCGATCGCGACTATCGCGCGGCCGGCGCACGCATTGCGGACTCGGCCGCGACCGTCTGGGCGCGCGCCGCGATGGTGCTCAAGGTCAAGGAACCGCAAGCGTCCGAGTATAAATTTCTGCGCCCCGGCCTCATCCTTTTCACCTATCTGCACCTTGCGCCCGATCGGCGCCTCGCGCGCGAACTCTTGCGGCGCCGGGTCACCGCGTTGGGCTATGAAACCGTGCAATTCGAGGATGGCAGTCTGCCGTTGCTCGCGCCGATGAGCGAAGTCGCAGGACGGCTCGCGGTGCAGGTCGGCGGATGGTGTTTGCAGGCGCAAAACGGCGGCCGTGGAGTATTGCTCAGCGGTGCACCTGGCGTGCGTCCCGGCAAAGTGGTCATCATCGGCGGCGGGATC
>Ga0209415_10006469_pt1 | contig 20808 bp, 26 predicted proteins | sample PeaSoiSIISIP2007_FD_187696 | JGI IMG/M metagenome (GOLD analysis project Ga0209415, IMG submission 187696) | Peat soil microbial communities from Weissenstadt, Germany - SII-SIP-2007 (SPAdes) (version 2) | ecosystem: Environmental > Terrestrial > Soil > Wetlands > Peat | place: Germany...
CAGCCCCGAGCACGTGGCCGCGGTGCTCGAGAGGCTGGGGTAGTCACTTCTTCTTGGGCGCGTCGGGCTTCGGGATCTCGAGCCCCTCGTTCTTCGCGTAGTACTCGAGCACCGCGCGCATGGCCTCGGTACGCGAGCGGATGCCCGTGTGCCCCTGGATCATGTCCAGCAGGGCGAGCTCCTCGTCGGAGAAGCGGAACGCTTTCACCTTCACCGCGGCCATCACCGAAATCGTAGCAGATGCTCCGAGAGCAGATCTCCCACGCGCCGCTGCACCATGACGGGGGTGAACGGGTGATCGGCCCCGTCGATGTCGATCCGCTCGAAGCGGGGGAGGCCCGTGAGGGCCTTCATCTCCGCGCCGGCGTGGGCGTCGACGTAGGCGACCCCCGGGTCGCCGCGGCTCACCATCAGCACGGTGTCCACGCCCTTGCCGGCCATCGCGCGCAGCGTGCGCGGCACGTCGTCGACCGATCCCACGGGAGGCGCGCCCGACTCCACGGCCGTGAGATCCAGCGCGCCGAACGTGCGCGGGTTGAGCAGCCATGCCCCGGCGATCCTGTCGGAGCGAGCGCCCAGCTGGAACGCGTAGTCGCCGCCCGAGCACAGGCCCGCGATGATGATCTTGCGCGAGCCGAGCACCATCATGGCCTCGTTCAGGTCGTCGAGGGCGCAGGCAGGGTAGGTGAGGTTCTCCTGCGTCCCTGGCGCCGCCGCGCTGTCGCCGATCCCCGAGAGGTCGATGCGCAGGACGTGGAAGCCGAGCTTGGCCCAGCGCCGGGCGAGCGTGACGAACATGCGATGGGGCCCCTGCCGGTTCACGCAACCGGCATTGGTCACGAGGACTGCCGGACGGTTCGCCTTGGCCTGGGCTGGATCGGCGGGCGTGAGAATGCCGAACAGGCGTCCCTTGCCGAACACCACGGGGCGCTCGCCCGCAGGCCCGACCGGAGGCGCGAGCGCCAGCGTCGGCCCCGCCGTGCCCTTCACCCCATACGCCTCCTCCAGCCAGCTCACGATCGACCCGATCACCTCGGCCGGAAGCCTCTGCCGGTGCGAGACCGTGACCAGGAACTTCTGCCCCGGGTGCGACCGTAGCTCGGGTCCGGCGTCGAGCTCCTTCAGGTGCGCCACGAGGGCGTCGCGGCCCGGCAGGTTGCCCCCATCGATGACGAGCGTTCGCCGCGCAGGGCGGCGCGCGATCTTCAGCAGGTCCAGAGCCGACAGCTCCTCGATCAGCGCGCGCGGCAGGAAGATGCCGAGTGCCTCCTCGCCATCGGCGGCAGGGGCGGGGGCGCCGGCCACGTGCGGCTCGATGCGCAGGTAGAGCTTGTGCAGCTTCGTGATCTCGCCCACGAACGCCGCGCCCGACACGCACGGGCTCCACAGCACCATCGCGTCGATGTCGCCCTTGGCTGCCGCGTGCTGCACCGCCAGCGTCGCACCGAGGCGCAGGCCCACGAGGGCCACCGTCGACGCCCCCGATCGCGCCTTGAGCTCCTCGACCGCCGCGCCGATGTCCTCGACCCAGTTTCGCACCGTCCCGGCCCCGAGCTCGTCGCCCGCCGAGTCCCCGGTCCCCGACAGGTCGAACCTCAGACACGGAAACCCCGCCGCCGCGAGGCGCTCGGCCAGGTGGCGGTACGTCCAGTCGGACCGCGTGTGGTCCGTGCCGATGGGGCTGCACAGGACGACTCCCGCCGCCCGCCCCGGAGCACCTTCGGCGCGTGGATGATAGAAGCCGAGCAAGGGACGGCCCGGCACGCCGAAGTGCAGCGCCAGTTTGCGCCCTGCAGGGGAACGGATTTCGACCGGGTCCAAGTGATGCTCAGTAGGGCGACTGCCCGACGTAGTTGCCCGGCGGGTTGAAGTCGCACACGCTGAAGTCCCAGGTGCCGCTGCCAAAGGGCGAGTTCTGCGTGCAGCTCACCTTCGCACAGCCGGCCTGCGTCGTGGTCGACCACACGATCTGGGTGTAGTGCCCGCACTGCTGACCGGTAGCGCACGAGTTCGTGGCGTGGTCGTAGTACTGCTCCTCGGCGAGCCAGCTCTGGACCGCAGCGGAGACCGTCTGCGAAGGCGCCCCTGCCGCGATGTTCTCGCCGAGCCCGCCCGTGCCGCCCATCGAGGTGTACTGGGTGCTGCGGTTGGCGTTGTGCGCGAACATGCACTGGCTCGCATAGGCCTGGGCCACCGCCGCGGCGATGGGGTCCCACGTCAGCGCCGTCTCGCCAACCGCCGCGCGTGCCGTGTTCATGGGATCGAGCCACTGGGCCTCGTCGGCCGGCAGCCCCCCGGAGCTCGACCCGCTGCCCGAGCTGGACCCACTCGAGCTGCCGGAGCTCGACCCACTGGACCCGCCCGAGCCGGAGCCACTGGAGCTTGCCGACCCCGATCCTGACCCCGATCCTGACCCCGATCCTGACCCCGATCCTGACCCCGACCCGCTGGATCCACTCGACGAGCCCGACCCCGAGCTGCCCCCGTCGTCGGAGCCTCCGCCGACTCCCTGGCCGTTCGACGAGCTGCACCCGACGGCGACCGCAGCAACGAGCAGCGGAAGCAGGAGCGCGGGCAGCGGCAGCTGTGCGAGGCGGGGGCGAATGCGCATGGCGGATCCCTCGATGTCAATCTTACGTCACTCGCGCAGAGCACGTATCGTGCTCTGGTGGTGTCTCGCAGGGCGGCATGGGCCGTAGCCGTCGTCGCCATGCTCACGATGTCCGTGAGCTTCTTCGACCGCAGCACCCTCGCCGTCCTGGCGCCTTCGGTGACCAAGGACCTGGGCATCTCCGAGTCGAGGTACGGCGTGCTCACCGCCGCGTTCTCGGCCGCATACCTGCTCGCGACTCCGCTCGGGGGCAAGTGGATCGACCGCATCGGCGCGCGACGCGGGCTCATCGGCTCGGTCCTCTTGTGGTCGACCGTGGCCGCGCTCCATGCGGTCGCGCCGGGCTTCGCGATCCTGATCGTCCTGCGGCTGGCCCTGGGCGTCGCCGAGGGGCCGAGCTTCCCGGGCGCCGCGCAGACCATGCTGCGCATCCTGCCCCCCGAAGATCGCTCGCGGGGCCTGGGCTTCCTGTTCACCGGCTCGTCGATCGGCGCCATGGCCGCCGCGCCCATCGCGAGCTCCCTCTACGATCTCGCCGGGTGGCGCGTGGCCATGCTCGGAACGGCGTGCATCGGGCTGATGTGGATCCCGCTGTGGCTCGCGCTGACCGGGCGCCGGGCGGTCGCCGCGCAGCTCGATACCGCCGGCCCGGTGAGGAACGATTCGACCCCGCGTCCCACCATGCGCAAGCTCGCGGTGCACCCCATCATGGTGCGCGCGTTCATCGCGATCCTCGCCGTGGCGCCCGCGGTCGGGTTCATCACCGCCTGGGCCTCGAAGTACCTGGTGCAGCGCTACGGGCTCGCGCAAGGGCAGGTGGGACATTACCTGTGGGTGCCCCCGCTGGCCGGCGACGCAGGGGCCATCCTGTTCGGCGATCTGGCTGCGAGACTGCGCCGCCCGGCAGGGGCACCCCCGCGCGCCCTGTTCGTGGTGGCGGTGCTGCTCACCGCGTCGGTGGCCCTCCTGCCGATCGCGGGCACGCCGTGGCAGGCCGTCGCGGTAGCCTCGGTCTCGGTCGGCGGGACCTTCGCGGCGTACACCCTGGTCACCGCCGACATGCTCGGTCGCATGCCCGCGGGGAGCATCTCGACGGCGGCCGGGGTGCTCGCCGCCTCGCAGTCGGTGGCGCTGGTCGTCTCGGGCCCCATCATCGGCAGGTTGGCCGACCACTTCGGCAACTACGACGTCGTCGCGATCGGCCTCGGGGTGTGGGTCGTGCCGGGGTCCGTCGTGTGGTGGCTATGGCGGCCCGGCCAGCACTTCGACGAGGCCACGGCCTGAACGTCGCGCGTTCCGTCTGCACCACACAGAACAGAACCCTCGCGGCCCCCACGTGAAGCGTCACGCGGCCCTTGCCAGCGAACATCGTGGAGCCTGCCATGAAGAACTCCGACGCGAACGTGTGCCCCGTGGCCGAGCCCGACCGGGTGTCGAGGGACTCGTTGCTCGAGCACTGGCTCGAGACACCCCCGAGGCGCGTCCCTTCCTCGCGTCCTCCGCCGAGCGGCGGCAGCGAGCGACCCACGCACGTGCCCATCGGCGACACCGTCGCCGACGACTGGTTTCGCTGAGGCCTCGACGGGGCAGGGGGGCTACTGGCCCTGAAGTTGCTGCACCATCTGCTGGTTTAGCTGCTGCTGGAGCTGATCGTTCTGCTGCTGCTGCTGGATCATCATCTGCGTGTTCTGGTCCTGCTGCTGCTGGAACGCTGCCTGCTGCGCGTCCGACTGCTGCTGGTTGAGGATCTCCTGCTGCCGCTGCGCCGCCGCGCGCTGCTGATCGGCGGCGCGCTGATCGTCGACCCAGCTGGTATCGGCCGGGCTGGCCGAGCCATCGGTGCTCGCGAGGCCGCTGGCGCAGCCACCGAGGAGGAACATCGCGCAGAGGAGGAGAATCGAGGTCGCTGCTTTCCTTGTCGTCTTCATGCCCGGGGGTGGTGCATCGGCCGGACCAAGCGCGAAGTGGGCGGAATGGTTGGTGGTCTGCCGCATCTACACGCGTGCAGCCCGTCTGGGATTCGTACGGGCGTCGCGGAGGGTGACGGTTCTACGAGCAGCGGACCTCCCCGACGCGCGGGAGGAGGCGGAGGTTCGACCGTCGATGTGGACGGGACGACCGGCGACATGGGAGAGCGGCGCGTCGACATGGACGAGCGGAGCGTCCATGTCGCACAGCAGCGCGTCGACATGGACGGGGCGACCGGCGACGTCGACGCGCCGACCGTCCATGTGGAATTGACGACCGTCGGCCTGGACGGAATGACCGTCGATGTCGACGGGTCGACCGGCTACATGGGAGAGCGGCGCGTCGACGTGGACGGTCGGCGCGTCGACATGGACGAGCGGAGCGTCCATGTCGCACAGCAGCGCGTCGACATGGACGGTTCGACCGACGATGTCGACGCGCCGACGGTCCATGTGGAATTGACGACCGTCGGCCTGGACGGGATGACCGTCGACGTCGACGGGATGACCCGCGGGGTCGACCGGACGACGGTCGATGTGGACGGGTCGACCGACCATGTGGACGGGTCGACGGGCGATGGAGACGGGAAGCGCCGGCCGACCAAGCCTACGGCATGGAGACCGCCGTCGCGCGTCGATGGTCATTGCTTCGTCAGCGTGTAGTTCCCCGGCTCCGCATTCGGTCCCGACAGCCACTGCACGCCCAAGGTGCCGCCGCTGACGCAGTAGTCGTAGTGGTTGCCCAGGCTCGTCGTGATCTGGTTGCTGCTCGTGGTGTAGCTGCCGCCCGCGGTGGCCATGTAGCTCTGCGAGGCGCTGCACGTGCAGCCGCTCGCGGACGCCGTGCACGACGCGGTCTGGATGTACTGCTTGAGCAGCGTCTCGAGCTGCGCGCAGGTGCCGCCGAGCAGGCACGAGGTGGGCAGGTCCAGCGTCGCGCCGTAGGTGGACGTCACGTTGCGCTCGACGGTGCCGCCGGCGAACGTGACGCACCCCTTCACGGTGCCCTGCTCGTTGCTCACCTGCGCCGCGGGGCAGGCCGCCTTGGTCTGCGCCCACGGATCGGGCAGGCAGCCGGTCGTGTAGTAGTAGGTGCCGTCGGCGATCGTCCCGCCGCACGACGGCGCCGCGGGGCAGGTGCCGAAGGTCAGGTTGATCGTCGACGCGTTGCAAGCACCGATGCCCGCCTCCGAGGGAGTCCCGGTGTCGCCGCCCGACGAGTCGCCTGCATGCCCGCTGTCGGTGGGCCCGCCGTCGGTGCCGGGGGAGGAGCCGGTCGTGGAGCTGCCGCCACAGGCGAGCAGGAGCAGAGATGCCGCGCCAAACGACGTGAGCGTCTTCATCGGGCCGCAGTGTACTGCGTGCCCCGCGACGCGGGTGCCCACTTGCGGGAATTGACCTCGCCTGTACGAGGCCCGTGGCCGAAGTACAGGCGAGGCAAATGACCGTTGGCCTGGTCGGCGTCTCACACGCCGACAGTAGCGATCCCAACGGGAATTGAAGCAGCGGTCAAGGGTCAAAGGGCGCGAAACCCCGCAGCAATCCGCAATCGGGCCACTCCGGGCGCCGTGCAGCCTTCGACGGCCAAGTGCGCGGATGCACGTGGCGTAGACCGCTCCGTAGACCGCTCCGACGTGGCCGACCTCGAGCGCCAGCTAGCCGAAGCGCGAGCCCATGCGGAGGCGCTCGCCCGCGCGCTCGAGGCGAGGCGCCATGCACGCGCGGGCAACGTCGTACAGCTCAACGAGCAGCGTCGTCGCCGCGGGGGCTGACGCGCGCGTGGACATCCCCGCCCGGCCGTTGCACAGTCGACTGGTCGCGCCCCGAAAGCCGCGCGGAACGCCACCGAAAGCGAGGTCTAGCCCCACGGGGAGGCGACGGCCCGAAGGCGAGCAGCCCCCGTGGACAGGGCCACGAGCGGCCACCGAAAGCGAGCTCGGAAGCGAACGGCGGACCAGTAGATACGTTGAGCGCGGGCGGCCTCGCGGGAGGTTGCGGCGTGCCGAAATTAGATGCGCCCCGAGACGGCCAGGTCCCGAGGCGCGATGACCACACGCGGGAGTGACGCGCATGGCCGACTCACATGATGATACCGAAACGCTCACTGCGCTGGTGCATCAACGCGCCGCGCATCTGCGCCGCATCGACTTGGCGGCCATGGGCAATGTCCTGACGCGGGTCCTCGTCTCGCACGGGGACGCCATCGAGGACGATATCGCTCGCGAGGTTGCGGCGGAAGAAAGCCGGCTCGTGGCCCGTGAGGGGCTCGAGGATCGGCACCACTTGCTCGCCGCGGCGCACCCGCGACGTCGCGACCCGCTGATGCAGCGTCGACTGGTGGAGGCGGAGCAACGTGGCCTGCGCGGGAAGGCGGCGGTGCTCGACGCGCTCCGCTCGCTGGGGGTCGACGTCGAGGAATCGTCGATGCAACGAGAGTGCGCCGCGCCCATGACCTACACGGCCTCTCCCGCCATCGCAGAGCTCGACGCGGAGGCCAAGCGTTGCGAGGAAATCGGCGATGACGTGGGCACGGCACGCGCCCGCAAGGCGATCCGCGGGAGGCTCGACTGGCTCGACGAGCGGCGCCTCGACCCCAATTCCGTCGAAGGCACTTCATTGCCGCAGGTGCGCTCGGATGCCGCCGGCGTGGATGGCCCCGATGGGCCGGGCGTCGTGCTTGGTGGCGCCCTGGAGGCGTTGTTGCGCGCGGACCTGGGAAAGAGCGAGGGCGCTCAGGAGGTATTTCGGTCCATTGCGACCGCCGATGGCATGCGCGCCTCTCTCGAGGATCTCAGCAAGGCGCAGGAGCTCGTTCGGTTCGTTCAGGCCGCGCTCGTGTCGGGAAGCAACGAAGGCAATTGGGCGCTCGTCCGACGCGCTCACGCGGAGGTATCTGGCGCAGTCATGGCGCGTCGCGCCGAGGTCGTCGCGCTTCTCGCGAGGCTCCCCGAGCAACAGGATGCAGACAGCAAGGCGCGGGAGTGCCATTCGAAGGAACTGCCGGGGCGCCCATTCCCAGAGGTCGAACCGGAGGCCAGTCTTGAATTCCTGGCGGCCCGGGTCCGTGAGGTCCTCGTCTGTCTCGACAAGCGCTTCGAATCGGCGTCCGCCGCGGACCTTGTCACGTTTGCGGAGGAAGCGAAGCTCCATCCCCTCGGGATGGCCGCGCGGCTCTCTCTCCGCACCGGAGCCTTCGACGACCGAACGCGAGAGAACGAGACCGAAGACGCTGCAATCAAGCGGGTGAAGAAGCTCTACGAGAAGGCGACCCGCAAAGTACCCACTTCGTAAAGCGGTCCTGCCCGCGACGCCTCCGCGTGTGACTTGGAAGGTCACCGGAGGTTCTCGCGATGTTGTCCCCTCACGACCGAGCACGGCTCCGCGCCGAGACGCAGTGCGACGACTCGACGATCCGCCGATGGGCGCGGGGTGACCGCGTACAGGATGCCTCGCGCGTCCGCCTGACCCGGGCGGCGCGAGTGCTCGGGATCCGCATCCCCGACCGGGCCGCCTCTCCGAAGGAGCGCGCGTCGTGACCGCGCGAACGCTCGTCGAGCAGGACGGCAGGGAGCTCGTCGTCCGCATCCGTGTCGAGGCGCCTGGCACGGCCGGGAACGATGCGCACGCCGCGCCCCTGCTCGTCACCCGCGGGAACGTCGCCGCGCTGACTGGCCTCCGCTGGCGCGCCCTCGACGACGCCATGCGCCGACTCGGGGTGTCGCGCCTGAAAGTCGGAGGGACGCCGGCATACGAGACGGGGGCCGCGCTCGAGGCGCTACGTGCTGACGCCGCGAGGCGGGCGCCTCCCGTGGCACTCGCAGCCGCGCCCCCGGCGACCGACGACGAAGGATACCGGGCTGCGGTCGTCACCCTTTCCGCGCGGAGGCGTGCGCGATGAACGTCGACAGGGCGGAGATCGATCACCTGCGCGGCTTCGCGCGCCACGGCCTGATGCACCTCGAGCGCGGCAACCTGGGTGCGGTGCGTGAGGGGCTCGAGGACATGGAGAAACGATTGCTGGCGCTCATCGAGCGCCCTGCGGAGGACGGCGATGGCGAGCAGTGGTAGCGGCGGCAACGGCTCTAGAGGCGACCTCGAGATCATCTCGGAGATCGTCATGGTCGCGATCCCGCGCGGCGACGAGGAGCTCCGGGTCACGTTCACGCGTGCGAGGACAGGGCAGGGGCGTGACGTCGCGTGGCACTCGCTCCGCGTCTTCTGGAAGACCGATGCGGGCGAGTGGAGGCCAGGGAAGCAGGGCATCACGATCCGCGGCGGCGAGCTGCGAGCGGTGGCCGATGCACTGACGAAGGCGGCAAGCGGCGGCACCGGGACACCTCGAGAGCCCGCACAACAGCCCGGGCGACCCGCGACCGCGCCCCCCGCAGCCGAGACGGCCAGCGGCGACGACGACATTCCCTTTTGAACGAGAGCGCCGTGGATACCGACACGATCAATGACGTCCTGTTCGTCTCACGCGACCGCTTCCACCTCTCGCCGCAAGTCGGCGTCCGCGTCGGCATGACGTGGCTCGAGGTGGTGCGCTGGCTCTCGTCACCGACCATCGGCGACGCGAAGGATGCGGCCGGGGCGTGGTCGCCTGCTCGCTACCGGGACGGCATCCGCCGCAAGTCGAACCTCGAGCACGCGTGGGCGCTCGTCGTCGACGTGGACGAAGCCGGCGACGTGGACGCCGTCGCCGAGGTGGTCACGCCCTACAGGGCGGTGGTTCACGAGACGTTCTCGAGCACCCCGGAGGCGCGACGGTGCAGGCTCGTCGTCGCCCTGGCGGAGCCCGTCGACGCCCCGACCTACGAGGCCGCGCACCGGATTGCACGCGAGCGCTTGGCCGGCGCCCGCATCGAAGCCGACGAGGGCGCAAAGGACGCGTCACGCGTCAGCTACCTACCCGTGCGACGCCCCGGCGTGGGCTATCGCTTCCGTCAGCTCGAGGGCCGGCCGTTCGATGCTCGCGCATGCCTCGCGGCGCAGCCTCCGCCTCCCCCGCGGTCTGCTCCCCGGCCGGTCGCACCCGAGCACCGCGACGCGTATGTGCGGGGGGCCTTCCGTCGAGCGGTCGACGCGGTCGCGAGCGCGAGTGAGGGCACGCGGCACTACATGCTCAGTCGCGAGGCGTTCGCCCTGGCGCGGCTCGGCCTGAGCGAGCACGAGATTGCCGCGACCCTGCTCCCCGCCTTCGTCGCCGCAGCCGGCGAGCGCCGCGAGTGGGAGGGCGTGAGGACGATCCGCGATGCCATCAGGGCGAGGCGGGGGGCCGCATGACGCCGGACGAGACGTCGCACGACGATGCGTGGTTCGCGGCGCACCCCGACGCTATGAAAGGGCGAGGGCGCGGGAGCAACGGCCCTTGGCGGGCCGTCTGTCACGACGGCAGCCCGTATCCGCTCGTGAACGGCGAGGCGCCGGCTCGAGCGAGTGGCGCAAGCGGGGGGCACGCCTCGCCGTCCCGTCGCCGGTGTTCGCCCGGAGAGCATCACTACGCGGCGGGCAAGTGCATCCACTGCGGGCACAGGTTCAGCCTGGAGGAGCCACCCGCGAGCGCCACGCCGCGCGCGCCAGCGGGCACGAGCAACGGCGCCAAGCGCCAGAACGGCGGGCGCGATGCGCCGTTCGGGGTCGACGAGGCTCCGAGCGCACCGACTCCTATCGCGGTGCTCGACGGCCCGGCAATCGCGGCGCCGCTCCCCGCGGTGGAGTACCTCGTGCGGGAGATCGGGCTCGTCGCGGGCGGTGGCGCTCCGCACCTGCTCGCCGGCTACGGCTTCAGCGGGAAGACGGTCGCCGCGCAATCGCTGGCCCTGTCGCTCGCTGCGGGGCGCCCCGCGTGGGGGTCGTATGGGTGCCCCGACCCGCGCCGCGTTCTGCACGTCGACATGGAGCAGGGCGAGCGGCTCACGCGCCGCCGCTACCAGCGCTTGGCCCTGGCGATGGGGGTCGAGCTCGCCGCCCTCGGCGACACACTGTCACTCGCCGTGATGCCTCCGCTCACACTGACGGCCGGGTGCCGGGACCGATGGCGCGAGCTCATGGCGGGGCGCGACCTGATGATCCTCGACTCCCTACGAGCGGCGAGCGCCGGGCAGGACGAGAACAGCTCCGAGATCCGCGCCGGCCTCGACATGCTCGGGACCGTCAGCGAGGAGACGAAGTGTCGAGCGCTCCTCGTCCACCATGCGCGCAAGGTGGGAGCCGACGACCCGGGAGGCCGGTACTCGATCCGCGGCTCCTCGGCGATCTTCGATGGCGTCGACTCGGCCTACCTGTTCAGCGCGGCGAAGGGGGAGCCTGTCGGGGTCGAGCACCTCAAAGCCCGCAGCCACGGCGAGACGGTAGAGGACTTCGCGCTCGTGATCGCCGACGTCGAGGGCGCGGGCGACCCGAGGGGCGGGCTACGGGTGCAGGTGCACGGGGCGGAGCTCGTGGTCGAGCGGCGTGCGGCCCATGCGGCGACGGCGAGACGGGACCGGGCGCGAGGGGACGGCGAGACAGTGCGCGGCGCCCTCGCGAGGCAGCCGGGGCTCGGCACGCGCGAGCTGCGGGGGGCGACTGGCCTGTCCGGCGACCGCCTCGCGGCTGCCCTGGCGGCGCTGGGGGACGCGGTCGAGGTGCGCGAGGAGAAGCAGGGGCGCACTGTCACGAAGCGCCACTACCTCCGAGGGGGCGAGCGATGAACGGCGACGGGTGGACGGGTGGTCTACGGGTGGATTCCACGCGTCAGTCCACACGTGCGACGCGGGTGGACAGGACTCTAGGAGTCCACCAGCGTCACGCGTCCTGTCAGACCACGCGTGCGACGGATGCGAACGAGTCCACCCGTCAGGCTTCGGCCTCCCCGCACCGGCACCCGGAACCGGGGCAGCCGTCGCCGGCCTGGCGGTCGGAGCTCGAGCCGCGCCCCGGCGGACGCGCAGGGCAGGGGAGAGCATGGGCGCCCGCAAGTGCGCGACTCCCCGTCAGTCGCCGTGGCTTCGGTCTACGCGCATTGGTCTACGAGACGCTACACGTGGCGCTTTCCTCGGCGAAAGGCGCGCAGGGCCAACGGGTGAGCCACCCGTCAGGGTCGGCAGGGCAGGGGGTCCGATGACTCTCCGCCGCGGGCATGGTGACGGGGCGGGGTCGCCGCGCGTCGAGGTGCTTCCGCCCGACGAGCAGCCGTTCGCGCCAGCGGGGGTAGCCGTCCCGCTCGAGGGTGGCCGGGACCGCTCGGGGCGCATCCGAACGGCCGCAGCGGCCCGGGCGATGGCGCAGCTCCCTCGGCGGGGCGCGTTCCTGCCCCGCAAGCTCAAGTGCGATCCGCGCTTTGAACCGCACAACCGCCGCCGGCTCGACTGGCTCCGGGCTCGCCGGACGGAGCTCGCCGCCTCGACGGGGGGCGTCTCTCATGGGGTCGGGGCGATGCTCGCCGCCGCGGCTTGGCAGCACGCCGCGGGGGAGTTCGCCGCGGAGCTCGCCGCGGAGGCCGGAGACGTCGAGCTGTTCAAGGTCGCCGCGACCCTAAGCTCGACGGCCCGGCAGCACGACCTTGCAGCGTGGGAGCTCGCCTGTCGCGAGGGGCAGGTGCGCCAGGCCGCGCAGCCCGCGAGCGCGCATGGTGCCCTGGCGGCCGTCCTCGGCGGAGGCGAGCGCGCGTGACCCTCGAGCGCTTCGACATTCTCGGGGGCCGCCCCTGCCTGTTCGTCGACGTCGACGAGGTGCGGACGCTCGTCCCGCTGACGTTCGGCCTCGGGCCTGCCCGGGCGGCCGTCCCGCGCCTGCTCGGCCTCGGCGACGACGCCCTCGCGGCGCGGTGCCTTCCGCGGGGCTCCGGCGCCCGCTGCTTCTGGTACGGGTGGGGGCGAGCATGAGCGCGCCCGCGTTCACGCTCGAGGCCATCCTCACGCACCCCGGGGCGTTCGGCCTCGAGACGGCCTCGCCGCTGCAACGGGCGATCTGTCGCATCGCCGACGGCCTACCCCTCGGCGAGCTCGCCGCGCACCCGGACGTGCGCCAGGCGATCGGCGACGTCGCCGCCCTGCCTGCGAAGCGCCCGGCGGAGCTCCTCGTCCTCAGCGGGATCCGCACCGGCAAGTCTCTGCTCGCCGCCGCCCTGGCGGTGCGCGCGGCGCTGACGTGCGACCTGTCGAAGCTCGGCCCGGGGGAGACGGCCCGCGTCTCCGTCCTGTCGCTGACGGTCGACCTCGGCCGCGTCGTGTTCGGGCACATCGCCGGGACGGTCGCCGCGCGCCCCGCGCTCCGGGCTCTCATGGTCGGCGAGCCGACGACGGACACGATCACGCTACGGCACCCGTCGGGTCGCCTCGTCGAGGTGCGCATCGTCGCTGGCGCACGCGCTGGCGCTTCCCTCGTCGCGCGATGGTCGGCCGGGTGCATCTTCGACGAGGCCCCGCGCATGCTCGGCGAGGAAGACGGCGTGGTGAACTACGACGACGCAAGGCGCGCGGTCCTCGGCCGCCTGCTCGACGGGGCGCAGCTCTGCGCCATCGGCTCGCCCTGGGCGCCCCGCGGTCCGGTGTATGAGGCCGTGCAGGAACACGCCGGCAAGCCAAGCGCGCGCCTCGTCATCGTGCGCGCCCCGGCGCCTGCCATGAATCCGCAGTGGTGGACCCCGGCGCGTGTCGAGGCGCTCCGGGCGCAAGACGAGCAGGCGTGGCGGACGGACGTCCTCGGCGAGTTCGCCGACCCCGAAAGCTCGCTCCTATCGTCGGCGGAGATCGACCGGGCGACGCGCAAAGGGCCGCTCGTCCTCGAGCGCGAGCCGGGTCTCGACTACGTCGCCGCGATGGACCCCGGGACACGCGGCAACGCGTGGACGCTCGTCGTCGTCACGAGGAAGCGGGCGGCAGATGGTCGCCTCTACACCGCCGCCGTCCTCGCGCGTCAGTGGCAAGGCAGCAAGACGGACCCGCTCGACCCCGATCGCGTGCTGGCTGACGTGGCCGCGCTGCTCCGGCCGTACGGCCTCACGTTCGTCTACACGGACCAGCTCGCGGCCGACTTCGTGCGGTCCATCGGCGAGCGCCACGACCTGGGCGTCTACCCCGAGACGATAACGGCGCCGAAGAAGCTGGAGCTTTTCGAATCGCTCCGCATGCGCCTCGCCGACAACGGCCTCGAGATACCCGACGATCCAACCGTCCGCGCCGACCTGCTCAGCATCCGCAAGCGCGTGACCATGAACGGCATCGCCATCGAGCTCCCGCGCACGGCCGACGGACGACATGCGGACTACGCGCCCGCGCTCGCCCTCGCCGCGTCCAAGGCCCTCGGCGACCCCGCGCCCCCCGCGCCTCGCGCTCTGACGCCCGACGAGCGCGCCGCCGCGGAGCTCGCGCGCAGCCATCGAGAGGTCGAGCGGCACTGGCAAGACGTCTCCGACGCGAACGTGCGCGCGCGCCAAGAGGCATGGGCCGAGGCGCTCGAGGGGTTCGAATGACGCTCCGGCCGTATCAGCGCGAGCTCGTCGAGCGCGTGCGCGCCGAGTACCGCACCGGGGCGCGGTCTGTCCTCATGCAGCTCGGCACCGGCGGAGGGAAGACGCACACGGCCGCCGCCCTGATCGCCCGGTCGGTCGCGAAGGGCCGGCGCGTTGTCTTCCTGGCGCACCTCGACGCCCTGCTCGACGACACGAGCGAGCGCCTCGCCGCCGTCGGCATCGCGCATGGCATCGTGCAGGCGGACCGCCCGACGGACCCCGGCGCACCCGTGCAAGTCTGCTCCCTGGCGACGCTGGCGAGGCGGGGCGCAGCACCCGCGGCCGACCTCGCGATCCTCGACGAGTGCCACCGGGCCGCCGCGCCAAGCGTGCGCGCGGTGCTCGAGGCGTACCCCCGGGCGCGCCTGCTCGGCCTGACAGCGACCCCGGAGCGTGGCGACGGGCAACCCCTCGGCGACGTGTTCGAGCGCCTCGTGTGCGGCCCCACGGTGCGCGAGCTCACGACCGCCGGGCACCTCGTCCCGGCCGTGGTCCTGTCGCCGCCTGTACCGGGCGAGGGGGCGCTCGCGCTCGACCCCGTCGAGGCGTACCAGCGGCACGCGCCGGGTACACGCGCGCTCGTCTTCTGCACGACCGTCGAGCAGGCCGAGGACGTCGCCGCCCGGATGCCTGTCCCGACGCAAACCGTCCTCGGCGACACGCCCCGGGAGATCCGCCGGGCCGTCCGCGAGCGCGTGACCTCCGGCCGGCTCCGCGTCCTCGTCGGGTGCTCCGCGTTTCTCGAGGGGTTCGACCTGCCCGCGATCGAAACCGTCGTCCTCGCTCGCGCCCTCGGCACGGCCTCGAGCTACTTGCAGGCGGTCGGGCGCGGGCTCCGGGCATCGCGCGCGACGGGTAAGCGCGGGCTACTCGTGCTCGACCTCGTCGGGACGGCGATCGCGCACGGCTTGCCGGCGGACGATCGCGTCTGGTCGCTCGAGGGTGCAGCGGTGCGGCGGACGGGTGAGGCACTCAAGCCGCTCTGTCGCTGCCGCCAGTGCTTCGCGATCTTCGCCGCCGGCCCCGCGACCTGCCCACGGTGCGGAGCCTCGACGCGGGGGACACGCCTGCCGCGCAGGGCGACGCGCATCGAACGCCAGGAGCTCTCGCGGCTCGACGAGCGGCCCCGATGGGTGCGCGACCAGGCAATCCTTCGGACGCTCGAGCGGCGCGTGCGCGCGTCGGGCCGGTTCAGTGAGAGGCAGATCCCTCACGTCGTGCGCGGCCTGTTCGTCAAGCAGGCCAAGCGCCAACCGGAAGCCGCGCCCGCCGAGGCCACATGAGCTCGAGCGCCGACCATTCCGCCCTCGTCAACGCGATCCTCGCCGACTGCGGGAGCCTGCCCGGCGTCGTTATCGGGCCGAACGCCTCGGGCCGGGCGGTCTACATGAGCGAGACTGGCCGACGCTTCCGCGTTCCGTACGGGTGGCCGCACGCGAAGGGCGGAGGCCCCGACCTGCTCGCCGTCGTCGCACCCCTCGGCCGGATGGTCGCCCTCGAGTGCAAGACGGGTGAGGCCACGACGACGAGGGCGCAGCGCGAGTGCCATGCGGCCCTGCGAGCGGTGGGCGTCGTCGTGCACGTCGTGCGGTCCGTCGACCAGGCTCGCGCGGCCTTGCGCGCCGTCGTCGACCAGGCGGGCGAGCTCGCCGAGGTGGCGGGCGACCTCGGGGACGACGAGCGCCGCGTCCTGCTCGCCATTGCCCGCCGGCTCGCGATGGGGCGGAAGGTGTACGGACGCCTCGACGTCCGGGGCGACCGGCGGGACTGGCGGCGGGAGGGCACCGAGGAGCTACTCGACGGGTGCGTCTACCTCGCCTGCGAGGCCATGCGCGGGCCAAACCGGGCGACTTGACGGCATACCGCACCGATATACACTACGAGGCGATGGTGACTGACAAGCGACTGACGACGATTCGACTCGGCGACGAGGACCGCGAGGTGCTCGCGCAGCTCTGCAAGCTGACGGGGCTCGACTCGTCGGCCGCAGCAATCCGGCTCGCTATCCGCGAAGCGGTCGCCTCGCGAGTGGCGAACCGGCGACCCGCACGCAAGGGAGGCAAGTAGCCATGGCCCGCAAGCGCACCGGCACGGTTCAGGAGTTCCGAGACGCAGAAGGGCGACGCTTCTACCGCGCACGCCTCCGACTGGCGGACGGCTCGCGTCCCTACCTCGACGTCCCCGAGGCGTTCCGCTTCGACGAGGCGAAGGCGAAGCGCTGGGCGGAGGCCATGCAGGAACGCGAGGGCGCGCGGGGGGAGATCCTCGCCGCGAGGACCGGGCATGCGCCGGTGAGTGAGCGCGCCTCCGACTGGTTCGACCGCTACTTCACGTGGCGGAGCGAGCGGGGCTTCGTCACGGCCGGCGACACGAAGGCGCGTCTACTCCGGTACGCCCTGCCGCACTTCGCCGGCAAGCGCATGGCGGAGATCACCCGCGACCACGTCGAGGCCATCGTCGGCGACCTGGACGCCGCGATCCTCGAGCGGCGCCGGTACTACGAGGCGACCGACGAGCGCGGCGGGGACGACGACGAGGGGCGCAAGCCGGGCCTCTCCGCGTCGACCGCCCGCAACGCGTGGGGCGACGTCGGCCGCGCCTTCGACGAGGCGTGCAACAGCAAGGATCGGAGCCTGCGCGTGCTCACGGTCGACCCCACGGCCGGCGTGCGCGGCCCGGAGCGCGGCGACTCGCGAGAGAAGCCGTTTCTGTATCCGGGCGAGCTCTCCGACCTGCTCGCGTGCGAGCGCGTGCCGCTTCACTGGCGGCGCATGTACGCGGTCGCGGCGTACACGGGCGCGCGTGCGAACGAGCTCGCGGCCCTGCTCGTCGAGGACGTCGACCTCGTCCACCAGAAGATCCACATCACGAAGCAGGTAGACCGCGAGACCGGCAAGCTTCGGCCGACGAAGACGCGGCGCGTGCGCTCCGTCGACGTCGAGCCCGCCCTCGTGCCGCTGCTCGAGGTGCTCGTCGAGGAGGCAGGGGAGGGCGGTCGCCTGCTTCGCATGCCTCCCGACGAGGACCGCGCGTGCATGCTGCGCCGGCATCTGCGCGTCGCCGGCTGCACTCGCGAGGCGCTCTCCGCGGACGACGAGCTCCGCGCCCCGATGAAGTTCCACGGGCTGCGGGACACTTGCCTCTCGCACATGGCAGTGCGGGGCGACGACCCGCTCCGCATTCAGTGGCGCGCGGGTCACACGAGCTTCGCCATGACGGAGAAGTACATCTCCGCCGCGCAGAAGGTGGCCGTCGGCTTCGGCGAGCCGCTCCCCGCGTTGCCGGCGAGCCTGCTCGAATGGTCTACGGATTGGTCTAAGGAAGCGTCGGATCTCACTCCCGACACGGGAAAACAAGCAGCGATCCCAACGGGAATTGAAGGCAAGCACGCCGGACGCACGATCCCCCGAGAATCAGGCCGGATCGTCGACGTCGCCGCACGAGGGCGACGCCGAACCGCCGCGAAGCCCGGCGGGGTCCGCGGAGCTCTCGCGGGACCTCGACGTGCCGAACGCCGAACCCACGCTCGCAGAGTTGGAGGCGCTCATGGTGGCCGCGGAGATCGCCGGCAGGACCACCGTCGCCGACGCCATCGCCCGGCAGATCGAGGCGCGCAAGGCCGTCCCGGTGCTGCGCCTCGTGACAGGGTGAGCGACCCGCCACGCCCGACGATTCGCCCCGCCCGCACCTTTTCGTGTGCAGGTTCGCGGTGCGCACCGTGCGCAAGGTGAGAGGCGGTTCAACCGCACAAAACAAGGCTCCCGGAGCGATCCGGGAGCCTTTTTCTCGTTGGTTCGCCTCGTGTGCATGGTGCCCAAACCGCACAACAGCCGACCCCCTACAGGGGTATGGGCGAAACAGAGACCGTGCTCGCGCTGGAGCTCGCCGCTGCAGCGCAGTGTGACCCGAGGACAGTCAGGCGCGCGCTGCGCGACGGGCTGGCCTGCATCCGCACCACGATGATCCGAGAGAGGCTCGAGCGGGCGATGCGCCTGCGCGGCCTCTCCACGGAGGCTCGCGGCGGATGACCCGAACAGGCCAACGGCGCCGGGCCCCCTCCCAGGAGCTTGCCGGCGCCGTCGTCGACGATCACCATGCCGCACCGCTCGACGAGCGCAAGGTCCGCGCGATCGTCCGCGAGGAGCTCCGCGCCCTGTTCGGCCCCTTGCTGAACGAGGAGCGCGTCTACAGCTCGCGCAGGGGCCACGGACCCGAGGGCTACAGCGACGAGGCGTGGAAGGATCTCGCGCGTCGCATCGGAACCCGACGGGGCCGCTGGTACATCGTGACCGTCGAGCAGCTCGCCGCCCACGAGGCCGGCGACCGCGACCCCAAGCCCGCGAACGACTCGCCCGCCCCGGCGGCATGGCACCCGAGCATGGCCGCGCGAGCGCTCGGCCTGCGGCCGGCGGGGGGCTCGCGATGAACGCGATCGACATGCGCCCGCTAACACTTTCAACGCCGTCGACTCTCTACACGCGCGCGCGTCGAGGTCTTGATGATCACGATCGATCTGCAAGCAGCAGCACCGGATCGAGTGACGGACGGATCTGCAAGCCCAGCGTGGGAACACTCGTGGACGTGCTGCTCGCTGCGCTCGCAGGCACGTCGAGCACGAGTCGACTGCACGCCTGCACGCTGACGGCTCCGCCGAAGCAGGGAGCGATCCGGTTCGGTGCTGCGAGGTTCGCGAGGGACCTTGCGACCGAGGGCGGAGCGGGTCTGCTGCTGCTGGACCGAGGGCGCAACGCGGTGGAGCACCTGCACGGCCTGGTGCTGGCCGACGCGGAGGTCGACGTGGTCGGGCGGTGGTGCGAGCTGCAGCGTGCGGCGAGGGACGCGCAGCGCCGTCGCGTGGTCGCCGGGTGGCAGCGGTTCGCCGACGACGGCGACGCGGACCTGCTGCGCGAGAATCTCGAGCGCGTCTGCGCCTACGACCTGAAAGCCCCCGAGGTCGGGACGCGGGACCTGGAGCGCGACGTCTGGTCGTCCGGGCTGCTGGCCGAGGCGTGGCGCGTCTTCGTGCGGTCGGACGGCCCGGAGCCCGTCCCGGTGCCGCGGACGCCGCACGCGAGGAGTAAAGCGTTAGCGCGGGGCGACGGCGATCGGACGTGCGGGTGGTGCGGTCGGACGATCCCGGCGACGAAGCGCTCTCACTCGCAGTGGTGCCGGCCGGGGTGCCGCGTCTCGGCGTGCAGGGCGCGCAGGCGGGAGCGCGCCTCGTGAGCCGCACGCGCAGGACTGCGGCCGCGCCGATCCCGCCGCCGGACTTCGACGACCCGTCGTGGCCGACGGCGGAGGAGACGGAGGCGAGGCTTCAAACGTCGTCCTGTCTAAAGATGGGCGACATGGCCGCGGTGCTCGCGCACTACGGCACGACGCAGGCGGCGCTCGACGCGTACAACCTGGGACGCGCGAAGAAGTACGTGGAGCCGACGCGTCGGTGGAAGACGACGATCGAGCTGATGGACAACATCGAGGCGGTGCTCGACCGCTTCCCCGACGTGGTCATGTCGAGCAGGCAGATCGCCTACCAGCTGGTGAGCCGCGGGCAGCTCGAGAACAACGAGCCGCAGAAGGAGCGGGTGGGCCGCTTCGTGGTCGACATGAGGCGCTCGGGTCGCATCGACAACGACCGGATCCGGGACCGGACGCGCAACAAGCACCAGCGCTCGGGCTGGGCGTCGATCGAGGACGCGATGCTCGCGCTGCAGCAGCAGTTCCGGCTCAACTACTGGGCCGAGCAGCCGACGATCCCGATCGTCATCCTCGAGAAGGCGGCGCTCGAGGGAGTCGTCGCGAGCGCGTGCGACAAGTACGGCGCGGGCCTCTGGGTCATCCGGGGGTTCAACGCGTTCTCGTTCAACTGGGAGCTCGCGAAGGAGATCCTCCGGCTGGTGGAGGAGGAGGGCAAGCGCGTGGTCGTCGGCTATCTCGGCGACTTCGACCCGAGCGGCCTGGAGATCGAGCGCGTCGTGCGCGACGAGGTGCTCGGCTTCGGCGCCCGGCCCGAGTGGAGGCGCGAGGGGCTGCTCCTCGAGGACTTCGACGAGTTCGACCTCGTGAACGTCCCCACCAAGGCGACCGACTCGCGGACGTCCCGCTACGTCGAGACCTTCGGCGACCGCGGCGCCGAGCTCGACGCGCTCGACCCCGAGGAGCTGCAGCGGCGCATCGTCGCGTTCGTCGAGGAGCACATCGACTGGCCGTCGTGGGAGCGCGTGCAGCGCGACGAGCAGGCGCAGCGCGAGTCGTTCGACGCGGTCAACAGCAACCTGCAGAGCATCCTACGCGCAGCAGGAGGGACGCGAACATGACCGCGCCCTTCGCCAAGCTGCCGCCCGTCAGCGAGCACCCCGCCGCGTGGCGGAAGCACGACCGCCCGAGCGCCCTGCGCGCCGTCGCCGCGTGCCTGCGCCTCGACCTGCCGTGGCTGCGCCGGGTGCGCGACGCCGTCGAGGACCTCGTCGCAACGCGCGAACGCGAGACCGAGGACCAGCCCCCCGTGCGCGTGCCGTGCGAGGTCCGCGCCGCGAGCCCCCTGCACGTCGGACCCGCCACCGCGAGCGTCGGCTTCTGCAAGGCGTACCCCGGCGGACCGCACGCGCTGCTGACGCTCCGCCAGCGTACCCCCGACGTCGTCGAGGTCGCGCTCACGCCCGACCAGGCCGAGACCCTCGCGCGCAAGCTGCTGCGCGCCGCCGCGAACCTGCGCCGCGAGCAGGCCGACCGCGCGC
>Ga0209415_10006470_pt1 | contig 20804 bp, 16 predicted proteins | sample PeaSoiSIISIP2007_FD_187696 | JGI IMG/M metagenome (GOLD analysis project Ga0209415, IMG submission 187696) | Peat soil microbial communities from Weissenstadt, Germany - SII-SIP-2007 (SPAdes) (version 2) | ecosystem: Environmental > Terrestrial > Soil > Wetlands > Peat | place: Germany...
CGAAATAGGGGGAATACACGAGCCCGCCGTTCTCCGCGATCAGGCGGTCCCGGACGATGCGGTATCGGGCGTTGTATGCGTACCAGGGCATCAGCGGCTCTGCGTGGTGCAGGGAATGCAGATTGTTGAACAGGTACAGCGGCCCGAGAATCCATGATCCCTCGACGATGGCCGTCCGCTGACTGACTCCGGGACGCGCGCGGTGCTCGGCAAATGAGCGGATCGACAGAATGCTGTTGCCGGGGATCACCATCGCCAGCACGTAGACCCAGAACGGTATGCCGCAGACGACCGTCACCCAGGCAATGACCGGGATGCACCAGAGCAGGTGCTCGAGCCAGACGATACGCAGCCGGTCCGTGTTCCGGATCACGGCACGCGCTTCGACGGCCAGAAACCGCGGGATGCGCCAGAACGGACCGATGAGGATCCGCCCGAGCAGCGTCTGCTGCATCCGCACCAGCATGCGGCCGACCGGATTGAGGCGACCCCAGGCCTCCGGGGTCCAGTAAAAGGATTCGGGATCGTCGAGCGGATCGGTGAGGCGCGTGTCGATGTGGTGGGTGAGGTGCTTCTTTCGATAGCGCTCATAGGGCAGCCACAACGACAGCGGCACGATCGCGAGCACGCGATTGACCGCGGTCCAGCGCGTCGGGTGACCGTGGAGGATCTCGTGCTGGAGCGAGCTGTGAAGCGTCAGCAGCAGGGCGGTGGCCGGCGCGATGATCCAGAGGGGCCAGTAGCGATAGGCGAAGGTAATCCCGAGCCATCCGCCGTAAGCGACCAGGATCAGCAGCACGGTCGGCATTTCCACCGCTGCACGCTCACAGCTGCTGACCGGCGTCTCGCGGAGCGCAGTACGATCTGTCGACATTATGCTCATCTGCTGCCAGCCACCGTCCCAACACATCAGTTGTTTGATTCTAACCAAAATCATGCCGGGACGCCGCTCGGCCCGCCGCGCCCTCGGTACTCTCCCTTGCAGGTTTGATCAGACGTGGGCGACCCGCAGGAATCGCTTCTCGACCGCAACCATCCCGTCATACACGAGGATCGCCATCAGGCCGGTCACGAGTCCACCTTGCAGAATGAAGGCGGTATTGTTTGACAGAAGTCCGGCGATGATCACCTCGCCCAGCCCCTTCGCGGCCACGGTGGACCCGATCGTGGCGGTGCCGATATTGATGACCAGCGACAGGCGTACGCCTTCAAGGATCAGGGGCATCGCGAGCGGGAGTTCCACGGTGATGAGGCGCTGTCGGCCACTCATGCCCATGCCGTCAGCCGCTTCGATGACGGCCGGCGGGCAGGTCTTAAGTCCGCTGACCGTGTTCTCGAAGATGGGCAGCAAGCCGTAGGCGAACAGTGCGATCAGCGTCGGTGTCTGCCCGAAGCCGACCAGCGGAACGGCAATGGCAAGGACCGCCACCGGCGGAAAGGTCTGCCCGATATTGACCAGCGTGCGCGACAGCGGCAGGAACTCCGCGCCGCTCGGCCGCGTCACGAGTATTCCGAGCCCCACGGCGACGATCGTGCTTGCCGCAGCGGCCAGGAATACGGTGCCCAGATGGGCCAGCGCGAGCGTCAGCAGATTTCCCTGGTCGTAGATCGGCGGCGCACCGTACTGCGTCAGTGGCGCGAACACCGGCGCGAAGCTCTGCGGCACCACCAGAAACGCGACCAGCAGACTCACGGCCGCAATCCGCAGGACGAGGGCTGCACCCGGCATCAGCTTTGCCTGCCGTGCGCGAGAATGCCGGCCAAGGTCACGCGTCCGCCGGGCGTCCCATCGGCCTTGAGAACTGTCGCCGCCTGGGCGCCGCTCCAGACGAGATCGGACAAGACCTCACGCAGCGAGGCGGTCGCTGCAACCGTCGGGCCCTGCGTCGTGCCGGGTTCCGCCACCTCTCCTGCCGTCGTCAGCGACAGCAGTTTCATCGCGCGGTCCGCCGTACCGGTCAGGCGCGCGACGAACGGATCAGCCGGGCGCGTCAGCAGCACCGCGGGCCGGTCATATTGCAGAACCTTGCCCTCGCTCATGACTGCGACGCGGGCGCCCAGCCGGAAGGCCTCGTCCATGTCATGGGTCACGAGCACGACGGTCGTGCCGAAGCGGCGCTGGATGTCCTGGAGATCATCCTGCGCCTTGCTGCGGATGATGGGATCGAGCGCCCCGAAAGGCTCGTCCATCAGCAGCACCGCCGGCTCCGCGGCGAGCGCGCGTGCGACGCCGACGCGCTGCTGTTGTCCGCCCGACAGCTGATGTGGGAACTTTCGGGAGAACTCACCGGGATCGAGCTGGAAGATCCGGAGCAACTCATCGACGCGCGCCCCGGTTCGGGCGCCATCCCAGCCGAGCAGTTTCGGCACGGTCGCGATGTTCTCCGCAACGGTCCGGTGCGGGAACAGGCCATGGCCCTGGATCACATAGCCAATCCGGCGCCGCAGCAGGTGGGCGGGCTCCGCCGTCGTGTCGTTGCCGTCGATCAGCACCCGCCCGCTGGTCGGCTCGACCAGACGGTTGATCATGCGCAACAGCGTGGACTTTCCGGACCCGGACGTGCCCACAATCACCGTGATCGAGCCGCGCTCGATGGACATGGACACATCATCGACGACCGTGATCGGCCCGTATTGCTTGGTCAGGGTCTGGATCCTGATCATTGACGAGCCCTGTTCATGACATCGACGAGCGCATCGAGCAGGACGGCGGCCGAAAAGGCCAGCGCGACGGTCGGGATCGCGCCGAGCAGCACGAGGTCAATCGCCGTCTGCCCGATCCCTTGAAAGACGAAAGTGCCAAAGCCGCCGCCGCCGATCAGCGCGGCCACGGTCACGAGGCCGATGTTCTGTACGAGCACGATGCGGATACCGGTGAGGATGACCGGCAAGGCCAGGATCAATTCAATATCCGTGAGGATCTGGCGGTTTGTCAGTCCCATGCCGCGCGCCGCCTCGACCGTGGCCGGCGACACCCGCCCGAGCCCAACGACCGTATTGACGACGATTGGGAGCAGCGAGTAGAGGAACAGCGCGACGATGGCAGGCGCGGTGCCGATGCCACGGATTCCATGCTCAGCCGCCCATGGAACCGCGGCCGCCAGTGCCCCGAGCGGCACCATCAGGATGCCGAACAGGGCGATAGAAGGAACGGTCTGAATCAGGTTCAGCGTCCCGAGCGTGCCGGCACGGATCCGCGGGACCCGATGGCACAGGATGCCGACGGGCAGAGCGACGACGACCGCGGCCCCCAGAGATCCCACCGCCAGAAACACGTGCTGGCGCGCCTCGTGCGCGAAGCGGCCGGCATTCACGGCGTACTCGCGCATGATGGACAGATGGTCGAACGTGCCGTGCGCGAAGGTCGCGCCCGCGATTGCAGCGAAGAGCACCAGAAAGAGAACGCGCATGCCAGGTCCCGGGCGCAGGCGGGTAATCGCATCGGTCGCCATCAATCCCAGCGCGATGAGCAGGACCCAGAAGCCAGTGCCCGGCGAGACACGGACGACCCCGTTTCCCGGCGGGGTCAGCGCGGTGCCGGCAGCCGCGATCGCAAGGGAGACGACCGCAACCCCGGCCACGGCGACGGCGAGCCGGACCCTGGCATTGGAAATGCCGAGTGCGGTGGCCGCAACCAACATCAGGATCGCGCCGAAGGCGAGTGCCGCCCACATCGGCAAGACCTCGAACAGGGATCGCACATCACCCGGCACGATCCGGTTGGCTTTGGATACGACAAACGGCAGGAAGATAAGCGCTGCAGCGCCGGCAGCGCTCAGCAGCACGCCGAGCCGATCGATCCGCTGCGGCCGTGGCTGGGTTGTCGTCATCGCCTGGCCCGACCCCCGGCGGTCGACCTGCGGCGCCGCCGCGCAGGGGTGCCGTCGCCGCACAGGCTGATCACTTCAGGAAGCCCTTGGACTTCAGGTAGTCCTCGGCGACCGACGCGGTCGGCTCGCCGTTGATCTGAACGCGGGCGTTCAGCTCCTGAAGCGTTGCGCGATCGAAACTCTGCATCAGGGGCTTGATGATGTCGGCGATCTTCGGGTTGGCCTTCAGAGCCGCCTCGCGAATGATCGGCACGGGAGCGTAGACCGGCTGGTCATGCTTGTCGTCCTCCATGATCTCGAGATTCGCCGCGACCACGCCGCCATCGGTGCCATAGACCATGGCGGTATTGGTGCCATTGGTCTGCGCGGCGGCAGCCCCGATTGTCGCAGAGGTTTCGCCGCCGGCCAGTACGATTAGCTGGTCGGACCGCATCGTGAAGCCGTAGGTCTTCTGCAGCGAGCGCAGCGTCCCGGCATTCGCAAACTCGGCCGAACAGGCGAGCACGACCTTGCCGCCGCCCGAGACCCACCTGGCGAAATCGCTCATGGTCGTGAGGTGGTTGGCCGTCGCGACGTCCTTGCGCACCGCGAGAGCCCAGGCATTGCTGGCATTGGCGGGTGTCAGCCAGACGATCCGGTTGGCCTGGTAGTCGAGCCTCGCACCAAGTTCGTAGCCCTTCTGCAGATCCTTCCACGCCGGGTCGGATGCCACATTGAAAAAGGCCCCACCGTTGCCGGTGTATTCGACGTACATATCGATCTCGCCCGCGAGCAGTGCCTTGCGGACCACCGGCGTTGCCCCGAGCGTCATGCGATCCACGGTCTCAATGCCGTTCGCGGTCAGCATCAGGCGGATCATCTCGCCGATCATCGCCGACTCGCTGGAGAGCTTCGAGGACACGACCACGGCTGCGTGAACCGGGGCCAACGCGCCGAACACGAGCGCCGCGGTCACGGTCAGCGACTTCAGGACCTTCTGCACCAGGCACCTCCGTGCCGGCAGCGGCGACCGCCTCGTGGACACGTTGATCGGTCGTCGCCCGCTCAGATCGGTCGGCCGGCCATGTCGAGGTGCAGCATCGTGCCCTTGTACGGATGCCTCGCGATGAACTCCTCGTTGAGCTCAACACCGAGCCCAGGATCGGTCGGCGGGACGATGTACCCCTCTTCCCAGCGGATCGGCTTTTTCAGGATGTCCGCGTGGAACCCCTGCCAGCGTTCGATGCTCTCCTGGATCAGGAAGTTCGGGCTGCACGTTGCAAGCTGGATGTTCGCGGCGCCGACAACCGGCCCGCAGTAAAGGTGCGGCGCGATCTGCACGTGGTCGACCTCGGCCATCGCGGCGATTTTCTTGGCCTCGAGAATCCCGCCCACGCGGCCGAGGTTCATCTGCAGGATCGCGGCGGAACCGTGCCTGAGCAGACGCGCGAAGTCATATTTGGTCGCGAGCCGCTCGCCGGTCGCGATCGGGATGCTCGTGGCGCGTGCCACCTTGGCCATCTCCTCCGGCGCATCGGGTGGCACGGGCTCCTCGAACCACAGCGGATCATACGGCTCGAGGCGCCGCGCGAGACGGATGGCGCCCGCGGCAGTCATCTGGCCGTGCGTGCCGAACAGCAGATCCGCCTTGCTGCCCACCGCCTCGCGGAGCTGGCGGCAGAAGCGCTCACACAGCTCGAGCGCCGCGAGCGACAGCTGCCGGCCGTCGAACGCCGAGTACGGACCCGCGGGATCGAACTTGATCGCCGTGAATCCCTGTTTGATGTACTCGACGGCGCGCTCAGCTGACAGGTCGGGGTCCTGGTAGACGTCCGTCTTGTCGCCCGGCCGCGCATAGATGTAGGTATATGAGCGCAGGCGCTCGTGCACGCGCCCGCCGAGCAGATTGTAGACCGGCTGGCCGGCCGCCTTGCCGATGATGTCCCAGCAAGCCATCTCGAGCGCGCTCAGAACTGCCATCAGCGTCAGATCCGGGTGCTGCGTGAATCCCGCCGAGTACACGCGCCGCCACATGTGCTCAATGCGGTGCGGGTCCTCGCCCTGCATGTACCGCTGGAACACATCCTCGATCATCCTGGCGACGAGGTGCGGCTCGAATGGCACGCAATAGGCCTCGCCGATGCCGGTGACGTTGCCGTCCGTCGTGAGCTTGACGAATACGAAGTAACGGCCGCCGTAGTGCGGCGGCGGATTGCCGACGACGAAGGTCTTGATGTCCTGCAGCTTCATCGGCAAGCCCGGTCAGGCGGCGTAGAACCCGTTGATCGACTTGGTCTCCAGGTACTCGAGCAGACCGTGCTTGCCCCACTCGCGGCCGTTGCCAGACTGCTTGAACCCGCCGAACGGCGACACGTAATCCTGGCCAGCGCCATTGAGGTGCACGCTGCCCGCGCGCAGTTGGCGCGCGACCGCGCGCGCTTTCGCGAGGTCCGCAGTCTGGACGTAGGCGGCGAGCCCGTACGGCGTGTCGTTGGCGATCTCGATCGCCTCCTCGAGCGTCCTGAAGCGCAGCATGCACAGCACCGGGCCGAAGATCTCCTCGCGCGCGATCGTCATCTGGTTGTTGACGTCGGCGAACACGGTCGGCCGCACGTAGTAGCCCGTCTCGAATCCCGGTGGCTTGCCCGGGCCGCCGACCAGGACGCGCGCGCCCTCTGCAATCCCGATGTCGATCAGCCGCTCGATCCGGTCGAACTGCAGCTTCGACACGACCGGTCCCAGGTGATTGCCGGGCTGCGTGGGATCGCCTACCTTGACGGCACCCGCCACGTTCTCGGCGATCGCGACGGCACGGTCGTACACCGAATCCTCGACCAGCATGCGGGTCGGCGCGTTGCACGACTGGCCGGAGTTGTTGAAGCAGTGCAGTACCCCGCGCTTCACGGCCGCCTCGAGATCCGCGTCCGCGAACACGATATTGGCCGACTTGCCGCCGAGCTCCTGGGCCACGCGCTTGACGGTGTCAGCCGCCGCCTTGGCCACACTGATGCCGGCGCGCGTCGAACCGGTGAATGACACCATGTCGACGTCGGGGTGGGCGCTGAGCGCGGCGCCAACCGTGGGCCCCGTGCCGTGCACCATGTTGAACACGCCGGGCGGAAAACCCACCTCGTCGACGAACTCCGCGAACAGCTGCGCCGACAGCGGGCTCTGCTCGCTCGGCTTCAGAACGACGGTGCAGCCAGCGACGAGCGCCGGCGCGATCTTGGCCGCCAGCTGGTTGATCGGCCAGTTCCAGGGCGTGATCAGGGCGCACACGCCGACCGGCTCGCGCACGACGTTCGCCGAGCGTCCGCTTTTCTGCTCCCAGTCGAGCTCGCGCGCCGCCGCCACGGTCGTCTCGATGTGCCCGGGCCCGCAGGCCGCCTGGGAACGCGACGACAGGTCGTGCGGCGCGCCCATCTCGGTCGTGATCGCGGCGACCATCTCCTCGTAGCGGCGCTCGAACACCGTCTTCAGACGACCCAGCAGCGCGCTGCGGGTGTCGAGCGTCGTCGCCGCATACGCCGGGAACGCGGCCCGCGCGGCCTTGACCGCGCGATCGACGTCAGTCGCCGATCCCATCGAGAGCTCGGCGACGGTCTGTTCCGTGGCCGGATTGATGACCGCAAACGGCGGGGAATCGACCGCCGATGGCACAAAGCGCCCGGCGATGTAGTGCTGAAGACGTTTCACGGCGGATTTACCTCCTGACTTCGTGAATCACGGATGGCCATGTCGACGATTACTGCACCACTCAAGCCCGGTGGCAGCCCGAGGCGGCGCACGGCGATGCCTCGTCCCGGCGACGAGTCGCGCCCGATACCGCACCGCTGCCGCACCGGTGCGAGCCGCCACCGGCCCGGGACGGTGAGCCCGACCGCCTGCCACCAGCACCGCGCAGCGTGTCCGCGTGGAATGCGCAATTTAGCAGATCAGACCCGGATCCCCGTCGCGCGCTCCTGGTCCGCGATCAGCCCGCGCGCGGACCAGAAGTAATGAAAGGTGGCCCAGAATCCCGTCGGCACGAGGCACAGCAGTGCGAGCCGCAGCGAGGCGCCGTTCGCCACGTGGTTCGGCGCAAACCAGTCGCTTAGGAATCCGACCACCTGCGGCGCGATGATCAAGTTGCCCACGTTCGCGATAAACAGCGTCGCCGCACAGAACTGCGCCCGCATCCGCGGTTCCGCGAGGTTCAGCAGCAGCCCGAAGCACGGGCCGATGTAGAAATAGATGGAGGGAATGAACACCCAGAACAGCGCAGTCGCGAGGCTCAGCGAGTGCGTCGAGTAGATGACGAACGAGACCCCGGTCGCGATGCCAATCCCGGTGCCCATCAGCCACACGATCCGTCGTGGATCGGCCATCCAGGGACGCGCGAGCAGCCAGCCGGTCAATAGTGTCGCGCCGACACCGCAGACCAGATGGATCGGGCCCGTGATCGCGCCCGCCTCTCCAGGGGACAGCCCATAGTTGCGCGCCAGAAAGGCCGGCGTCCACCACATGAGTCCCCAGCCCCACAGCGCGGTCAGGGCGCTTGCGATCATCACGTGCACGGCCGAGCGCTGGCTCCACAGGTACCGCATCGTGTCCAGGAACGACGGCTTAGTGCCGAGCGAACGGGCGTCCTGCTGGCCACGGCGCGGCTCCCTGACGGTAAAAAAGATCAGTAGGCCGAACGCCACGCCCGGGACCCCGAGCCACAGGAACGCCGCGCGCCAGCCGTGGTGATCGGCAATCGCGCCGGCGATGTCGGAGGCGAGCCAGGCACCGATCGGAGCGCCGAGCGAGAAGACCGTCAGCGCCATCGGGCGGCGCAGCGCCGGAAAATAGTCGGAGATGATCGAGTTCGCGCCCGGCGTACCGCCCGCCTCCCCGACCCCGACGCCGATGCGCGACAGCAGCAGCTGCCAGTAATTGCGCGACAGCCCGCAGAACAGCGTCATCACCGACCACGCAATCAGCGAGGCGACGATGATGTTGCGCCGGTTGGCGCGGTCAATCAGCCAGGAGATCGGAAAGCCGAGCACCACGTAAAAGAGCGCGAGCGAGATGCCCGTGAGCCAGGCGATGCCCGAATCGCTCAGCTGCAGTTCGAGACGGATCGGCTCGAGCACCTGCGAGATCATGTAGCGGTCGGTGATGCTGAGCGTGTACACGACGCACATCAGGATCAGGACGTACCAGCGTGCGACGGCCGACGTCGGGTTCGTCGTGTCCTCGAGTGCCAGCGCCTGCTCCATCATGCCCTCGTGTTCCGGGTGTCCATCAGCGAGGCACGCGCCATCGCATCGGCCAAACGTCTGGGTGTGGCGCGCCTTTCGCGGACGGCCACGTGTTGTACGGATTTCCGGCCTCGGGTGCTAGCCGGCTGCTCCAGCCGTTGGGCCGGTCGACCCGAGCCGGGGTGCGGCCGTGCCAAGAATCCTTTCCTGTGCAGCAATTTTTTTGACTTGTTCCCGGGTTTGGAATGTCGCTAGCCTCGCGCACGACCGCTCGCGGTGCGCGCCCCGGCGGCCTCATGGTACTGGTTTTGGACGGCCTCACTCCTCTTTTAACATTGCGGTGGCGCTGTGAGTAACACCCGGATTGGTTTCATCGGCCTCGGCAATGTCGGCAGCAAACTCGCGGGTAATTTGCTGCGCCACGGCATCGACCTGACGGTGCGGGACCTCAATGCCCAGGTGATGGCGGAATTCCTTGCCCTCGGCGCCAAGACCGCCGCCTCGCCCAAGGAGATGGCCGAGCACGTCGACATCTTGATTACCTGCCTGCCCTCGCCGGCGGCATCGGCGGATGTGATGGAGCGGGCGGACGGCGTCCTGGCCGGCCTCACGGCGGGCAAGATCTGGCTCGAGATGAGCACGACCGACCATACCGAGGTCGAGCGCCTCGCCGCCAAGGTCGAGGCGCAGGGAGCGACCGCGATGGACTGCCCGGTGTCGGGCGGTTGCCACCGGGCGGCGACCGGCAACATCGCCATCTTTGCGGGCGGGACCCGGGAAGCGTTCGAGCGCGTCCTGCCGACGCTGTCGATCCTGGGCCGGGAGATCCTGCATACGGGCCCGCTCGGATCGGCATCAATGCTCAAGGTCCTGACCAACTACCTGTGCACGGTGCATCTTGCGGCCCTCGCCGAGGCGCTGACGGTGGCCAAGGTCATCGGCCTCGACATGAACATGGCCTACGAGGGGATCCGGATGTCGTCCGGCAACTCCTTCGTCCACGAAACGGAATCCCAGGTCATCCTGAACGGCAGTCGGGACATCAACTTCACGATGGACCTCGTCATCAAGGATGTCGGGCTGTTCGACGCGCTCGCGAGGCAGCATCACGTGCCGCTGGAGCTCTCGCCGCTGGTGCTGAACATATTCAAGGACGGCCAGCGCCGCTACGGCCCGCGCGAGTTCTCCGACAACATCATCCGGCGCCTGGAGGAGCCGTGCGGCGTCAAGGTCCTCGGCCAGGGCTTTCCGGCGCAGATCGTCGACGACCAGCCCAAGGTGCCCGGATATGAGGTCGTGCCGAGGGGTCGCACACGCAATGCCGGCGGCGCAACCTAGCGGCGCGACACGGTTCGCGTGCCGCGCCGGCGGTCTCAGGACTGAACGCGCTTGCGATTGTCTAAGATGTAGTCCATGAACGCCCGCACGCGCGGGTTGTCGCGCTTTTCCTGGCGGCAAATGAGGCCCCAGCCACCGGGGCACCGCAGCCGGTGGGCGACGGGCTCCACGAGCCGGCCCGACCGCAGGTCGTCATCGACGAACGGGCCGTTGACCAGCGCGACGGCTCGCCCCTCGAGGGCGATCTCGAGCGCGACCGCGAGCGTATCGACAACGATGCGTGGCCGAGCCGTGTACTCGACCTCGGCCGACTCGAACCAGATGTCCCAGTTGCGGGCTTCGCTGTAGATCGACACGAGTGGCAGCGCGAGCAGGTCACGCGGCGCCGGCGAATTCCCGAGTTGCGCGCGCAGCACCGAACTGCACACCGGGAACAGCGCGTAATCGAACAGCGGCAACCAGCAAAATCCCTGATCCGGCGGATTCTCGCAGTACACGAGGCCGACATCGGCGAGCGACTCGTCGAATTCCCATTCGAAGGAGCACGTGCTCAAGAGCACGTTGACCTCGGGATTGGCGGCGATGAAGCCGGGGATGCGCCTCGCGAGCCAGCGGACCGATGCAGTCACGTACGTCTGCACGCGCAGTGGTTGCTCGGACCGGGCTCGCCTGACGGTCTCGGCACCTGCAATCAGCGTCTCGAGCGCTTGGCGGACGAACGGGTACAGCAGCTCGCCCTCCGGCGTCGGCACGATCCTGCGGCCCTCGCGCGAAAAGAGCGCCACCCCCAGGTCGCCCTCGAGGAGCTGGATCTGGTGGCTGATGGCCGGGTGCGTCAGGCACAGCTCGTCGGCGGCTTCCCGTACGCTCTGCCGGCGGGTGGTGGCCTCAAAACCCTTGAGGGCGTTGAGCGGCGGGAGCTTGCGCAGGTCGATTCTGGCGATCACGGGGCACCTTGCAGCCGGCGCGGCTGGGAATGCGGGTCGCGTCGGCGACCGAGCGCGGCGCGCGGTCAGTGAGCCTAGCAGGCCCGCCGTCAATTGCCAGCGCGCGCCGCCCCCGTCGCCCTATGCAGACTTCCCGGAAACCCGGACACTTCGCAGATCCGGAGCGCACCGCGGCGCACGGCCCGGCGGCGTGAGTGCCGCGGCCGTAGCGATGGTGGCGCCGGCCGCTGCGATCGGCGTCCCTGAAACACGCAAGCCATGACTGAGTTTGATTACATCGTGGTCGGTGCAGGGTCGGCGGGCTGCGTGCTGGCGAATCGACTGTCGGCCAGCGGCAGCCATCGCGTGCTGCTCATCGAGGCCGGCGGCTCGGACCGGAGTCCCTGGATCCAGGTGCCGATCGGCTATGGCAAGACGTTCATGGACCACCGGTTCAACTGGATGTACACGGCCGAGCCCGACCCGGAGCTTAACAACCGCGCCGCCTACTGGCCGCGCGGCAAGGTACTCGGCGGCTCGAGCGCCATCAATGCCATGGTGCACGTCCGCGGCCATCGGGGGGACTTCGACGATTGGGCCGCTGCCGGCAATCCGGGCTGGTCGTGGGCGGACGTGCTGCCGTACTTTCGCAGGTCCGAGGACCATCAGTGGGGCGCCTCGGAGTACCACGGTGCCGGCGGGCCGCTGCACGTGAGCGATATATCCTCCAAGGTGCATCCGTTGTGCCACACCTTCATCGCCACCTGCGAGGGCCTCGGAATTCCGGGTAATCGCGACTTCAACGGCGCCGAGCTCGAGGGCGCCGGAATCTGGCAGATGAACATCTGCCGGGGCATCCGGGTGTCGTCGGCCAGCGCCTACCTGCGGCCGGTACGGAGCCGTCCGAATCTCGAGGTCAGGACGCACGCGCAGGCGACGCGCGTCGTGTTTGACGGGCTGCGCGCCCGCGGCGTCGAATTCCTGCAGGCGGGCACGCGCCAGCAGGCCAGCGCCCGCCTGGAAGTGGTGCTGTCGGCCGGCGCGGTCAACTCGCCGCAGCTGCTGCAGCTGTCGGGTATCGGGGATGGCGCGCTGCTCAGCCGGCTCGGCATCCCGCTGATCCGCCACGCCCCGGCGGTCGGCCAGGGCCTGCAGGATCACATCGCCGTGTCCTATTACTACAGGTCGCGCGTGGCGACGCTGAACAACGAGCTCTACCCGCTCACCGGCAAGATCCGCGCGGCGCTGCGCTATGCGTTCGGCAGGCAAGGGCCGCTCGCGATGAGCGTCAACCAGGCCGGTGCATTTGTCCGCAGCCGCCCCGGGCTCAGCCGCCCCAACCTGCACATCTATTTCAACCCGCTCAGCTACACCACCACGACCGGCCCCCGCCAGCGGATGACGCATCCGGACCCGTACGCCGCCTTCCTGATCTCCTTCAACACGTGCCGACCGACGAGCCGCGGCAGCATCGCGATCACCGCGCCCGATCCGTTCGCACCGCCAGCGATTCGCCCCAATTCGCTGTCGACGCACGAGGATCTCGCGGACATCTGCGAGGGCGCGCACTTTCTCCGTCGCCTCGCGGCGGCGCGGCCGCTCGCGGACGTCGTCGAATCGGAGATCCATCCCGGAGCGGAGTGCCGCTCCGATGATGAGCTGCTCGCGGATTTCCGCGAGCGGGCGGGGTCGGTCTATCACGCCTCCTGCACCTGCACGATGGGCCCGGATCCCCTCCGGGCAGTCGTCGACCACCGGCTGCGGGTACACGGCACGGCGGGACTGCGGATCGCGGATACGTCCGTGTTCCCGTCGCTGACCTCGGGCAACACGAATGCGCCGGTGATCATGGTCGCCGAGAAAGCCTGCGATCTGATCCTGGGACCCGGCTGACTGCTGCCGGGCGCTCGACGCCCGGCGGCGGGGCCCGGCGCAACGCGTAGAATGCGGCGCGGGGCGCAAGAGGGAATCCCGATGGGCGAGATTGTCAGTTTCCGTCAGATGAAGGACGGCACGCGCGAGGACTATCTGCTGCTCGCGCGCGAAGAGCAGGACTACGTGCGCGCCCTGCCCGACCGGCTGATTGCCGCGCTCGCCACTCTCGAGCACGCGCTGCAGGGATACCCCGTCAGCCGCTACGAGCACTCGCTGCAGGCAGCGACCCGCGCGTTGCGGGATGGTGCCGATGACGAACTCGTGGTGGCAGCGCTGCTCCACGATATTGGCGACGATCTGGCCCCGTGCAATCACGCCGAGGTGGCCGCCGCGGTGCTGCGACCCTACGTCCGGCCGGAAGTCACCTGGATCGTCGCGCAGCACGGCCTGTTCCAGGCCTACTACTACGCTCACCACTACGGTGGGAACCGCGATGGCCGCGACCGGCTGCGGGACCACCGGTGGTACGAGGCCTGCGCGGCGTTCTGCGAGCGCTGGGACCAGTCGTCCTTCGATCCCGACTACCCGAGCGAGCCGCTGGCACGCTTCGAGCCACTGTTGCGCGCGATCTTCAGCCGACCGCCTTACGACGCACGATTCGTCGGGCGCGACGCGACCTGAGCCACGGCTCAGCGGCCCGCGAGCTGCGCATCGAGCAACCGCTCGCGCTCGGCGCGCCGGACGAGATATCCCGCGAGCAGCACGCAGGCGCCGACCGCGCAGATGATCAGGCTCGCAAGCGCGTTGATATCCGGGCTGACCCCGAGCTTGACCTTCGAGTAGATCACCATCGGCAGCGTGCTCGAGCGCGGCCCCGAGACGAAGCTCGAGATCACCAGGTCATCGAGCGACAGCGTGAAGCTGAGCAGCCAGCTCGAGATCAGCGCCGGCGCGATGATCGGCAGGGTGATGTCGAGGAAGGCCGCGAGCGGGCTCGCGCCGAGATCCATGGCCGCTTCCTCGAGCGACCGGTCGGCCGTCTGCAGGCGCGACTGCACGGTGATCGTGACGTAGGCCGTGCAGAACGCCACGTGCGACAGGATGATCGTGGTCATGCCGCGGCTCGGCCAGCCGACCAGCTGCAGCATCGACACGAACAGCAGCAGCTGGGTGATTCCGGTGATGATCTCGGGCATCACGAGCGGCGCGTTGACCATCCCGGTCAGCAGCAGGCGCCCGCGGAACCGCCCGAATCGTACGAGCGCGATCGCGGCGAGCGTCCCGAGCGCCAGAGCGCCGGTGGACGCGGCGGCCGCGACCTCGAGCGACAGCGCCGCGGCCTTCAGTATCTGCGCGTTGTGCAGCAGCTCGCCGTACCAGGCGGTCGAGAACCCGCCCCAGACGCTCGCCATCGCCGAGGCGTTGAACGAGTAGCCGATCAGCACCACCATCGGCACGTACAGGAACGCAATCCCGAGGCACAGCACGGAGATCAGCAGCGGCGATGAGCGCCCCTCCATCGTCATTGCTCGAGCTCGCGCACGCGATAGTACTGGTTGATCGCGAGCGGTCCGGCCAACACCACCAGGAATGCGATCGACACGGCCGCCGCGACCGGCCAGTCGTGATTGGCGAAGAATTCGTCCCACAGGACGCGGCCGATCATCAGATTGTCCGGCCCGCCGAGCAGCGCCGGAATGACGTACTCGCCGATGGCCGGGATGAACACCAGCATGGAACCGGCGATCACACCCGGCATCGACAGCGGCAGCGTGACGTCCACAAAGGCCCGCCATGGCCGGCTGCCGAGGTCGGAGGCTGCCTCGAGCAGTGTGACGTCGAGCTTCTCGAGAGTCGCGTACAGCGGCAGAACCATGAACGGCAGGTACGAGTAGACGATGCCAAGGTAGACCGCGGCGGTCGTGCGCATGAGCTTCAGCGGGTGGTGGATCACGCCAAGCCACAGCAATGCCGTGTTCAGCAGGCCGTTGTCGCGAATGATGCCCTCGAGGGCGTAGACCCGCAGCAGGAATGACGTCCAAAATGGCAGGATGATGACCAGCATCAGGATGCCCTGCGTCGCCTTCGAGGCGCGCGCCATGGCGTAAGCCATCGGATAGCCGATCAGCAGGCACAGCAGCGTCGAGAAGAACGCCGTCTTGAGCGAGTACAGGTAGGAAACGACATACACTTCGTCGGTCAGCAGGTACTTGTAGTTGCTGACGCTCAGGCTCAGGTGCACGCGGTGATCGGCCGACACGTGCCAGCTGTCGGTGAATGGCGGGATCCTGAGCGCCGCCTCGGCAAAGCTGATCTTCAGGGCAAAGGCGAACGGGATGAGGAAGAACACCAGCAGGAACACGAGCGGTGGCAGGATGATCAGCAACCGCCCGTGGCGGTCGACAAGCCGGCCGAGCACGGAGCGCGGCCGCCGCGGGCTGTCGTCGCCCATCCGGCTCCGGGCCAGTCGCTGCCTCTCCCCCACCCGGTTATCTCCCTCGGCGCGCTGATGCTAGCGGCGCCCAGAGTCTGCCCGAGGGCCTCGCGCCGGGAAAGGGCGCAGCGCGCGAAGGCTCGCGGCCAATGACGCGCACGACCGGCACGCGGCCCCGCAGCACATCCGGCCAGACGCGCCCCCGAGCGTCGCGGGCCCGCCAGCGGCAGCGACTGATCGACGCCTGCATCTCGGCGCTGCACGTTCACGGCCCCTCCCACACGACCGTCGAGAAGGTCGTCGCAATCGCCCGGATGTCGCCGGGCATCGTGCGTTTCTACTTCGACTCCAAGGCGGCGATGCTGGTCGCCTCCCTCGAGTATCTGGCGGAGGAGTTCGACGATCGGCTGATCGTCCCGGTCGCGGAACTGAAAGCCACGCCGGTCGCGGCCCTGGAGCGCCTGGTCGACCTGTACCTGGGCCCCGAGATCGCGAGCGCCCGCAAGGTGTCCGTCTGGTACTCATTCTGGGGCGAGGCCAGCTCGCGCCAGGAGTACTACGACATCTGCGGCAAGCGGGACGCACGCTTCGAGGCGCTGGTTCGCGAGCTGATCGGGCGGTTGATCGCGGACACCGGGGCCCGCCACCTCGACGCCGACGCCATCGCGCTCGGCCTGATCGGCGCCCTCGAGATGCTGTGGCAGGGGTATGCGTTCCAGACCGAGTCTTCGATCGACCGCGCCGATGCCCGGCGACGCTGCATGGCCTACCTAAGGTCCGTGTTTCCCGCCCAGTTCGCGATGCCGGTCGACCGGCCATCGCCGCTCGAACTGCCGCCCGCCGCTTACGCGAGCGCGCCGCTCCTCGAGGCCGAGCGCAATGCCCTGTTCTTCGGCAGCTGGCAGTTCGTCGGCCTCGCCAGCGAACTCGTCTCGCCCGGTGACTACCTGACGCTGGACGTGCCCGGCACCCGCGCGCTCGTGCTACGCGAGCCGATGGGTGGGCTGCGCGCGCTCGAGAATACCTGCCCGCAGCGCCCGCATGCCCTGGCGATGCAGCGTTCGGGCCACCTGGACGGCCTCATTGCCTGCAGCGTGCACAACCTACGCTATGACCTTCATGGCGAGCCCCAGGGCGATACGCCGGGAGGGGCGCTGACCGGTCTTGAGCTCGCCGTCGTCGGCGGCTTCGTGTTCGTCCGGGCCGCGGTCGACGGACAGCACGCGCCGCCGGCGCCGGCGGCCGCGACCGCGACCGCGGCCACGGACCTGCGCCCGGCGGGGCCGCCGCGCGAGACTGAGGTCGCGGCCGACTGGAAGCTGCTCATCGAACAGTGGCTCGAGTGGCCCGGAGCGCAACCGAGTTCCGCCGTCGCGCCCGGCAGCGTCGAGTTCGCCGGCGACCTGCCGGCCACGGGCGCCTGGCGCGAGCAGCGCTACCGTGGTCTCGCGCGCCAGGCCGGGACCGCGCGCTGGCAGCGCAGCTTCATCGCGCCGAACCAGCTGATCGACGTGCGGCCGGGCGCGGTGCAGGTGCTGCAGGTGCTGCCGCTGGCTCCGGGCCGCTGCTGTCTGCGGTCATTCGACTACGCGCCGGCGCCCAGCGGCCGGCTCGACCGCGCCCTCGCCTGCCTCGCCGGGCGCCTCGCACGGCGGCGCCCCGCCGCGGATGCCGCGCTCGCGACCTCGGTCCAGAGGGGCCTCGAGTCCCCGGGACCGGTACGGGAGCCGGTGATCCGCGTGCCGGCCCCGCTGGCCGAATTTCGCAATATCATTGCGCGATTGCTACCGGGCGCGTTGCGCCACCCTGGAGACTCACGATGAACACCGCTCTCTCCGTCCGTGACTGGCACGCCCGGGCGGACCAGCTCAAGTACCCGACCGGCCATTTCATCGACGGCGAGCACGTTGCCGCCCACAGCGGGGAGCGGTTCACCGTCACGAACCCCGCCACCGGCGCGCCGCTGTGCGAAGCGGCCGCCGGTGGTCCCGAAGACATCAACCGTGCCGTCGCCTCCTGCCGCCGGACGTTTCGCGCCGGCGTGTGGCGGCGCATGGCGCCCCGCGAGCGCCTCGCGGTGCTGTCGCGGTTCGCCGCGCTCATCGAGACGAATGCGAACCGCTTCGCGCTGCTCGACACGCTCTGCATGGGTAAACCCGTCCGCGACATGCTCGCGAGCGATGTACCCGCGGCCGTGCAGACGTTCACGTATTTCGCCGAACTGTGCGACAAGATCGACGGCGCGGTCACCGCGACGGCAGCCGATGCATTCCACTACATCCTGCGCGAGCCACTCGGCGTCGTCGGCTGCATCGTGCCGTGGAACTACCCGCTGCTGATGGCCGCGTGGAAGGTCGCACCGGCGCTTGCCGCCGGCAACTCGGTGGTGTTGAAGCCCGCGGAGCAGTCGCCGCTGTCGGCGCTGCTGCTGGCGGAGCTGTTCATCGAGGCCGGTGGCCCGCCGGGAGTCTTCAATGTCGTCAATGGGCTGGGCGAGGCGGCGGGAGCCGCGCTCGCGCTGCACATGGATGTCGCCAAGATCGCGTTCACCGGATCCACCGAGGTCGGCAAGCTCATGCTCACCTACGCCGGCCAGTCAAACATGAAACGCGTGAGCCTCGAGTGCGGCGGCAAGTCGCCGCAGATCTTCCTGGCAGATCTGCAGGATATGGACCGGGCCGTGACCTACGCCATCAATGGCATCTTCGGCAACATGGGCGAGGTCTGCAATGCCGGGTCCCGGCTGCTGATCGACAAGCCGATCGCCGAAGCGTTCGTCGCCCGGTTCATCGAGCACGGCAAGACGGCGTACCGGCCCGGCGACCCGCTCGATCCCGACACCAACCTCGGGCCCCTTGTGACCGCCGAGCATCGGGCGCGGGTGCTCGATTACATTGGTCGCGGCAAGCGCGACGGTGCCCGTCTCGAGTTTGGTGGTGACACGCCGGCGCTGCCCGGAAGCTACGTCAACCCGACGCTGTTCTCGCGCGTCAACAACCGGATGACCATTGCGCGCGAGGAGATCTTCGGGCCGGTGGCTGCAGCGATCGAGGTCAACGGGCTCGAGGAGGCACTTGCGGTCGCCAACGACTCGATCTACGGCCTCGCCGCATCGATCTGGACGCGGGACCTGAACACCGCTCACAAAGCGGTCCGCGACCTCGAGGCCGGGGTGATCTGGGTCAACTGCTTCGACCACGGCGATATGACGCAGCCCTTCGGCGGCTACAAGCAGTCCGGGCAGGGCCGCGACAAGTGCCTCGAGAGCCTGCTGTCGTACACGCAGACGAAGTCGGCCTGGATACACTTGGGCTAGCGCGGTCGCGGCGCCGGTCCGCCGCCAGGGGTCAGGTGCGGGCGAGCTCCGCACGCAGCCATTCGTGCAGGCGGAACACGTCGTACTCCTCCGGCATCAGCATGCCGTGGGCGTGCGCCGCCGAGCGCAGCCCCCGCTGGTTGATCTCGCACACCGCCCCGTCCTCACTCATCACCGCGGCCGAGAATGCGCACGCCGCCTGAATGTCGACGCTCGGGTCGTTGAGCGTCTCGCGCGGGAACAGCCATTCAATGGTGAGTTCGGTCTCTTCGGGCCCGAGCGGCAGCAGCCGTGTCGAGCGCACGTGGTCGACATGCAGAACCAAGTAGTGCGACGGCAGGCTCGTCATGTAGTGATAGCCGACGCGGCGTTCCTCGGCCGAGAGCGCCGGGAACTCGTGCCCCAGTGAGCGTCCGTCCACCGACCAGGTCGCCGCCCCGGGGCGCAATCCGCCCTTGTAGGCAGGATCGGTGCTCGCCGCGTGCTCGCGCCACGCCGGGTCGTCACGTTCCTCCATGATGCCGCGACGGTAGATCGGGACTAGGCTGCTGAGCGAGTGGTGCACGGTCGGGCAGTGCAGGCACTCGTTGTAGTTCTCCCAGAAGATCTTCCAGTTGCAGCGGATCCGCTTTGTCAGCCGGTGGCCCACGACGAGCTCGGCCAGCGGCCAGTGGGCGAGCGCCTCGGTGTTGGCGTTGAAGTTGTCGCTGAGTCCGCGGCCTGCGTCACTTAAATTTACGTAGACGAACCCCTGCCATTCCTTAAGCGCAATTGCATACAGCGAGGTCTCGCCGATCGGGACGTGATGCGCTCGCCCGAACGACGGAATGCGCGTGAGCTCGCCGTTCAGCCGATAGCTCCACGCGTGGTACGGGCAGGTAATCGCCCTCCCCGGCAGCCGGCCTGCGGCGTCGGTGCACAGGATTGAGCCGCGATGGCGGCAGGTGTTGTAGAACGCCCGCAGCGCGCCCGCCTCGTCGCGCACGACGAGCACGGGCTGGGTGCCGATCGTGAAAGTGCGGTAGCTCGCCGGCTCCGGCAGCGTATCGGCGCGACACAGGTACACCCAGTTGCGATACCAGATGCGGTCGAGCTCGAGGGCGTACTGGGCCGGATCGTAGTACCAGCGGCTCGGCAAGCTGTGCTCGAGCTGCTTGAGCCCCGAGAACTCGCCGGCTGTCGGATCCGGCTTCGCGTCGGGGATCATGGCCGCAGGCCCGTTCCAGCGCTCAGGCGAAGCGCGCCGGCGCGGTCGGCAGGCGTACCTCCGGAATGGCCTCGCGCAGCAGGTCATGAAACTCGAGCATCCAGCGCTCGAGGGCCGACAGCGGGCCCGGAGTGTAGCTCGGCGATGCAAGGCCGCGCTGGACGCGCGCGCACAGCCATTTATCCTCGTTGTTGACCGACGTGTTGATCCGATTGCTGAGGGCGCGCAGCACGCGCATCTCGCGCCGCTCGTCCTGCAATCCGAAGATCGCGTAGCGGATCACGCACTTGCCGGGCCCGCGCGGCAGCACCTGGAAGAAGTCCATCAGCTCCGGATACACGTCGATCCCGAGATTCGGCAGCATGCTGTAGAAGCGCCAGCAGCGCCGGTTGGCCTCGGGGAGGTGCGTGACGGTCGGACCGACGAGCTTCTGGTACAGCCGCTCGCTCCAGCGCGAGGAGGGCTGCTCGCGCAGCCAGCTCGTGCCGCGCGCGATTCCTTTGGCGCCCTTCTGGTCCTCGTAGTCGGGCGTGAACATCCGGTTGAGCCCCGGGTGGCCGACCGGCACGTGGTACGACTCGAGGTAGTTGTCCATCGCCACCTTCCAGTCGACGTCCCACTCCTCGTACGACACCGGCACGAGGGGCACCATCTCCTCAAGCCGATACGGCTCC
>Ga0209415_10006471_pt1 | contig 20801 bp, 22 predicted proteins | sample PeaSoiSIISIP2007_FD_187696 | JGI IMG/M metagenome (GOLD analysis project Ga0209415, IMG submission 187696) | Peat soil microbial communities from Weissenstadt, Germany - SII-SIP-2007 (SPAdes) (version 2) | ecosystem: Environmental > Terrestrial > Soil > Wetlands > Peat | place: Germany...
GGATGGCGGCCACCCCGAGCGGCCAGGGCTACTGGCTGGTGGCCGCCGACGGCGGGATCTTCACCTTCGGCGACGCCACCTTCCACGGATCGGCGGCCAATGAGAACATCGGGACGTCGGTGACGGGAATGGCGCCCACTCCCGACGGGAACGGCTACTGGCTGGCGGCGGCCACCGCCGGAGTGCTCACCTTCGGCGACGCCGTGTCGTACGGGCCGTCGCCCAATCAGCCACCGTTCCCACCCACGGCCGCCATCGCCGCCACACCGGACGGGAACGGCTACTGGCTGCTGCAGCCGGACTCCATCGCCACCTCGTTCAGCACCCCCGGTGATCCCCCCGGCGAGGCCGCCGGAGAGAGTGCCGTGCAGATCGCCGCCAGCCAGATCGGTCCCGATCCCGACGCCGGCGCCGGTGCGTTCTGCAACCCCTACGGTCCGTGCGAGGAGTGGTGCGCCCTGTTCGCCACCTGGGTCTGGAATCAGATCGGCGTCGCCGTCCCCCGGTACGGGTTCGTCGGCTCCGTCTTCGACTGGGCGGTGGTCCGGGGCCTGGTGCAGGGGGTGGGTTCGCGACCGGCTCCGGGAGACCTGGTGCTGTACGGCACCGGCCCCCAGAACGCGACCACCTCGCCCCACATCGCGGTGGTGGCCGAGGTCTGGCCCGACGGGGCCATCACCACCGTCGACGGCGACTCGGGACCGGAGCCCGACGGGAAGTTCGCCGTGACGTCCAACGGACCCTTCCTGCCGGCGGACTCCTCGAGCTACAACGGGATGCCCATCTACGCCTACGCCCGCCCGTAGGGGGATCGCCCGGGCAGGCACACGGTGTTCACGGCCGTCCGGTGCTCACGGCCGTCCGGTGCTCACGTCGCCGCCGATCGCAGCATGGCCGCCATCCCTTCGATGAAGGGATCGGGATTGGACGTCTTGGACTCCACGATGGCCCTCATGTCGGGGACGTAGTGCTCGAAGGTGTCGCTCTCCATGGCCGTCACGATCCCCGTGGCCATCTCCTCGGCCGAGATCTTGGGTCCCGAGTAAAGCGGATCGTCGTTGTCGGGGAGATCCCAGATCTCGGTGTCGATGGGACCCGGGTTCACCAGCCGGATGACGATACCGGTGTCCCAGAGATCGACGGCGGTGGCTTCGCTCCAGCCGCACAGGGCGAATTTGCTGGCCGAGTAGGCCGCTTCGTTGGCGTTGCCCAGCCGTCCGGCCACGCTCGAGACGTTGACGATCATGCCCTCGCCCCGCTCGATCATGCGGGGGAGGAGCGTGAGGGCCATGTGGGCGGGGGCCAGGAAGTTGACCCGCATGACCCACTCCAGGGTGGCCAGATCCAGCTTGGTCGTGTGGCGGCGCATGGGGACACCGGCGTTGTTGACGAGGCCGTCGAGGTGGCCGAAGGCGTCCCAGGCCTCGAGGGCGACGGCCCCGGCCCGTTCGACGTCGCTCAGGTCGGCCACCCACATCCGGGAATCGGGCGCCGTCTGACGACAATCGGCCAGGACCTCGGCCAGACGGTCCTGGCGGCGGGCCACGATGCCGACTGTGGCCCCGCGCTGGGCCAGCTGGCGCGCCAGTGCGGCGCCGATCCCGGAGGAGGCTCCGGTGACGAGGACGTGCGAGCCGGGGATCTGCATGGAGGGTGCCTTTCGTCGGTGGGACGGTACGAGCGTCCCACCCGGTCGTCGCGTGCTCAAGTTCCCCGGCGCGAGACTCCGGGGATGACCACCACCGACGACCAGGGTTTCCGGGTCCGACCGATCGGCGTCGTGCGGTCGAGCCGCCAGCGACCGGTCGACGACGACTGGGGCGATGTGGCGGCCACCATCACCCTTCTCCCGCCGTTCGACGCCCGCGCCCTCGTGGGTCTGGACGAGTTCAGCCACATCGAGGTGCTCTACCTGTTCCACGAGGTCGATCCCGGCGCCGTGCACATAGGGTCCCGACGGCCCCGGGGGAATCCGAACTGGCCCGACGTGGGCATCTTCGCCCAGCGGGCCAAGGACCGGCCCAACCGTATCGGTCTGTGCACCTGCGAGCTGGTCGAGGTCCGGGGGGACGCGCTCGAGGTGCGCGCCCTCGACGCCATCGAGGGGACGCCGGTCCTGGACATCAAGCCGTACATGGCGGAGTTCGCGCCCCGCGGACCGGTGCGGCAGCCGGCCTGGTCGCACGAGCTGATGGCCGGGTACTTCTGAGGTGACGACGGCCCGCCAGCGCCGTCGCAAGGACCGCGAACGTCGGGCCGCCTCCCGGCGGCTTCCGCCGGTACGCGGCGGCGGTAGTCGTCTGCAGACGCGGGGTCGTCCCGCCCCGGTGCGCATGGTCGGTGTCGGCCAGTTCGCCCAGGGCGTGTCCCGCCGCCGGGGGCGGAGCCGTCAGAGCCATGGCCTGCGCCGGGTGGGGGGAGTCGTCACCGGTGTGGTGGTGGCCGCCGTGCTCGTCCTCTGGATCGTGGCCCGCGTGGCCGGCCACCTGTGACGGTCAACCCCGGACGGACTTCACCAGGAGGATCGCTTCGAGGAACTGCTCGGGGTGGGGGGCGGTGACGGGACCGGCGACGAGGGGCCACAGGCGGTCGGCCAGCTGGAGGGCGAGGGCGCCACGGGCTTCGGGGGTGTACCCCCACCGGTTGGCCAGGAACGTCCGCACCAGGGTGAGCTCCCCGTCGTTCACGGCGCTCACGTCCCAGTGGGCGAGCTCGGGCGGGAGGGCGGGGGAGCCGGCGTACCCCGGTGCCCACGGCGGGGCGAACGCCCCAGGGGCCATCCACTGTCCGGGCTCGCTGAAGGACGTGCCGCGCTGCAGCGTCATGGCCGCCTGGCGCTCACGGATGACCACGGTGTTGCCCAGGAGGTCGCCCAGGCGTTGGTTCTTGGACGTCGAGAGGATGAGGACACTCCCCACCAGATAGAAGGGCGCCGGCAGCATGTCGATGAGACGAGTGATGTTGCGGAGCAGGCTGGACCAGAACCCCACCGGTGCACCACCCACCCGGACGACCCGGGTTCCCGCGGCGCGCTTGCCCACCGACCGTCCCGACCACAGCATCTCGCAGATGATGAAGTAGCCGATGAAGTCGAGGAGGAAGACCAGGGCGAGGATGCCGGTGGCGATGAGCCCCGAGGTCTCGCCGCCACGGTGGAAGGCTATGACCACGACGACGGCGATGACGGCGAAGAGGACGACCTGCAACAGGAAGTCGAGGGCGAAGGCGGCGAAGCGCGACCCGAGTCCGGCCAGGACGGTGTCGAGCGAGACGCCTTCCGGTGTGGGGGTCACATACCGGTCCTCCAGGGTCATCTCATGAAACTAGAACGATTCTTGGCCGAGAGGTCAGGCGATTGGTCGGAGCTCGAGGCCCTGTTGGGCGCCGCCGGCATCGCCGGCGGCAATCTGGGACCGGACGAGCTCCGGCGGCTCGGGACCCTGTACCGGTCGGCGGCGGCCGATCTGGCCGTGGCCCGCCGATCCTTCCCCGGCACGGCGGGCACACTGCGGTTGCAGGCCCTGGTGGGATCGGCCTACGGCGTCGTGTACAGCCGGGCCGGGCGCGACGAGACGCCGCGGGAGTTCCTCTCCCTCGGTCTGTGGCGGCGCATCCGGCAGAACATCCGGTGCGTGGGGATCGCCGCCGGAGTCATGTTCGGCTGCACCGCCCTCGGTGCGGTCTGGGCTCTGGTGGACCCGGCCGCCGCCATCGGGATCCTGCCCGCCGGCTTTCACGCCACCGGCCATTCGTTCCACGGCGGCTTCTACGGGATCTCCGTGCCGGCGCGCGCCGGGCTGGCGGTGGGGATCTTCGTCAACAACATCGAGGTGGCGTTCCTGGCCCTGGCGGGCGGCTTCACCTTCGGTCTCCTCACGGCCTACTCCCTCGCCTACAACGGGGCGCTCCTCGGTGTGCTCGGAGCCGTCGAATGGCGCGGCGGCGGATTCGACGAGTTCGTCCGCCTGGTGGTCCCGCACGGCCTGTTGGAGCTGTCGTGCATCTCGTTGGCCGGGGGAGGTGGCCTGGCCATCGCCCGGGCGTTGATCGACCCCGCCCGTCGCACCCGCTCGGAGGCACTGGGCCGGCTCGTCCCCGTCATCGGTGCCTGCACCCTGGGGACGATCATCTTCCTGGTGGTGGCCGGGCTCACCGAAGGGTTCATCACGCCGTGGAACCTGCCCACCATCCCCGCCGTGGTGGTGGGCGCCGTCCTGGCCGGCGGCTTCTGGTCGCTGGTGATCTTCCGTGGGAGAGCAGAGGTCGACGGGGTCCGACCGCTAGAGCCGCGCCCGTTGTTTGAGCATCAGGTAGGCGTGGACACAGGCTGAGCCGAGCGTGTCCGGCGGTGATTCGACCACGGTCGCCCCCATGGACCGCAGCAGGCTGGCCGCCCGGTGACGGCTCTCGAGTATGTCGAGGGCCACCGCCGAGCGCAGGACGTCGCGGACGTCGTGGGGCCGGTCGGCGACGGCGGCCGTCAGGTCGGGGTCACGACACGTGGCGATCAAGACGGCGTGACGGCGGACGAGCACCGGGACCGACGCCAGCAGAGAGCGCGACGCCGATTCGTCGACGAGGTCGGTGAACAGTGCGATGAGGGCGCGCTTGTGGCCTCCCAAGGCGATGAAAGCGCGGTCGTAGTCGCTCTCCACCTCGGTCGGCTCCAGATCGAACAAGGAGCGGACGACAGCCTCGGCGCCCCGGCGGCGCGGGCTCATCTGCCGGGTGACGGCCGCGGCGAAGGACAGCGCACCGACCCTGTCGCCAGCGTCCTCGGCCGCCACGGTCAGGGCGGCGACCGCATCGAGAGCCACGTCGAGCCGGGTGACCGGCCCCACGGGCGACGCCATCAGTCGCCCCGTGTCCACCACACAGACCAGGTCGCGGTTCTCGTCCACGCGGTACTGGTTGGACATGGCCCGGCCCACGCGGGCGCTGGCCACCCAGTTGATCTGACGCACGTCATCGTCGGGGGAGTAGTCGCGGATGCTCTCGAGCTCGGTTCCGATCCCGAGCCGGCTCCGGATACGGCCTTCGTCGCTGGACCGGCCCTGCCGGCGGGCCGCCGCCAGCCGGCGCGCCTTGGGGAGATCGGGGAAGACGGTCACCGTCTGGTCGGTGCCGACGCGATGGTCGCAGGATCCGAGACCGATGGGGCCGGTGACCCGGACGACGGCCGGCGGCAGCCGGTGGACGCCCCGGTGCAGCCCAGTCAGCTCGCCGACGAGCTCGTCACCGGCGACGTCGTCCGGTGCCACCGACAGTTCGGGCGGGGTCGGTTGTCGCAGGCGGACCGACCGGGCCGAGGCGACGGGGACGGGGACGGCCACCGCATAGGGGACCGGCACGCGCAGTGCCAGCGTCGGTACCGCCGTGCGCCTCGCCTCGACGTGCATCCGGCCCGCCACGACGAGATCCACCACGACGGCTCCGGCCAACGCCACCACCACCAGGCAGGGGACGACGACACCGACGGGGACGATCACGGTGACCACGGCGGTGAGCGCCAGAGCGACGGCCACCCAGCGGGTGGGACGCGGTCCTCCGCCGTGCCCCCGACCCGTTGCCACCGTGGGGGGACCCGCCACCGTCAGCGGGGGATGGGCACGGTCGACAAGACGGCCTGGAGGGCCTGTTCGGGGGTGAAGCGGTCGAGCTCGGCCTCCGGCGTGAGAATCAGGCGGTGGTGCAGGACGGGGGTGGCCAGTGACGCCACGTCGTCGGGAACCACGTACGTCCGTCCGTTCAGGCAGGCCCAGGCCCGCGCCGCCGCCAGGAGGTGGACGCCGGCGCGGGGGCTGGCGCCGAGGGTGACGGCCGGCAGCTCACGGGTGCGACGGATCACCGCCGCCACGTAGGCGATGACGGGATCGCTGACGGTGACGGCATCGACCTCGGCGCGCGCGGCCATGAGCTGCTGCACGGTGGCCACCGGTCGCACGTCGTCGAGCGTCGCCGGCGAGACCCCGACGTGACGCAGGCGCAGGAGCGCCTCTTCGTCGGGCGCCGTGGGATACCCCACCGTCAGTTGCATCAGGAAGCGGTCGAGCTGTGCTTCGGGGAGGGGGTAGGTCCCCTCGTATTCGATTGGATTCAACGTGGCCAGCACCGTGAACGGCTGGGGGAGCGGGTGGGCAGCGCCGTCGACGGTGACCTGACCCTCCTGCATGGCCTCGAGCAGGGCGGCCTGCGTCTTGGGCGGTGTCCGGTTGATCTCGTCGGCCAGGAGGAGGTTGGTGAAGACGGGGCCGGCCCGGAAGGCCAGCTCCGAACCCCTGAGGACGAGCGTCCCCGTCACGTCCGAGGGGAGCATGTCGGGGGTGAATTGCACGCGGCGCGTGTCGAGGGTGGTGGCCCGGGCCACGGCCGAGGCGAGCAGGGTCTTGGCCACCCCGGGCGGACCGCGCAGGAGGAGGTGACCGCCGACGGCGATGGCGGCGAGGATGGCGTCCACCAGAGACGTCTGTCCGACCACCACCTTGGCCACCTGCTCGTTGACGGCCAGCCGGAGCTGCGCCAGGGCGCCGGCCGGCGACGCCGACGGCGGGGGGGACGGCGGTTCGGTCATCGCTGGATTCTCATCGATTTCTGTCCTCCCGATCGAGCTCTGCCAGGGCCCTGCCCACGGCCACCACGTCCTCGGCCGAACGCGGGGGACCGAGCACGGCGTCGGCCAGTCCGTGGGGCAGCGCGGTGACGTCCCACCCGCCCCCCAGGCGTTCGGCCAGGACGTCGTCGGGCGCGTCGACCGGTAGCCCGAGCCGTCGGCACAGCCGCCGCCGGGCCTCGACGCGCACCGGTGCCACGGCGTCGACCACCTGGTGGATCGGCCGGGTGGAGAGCAACGTGGCCATGGCGTCGACGTACCGGACGCGCGCCGGGACCGTGATCCGACCCGGTCCGTCGGGAGGGCCGAACCGGCGGGACGCCGACAGGATCCACACCACGACGGCCAGGAGGGCGATCCCGAGACCCCACCGCCACGACGCCGGCAGTCCGGACAGGCCGGTGCCGGGACGCCCGAAACCGTGGTCGTACTCGTCGAAGACGACAACGGACCCCGGAGCCACCAGGTCGAGTGCCAGCGCCGCGTTGTCGGCTTGTCCGAGGGAGCCGTTGGCCAGCGGTGACGACGACGCCAGCAGCACGACGGTCCCCCGTCCCTGGGCCACCAGGGCGAGAGTGCCCCCCGGACCCTGCAGGAGAGGCACCGGCCCACCCGACCGGGCCGCTGCCATGGCGTACGTCCCGTTCCCGGTGGCGACCACGGTGCGCACACCGGTCACCTCGGGCAGGTCGACCACCGGATGCGAGGTTCCGGCCGGCGTCGGCCGCCACGCGGGCGGTGAGGTGACGCCGAGCAGGGAGCGCACGACGCCTCGTCCCGGTGATCGCCCACCCAGCACCACCCGGTCACCCTTCGACACGGCGCGTTCGAGGGTCTCCGTGTCCGACGCGTCCCACGAGGTGGGGTCGAGGACGAACACGGTGCTGTCGGCCGGCAGCGTCGCCTGGCCCAGCGAGTCGGTCAGGCGGTCGATCCGGTACCCGCGCTCGGAGAGGAGTTGGGCCAGCGCTCCGGTCCCCGAGCCCGAGCTGTCGTAGGAGGACGACGGTCCCGATGCGCCGCTCCCGCCACCGCCGAGCCCGGTGACGGTGGAGGAGGCGAGTTCGGCACCCGCCACCGCGGCGAGCACGACCAGCACGATCCGCCAGCGGAGGGGGATGCCTCGCCACCGCTCGGTGGCCGATGGTGGCGAGGGCGACAGACCCGGCGTCGGTGCCCCTGCCGTCATGGCGATCCCACCGGCACGTCCTCGGCATCGCCCGATCGGAACTCCTCGAGCACACGGGGCCATGCGGCGCGCGCCGTCGCCGCGTCCACCGAGGTGGCGCGGTCGCCGGCGTAGACGATCATCTCGTGCCGACCGGCCAGGGCGTCGAAGGTGGGGGAGTGGAGCGTCACGGACAACTGCCGGTCCGTCTGCGCGTCCTGGTTGACGATGACGCCCCGGCGTTGCAGCCGCAGGAGTCCCGCCCGGAAGCGCAGGCGGACCGCCGTCTCGTGATCACCCGAGCTCTCCGCCATCTCGGCCCGCCGTTCGATCTCGTGGGGATCCTCCGTGCCCCCCTCCGTGGACCTCGCCGTCGATCCCCGGGCGGAGACCCGCACCCGGCGTCTGGCGATCAGCACGCCGACGGCGACTCCGAGCGCGACGGCCATGACACCCAGGACCACCACCCACCAGCCGCCGAACGCCGACCGGAAGCCGTGGCCGACGTGCACGAGGAGGTGGCGATAGACCCAGCGGGCGGGACCGCCGAGCGCGGCGTTGAGCGCCCGCCCGATGGCGTGGAACACCCCGGCCAAGGGGCGGGGGGGGTGCGATGGCGTCGTCCGGTAGGGGGGCTTCGCCAGGATGTCCCGGGCCTGCTGGCGTGCCGACGAGGAGAAGCTCGAGGACCCCGGCACGGCGCCTAACCCGGCTCGTCGGGTCCCGCCTCGGGAGGCGGGCCCGGCGCGGGGGGTGGAGGAGGTACCGGTGGCGGAACCGGCAGCGGCGGTGGGTACGCCTGCGGTGGTGGGTAGCCCTGCGGTGGTGGGTACGCCTGCGGTGGTGGGTAGCCCTGCGGTGGTGGGTAGCCCTGCGGTGGTGGGTAGCCCTGCGGTGGTGGGTAGCCCTGCGGTGGTGGGTAGCCGGGCGGTAGTGGGTAACCCTGCGGCGGTGGGTAGCCGGCCCCGGGTGCCCGTCGGAGGAACGACATTGCCGAGCTGGTGGGTGCGACGCCCATGTGGGACGCCAGCAATTGGATGTCGAATCCTTCCTTGCGCACTCGGAGGTCGATCGAGATGATGACGAAGACGGCGGCGCTGAACGGGGTGGCGACGGCCAGCGTCGCCGTGCGGGTGAAGAAATCGACGATGGCGGACGCCGTCGTGTTGTTGTGCGACGTGGCGAGCACCACGGCGGCGATGATGCCGAGGACGATGCTGAAGACGCCGACGATCAACCCGGCGAGGAGCTCGGTGCCGAAGGTGGACCACCAGTTCCCCCGAATGAGATGGAAGCTGCGGCGGACCGCCGCCCAACCACGAATGTCCTCGATCATGAGGGTGGGGACGGCGAGACTGCTGCAGACGTTGAACCAGACGAAGTAGACGAACCAGGCGATGCCCCCGAGGACGCCGATGAGGATCGCCAGCACGTTGGCGTGAACCACGGCGAAGACCAGGGCGACGGCGGCGACTCCGAGGGCGGGGACGACCATGGCCAGGAAGATCAGGAGGATGATCCAGGCGATCGAGAGGATTCGGCCCGCACCCTGCCTGAGCGCCGTGCGCCATTCCACCGGTTGCCCCAGATAGGCGTTGGCGACGATGCCGTAACAGCTGGCCGTGGCGATGGCGGTGGCGATCTCGGCGATGACGAGGAGAAGGACGAAGCCGGCGAAGAATGTCCACAGATCCGTCGCCGAGTAGTGGGTCGTGGTGGTGCCGAACGCCGTCTGGGTGGTCGTGCCCTTGGGCAGGGAGGTCGACAGGGAGATGAGGACCTCGACCACCCCGGCGGGGATGGCGATGACCAGGACCGCCTTGGCCATCGACAGGAAGTTGCGCCCGTAGAGCTTGAACGCGGCGTCGAGCCGCTCACCGACGCCGATGGGCCGCAGCATCGGAGGGGTGGGTGACCACATCATGCACCCCCGATCATCGTGGAAGCCGACGGTGACGGGCGATGACTAGTACCCCGGTCCGTGGTCGAGGATCCGACGGGGGGTGTGGACCATCATGGCGTCGATCTGGTCCTCGGAGATGCCCCGCTCCCGCATCATGGGCAGGACGTCGCGGCTGATGTGCATGAAGTTCCAGTTGGGTTGGACCTGGGCGAGGAATTCGTCGTCGAACCAGTCCATGTGGCACCCGGCGTCGTGCGAGACGACGAGGCGCTCGGACCATCCCGCGTCGCACAGCCGGGCGATGGTGTCGACCCGCTTCTCGGTGGGGCAGTAGGCGTCGACGCCGAATCGGTCCATACCCAAGGTGGATCCCGCCCGGAGGAGCTCTTCGAGGTAGGCCAGGTCGGTCGAGTCCCCGCTGTGGCCCACCACGACACGTTCGAGGTCGACGCCCTCCTCGGTGAAGACACGTTGCTGATCGAGGCCGCGCTTGGAGTGGGCATGGGTGTGGGTGGAGATGGGGAGCCCCGTCTGACGGTGGACCCGGGCCACCGATCGCAGCACCCGCTCGACGCCGGGGGTGAGCCCCTGCTCGTCGGTGGCGCACTTCAGGATGCCCGGACGCACGCCGGAACCGGAAATACCATTTTCGATATCGTGGAGGAAGTACTCGTCGAGCACGTCGACACCGCTCGGTCGAAAGGCCCCCGAGCGGTAGTCGAAGAAATGGGGGAGGTCGTTGTAGGTGTAGAGGCCCGTGGCCACCACGATGTGGAGATCCACCTGCTCGGCCACCTTCTGGACCAACTCGATGTCGCGTCCCAGCCCGACCACGGTCAGGTCGACGATGGTGCCGATCCCCGCGCCGTGCAGTTCCTGGAGGCGCTCGACGGCCTGGGCCACACGGACGTCGGGGTCCCAACCGGTGGGCCAGTTCGAGGCCACCTCCGGGGAACGCACGAAGACGTGCTCGTGCATCAGGGTGGGGCCGAGTGCCCCGGCGTCGACCGGACCGCGCGCCGTGTTGACCTGACCCATCGCGTCTCCCCCTCGTCGGCTCGTGGCGACCGTTACGGGCCGAGCAGCCTTTGCAGCTCGGCGGCCAGGAGCTGCGCCTCGGCGCGCAGACGGGCCGGGTCCGGACCGGCGGCGAGCAGGGATCGCGAGGCCGAGGGGAGAACGCGATCGGGGCAGGCGGCGAAGCAGGCGGCCACGTCCGCCGGCGTCGCACCCTGGGCGCCGACGCCGGGCGCCAGGAAGAGCCCGTTCATGGTGGAGAGATCGAACTCGGTGGGGGGCCCGTGGGTGGGGCCGAAGACGGCGCCGATCGGACCGATGGTGTCCGGTGCTACGCGGCGGTTCTCGGCGGCGATGTCGACGACGAGCTGGTGCTCGACCGTCGTCGTGCTCGGGTGGCGGGCCCCCTGGATGGCCCGTCCTTCGGCATTGGAGGACCGGGTCACGATGAAGACGCCGGCGCCGTTGGCCACGGCCCTGTCCAAGATGGGCTGCATGGCGGCCAGGCCGAGATACGGGGTGACGGTGATGGCGTCCACCGGAATCCCCGCCTCGGGCCCCAGGTAGGCCTCGGCGTAGGCCTCGTTGGTCGAGCCGACGTCCCCGCGCTTGGCGTCGAGGAGGACGAGGACCCCCGCCGTCCGGCAGGCGTCGACCAGTCGGGCCAGACTTCGCATGCCCCGCCAGCCGTGGCGCTCGTAGAAGGCGGCCTGCGGTTTGACCACGCCGACCGTCCCCACCGAGGCGTCCACGACGATGTCGACGAAGCGCTCCAGCCCGTCGGCGGTGTCGCCCAGTCCCCACTCGATCAGGAGGTCCCCCGAGGGATCGAGCCCGAAGACCAGGGGGCCGTGGGTGCGCAGGGCGGTGAGGGCCCGTACGGCGAAGGGCTCCACGAACGGCTCCGGCGCCGCCGACCGGGAGTGCTGTATCGGTGCCGGCACGGTGGGCATGAGCCGACGATATCGGTCACGGAGCCGGACGGGTGGCTCCTACGAAGCCGGCCGACCAGATGGGCTCCACCCGGACGACGGCCCCGGTGTGGGGGGCATCGACCATCTCGCCCGTCCCGACGACGATCCCGACGTGGTCGACCCCGTGGGCCGAGGACCCGAAGAAGACCAGATCCCCGGGATCGAGGGCCACGCCCGGCGGCAGCCGGGGACCGGCGTCGTACTGGTCCTGAGCGACGCGCGGGAGATGGACGCCGGCGGCGGCGAAGGCCGCCTGCACCAGGCCCGAGCAGTCGAAGCCCCCGTCGCCCTCGCCCCCCCACCGGTACGGGGTCCCCAGCCGGGCCAGGGCCCAGGCCACGGCCCGGGCCGCCACGGTGGCGTCGGTCGGGGCCGGTGCCCCGGGGACCAGGGCCGGCGCCACGGCGCCGAGGCCGGCGGGCAGACCGACGCCACCGGTGACCCCCACCCAGGCGGCGGCGCCCACGCCGACGAAGGTGGTGGCCGCCGCCACGACGGCACCGAGGAGGAGGAGAAGGCGGACGGGCGGACGCATGTCTGTGACCTCGGGGGACAGAAGTCGAGATGCGTGAGCGGAGGGCTCAGAGAAAGGGTGAGCGCGGGCGCCCGCCGGTTCGAGTGGAGCACGGTCACGACCGGGCCGTCAAGGCCCTCCGGTCGCGGTCGGGAGACGCCGGTCGCCGGGTGACGGAGACGGTCAGCCGCTCACCGTCGGCCCGGTCCGTTCGACGGTGAGGCGCAGCAGGACGCGTCGCTCGGCCTCCATGGCGGCGCGGTACTCGGCCCAGTCGGGGTGTTCGCCCGAGAGCTCCCGGTAGTAGGCCACCAGTCCGTCCATGGCCTCGGGCAGCGAGACGATCTCGACGGGCCCCTCGACCTGGACCCACTCGCCGAAGAAACCGTCGCTCAGCACCACGATCGAGGCACGGGGTCGGCGGCGCAGGTTCTTCGTCTTGGCCGCCGTCTCGCGTGTGCTCACCACGACGGCGCCCTCCTGGTCGACGCCGGCGGCCACCGGGGACAGCTGGGGCTCGCCGTCGGCCCGGGTGGTGGCCAGGACGGCGCGGTGGTGGTGGCGGATGAAATCGAGCGCTGCTGATCGGTCCATGGTCTGCTCCTCGTGGTCTGTCCCCACCGCACGCTACCGAGGGACACCCTCGGCTTCCGGGTCACGGTGACTGCGGTGCAGGCGCTCACCGAGCGAGGAGATGTACCGCCGCAGCTCGACGGGCTCGATGGCCTCGAATTCGAGACCGAGGCCGATCAGGTAACCGGCCAGCCATTCGACGTCGTCGAATCCCAGTTCCACCGTGGTGTGGGCACCGTGGGGGGCGGTGACACCGACGTAGGGCGGGATGAGCCGGGCCACCTCCTCGCCGGGCGCCTTGACGACGACCACGGCCCGATGGGCGTAGCCGGCGGTGCTGATGGCTTCGGCCACCATCCGGGCCGGGTCGTGGAGGGGCCGGGGAACGAAGGTGTGGCCGACGACGCGTACCGAGGAGGCCCGGTCGACGCGGAAGGTCCGCCAGTCGTGGCGGTCGAGGTCGTAGGCGACCAGGTACCAGCGCCGGTCGGTGGCCACCAGGCGGTGGGGCTCCACGCGCCGCTCGCTGTGGCGACCGTCCTGGGCGCGGTAGGCGAACGTCGCCACCTGATGGTTGTCGCAGGTCTGGGCCAACCCGATGAGACTCTCGGTGGAGACGGGCTCTGTGGGCGAGCCGTCGGAGTACAGAGAGACGGTGGCCGCCCGCAGGGCCGTGAGCTGCGTCCGGAGCCGCTGGGGGAGGAGCCGGTCCAGCTTGGCCAGGGCGGCCAGGGCGCCCCGTTCGACGCCGGGGACGGCCGTCACGGCGGAGACGCCGAGGACGACGGCGACGGCCATGGCCTCGTCGTCGTCGAACAGCAGGGGGGGCACATCGGTCCCGCCGCCCAGGCGGTAGCCGCCGCCGGCACCGGGGACCCCGTGGACCTGGTACCCGAGGAGCCGGAGCCGTTCCACGTCACGCCGGACGGTCCGGGTCTCCACCTCGAGACGCGCGGCCAGGTCGGCGCCGCTCCACGCGGGGCGGCGCTGGAGCAGTCCGAGGAGTCGCAGGAGGCGGGCTGCCGGGTCGGCCATGGGACCATTATCCCCGCAATGCGGACCGAATCTGTCCGCATTGGTCGGTACGTTTCACCCCATGGTCAACCCCTCGCTCCTCCGGCAGCTCGGGAAGGAACACCAGCGCGAGATCCTGGCGGCGGGCGGCCCGCCACGGGCGCCCGAAGCCCGGGGCCGGGTCCGCCGGCGGATCGGGTGGTCGCTCATCGGGCTCGGTGTCCACCTGACCCTCCCCGGGCGCCCCCGGCGCTCGTTCCGGCCCCTCACGCGTTCCTGAGGCCCCCGTTCCGACGGGGGTCGTGCCGTATGCTCCGGCGATGCTCAGCACCATGCAGGACGGTCCCCTGCTGATCAGTGGCATCCTCCGGCACGGCCAGCGGGTGTACGGCGACAGCGAGGTCATCACGGTCGAGCCCGGCGGGGACCGGCGGTCGACCTTCGCCCAGGTGGCGGGGCGGGCCGAACGGCTGGCCGCCGCCCTGCGGCGGCTCGGCGTGGGCGACGGGGACCGGGTGGGGACCTTCGCCTGGAACGACCAGGAGCACCTGGAGGCCTATCTCGCCGTCCCCTCCATGGGAGCCGTCCTCCACACGTTGAACATCAGGCTCTTCCCCGAGCAGCTGGCCTATGTGGTGAACCACGGCGGGGACAAGGTGATCATCGTCGACGCCTCGGTGGCCCCGTTGTTGGCCCGGGTCCGCCACCAGTGCGGATCGGTCGAGCACGTAATCGTGGTGGGCGACGGGGACACCGACGCGCTCGGCCCGACGCTGCGGTACGAGGAGCTCATCGGGGCCGAGGACGCCGGGTACGACTGGCCGGAGCTCGACGAGCGCCAGGCGGCGGCCATGTGTTACACGAGCGGGACCACCGGCAACCCCAAGGGCGTCGTCTACAGCCACCGCTCGACGTGGCTGCACTCCTTCTCCGGCATGTCGGCCAACGCCCTGGGGGCGACCGAGCACGACCGCGTCCTGGTGATCGTGCCCATGTTCCATGCCAACGCCTGGGGGATGCCGTACACGGCGTTCATGGCCGGGACCGACCTCATCCTGCCCGAGCGGTTCCTCCAGGCCGAACCGTTGGCCCGGATCTTCGCCGAGCTGCGCCCCACGTTGTCCCTCGGGGTGCCCACCATCTGGAACGACCTCCTGCGCTACAGCCAAACCCACGATGTCGACCTGGAGTCGCTGCGGATGGTGACCGCCGGTGGGTCGGCCGTGCCGCGGACGCTGATGGAGGCCTACCGGGACCGTTTCGAGGTCGAGATGATCCAGGGCTGGGGGATGACCGAGACCAGTCCCGTCTGCGCCATGGCCTTCCCTCCCAAGGGGGTGGGCGACGCCCAGGCCATGGACTGGCGGGCCAAGACCGGACGGGTCCTGGCCGGCGTCGAGATCCGGGTGGTGGCCGACGACGGCACCACCCTGCCGGCCGACGGGCACTCGGTGGGCGAATTCGAGGCGCGCGGGCCGTGGGTCACCGGCTCCTACTACGGCGATCCCGCCCCCGACCGGTTCCACGACGGGTGGCTGCGGACCGGCGACGTCGGGTGGATGGATGGGCGGGGGTTCATGCAGATCTCGGACCGGACCAAGGACGTCATCAAGTCCGGGGGCGAATGGATCTCGTCGGTCGAGCTCGAGAACGAAGTGATGGCCCATCCGGCCGTCTTCGAGGCGGCCGTCATCGGCGTCCCCGATCCCAAGTGGGACGAACGGCCGTTGGTGGTGGTGGTCACCGGGCCGGGCGAGGCGCGCCCGGAGCCCGAAGCCCTGGTCGAGTTCCTGGGCGGACGGGTGGCCCGGTGGTGGCTCCCGGAGCGGTGGGCCTTCGTCGAGGAGCTGCCCAAGACGAGCGTGGGGAAGTTCGACAAGAAGGCGTTGCGGACCCAGGTGTCGGACGGGACCATCGAGATCCTCGAGGTCGGCGCCCCCCGCGGCGGCGACTGACGGCGCCGGCGGTGGGTGTCGAGGACCTGGCCGACCGTCTGGCCCAGCTGTCCGAGGAGCTGGGGGACCTGGCCTTCGACCGGCTGCGCGAGGCGTCCTCGTCGGCCGGTCGCGGTGAACCGGCCCCGGCCCTCGTGGCGGAAGAGAAGCGGCTGTCGCGCGCCCGGCGCTCGGTCGACAAAGCCGTGATCCTGTTGCGGGGGATGGACGAGAACATCGGCGGGTAAAGCAGTGGAGCACGGAGTGCCGAGCTGACCTGCGTGACGGAGCGGTGGCATCACAGCGCCTGACGGCCGTCGAGGAGTCGACGGCGAATCCCGAACTCGGCCGCACCACGGTCGACCTGGTGGCCATGATGCGCCTGACCGAGGTGGAGGTGCACGGGACCGATCTCGATGTCGGTCTCGACGACTGGAGCGACGTCTTCGGTAGCAACGACCGGGCGATCGACACCGCCGTCACCGGATCGTGGCTGTTCGCCGCCACCGACGGCCCCCGGGACCGTGATCGCCACCGGACGGTCGTACGGTGACCGTCGAACCCGCCGGTGAGTGGACGGCGGCCGACGTCGTCATCGAAGGCAACTCCCGCGACCTGTTGGCGCTTCTGCCGGGCCGGCCCCACGACAGGCCCTCACCTTCGGGGGCGACGCTGGTTCGGCCCGCGCCTTGGCCCGGGCCTTCCCCGGACCGTGAGACCGGAAGAGAACCTCGACGACTGACCGTTACAGGCTGATGCTTCACTGTCCCTGTGGATCTCGCTGTCCTCACGGAGACGATCGATCGCCTGCGGGAATCAGATCTCTCGACGCATGCCGATGCGGAATCGATCGAAGCGCTCCACAACCAGTTGGCCCGCCTCGAGTCGTATGTCACCGAAGCGACAGCCGCTTTCGACGCGTTGGAGAATTGGGTGCCCGACGGCGCGTCCAGCGCCACGATGTGGCTGGTCTCGAGGTGCCACGTGCCGAAGCCCCACGCCCGGCGCATGGTCCGACGTGGTCGGGAGCTGCGTCACCTGCCGGCATTCGCCGGGGCCTGAGCCGCCGGCGACATCACCGGTGCCCAGATCGATGTCGCCGCCGGCCTCCGCAGTGACGCCACACAACAGATGCTCGCCCGCGACGAGGAGATGCTCGTAGGCCAGGCGACCACGCTCGGCTACGACTCCTTCGTCCAGGCCGCGGCGCATTGGAAGCAGCGGGCCGACCCGGACGGTGTGGAAGCCGATGACGAGAGACACCGGAGTCGGCGTGACGTCTATCTCGTCAGCAGCTTCGGTGGGATGTGGTTGGGCGAGATCACGCTCGACGCCATCTCCGGATCGATCGTGGCGGGAGAGCTCGAGCGCCTCGAGCGTGAGATGTTCGAGGCCGAGTGGGCCGAGGCCCGCACGACACTCGGACGGGACCCGACCACCGGCGATCTGAAGCGCACCCCCGGGCAGCGTCGGGCCGACGCCCTGGTCGAGATGGCCACACGGAGCCAGATCGCTCCGGTCGACGGACGCCGTCCGGCCCCTCTCTTCAGCGTCTTTGTCGGCTACGAGACGCTCCACGGGCGGATCTGCCAGCTGGCCGACGGGAGCGTCATGGCGCCCGGGTCCCTTCTTCCCTGGTTGGATGAGGCCTATCTCGAGCGGGCGGTGTTCGCACCCGATCGTCGCGTCGAGGTCAGTGCCACGGCCCGGCTCTACACGGGCGCCACGCGCCGGGCGATCGAACTACGCGATCGACAGTGCACCCATCCGTATTGCGACGTTCCGGCAGCATCGTGCCAGGGCGATCACATCACGCCGTACCGCGCCGGTGGGGCGACGGTCCTGGCCAACGGGCGGTTGCTGTGCGGGTTTCACAACCAACTGCGCAACCAGCGCCCACCGCCCGAGGACTAAGGGCGCGCCACGCCTGTGATTGCGCGTCTCATCGCGACGCCGGCTGATTTCGCTCCGGAGTTCCAGGACCGGTGATGCCTGTACGCCTACGGACCACCTGGTCGGCGCATCACGACGTCGAGCGCCGGCCACGGTGGACCCTCGCGTAGGGCCCTGACGAGGTCTCGCGCTGCTCGTTGCCCGTTCGGGAATTGGTCGCCTGGACGCCAGCGCCACGCGGCGACCATGGCGAGAACGAGGATCCGGCACTCGCGCAGCAGTTCTTGATCAGCGTCCGGATAGCGCTCGCTGACCTCTACGGGCACATGGGCGAGGTCGAATTCGACAGGCCCGCGGCGACACGTCTCGAGGTCTATGAACAGCGGCCCTTTCTTGGTGTTGAGCACGTTGCCGGGGTGCGGCTCGCCGTGCAGCAGCTGCTCAGCGGCGCCGCGGTCGCCGATCGCTTGTCTCATGCTTCGTAGCGTGTTGCTGAGGAGCTCCCGGTCCGCGTCGGCGAGCGCCGGAGTGCGGTCGCGGCTGGCCATGAGCTGTTGTGCCTCTGCGACTCGATCGGTGAAGTGCGGCGTCGTGACATCGAGGTTCCTCATGCCGGCATGCAGTCGCTCGAGCGCATCTGCGTAGTCGGCTGGTGAGACCCCTCGAGGTGTCACAGATTTGTAGTAGGTCCACAGCGTGACCACGAAGCCGTCACGCTCGTAGACGCGCGGCTCCACTCGAGGCTCAAGAACAGCCACGGGACTCTCGGTGTCGGCGAGCCGTTGCGCAAGCTCGACTTCGAACTGTGCGACCTGATGCGAAAGATGTGCGACTCGGGCAAGGACGTCACAAGGCAGCAGGCGCACAGCGAGCCTGTTCGAGTCGTGAAGAACGAGCGCGTCGTCGACTGTCAGGCCGAGCGCTGAGGCGGTCGACCTGGCCGCAGCCACCGCACGCGGAACCTCTGATGCCCGCATCTTCGCCTTACCCTCGCCGCTCTGGGCCAGGAGATCGATCTATGAGCTGGGCGTTGATCAGCCGGCGGTTCTCGATTGTGTTCCCCGTCGACGTTCGACACACAGAGCATCTCCGGGTCAGTCGATCCAGGCGTTGACGGTGTCGATCATGTGGCGGAGGCGGCCGTAGTGGACGCGGTCGAAGCGGAAGGCCAGCCGGGGGAGCTCGACGTGGTCACCGCTCGACCGCTCGGGCGAGAGCGGTTTGGTCGGTCGGATGGCGCCGCCCAGGACGATGTCGCCGAAGGACTCGTTCAATGCCGACAGCTGGGCGCGGGTGGCGGTGTGCTGGAGGCGCATGACGAGGAGGTCCCCGACCCAGCGGACCGAGTGGTAGTTGCGGAAGAAGCCGAGGATCTCGTTGGTGGCGATGTCGACGTCGGCGGTGATCCGGTAGAGGGAGTGGTCCTCGGGCGAGACCAGGCCGCGCGTGGCCACCTGATCGTCGACGAACTTCTGCCAGCCGCGCCAGTAGGTCCCGTCGGGGACGTCGAGGAGGACGAGCGGGGCCGGTTGGGCCTTGCCCGTCTGGAGCAGTGTCAGGAGTTCGAAGGCCTCGTCCAGGGTGCCGAAGCCCCCGGGGAGGACGGCGTAGCCGTCGGACTCCTTGATGAGCATGAGCTTGCGGGTGAAGAAGTAGCGCATCTCGACGAGCTTCGGGTCCTGGGCGATGAAGGGGTTGGCCCCCTGCTCGTGGGGGAGGCGGATGTTCACCCCGATCGACATCTCGCGCCCCGCCCCCTCCATCCCCGCCGCCATGATGCCGGGGCCGGCACCGGTCACCACCATCCAGCCGTGGCCGGCCATCCGCTCGGCCAGGCGACGGCTCTGGACGTAGAGGGGATCGTCGGGGAGGGTCCGGGCCGAGCCGAAGAACGTCACCTTGAGGGCTTCGCGATACGGACGGAAGACCCGGAAGGCCTCCGCCATCTCGGCCAGCGCCGCCGAGGCCAGCTTCAGGTCGATCGGCTCGGTGTGCTCGGCGGCCAGGCCGACCACGGTGGCGAAGATGGCCCGGTAGAGCTCACGGCGTTCGGTCACCGCACAGGAGTCGAGGAGGGCGTCGACGAGGCGGGCCCGCTCGGGGTCGAGACCCTCGGCCGCCACCTCCTCGGCGCCGGAGGTGTCGGCGACCAGGGGCGGGACGTCGGTGTCGGTCACCGCCGCCTCGACCAGCGGACGCCGTGCCGGCTCGTCGTGGGCCACGGCGACGTCAGCAGGGGGCGGGGACGCGCCCGTAGAGGGTGGTGCGCTGCTCGAGGCGCCGGCCGAGGGGCCTGACCACCTCGGCGAACTCCTCCTCGCCCATGAACTGGCCGTGGGAGGCGCCCGCCGCCCGCGAGATGTTCTCGTCCATGAGGGTCCCCCCCAGGTCGTTGACCCCGGCCCGCAGCATCTGGGCGGCACCGACGGCGCCCATCTTCACCCAGGAGACCTGGATGTTGTCGATGGCGCCGTGATAGGCGATCCGCCCGACGGCGTGCATGAGGAGAGCCTCGCGAAAGGTCGGGCCCCGTCGCGCCCGGCGCTGGAGGTAGAGCGGTGTGGCCATGTGGACGAAGGGGAGGGGGACGAACTCGGTGAAGCCGCCCGTCTGGCGCTGGAGGTCCCGGGTGCGGAGGATGTGGCGGGCCCACGACCGGGGCTGTTCGACGGCGCCGAACATGATGGTGACGTTGGAGCGCAGGCCGATCGAATGGGCGGTGCGGTGGGCCTCGAGCCACTCCTCGGTGTTGATCTTGTCGGGACAGAGAACGGCGCGGACCTCGTCGTCGAGGATCTCCGCCGCCGTCCCCGGCAGGGTGGCCAGACCGGCCTCCTTCAGACGACGGAGGTAGTCGGCCAGCGGCTCGTCGAGGCGCCTGGCCCCTTCGGTCACCTCCAGGGCGGTGAAGGCGTGAATGTGGATCCGGTCCGTGGCGGCGCGCACGGCGCGGATCACCTCGAGGTAGTAGTCGCCGTCGAATTTCGGATGGATGCCGCCCTGGAGGCAGACCTCGGTGGCGCCGGCCTCCTCCGCCTCGCGCACCCGGTCGGTGATGTCCGAGAGCTCCAGGAGGTAGGGCGAGCCCCGCAGGTTGAGCGACATCGGCCCCTTGGAGAAGGCGCAGAAGCGGCACTTGAAGGTGCAGACGTTGGTGTAGTTGATGTTCCGGTTGGCCACCCAGGTGACGACGTCGCCCAC
>Ga0209415_10006472_pt1 | contig 20794 bp, 19 predicted proteins | sample PeaSoiSIISIP2007_FD_187696 | JGI IMG/M metagenome (GOLD analysis project Ga0209415, IMG submission 187696) | Peat soil microbial communities from Weissenstadt, Germany - SII-SIP-2007 (SPAdes) (version 2) | ecosystem: Environmental > Terrestrial > Soil > Wetlands > Peat | place: Germany...
GGGAGCCGATCTCGGCGGGCAGCATCTCGGCCCTGACCGGCTCGCGAACGTCGCCCGGCGACATGATGAGAAGCCAATCGATCACGTTTCGGAGCTGCCGCGCGTTGCCGGGCCAATCGTAGCTCTGCAACGCCGCCATGGCGTCGTCGCCGATCTCTCTCGGCATGAGGCGCGCCGCGTCGGCCGCGCGCCGCATGAAATGCCGCGCCAGCATCGGGATGTCCTCGCGCCGCTCGCGCAAGGCCGGCACCCGGATCGGCACGACGGCGAGACGGTAGTAGAGATCCTCGCGGAACCGCCCGGCGGCAACCTCCGCCGCGAGATCCCGATTGGTCGAGGCCATGACACGGACGTCGACTTCGACGCGGCTGCCGCCCAGCCGCTCGAAGGTCTGCTCCTGGAGGCCGCGCACGATCTTGCCCTGGGTCTCCAGCGGCATATCCGCGACCTCGTCCAGGAACAGCGTGCCGCCGTGGGCTTCCTCGAACATGCCGATCTTTCGCGGACTATCCGGTCCCTCGGCGCCGGCCGCCGCCCCGAACAGCTCGATCTCCAAGTGGTCCGGCCGAAGCATCGCGCAGTTCAGCACCACGAAGGGCGCGTCCGCACGGCGCGAGCGGCGGTGCAGCAGGCGCGCGACCACTTCCTTGCCCGCGCCGGGCGCGCCCGAGATCATCACGCGGCTCTTGGTCGGCGCCGCCTTTTCCACTTGCTGGCGGAGCTGCGCGACCGCGTGAGAGTTTCCGACCAGCTCCTCGTCCCCGCCCGCGCGCAGCCTCAGTTCCTCGTTCTCGCGCTTGAGGCGCGCGGCCTGGATGGCGCGCTCGACCACCAGCAGCAGCCGATCGGACTTGAAGGGCTTCTCGATGAAATCATAGGCGCCCATCTTGATCGCGGCGACCGCTGTCTCGATCGTGCCGTGGCCGCTGATCATGACGACGGCCAGGTTGGGAGCCTCCTGGCGCGCGATCCGCAAGATCTCGATGCCGTCGAGCTCGCTGCCCTGCAACCAGATGTCGAGCACCAACAGCGACGGCAGCCGCGAGCGGATCGCGGCCAAAGCTTCCGCGCTATTTCCGGCCTGACGCGTCTCGTAGCCTTCGTCCTCGAGGACACCGCAGATCAGCATTCGAATATCGGCTTCGTCGTCGACGACGAGTATGTCGTACGCCATGGAGAACCTTCTAAGCTTCTACGGACTCGGCCGCCGCGCGCTCCGCTTGCTCGCGCGGCCGGCCCGACGGGAAGACGAGCTTCACACGCGCCCCGCCGCCTTCCCGATCTTCCAGGATAAGTTCTCCCCTATGCTCTTCCATTACCTTCTTCACGATGGCCAGCCCGAGCCCCGTACCCTTGGTGCGTGTGGTCACGTAGGGCTCGGTCAAGCGTTCGCGCCCTTCCTTCGGCAGGCCACGGCCGTTGTCCTCGACCACCAGCGTAACCTGACTTTCTGTCTCCACGAGCCGAACCCAGATACGCCCCGGCTCGGCATCGCCATCGCGCCCCTGAATCGATTCGATGGCATTCTTGAGCAGATTGACCAAGGCCTGGCTCACCTGCCGCGAGTCGCATGCGACCGGCACTGGATGCGCGGGCAAATCGACCTCGAAGCGGACGTCGGGCGTCCCCGCCCGTTGCAGGAACACGGCCTGGCGCGTGATGTCGATGAGATCCTCGGTCTTGATAATGGCGGCCGGCATCCGGGCGAAGGACGAGAACTCGTCCACCATACGCCCGATGTCCCCGACGTGACGGACGATCGTGTCCGACAAGATGGCAAAGGTCTCGGGATCATTTTTAATATCCCGGAGATATTTGCGTTTCAGACGCTCGGCCGACAGCTGGATCGGCGTCAGCGGGTTCTTGATCTCGTGCGCGATCCGGCGCGCCACGTCCGCCCAGGCGGCCTTGCGCTGCGCCGATAGCAGCTCCGTCACGTCGTCGAAGGTCACGACATAGCCCTGCGTCTCGCCCCCCACCCGCTCCGCGGCGACGCGGACGTGCAGGACGTCGGATCGGCCGTCGCGGGCGATCTCGATCTGCGCCTGCGCCAGCCGATCGGGCCGGCGCGCGGCTTCCTCCACGAGCGCCGCCATTTCCGGCACCACCGCCGACAGGCGCTCGCCGATCTGGCGGTCGAGATCGACCGCGAGCAGCACCGAGGCCGAGCGGTTTGGCAGGTTAATCCGGCCGTCGCGGTCGAGGCCGACCACGCCCGCGGAGACGCCGGACAGCACCGCCTCGGTGAACCGCCGGCGGGTGTCGAGCTGACGGTTCGCTTCCACGAGCTCGCGCTGCTGCGTCTCGATCTGCGTGGTCATCCGGTTGAAGGCGCGCGACAGCGTGCTGAACTCCTCATCGCCCTGCCCCTCGGAGACCCGCGCCGAGAGATCGCCGCCGCCGACGCGCTCCGCCGCCGTGGCGAGCGCGCTGATCGGCCGCGCCAGCCGCGCCGCGAGCCGCAACCCCGCCCAAACCGCGGCGAGCAAAATCAGAATCGCGACCACCAGGAAGCCGAGCGCGAACTTGATCTGATAGTCCGAGCGCTGGCTTTCCAGCCGCTCATACTGCTCGACGGCCCATTTCGTCTGCTGCACCCGGTTCAGCACCACGGGATCCGCGATCCGGCCGACATAGAGATAGGCGTCGCCCATCGCCGCGCCCAGACGCACCAGGGCGCGCACGCGGTCCTCATTGTCGCTGGTGAGCACGGCGACGTCGCCGTCGTCCGCCTGCTTGAAAGCCGATTCCGGCGGGGCATCCAGCATGAGTGTGTAGGAGAACCGTGTGCGCGCGAGCACGCGGCCGCTCGTGTCGAACACCAGCGCCTCCGACAGATTGCGGAGCGAGGCCTGCAATTCCAGCACTTGCGCGAGGCTCTGAGGATCGTTGATCAGGACCGCCGCATCGTGGTTGAGATCGGACGCCATCTTGACGATGTCGCCGCGCACGGCGTCCTGGTGCTCGTGGAGGTAGGCCTCGGCGACCGCCAGAGATTCCGAGAGCGCGGTCCTGACCCTATCGCTGAACCACGACTGAACGCCGAAGCTGAAGAAGAAATACGAGGAGACCGCCAGGATGATCGTGGGCGTGACGGCGATGACGCTGAACAGCACGACCAAGCGCACATGCAGCCGCGAGCCCGCATGTCCGCGGCGGCGCTCCGCCCAAACCTGCACCAGACGCGTCGCGATCACCGCCGCCAGTGCGAGCAACAGCACCAGGTTGAGATTGACGAACGGCAGGACCAGATACGGACGGTCTTTGAACGGAGGCCAGCCTGAGAGCGCGGCGTAGGTGCCGACCCCCGAAACCACCGTCGCGATCGCAAGCGCGATCGCGAGCTTGCGCCCGAGCCTGATCCGACTGGCCCATGTGAGAACCTGTCGCGACAGGCTCATTCCGTCCTCAAACCGCACCGCCCTAAGAAATGCCGCCCTGGTTCGTAAGCCCCGCAGGCTGGCTTTCAGGAAAGAAGCGGCTCCTCAGGGTTGGACGCCGCCAGCCATGGATCATTTTAGGCCACGGCTGACTTCGATGTCCAATTCTCGGATCTTCTTGCGCAGGGTGTTGCGGTTGAGGCCGAGCAGCTGGGCGGCCTTCACCTGATTGCCGCGCGTGGCGCCGAGCGACAGCGTGATCAGCGGGCGCTCCACTTCGCGCAGCACGCGGTCGTAGAGGCCGGCCGGCGGAAGCCCGCCTTTGTGGGCCTCGAAATAGTCGCGCAGGTGCCGCTCAGCGGCGGTGCTGAGCCCCTCGCCGGCCGGCGCCTCGACGGCTCCCGCGGGCACCGCCTCGGTAAGCTCCGCCGCCACCGCCTCGCCGCCGATGACTTCTTGCGCATAGAGCGCGGCGAGCCGGCGCACCAGATTCTCGAGTTCCCGCACGTTGCCGGGCCACCGATAGGCCTTGAGGCGCTCCATCGCGCCGGCGTCGAGGCTCTTCATCGGCAGCCCTTCGCCGTGCGCAAACGCGAAGAAGTGCCGCACCAAGGCCGGGATGTCCTCGGTGCGCTCGCGCAGGGGCGGCAGCCGGATCGGCACCACGTTCAAGCGATAGAACAGGTCCTCGCGAAACATGCCCTGTCGGATGAGCTGGCGCAGGTCGCGGTGGGTCGCCGCGATGATGCGGACGTCGGCGCGGATCGGGGTGCGACCGCCCACGGTGGTGTACTCGCCCTGCTGCAGCACGCGTAGCAACCGCGTCTGCGCATCGGGCGGCATGTCGCCGATCTCGTCGAGAAACAGGGTTCCGCCTTGCGCCTGCTCGAACCGGCCGGCATTGCGTTGGGTCGCACCGGTGAAAGCGCCGCGCTCGTGGCCGAACAACTCGCTCTCGATCAGCTCGCGCGGGATCGCCGCCATGTTGATCGCGACGAAGGGTCCATTCCGGCGCTTGCCATAATCGTGCAGGGCGCGCGCCACCAGCTCCTTTCCGGTGCCACTCTCGCCGGAGATCATCACGGTGAGGTCAGTGCCCATGAGGCGCGCGAGCACGCGGTAGATGTCCTGCATCGCCGGCGAGCGGCCGATCAGCGGCAAGCTACCCTCGTCGGACTCACCCTCGACCGGTGCCGCGCCGTTCTTCGGGGCAGGCTCCGCGAGCGCCCGCTGCACCGTGCGCACCAGCTCACGCAAATCGAAGGGCTTGGGCAGGTACTCGAAGGCGCCGCGCTCCGTCGCCTTGACCGCCGTCAGCAGCGTGTTCTGCGCGCTCATCACGACGACCCGGAGCTCCGGACGGAGCTTCTTGATGCGTGGAATGAGGTCGAGGCCGTTCTCGTCCGGCATCACGACGTCGGTGATGACTAGGTCGCCCTCGCCTTCCTCCACCCAACGCCACAGCGTCGCCGCGTTGCCGGTGCTCTTCACTTCATAGCCGAGCCGTCCCAGAGCCTGACCGAGCACCGTGCGGATCGCTCGGTCGTCGTCGGCGACCAGGATGGTCGAACCCGTGCTCATTTCTGGCCCTCGCTGCTCGCCATCGGCAGGAACAACCGAAAGACCGTGCGCCGCGGCTGGCTCTCGAACTCGATCACGCCGCCGTGGTCGTCGATCACCTTGGCGACCAATGCAAGACCGAGGCCAGTCCCGTTGTGCTTGGTGGTGACGAAGGGGTCAAAAAGGTGAGGACGCAGATCCTCTGGGATCCCCTCCCCGTTATCGGCGACCTCGACCACCAGGGGGAGATGCAAGCGAGCATCGGTGCCGGCGACCGCCAGCCGGACGCCATGCTGGTAAGAGGTCGAGACCTGAATCTCGCCGCCTTGTGCCGGCACCGCTTCCGCCGCGTTCTTGACGAGGTTCAGGAACGCCTGGATGAGCGCGTCCCGGTTGCCGTAGACCGGCGGCAGCGAGGGATCGTAGTTCTCGACGAAATGCACGTGACGACCAAAGCCCGATTGGGCCGCCAGGCGCACGCGGTTGAGCACTTCGTGAATGTTGACCGGTCCTCGGTCGAGCGGCCGGCGGTCGGAGAACACCTCCATGCGATCCACCAGCGCCACGATGCGGTCCGCCTCGTCGCAGATCAGGCGGGTGAGCTCGCGGTCGGCGTGGCCCAGGCTCTCCTCGAGAAGCTGGGCCGCGCCGCGGATTCCCGAGAGCGGGTTCTTCACTTCATGGGCCAGCATGGCCGCCATGCCCGTGACCGAGCGGGCGGCGTTCCGGTGCGTGAGCTGCCGGTCGATCTTGTGGGCCATGGAGCGCTCCTGGAGCGTCACCACCACGCGATCCCCCTCCTCCGCGAGCGGCGCCACCTGGATGGTGACGACGTGAGAGCCGAGCCGCGGTGTCTCCAGGGTCACCGCATATTCGGAGACGCTATGCCCGCTCCGCCGCACGTTCGCGAGCAGCGCGAAGAGCGGGCTGTCCGAGGGGAGTAGATCCGCCAGCGGCGCGCCCAAGAACGTGGCCGTGCTGGCATCGAAGAATTGCTCCGCGGCCCCGTTCGCGTACTCGATCAGGCCAGTGCCGCCAACCACCAGCACCGGGTCCGGCAGCGCCGCCAGGATCTGCGCGGTATCGACGCCGAGGTGTCGGCGAACGCGGATGGTTGCCGCGGCCTTGCCCGGCATCTCAGGCCGCCTGCCGATCGATCTGCGGGCTGTAGAACGCCCGCAGCAGCTCCCGGACGCGCTCTGGCCGGTCCTGCCGATTGATCTCGGAGCGGAATTCCGCCGATGCCGGCAGCCCCTTCGAATACCAAGCCAAGTGCTTGCGGGCCATGCGGACGCCGGTTTCACGGCCGTAATGCGTCAGCACCGCGTCGTAGTGCTCCAATACGATCTCGAGCTGGCGCGCGAGCGGGGGATCGGGCCGGCGCTCTCCCGTCCGGAGATAATGGATCACCTGCGACGGGAACCAGGGCCGCCCGTAGGCGCCGCGCCCGATCATCAGGCCATCGGCGCCGGATTGGCGGCGCGCGGCGTCGACCTCGTCGAGATCGGTGATGTCCCCGTTGACGACGACCGGGATGCCCACGGCCTCTTTCACCTCGCGCACGAAAGCCCAATCGGCGCGGCCCTCATAGAACTGGCAGCGGGTCCGCCCGTGGATGGTCACCATGCGAATGCCGCACTCCTCCGCGACACGGGCGAGGCTGGGGGCATTGCGGTTGGCGGCGTCCCAGCCCGTGCGCATCTTGAGCGTCACCGGAAGGCGCACGGCCTTGACGGTCGCTTCCAGGATGCGCGCGGCATGCGCCTCGTCGCGCATCAGCGAGGACCCCGCATGGCCGTTCACGACCTTCTTCACGGGACAGCCGAAATTGATATCGATCAGCGCCGCGCCGCGGTCCTCATTGAGCTTCGCCGCCTCGGCCATGACATCGGGCTCGCAACCCGCGAGCTGAACCGCCATGGGCTGCTCGTCCCGGCAGTTCTCGGCCATCTTCAGGGATTGGCGGGAGGCGCGGACCATCGCCTGGCTCGCGATCATCTCCGATACCACCAGGCCAGCCCCCTCGCGCTTGACCAGCCGGCGGAACGGCAGGTCCGTGACGCCCGACATGGGAGCCAGGATCACCGGGTCTTCCAGGTGTATCGGTCCGACTTCAATGCTCATATATTGTGCAACTAGACGAACTGCCCAATCTTTGATCAGCGGTTGGATGATAATCCAATTTTTGCGCAGTGCAACATGCGAGTCGAGCCGGCGAATGCCCTCCAATCCCGCGCCAGATCTCTGAGGTTTTGACTTGGCTCAATAGCCTCGGGCGTATTTCGCGTTATTTTCCCTAGAGCGATATGGGAGGTAAGCGCATGAGCGACTCGATGGAAATTCAGGAATCCTGGAACTGGCAGGATTGGCTCGACATGGTGCTGGGGCTCTGGCTGGCCGTCTCGCCATGGATACTCGATTTCACCGACAGCGATCCCACGCTCACGCGCAACGCGGTCATCGTGGGCGTCGCGATTGCCGTGCTCAGCGCCCTCACCTTCCTCGCCTATCACATCGTGGAGGAATGGATCGACGTGATCCTGGGCCTCTGGCTCGTCATTTCTCCTTTGATGCTGTCGGCCTCGGGTAGTGGGGCAGTGGCGGCCGACTTCGTGATCGTGGGCGCGGTCGTGCTGTTGCTGTCCGGCTACGAGATCTGGGCCGCGCGCCACGGCCATCCGCATCCGGAATGAGCCGCCCGCGTGCTCAACCCATGAGGACGTCGGTGACGAACTTCACGCCGGGATAAGCCAGCGTCAGCAGAAGATAGGCGAGCAGGATCCCGCGCGCGGCCTGCTGGCCGCGCACGCCGGTAAACCGATGCGCCGCCAGCAACAAACCGATCGCGACGAACGCCGCGATCGAGAGCGTCGTCTTGTGATCGAAGACCAGCAGCCGTCCCCGCTCGAAATATTCCGCCGCCATGCCGCTCGCGAGTCCCAGGGCCAGCACGAACTCGCTTGCCGCGAGCAGCGCCACCTGCAGGTGCTCGCTCTCGACGATGGCCGGAAGCCGTCGCGTTAGAGCCGTCGGGCGCTTGGCCTTGAGCGCGCGCTCCTGCAGAAACACGGCCATGCCCGCGACCGCCGCCAGGGTGAGGAGCCCGTAAGTCGCCAGCGCCAGCACGATGTGGATCTCGAACCAGCCTTCGGGGATCGTGCCCGCGATCGGTCGCTCCGGCGCGTGCTGCCAGATGAGAGCGACCACGCCGAGCGCGACCAGGTAGGGCACCAGGATCGGCGTGAGCCGCCAGCCTTGCCGCGTCGCGATCGAGAGTCCCGCGAACAGCACCGTGGTGACCGCGATGGTGAGCCAGAGCGACACGGCAAACCCGGTGTGCCAGGCGCCCCAAAGCTGCGCCGCGGCCCAGGCCGCCGGACCCACGATCGCCAGCGCCAAGCCCGCCCAGAACGTCCCGTCGCGGTCGTCCCGCTGGCGCAACCGCAGCGCCGCCGCCGGCACCAGCGTCGCCAGCGCGATCGCACCGTAGATCACGTTCGCCATGGCGCGACTATAGGCACTCCCGGTGCCTTGGCAATCCGGCCGGCCTTGCTCTAGGGTCGGGCCGCATGACCTCCTGCATCGCGCTCGTCGTGGCGGCGGGGCGCGGCACCCGGTTGGGCGCACCGCTTCCCAAGCAATACCTGCCGCTCGCCGGCGAGCCGCTGCTGCGGCACACGCTGCGCGCCCTCGCCTCGCACCCCAGGATCTCCGGGGTGCGCGCGGTCATTCACCCCGACGACCGCGCGCATTATGACGATGCTGCGCGCGACCTCGATCTCCTGCCGCCGGTGCCAGGCGGCGCGCAGCGTCAGGATTCAGTGCGGCTCGGACTCGAAAGCCTCACCCAGTTGGACCCGACCGTGGTCGCGATCCACGATGGCGCGCGGCCATTCGTCGACACCGCGCTCATCGACCGCGTGCTCGACGCGGTCGAGCACGCAACCGGGGCGATCCCCGGACTTCCCGTGGCGGATACGATCAAGCGCGGGCGCGATGGCCGCATCGTCGAGACCGTCGACCGGAGCCAGCTCTGGCGCGCGCAGACGCCGCAGGCTTTTCGATTTCGCGAGATCCTGGCGGCGCATCGCGCGGCACAAGGGCTCGAGCTCTCGGACGACGCCGCGGTCGCCGAGCGCGCGGGTCTTGCAGTCGGCTTGGTCATGGGCAGCGAGGCCAATCTCAAAGTGACGACGCCCGACGATCTCGCGCGAGCGGAAGGCATGCTCTTGGCGCGGCTCGGGGACATCCGGACCGGCCAGGGCTTCGACGTGCACCCGCTCGGCACCGGCGACCACATCTGGCTCTGCGGAATCAAGGTTGCGCATGAGCGCGCGCTGATCGGACATTCGGATGCCGACGTCGGCCTGCACGCCATCACCGATGCGATCCTCGGCGCGCTCGGCGCCGGCGATATTGGCCAGCATTTCCCGCCGAGCGATCCGAAGTGGCGCGGCGCCGCCTCCGACCAGTTCCTCCGCCACGCGGCGGCGCTGGTTGCAAGGCGAGGCGGCCGGATCGCTCATGTGGACGTGACCCTGATTTGCGAGCGGCCAAAGGTGAGTCCGCATCGTCAGGCGATGATCGCGCGGGTCGCGGATATCCTGGGCCTCGCACCGGATCGGGTCAGCGTCAAAGCCACCACCACCGAGAAATTGGGCTTCACCGGCCGCGAGGAGGGCATCGCGGCACAAGCCATCGCGACCATCCGATTGCCCAGCGGCCCGTGACGCGGGCTCGCCGCCTGGGCATCCGGAAAACCCCCTATTGGCGTGAAACCAGGGCGCCTTTAGCTTCCGAGCACATGCCGGCGAGGTTTCCCCTGTGACCCTCAATCTGCGCCCCGATCGATCCATCCTGACGAACGTGCCGCTGTTCCACGGGCTCGATGAGGCTCAGCAGGACGCGGTGCTGGCGCAGGCCCATACGCGGCGCGTGCCGAAAGGCGGCACCGCATTCGACGAGGGTTCGGACGCGACGGCCCTTTTCGTGCTGGTGTCCGGGCACATGAAGGCGGTCAAGACGACGCCATCCGGCCAGCAGGCGGTGGTTCACTTCATCAATCCCAACGACTTCTTCGGCTGTGTCGCCTTGATGGGCTATCCCGCATATCCCGCGACGGCGGTGGCGGTGGTCGATAGCGTCGTGCTCGCCTGGGACATTACGGTGCTCAAGCAGCTCATGGCGACTCATCCGCAAATCGCCGCGAACGCGCTGCCCGGCCTCGGGGACCGGTTGCGGGATGCCCACAAGCAATTTCTCGAGCTCTCGACCGAGCGGGTCGAGCGCCGCGTCGCGCACGCTCTCCTGCGCTTGGTGCGGCACGCCGGCAAGAAGGTCGACGGCGGCGTCGAGATCGATTTTCCGGTGACGCGCCAGGAAATCGCCGAAATGATCGGCACCACGCTTCACACGGTGAGCCGCGTCCTCTCGGCCTGGGAGAGTCAGGGGATCCTCGAGGGTGGCCGCCAGAGGATCGTCGTCAAGAAACCGCACGCCTTGGTCGCGATCGCCGAAGAGCTGGGCTGAGTGTGTTCGTCTTACCCGGACTGACCGTCCACGCGCGGCCGGATCAAGATCGGCGCGTAGACCGCCAGGAAGAGCGCGAAGGCCAGCGACCACACGAACCCGGAGCCTGCCATCGCGTAAGGCGCGGCCATCGGCAGCAGCGGCGCCGCGAGGCGCAGGACAGCGGCGAGCGAGACCAGCGAATAGGCCGCCACCGTGATTGGATGCGCGTCGAGCTTCCGGCCGGTGTGACCGAGCGCCGCACGGGACATCACCGCCATCAACATCGTGCCGACGGCACCGACGGTCAGCGCGTGGAGCGCCGCGGTCTCGGGCAGCCAGTCCAGGAACGCTGAGCCTCCCTTGAGCGCGAGTGCGGCCACGAGCCAGGCATACCCGACGTGCAGGACCAGCAGGATGGGCATGCGCACCGTCGCCTGCCCCCGCCACAGGGACAGCCTCGCAGCCTGGACGAGCGTGGCGGCGAGCGCTACCGCACCCGTAACGACACCGTCGCCGAAAGCGATCTCCGCGATCAACAAGAGTGCCATCGAGCCGATTGCGAGCCGATCGAGTGCCGCGAAGGATCGCGGAAGCTTCCGCTCGCCGCGAAGCTTCAGGTAGGTCGTCGTGAAGGCCGGCACGATCCGCCCGGCGATGACCGTAATGAGGAGTGCAAGAATGTCGATGCCCACGCGCGCGCCGCGCGAGCCCGTCGACGCGTCGATGCCCAGGGACGCGCCGGCGAGTTCCGCCTGCATGGCAAGATCGGCGCCCCAGAGCGCGAACAACACCACAAGCAGGAATGCGTTGCGGCCGATCCCGGCGCGCAGCAAGGGAGGTGCCACGAGAGCCGCGAGCATCGGCAGGAATGCGAGATCGATCGCGGCCGCTACGGCGGGCGGCACGGCGCTGCCCGCGTGCATGGCGATGCGGCCCAGCAACCACACGCCCGCGAGCGTCATCAGCGGCAAGCCGCGCACATAGGCCGCTCCGGTCCAGTTCGGCACGGCGGTCAGGAAGAACCCGGCAAGTCCCGCGGCGGCAAACCCGAAGATCATCTCGTGCGCGTGCCAGAGCGTCGGGCTGGCGATCGGGAGCGGAGCGATGACGCCGGAATAAGTCAGGATCCACTCCACGACCGCGCACGAGGCATAAAGCGGCGCCAAGAGGAAGAACACGCGAAAGCCCGCTTCGAACAACGCGAAGCGCCGGATCGGCGGAGAGATCGGCTCTGCAAGCGGAACCGCGCGCATCAACCGAGCCCCTTCGCCCGCGCCGTAGCATCGCCGGAAGCGGCATTTTGTATTTCCTCGAGCAGCTCGCTCTCCGGGAGCCCATAGCTCCGGGCGGCGGCGGCGAGCGTCTGAAACGGCGCCATGATGCAGCCGACGCAGGCCATCTTGCGCCGGATGAAGACTCGCGCCGTCGCCGGCCAGCGCGCCATGATCTCTTCCACGGAGTGATCGAGGCTCGGCATCTCGGATCGAGCGTTCATGTCTGCCGTCGTCGTCATTGCGCAGCGCGGCGGGGCTCGAGCCCTTCCTTGAAGATCTCCGGCTGCTGCGGTCCCTCGACATGAATGATCCCGCCGAGCCCGCGTTCCTCGCGCACCAGGGCATGATCGACCAGCACAAAATCACCGGGGACGGCCATCGTGAGCTCGACCATCGCCGCCCCTCCCGGCGGCACGCTGATGGTTTGCACGTCGGCTATGGGCGCCGCCATAAAGGATCCCGTCGCGTACGCCTTGTCGAAAATCGCGCCGATCACGTGGAACGCCGAGGTGTAGTTCGGCCCGCCGACGCCGAAGTAGATGCGGACGGTCTCGCCGACCTTGGCGTTCATCTTGTGAGCGCCCTTGAGCGCGCCCGCGGCGCCGTTGAAGACGAAGTACTCCGGCCGCTCGTTCATCAGCTTGTCCACGCTGAAGCTGGATTCGCCCTTCGTGCCGAAGGGCTCCTCGGTGTAGAGCTCGCCCTGCATGACGTAGAACTCGTGGTCGACCGTCTCGAGTCCGTCCTCTGGCTCGACCAGGATCATCCCGTACATGCCGGACGCGATGTGCTGCGACACCATCGGCGTGGCGCAATGATAAACGTAGAGGCCGGCCTTGAGCGCCTTGAAGGTGAAGCCTTTTTCCTCGCCCGGCATCGCCATGGTCGCGTGGCCGCCGCCGTGCATGCCCGTCACCGCGTGGAAATCGACGTTGTGCATCATCATGTTGCCGTCTCTGTTCTTGAGGTGCACCTCGACGGTGTCGCCGACGCGCACGCGAACCAGCGGCCCTGGAACCTTGCCGTTGAAGGTCCAGTATTTGTAGGTGGTGCCATCATCGAGCTTTCCCTCGAGCTCGATGGTTTCGAGATCGACGCGCAGCATTGCCGGCGTGCGCCGCGCGATCGGCGGCGGCAGGTCCGTGGGATCGCGGACGATGTCGGCCACGGCGCCCACGCTCGACTGCGCTGTTGCTGGCGCGACCTGTTGCTCCTGCGCGAAGGTGGGATGTGCCAATCCCAGGGCCGTCGCGAACGCTAGGATGCTGACGGTTCCCCTGAGGGATTTGAGGGGAAGAGTGGACATGGCTGACCTCCAATGCTCGGTCGTGGTTCGTCTGGGCCAATAGATGAGCCATTCGGTGCTATGGTTCTTTGATGCAGAGCAAACTCAGGGCGTTTTCTAACGATCGCCGGATAACCGCGTGATGAACAAAGAAATCCAGGGATTATCGGAGACCGTGCTGAGCGCGTGCCGCGAGGCTCGGTTGAAGCTGGCAACGGCCGAATCCTGCACCGGGGGTCTCGTTGCCGCCGCACTCACGGACATCGCGGGATCGTCGGACGTCGTGGAGCGCGGATTCGTGACCTATTCGAACGAGGCGAAGATCGAGCTCCTCGGCGTGCCGGCCACCATGATCGCCGCCCATGGCGCCGTGAGCGCCCAAGTAGCGACCGCCATGGTTCAGGGAGCGCTCGCTCGGGCGCCCGTCGACCTTGCGGTCTCGATCACGGGGATTGCCGGGCCCGGCGGTGCCACCTCGGGCAAACCGGTGGGCCTCGTCTATTTCGGGATCGCGCGCAAGGGCGGCGCGGCCCGGGTCGAGCGTCACACCTTCCACGGCGACCGCGCGGCCGTGCGCGCGGCTGCCACCGAGCGGGCTCTCGAGCTGCTGCTGGAAGCGGTCCGCGGCCCGTAACAGCCGGTCAGATCGGCTCGAAATCGAGGCCGATGTCGAGGATCGGCGCGCTGTGGGTGATCCAGCCGCAGGAGATTACGTCGACGCCGGTGGCGGCGATCTCGGCCGCGGTCTCCGCGGTGATGCGGCCCGAGGCTTCCACGATGGCGCCGCCGTCGACGATCGCGACCGCCTCGCGCATCTGCGCCGGCGTCATGTTGTCGAGCAGGATCGCGTCGGCGCCCGCCGCCAGCGCCGCGCCGAGCTGATCGATGTGATCGACCTCGACCTCCACCTTCACCATGTGACCGAGCGAGGCCTTCGCTTTTTCGATCGCTGCGCGGATGCCGCCGGCGACCACGATGTGATTGTCCTTGAGCAGCACCCCGTCATCGAGGCCGAAGCGGTGGTTGACGCCGCCGCCGAGCCGGACCGCGTACTTCTCGAGCGCACGCAGTCCCGGTGTCGTCTTGCGCGTGCAGGCGATCCGCGCCGGGTAGCCCGCCACGGCATCGACGATCTCCCGTGTCGCCGTGGCGACGCCGGAGAGGTGGCAGAGAAAATTGAGCGCCACCCGCTCGGCCGTCAGTAGCGCCCTCGCCCGCCCGCTCACCGTTGCGATCGGCCGGTTCGCCCCGACCGTTGTGCCGTCGGCGCATGCGACCTCGATCTGCGCGTCGGGATCGAGCAGGCGAAAGGCGATCGTGGCGACACCGAGGCCGGCCACCACGCCGGCTTTGCGTGCATTGAGCAGGCCCCGGACGCGCGCGTCCTTGGGCACGATGGTGTCCGTCGTGAGGTCGCCCGCCCGGCCGAGATCCTCGGCAAGCGCCGCCCGCACCAACGGCTCGATCAAGAAGGCCTGTGGAGCCGCGATGTTCAATCGATCCATGGCGCTCCCTCCCTCAGCGGCGTCCGACCGCCAGCATGCGCTCGACGGCTTGCCGCGCGCGGGCCGCGATGGCGGGATCGATCGTGACCTCGTGAGTCATGGTCTCCAGCGAGCGCCGGATCTTGGCGAGCGTGATGCGCTTCATGTGCGGGCACAGATTGCAGGGGCGAACGAACTCGACCTCCGGATGCTCGGCCGCGAGGTTGTCGCTCATGGAGCACTCCGTGACCATGACGACGCGCTTCGGTCGGCGCGCGGCGACATAGTCGCTCATGCCGGCGGTCGAGCCCGCGAAGTCGGCCTCGGCGATGACCTCCGGCGGGCACTCCGGATGCGCCAGAACGATCACGTCGGGATGACCCGCGCGGAAGCCGCGAATGTCGGCGGCGGTGAAGCGCTCGTGCACCTCGCAATGGCCCTTCCAGGCGATGATCTCGACCTTGGTCTGCTTGGCGACATTGAGAGCGAGGTATTCGTCGGGCAGGAAAACGACTTTGGGCACGCCGAGGCTTTCCACCACCGCAACCGCATTGCCAGAGGTGCAGCAGATGTCGGACTCGGCCTTCACCTCGGCGGAGGTGTTGACGTAGGTGATCACGGGTACGCCGGGATAGCGCTCGCGCAGGAGCCGAACATCGTCTCCGGTGATGGAGGACGCGAGCGAACAGCCCGCATTCGGATCGGGGATGAGGACGGTCTTGCCGGGATTAAGCAGCTTTGCCGTCTCCGCCATGAAATGCACGCCGGCCAGCACGATCACTTCGGCCTCGGTCTTCGCGGCCGCGCGCGCGAGCGCCAGAGAGTCGCCGACGATGTCGGCGACGCCGTGATAGATCTCCGGCGTCTGGTAATTGTGCGCGAGCACGATCGCGTTCCGGCGACGCTTGAGCTCGAGGATCGCGGTGACATCCGGCGCGAAGAACCGCCACTCCGCCGGCGGGACAACGCGCTCCATCCTGGCGTAGATCTCGCCGAGCAGGCCGGTGAAGGCGAAGGTCTCCGCGCGGGGGTAGGCGAGCATGGCTTATACTCCTGTCGAGAATAAGATCCTATAATGCTGAAGATGAGCATTATTGTCGTCAAGTGGTAGTTCATGAGGGATCTCCAGCTATGCGTTTCTGCGGGGGTCCTGCGGGAAGGATGCGGCTTGCGCGGTCAATCCGAACCGGTCAGTGCCGTCCGGCGGGGGATCGGCAGGCGCACACCGGGCGCGGGCCGCTCGACCAAGACCTCGCGGCGGAAGCGGAAGCGCTCGGCGGGGCGGCCGCCCGTGCCGCGCTCCCATTCCCCCGTGCGCTCGACCAGGCCGCCCTGCTCCACCAACCGCCTGAAGTTCTGCTTGTGGAGCGCCACGCCCGCGAGCGCCTCTACGCTCTGCTGAAGCTGCAGCAGCGTGAAAGTCGGCGGCATCAGCTCGAACACCACCGGCCGGTACTTGAGCTTGCCGCGCAGCCGGCTCATGGCCGTCGCCAGAATGCGCCGATGATCCATCGCCATGGGCTCGCCGAGCGCCGGCGCCGCGAGATCGGGCGCCAGTCCATGATCGCGCCGCGCCTCGGCGACCAGCCCAGCCTCATAGAGCAGCTCATAGCGCTCGAGCACGCGCTCCTCGTCCCAGCGCGCCGGCGGCAAGCCGAAGGTCGTGCGCGTGCGCTGCTCTCTGCGGTTATGCTCGCCGGGATCATGCGCGCCCGCCGCCCAGGCGGCGAGCCGCGGCTCCACGAGGGCGGCCACCATCGCCGGCCGTCCGCGCCGGCCGTCTTCCCACGGGAAATAGCGGTACCAATTCTGCCATTGTGCGCCGCTCTCGCCGCTGGGTGCGGCCTCGCGCGTCAAGGCGAGATAGCCGATGGAGACCATCCGGGCCGCCGGATCTTGCGTACCGCCTTCGCGGCCGAGATCGGCGAAGGTGTAGAGCTGCTCGACATAGCCGAGCGGCAGGTTCGTCTGCTCGCCCACCCAGCTGCGGAGTCCCAGCTCGAGAGTCCGATGCCCCGCAGGATCGAAGGGTCCCGACGGTAGGGCGGCGGCGCTTTCCGCCGCGCGCTTGCCGGGCTTGGCGCCGCCGGAGGGTTCGGCGGGCCGGTCGACCGTGAGCACGCGCGGCTCCCCCGCGGTCACGTCGATCACCACGGCGCTCAGGCCGATGACGATATCGATGTTGCGTTTCTGTGACGCCACGACGACAGCCCCCGAGAGGATGCTACCCGGGATCGCCTGCGGTTACAGGGAATTTTGTGCTCAGGCCGCGTCGGCGTGGAGAGTCTCGGCGCTCGCCTCTGTGGCGCGCTGGGAAAGGCAGGGCAGGAAAATATCGAACCGGGTGCCGATGCCGGGCTCACTCTCGACCGCGATCTGCCCGCCGTGCTCGGCGATGATGCCATGCGCGACGGAAAGGCCCAGCCCCGTACCGCGGCCGACTTCCTTGGTGGTGAAGAACGGCTCGAAAATGCGGCGCTTGGTCACGGCGTCCATCCCGCACCCGGTATCGCGCACGGAGAGCCGCACCCCCGGCGCGGGCGCGCTCGACCGGCGCAAAGTCGCCAATCGGCCGCCGTCGTCGGCGACTTCGACGGTCACGGTGCCGACGCCGTCGCCGATCGCCTGCACCGCGTTGGACACCAGCGCTACGAGGACCTGGCGCAGCTGACCGGCGTCGGCCGCGACCGGCGGCACGGGCGTGAGGTGCTGCTCGACCGCAATGCCCGCAGGGAGCGACGGCTGCATGTCGCGCAGGATATCCGCGGCAAACGCGTCGAGTGCCAGCGGCTTCCGCCCCGCTGCGCTCTCGCGCGAGAAAGCCATCACCTGCCGCACGAGGTCCCGCGCGCGACGGCCGGCTTCCAGGATCAGCTCGGCGCTGGCGTGCTCGCGCGAGCCCGGGAGCAGCTTGGCCATGACGACCTTGGCGAGCGAGACCACCGGCACGAGCGTATTGTTGAGTTCGTGCGCCACGCCGCCCGCGAGGGTGCCGAGCGCCTCCAACTTCTGCGAATGCAAGAGCTGCGCGTAGAGCTCGTTGCGCTCCCGCTCGAGCCGGCGGGTTTCCGTAGCGTCCTGCAGGATTGCCCCCACCGCCGTCGCGTCTCTGGCGGTTTCGAGCTCCGCAATATCGCGATCAAGGAGGGCGCGGGCGGCGCACCACGCGGCGAACCCACCCGCCAGAAAGGCGACCGACGCGAGCGTCCAACCCGGCAGCGCCTGCGAATAGGCCAACAAAGCCACGCCGAGTAGCGAGGCCGCGAAGGGCCAAAAACAGCGAAGGAGCAGCCTGAAAGGCATCGTCGGGCGCGGAGGTTCAGCCGCTGGTTGCGGCGGAGCACTCTCGCTGCGTCTTGCTTAAGAAATCGCTAAGGCTTCGTTGACGTCGGGTCAGTAGCCCGCCTCGATGAGCGGAAACGCACTGTGAACGTGGGGCGTATAGGCCGGCGGCGCCGGGTGCAGATACGACTTGTCCAGCTTGGCGAGGCTTTCGACGCCGAGCAAGCCCATCGACACCCGGATTTCCGTCTCCAGGAGCTCGAGCACGCGCATGACACCCATCTGCCCCGCGGCCGCGAGACCATAGAGATAAAGTCGGCCGATCGCGACGGCGTCGGCGCCGAGCGCGATCGCCTTGATCACGTCGGTCCCGCGACAGAAAGCGCCATCCACGATCACGGCGGCTCGGCCCCGCACCGCCTCGACCACTTCCGGCAGGATATCCAGCGTGCCGCGTCCGTGATCGAGTTGCCGGCCTCCGTGGTTCGAGACGTAGACCGCGTCGACGCCGTGATCGCAGGCGATGACCGCGTCCTCCGCCGTCGCGATGCCCTTGAGGATGAGCGGGAGCTTGTGAGTCTCCTTGATGTGCTTGACGTGGCTCCAGTTGAGGGCGGCCTGATAGTCCATACCGACCACGCCACGCCGCCAAGGCTTGGCGAAACGGGTCGATATGTCCCGTTCGCGCCGGCTGTAGATCGCGGTGTCGACGGTGATACAGAGCGCGTCGTAGCCCGCCGCGACCGCGCGGCCGAGGTGCTCGTCGACGAAGGACTGGTCACCGCGGACGTAGAGCTGATAGACCCGGAAGCCGCCGGGCGCGGCCTCGGCTGTTTCCTCGATCCCGGGTTTCGAGACCGAGCTCAGAAACATCGGCACGCCGAACTCGGTTGTCGCCTTGGCGACCGTCGCTCCTCCGCCGGGATCGAAGGATTCGAGCGATCCCACCGGCGCCAGCACCACCGGGATACGCAAGGTCTTGCCGAGGAATTTCCGGCTTAGCTCGATCTTCGAGACGTCGCGCAGCACGCGCGGCCGGAATGCCAGGGAATCGAGCGCGAGGCGGTTGCGGCGGAGCGTGGTCTCGGTGTCGGCGCCGCCGATCAGGTAATCCCAGATGTTCGCGGGCAGCTTGTTATGCGCCGCCTTCACCAGCTCGTGCAGGGTCAACAGCTCGCCAAAGGTCTCGCTCAGCATGTGAAATCCCGTCGTGAATCCCGGTTCGCCACACTAGGGCGCGGCCGCTCGGAGATGCAAGGCAGGATGGGGCCACCCTTGCTCAGGCTTGGCCGGCTACCGTACTCTCCGGGCATTCATTACCGGAGTGAGGCCGTGGAGATCCTTCGCCCGCTTGATGCCGCCCTCTCCGTCATCGAGGATGGCATGTCGCTGGTGGTGCCGCCCGACTACGGCGGCGTCGCCATGGAGGCAACGCGCGCCTTGGTCCGGCGCGGCGTGAGGCGGCTTCACCTGCTGACGCTGCCGGCGTCGTCGTTGCAGGCGGATTTGCTGATCGGCGCCGGCGCACTGGCGTCCATCGAGACCTCCGCGGTCTCGATCGGCGAGTTGGGGACCGGGCCGCGCTTCGCCGCGGCGGCGACGGCGGGCACGCTCGCGATCAAGGACGCGACCTGCCCGGCGCTGCACGCGGCGTTGCAAGCGAGCGAGAAAGGCGTGCCGTTCATGCCGCTGCGCGGCGTGATCGGGTCCGATCTCCTGAAAGTGCGGCCGGACTGGAAGGTGGTCGACAATCCCTTTGCCGAGAACGACCCGATCCTGCTCGTGCCGGCGATCCGGCCGGATGTCGCGCTGTTCCACGCACCGTTCGCGGATCGGCATGGCAACGTCTGGGTGGGCCGTCGGCGCGAGCTCTTCGTGATGGCGCACGCCTCCGCCAAGACCGTGGTAACCGTCGAGGAAATCCGCGACGGCAATCTGCTCGAGGACGACACATTGGCGGGCTCGACGCTGGCGAGCTTCTATGTCGAGGCGGTCGCGGTGGCGCGCAACGGCACCTGGCCCCTCAAGTTCGGCAGCCTCGCCGCCGAGGACACCGCGCACCTCCAGGAATACGTGCGGCTCGCCCAGTCCGAGGACGGGTTCCGGCAATATCTCGACCGCTACGTCTACGAGCGCCGGGCGGCCTGAGCGATGGCCGGCGTTCCCGAGGCGAAGCCGGAGGAGCTTCTGATCGATGTCGTGCTGCGCCTGATTTCCGGCGCGAAGCACGTTGCCGTCGGCGCCAACTCGCCGATCCCCGCGGCGGCGGCGTTTCTGGCTCAGCGCCTCGGCACCGGCCAGCCCTATGTCTCGCTGCAGCAAAGCCCCAAGCACAATCTTTTCACCGATGGCGGCCGCGAGCTGTTCGACGCGGCGGGCCAAGGCCGCATCGACGTGTTCTTTCTCTCGGGCGCGCAGATCGACGGCCAAGGGAATATCAATCTGGTCGCGATCGGGGATTACGCGCGGCCGAAGGTGCGCTTTCCAGGCTCGTTCGGCTCGGCCTATCTCTACTTCGTGGTGCCGCGGGTGATCCTGTTTCGGACGGAACATTCCCGGCGCACACTCGTCTCCAGGGTCGACTTCATCAGCGCGCCCGGCGTGAGCCCGCCCAACGTCTATCGCCGGGGCGGCCCGATCGCGTTGGTGACGCCGCTCTGTCATTTTGCCTTCGACCGCCAGCGTGCTCGGTTTTGCTTGGAGAGCGTCCATCCCGGCCACACCGTCGAGGAAGTCCTGGACAACACCGGCTTCGAGTTCGACCGGCCAGCGACGGTGCCGGTGACCCCCGACCCGGCGCCCGCGACGCTGCGGCTCTTGCGCGAGACTCTTGCGCCGGAGCTCGCGGCTCTCTATCCCCAGTTCGGCGCGCGGGTGTTCGGCATCGTGCCGCGCGCCGCGGAATGAGCGACGGAAACACCATGACCTCGACTCAAAACGTCGGCGCGCTCGCCGGCATCAAGGTGATCGACCTCACGCGCGTGCTGGGCGGCCCCTATTGCACGCAGATGCTCGCCG
>Ga0209415_10006473_pt1 | contig 20790 bp, 19 predicted proteins | sample PeaSoiSIISIP2007_FD_187696 | JGI IMG/M metagenome (GOLD analysis project Ga0209415, IMG submission 187696) | Peat soil microbial communities from Weissenstadt, Germany - SII-SIP-2007 (SPAdes) (version 2) | ecosystem: Environmental > Terrestrial > Soil > Wetlands > Peat | place: Germany...
AACTCCGCCGGCGAGCCGAAGATGGTCAGGTCGGCCTCGCCTGGGCGGGCGCCGAACAGATGCAGGACGCTGAGCGACACCGCGCGTCCGACGCAGGCGTTGCCGCGATGGCCCGGCCCGAGGCAGCCGGCAGCAGCAGACATGCCGTAGGCTTCCGGGTCGACACCGGAAAGAATGATGGCGTTGCCGGACGGGTGCGTGGTGATCGCGGCCTGTGACAGACGATAGCCCGGCTTGGCCATGGCGCGCAGCGCGGCAAGCACGACCGGGAAGCTGCGTGGCGGACAACCCGCTATGACGGCGTTGGCGGCCACATCGCGCACCCGCAACAGCCGGCCCGAGGTCAGCGCCGGCCCGTACACCACCGTATCGGCGTTCACGTCCACGGTGGCCAGATGCGCCGCTACCGCCGTTCCGGTCGGCGGGATCAGCGGCAACCCATCGCCGATCCCAGCTTGTTCGGCCCAGTCCTGGAACGATGCCATGTCCGCCGCCGCGCCGGCCCATCCCCGTACGGCGTCGGCCGGGAACAGCGACTGCCGGTCCACCGCCCCTCGCGCGACATCGCCGGTCAGCAACGCGCGGATGCGCGGCACCTCTGCCGCGACCAGCGCGAGAACCCGTGCCTCGCTGTCGGTTCGGACGGTATCCAGCACGACCACCTCCACGCCCGGCGCACGTGCGCGGAAGATCACACGGCCCAGCCCAGCGCCGAGCGGCGTGCCCATCACCACGGTCGGGACGCCGCGCCTCTCCAGCGCAACGGCAACCAGCACGGTGTGTGCTGTCACACCGGCATCGGCTAGCGCCAGGACGCAAGCGTCGGGCTGGTATGTGGCGATAAGGCTGCCTGCGATGCCCTCGATGTCGGCATCGCCGACGGCCAACAGGTTGATCGTGGCCTGCGACCAGTTCGCTTCCGGCAAGCCGGTGCGCAGCGCTTCCGGCAGCACGGCGTTGGGTCCGTTGGTGGCAGCCAGCTTGCCGTTATCGAGCAGCAGCACACGCCGACCATCCAGCCCGGACAGACGCCGTGCCAACCGAATCGGCTCCTCGGCCGCGATGCCGCGGGGATCGACCAGATCAGCCGACGCGTTTATTGTCTGCGTGCCGGCCATCTCGCCCTCCGTCCCATGCTCACGCTCCGGGTTCGCTGGGTATCATCGGCCGCGACCGGCCGCCAGCTTGGGACGGCGGCAGCGCACGCGCCTAGAAACGAGGACCGGCCGGAGCAACAGCGTCCAGCCGGAGCAACGAAACCGCAAGGACCGATTCGATGATGCGGCGTCGCATGTTCACGGCCGGTGTTGCGGCTTCTCTGGCGGCACCGTCGGTCGCACGAGGCGCAGCCAGCGCCGCGCTCAAGTTCATTCCGCAGTCGGACCTGACAATCCTCGATCCGATCGTCACCACCGTCTACACCGCCCGCAATCACGGGTTCATGGTGTTCGATACGCTGTTCGGCATGGACAGCCAGTACCAGATGCAGCCGCAGATGCTGGCTGGCGTGTCGGTGGAGGATGACGGAAAGCGCTGGAAGCTTACGCTCCGTGAAGGACTTCTCTGGCACGATGGCGAAAAGGTCCTGGCCCGCGATTGCGCCGCCTCGATCCGCCGCTGGGCGGCACGCGACGGCGTCGGCGGCCTGATGATGGCTCGGACCGATGAGCTGGCGGCAATCGACGACCGGACGATCCAGTTCCGCCTGAAGCGGCCGTTCCGGATGCTGCCGTACGCGCTCGGTCATATTTCCACGCCGATGTGCGCGATGATGCCGGAACGATTCGCCAACACGGATCCGTTCAAGGCGGTCACCGAAATGGTCGGCAGCGGACCGTTTCGTTTCAAGGCCGACGAATGGCTGTCCGGCGCCCGCGCCGTCTATACAAAGTTCGAGCGCTACCAGCCGCGACAGGAGGTCAGCACCGGTTGGACCGCCGGCGGCAAGGTCGTGCATTTCGAGCGGGTGGAGTGGCTCACCAGCCCCGATGACGGCACCTCGGCCAGCGCCATGCAGGCGGGAGAGATGGACTGGTGGGAATTGCCGACGGTGGATCTTCTCCCGCTTTTGAAACGAACCGGCAGGATACGGGTGGAGATCAAGGACCGCAACGGCACGCTTGGGATTATGAAATTGAACAACCTGCAACCGCCGTTCAACAACGCGGCCATCCGCCGTGCATTGCTGGGCGCGGTGGTGCAGAAGGATTTCATGATCGCGATCGCCGGCGAGGATCCGTCCATGTGGCGCACCGGCGTGGGGATTTTCACCCCTGACACCGACATGGCATCCGACGCCGGCATGGAGGTGCTGAACGGCCCGCGCGACCTCGCCAAGGTTCGCGCGGCGATCAAGGACGCTGGCTATACCAACGAGAAGACCGTACTGCTCGCACCGAATGATCCGCATTACCGCAAGGCCATGGCCGACGTCACCGCCGGCATGTTGCAGTCCGCAGGCTTCAACCTCGAGGTCCAGTCGATGGACTGGGGCACGGCGATCGTGCGGCGGGAGAACAAGCAGCCGGTCGACAAGGGCGGCTGGAGTGTGTTGTGCACCACCACCAACGGCCTCGACATGCAAACACCCACGCTGCATTTCCTGCGCACGACCGGCGAAACGGCGTGGTTTGGCTGGACCAACAGCCCGCGCATCGTGGAACTGCGCGCCGCCTGGGTCGACGCGCCGGATCTGGCGGCGCAAAAGCAAATCGCCGCCGACATTCAGCTCCAGTGCTGGATCGATGTGCCGCATCTGCCGCTCGGGATCTGGTATCAGCCGATGGCCTGGCAGAACACAATCGATGGGATTCCCGATGGGTTCCCGTTGTTCTGGGGCGCGCGGCGGGTTTGATGGCGGGTGTCATGAGTATTGGGTTCCACACATGAGCGGTCGCTGTGGCGGCGACCGTGGCGGAGGCACTGGGTGGCGTGCTGAAGACGCCGATCCGTCGCCTCGGCGCGCCACGCATGCCGGTGCCCTATGCGCCGCCGCTGGAAGACGACTATCTAATCACCGAGAAACACATCCTCGCAGCCGCGCGCGGCATGCTGCGGCGACGATCGCCACGAAGGAGTTCACCATGCCAGTTTATCGTTACGATCATGTGCATCTGCGCAGCCCCGATCCCGAAGCGACCGCGCGCTACTTCGAGACGATGTTCGGCGCCGAGGTGATCCACGGCACTTACGGCGAAGGAACGTTCTACCCCGGCAAACCACGCGTCTTCATCAAGCTCGGCGGCCAGACCGTGCTGATCGCGCCAGCGCACCACGACGAACCGACCGGCGCCGAACCGCGCTTCCCTTACTACGGCCTCGAACATATCGGCCTGACCGTCGATGACATAGACGCGGCGGTGACCGACCTGCGCGCGAAGGGCGCCGATATCGCGGTGGGACCGATGGACTACTCGGCGGGCACGCGCCTGGCGTTCATCCGTGGGCCTGAGGGCGTCATGATCGAAATCGTGCAGCGCCGTTGATCGCCTGAAAGGCGACAGACATGGCGCAGATGAACCTGGCGGCCGACAATCACGTGGGCAAGCCAGGCTACGAGGGTTATCTGAACAACCGCGCCGCGACGATCGCAACAATGCTGCGTAAGGCCGGATATCACACCTATATGGCCGGCAAGTGGCACCTGGGAAAAACCCCCGAGTCGATCCCCGCTGCTCAGGGGTTTGAGAAATCGGTAGGCGTGCTTGAGGGAGGCGCGGTCAACTGGGAGAACAAGTCGTATTCCCCAGGCTACAAGGCGGTGCACTTCTTCGTTGGTCGGAACGAACTAAAGATTCAGGACGACTTCTATTCCAGCAAATTCTACGCTGACCGACTGATTGAGTACGTCGACGCGTGCGCCGCCGACGGCAAGCCGCTCTTCGGCTACCTCGCGTTCCAGGCGGTGCACCAGCCGCATGAAGATATGACCGGAACCGCCACCGAATCCCGAGCCTTGACGGTAGCCGGACGACCCTTCCGGCGGGCGCTTCAAGGGAGGCTCCGCTTTGGGTCGGGAGCGGAAGCCCGGCCCGGAGCCGTGGCGCAATTTCTCGGAGTTCCACCGACGCTTTGCTGTGCATGTTTCGAACGTTGCACGGGACGCCGCGCCTCAGCCGGCGGTGAGCCGATCGCGAGCCAGACGAAACGCCGCATCGAGCGCCTGCTGGTCCAGGGCGACCACAGGAACGTGCGAAATGCTGTCTCGTGCCGCCTCGACCTCCTCAAGGATGGCGTTGCGCTGCTCGTCGCTGCGTAGCTGCGGGGCAAGCCGGGCATAGGTCTGTAGCAGCCGGACAATCACTGCCGGGCTGCTCGCGCCCGCCTCGCGGATCAGATCGAAGGCGGCCCGCACGATGCTCGCCATCCGCAGTGGCTGAGTCAGGAGTCGCGGCTGGCCATGCTGCGTGCGCCACACACCAGCGGGCTTCGGCAGCGCAACCAGCATGCGCAGGGCGTCGCCCAACCAGTCGATGCAACTCAAGCCCGTATAGGTGTCGTTGATCGCCGGACTGAGCGCGCGAATCGCGATCTCCGAGAGCTGCGCAAAGGCGAGCTCGACGTCCTGTTCGAGGGTGCGGTGCTGGCCGATCATCACCGCCCCATGGATCGCCGCCGCGAGATCGGCGCCGCGCGCCGACGGCAACACGTACGCCAGCGCCTCGCCTTCAAGCACGAACTGGCCAGGCCGGAACGCCATGCAAACGATCGCGTCGCGCCGATCGGCGGCGTGCACAAGGCGCTCGTGATCGATCTTCTGCATATAGCCGCTTGTCGCCGCCAGCACCGGGCTGCCTTCGGCGGCGCAACGGGTGCGCAAATCCTCCACCGCCTCGTTCGCCGGCGCTGTCGGGGCGGCTTCCGTCTCGATCGCCCGCTCCTGCGACAACTCGGAGATCGCGGCGTGCAGGTTCTCGACGATGTGCGGCAGCACGTTATTGGTCTGGATCGCCTGGGCGACCCGGTTGTTGTAGACGACCAGGTAGCCGAAGCTTACGAGAACGAGCCCGACGCTGGTCAGCACCGTGAGCTGCGGCACAAACGCGGTGTCGCCGCGCTGGCCCGTGACGACGAAGGTCACCAGGCTGTGCAGGAACGTCGCCAGGAACAACCCGAGCGTCACCTGCATCGTGCGGTCGCTCAGGAAATACGACATCAGGCGCGGCCCGAACTGGCTGGCCGCCATTGAGAACACCAGCAGCGTCACCGAGAAGATTAGCGCCAGCACCGTACTGACCGCGCCGAGAATCGCGCCCAGGATCGCCCTTGCATCGTCGACATTGCCGACCGAAACCCAATCCGGGAGCGCCAGCAGCGGGCCGCCGCCCAGGCCGTCCAACACCAGTGTGACGGCGAGCATGACCATGACCGCACCGGCGATCTCGAACGGCACCACGACCAAATTGGTGCCAGGCACGACACGACCGGTGCGACTGAAGTCTTTGAAGCCGAACATTCGCGGAGTCTGGTCTAAAACGTTGGCCGTTTCGCCCAGTCGTAGCCATGACGGGCATGCTGAAAACCGTAGTCGAACAGCGCCCGCATGTAACCCTGGTCGAATGGCGCGGGCAGTTTCTCAGTGAAGTCCGGGCGGATATAGGCCAAATTGAAATCGACGTCGTCCTGTTGTGCCGTGTTGTACAGGCGCATCACGTCGTTCAGGCCGCTGGCGGAGATCATGGTGTTAATGGCGCGTCCGGCGATGGCCAGCGTGCTGCGCTGCGTGTCGTCCCACTCCGGGTGGAGGCGGCCGTTGCGGATGATATAGGCGACCGCCGGGGCAACGAGCTGGCCGTTAGCCATGCGTACGCGCCGCTGCCAGGTCACGCCAACCGGGTAGAGGAACGTCTGGATGAAGGCGCCGCCGTCCACATGCATCTCCTGATACGGCTTCCCGTCCAGGGTCACGTCGAACATGGTCGGCGGGAATGCGCCTGGGATGGCAGCCGAGGCGAGCAGGATGCGGCGGATCGTGTCCGACGCGCGAGGGTGTCCGCTGCTGGCGATAGCGCCAATATTCCAGATCACCGGTTGCTGGGCGTCGAGGTCCGAGGTTCCGATGAGAAGCAAGCGTCCGTTCGCATAGGCCTTGGCGATTGCCGCCAGCATCTCGTCATTCAGGTTCTCGGAGATGGTCTTGAACAGCGGGGAATTGTCACTCAGCGCGTCGTCGAACAGCGCGGCGGTGAGGAAACGCCTACTGAGCACGTGGGATGGCGTGAGCTCGGTGTAGACGGCGCGCAGTTGCGGATCGTAGCTCGAGCCGAGGTAGGCGAAGGGGGCGGTGAGTGCGCCGGTGCTGACGCCGGTCACCAGTTCGAATATCGGCCGCGTGCCGTACTCGGACCAGCCGCACAGCAGGCCCGCACCGAACGCACCATTCTCGCCGCCGCCGGAGACCGCCAGCAGTTGCAGCTCGGGCAATGGCGCATCCGGCGCCAGGCCTTGTGCCTGGCGCAGGCGGTCCGCGGCCGCCGCGAACTCGGCTTCGAGCGGCTTGGTTCCGTAGATCGGGAAGAAGCGCTCGTTTGGCACCCCGAGTACGGTGGCCTCGGTGGTCCGACCGAACGGCACTGCCGTCCCGCGTACCGGCAGGCTGCATCCCGCCAACAAGGCCGCGGCACCGCCGCCCGCGACAACGCGGAAAAAGCGTCGGCGGTGCGGTAACGCAAGGGCACCGGCCCTTGGAGTCCGTTTGGCAGGCATGGTTCTCCCCAGGTTCCGGACCGTCACCGGCTGTTCGAAGCTGGCAACGCGACGGAATGCAGGCGTGCGACCCAGTGGCGCGGGCGCCCCCGTCGCGTTGCGTGGGCCCGCACTCCCCGTATAGTCGCGTGGATGTCGAAGGGAATTGACTGCAAGATCACTCCGCCGCATTGGTCGCATGCAACCGGGGACACCATACTGGGTATCGTCCGAACTGCCAATTGCCGTGGGCTAAACGGGTGTTGCCGGCAGGTAGGCTGAGAGTCCGCTGTGGGTCGAGGGTGGCTGTTCCGTGCCGGGCCTCAGGCCGACTGGCAAACGGTCTTAAACAACACGCCGGCCTTGCAACCGGTCAAAACCTCTGTGCCGGGTGTTAGGCTTGACTGGCAGATTTGCGATGTCTCTGAACGGTCCGTGATTATCCGGGACGTGCATCAGGCGGATACTCTCTCCGCCAATCGCCGAAATTACGGCAATTCCAATGAACGTTCCACAAGCTGCCGCCGCCTGTGCCCAGTTCGTTGCCGCCCGGGCCGCCGGATGGTCCGAGATCGCTGTTGGCACCCTGGCTACTTGTGCAATGCGTCCGGCGTCCACATATCCGGTTTACCCCCCACTGACATCCTCGACAGCAACAGGGCCTCTGGCTGCCATGAGGGGATTCCCCCGAACCTGAAAGAATTGGTGATGACCCCTAAGTTTCTTCGTGAGGAGGCGGCACGTTTCCGAGGTATGGCCGATACTGTTGACCGGGAAGCCTCGAAACTGAGGTTTCTAGCGATGGCGACCGATTTTGAGGCTCGGGCCAAGATCGCCGACGAATTGACCGGGTCGCGTCAGGGCGAGGCGATCAACGTCCCGGGCGAGGCGATCAACGTCACCGCTGGCAAGAAAACCGCGAGGGGACTGAAAGCGGACGGCTGATGCGGCGGCAGCCGCTCCATCACGCCCGCAGGGAAAGTCCCGCCGTCTCTGTCATTTTCGCAACGATCTCGCGTCGCTGAAGCTGTGCCAGTTCGTGCCGAACACCCTTCTCGCGGCATAAGCCCACGGTGCCACAAGGGCTCGGCCGAACGCGAACCCCTGCTCGCGGTCGGCTTGCTAGGACTTCGCTCGCGCGATCGCCTCGATTATGAACTGCCGAGCCTCGGCGGCGTCACCCCAGCCGATGATCTTTGCCCACTTGCCGGGCTCAAGGTCTTTGTAGTGCTCGAAGAAGTGCCGGATCTGATCCAGCGTGATCTCCGGCAGGTCGGTATAGTTGTGCACGTTGAGATAGCGCCTGGTGAGCTTGGGGGAAGGCACGGCGATGATCTTCTCGTCACCGCCGCTATCGTCTTCCATCTTCAGCACGCCGATCGGGCGCACATTGATAACGGCGCCGGCGATGATCGGGCGAGTGTTGGCCACCAGCACATCGATCGGGTCGCCGTCATCGGAAAGGGTGTGCGGCACAAAGCCATAATTGCCGGGATAGCGCATCGGCGTGTACAGGAACCGGTCGACGAACAGCGTGCCGGCCGTCTTGTGCATTTCGTATTTGATCGGCTCGCCGCCGATAGCGACCTCGACAATGACATTGATATCGTCCGGCGGCGCGTCGCCGATCGGGATGGCATCGAGGTTCATGAGTGTTGCCCGAACCCGGGTGCCGCCGGCCCGCCATGGAAGGCAGCACCCCACATCAGGCGGGCAATGACATCATCGCCAGGAATTCGAACGCTCAGGTTGCCGGCCATCGTAAGCTCCCTGCCTTCCACCGAATGCTAGCACCGATCCGGGACGTGGGCCAGACCGGACCCCTCTTGGCACATCTTCAAGATACAAGCGCCACGGAGGAGCTTTTATTACGCATCGCGCACAGGCGGCCGGCACGCCGTCCCGATACAACGAGAAACCTGCTGCAGGGCGCCCCATGGCTTTCGAACTTCTCCGTTCTGAAAGCTTGCTTGCTGTCAGGCCCAATCATGGGGCAGCCGGGTTCCGCTGGGTCGCAGCCGCCGGCCGATTGCCCTATGCTGCTCGAATGACAATGGCCGGGCGGTTCATCGCCGAACTCCAAAGGGAACGTCGAAGCGGGAATGTCTCGTCGGAAACCGAGCAACACCTCAAGTACGAGTTTCGCAAGCTCGGTTGGAACGCATCTGACTCGGCGCTGGCCGCGGCAGTAGAAGCCGAGATCGACCGCTTGAACCGAGAGGCTGCCACCCTTCGCAAGCTCCGTACTGCTCTTTTTGGCGCCCCGTAGCGGTAGAGCGACCCACCCCCCGGACCGCGCCCTACAACCGCAGCGCCTCGATCTGCCGCATCAGCGACGCCGCCAGCTCGCGCCACGCCTCACGCGGGTCCGCCGGCGGCGGGTCCACGGCGTCGCGGGGCGCGTCCAGCAGGTGCCGCAGCCCGGCCAGCAGACTCGCCGCATCCGGCTCACACAGGATCGCCCCCGGAGCTCGCGCCAATTGCTCCTCCAGCCCGCCGACCCTGGTCGCCAGCACGCGCCGCCCGGCGGCGATGGCCGCCGCCGCAACGCCGCTCTGGCTGGCCTCGCGATACGGCAGCACCAGTGCGTCGGACCAGCCGAGCAAGCACCCAACCTCGTCCTCCGGCACCCAGCGGTTCTCCACTGTCACGCCCGGCAGCGCCCGCAGCGCGTCCAGCGTCGTGCTTTCCGGCCCGGAGCCGACCACGCGGACGGCCAGCCCCGGAAGCGGCCCGAGCCGCGCCAACGCTTCGGCCAACAAATCCAGCCCCTTGTAGGGCAGCAGCCGCCCGAACGACAGCAAGTGCAACGAGCCGTCCGGACCAGCCGGGCGGGGCGGCACGTCGAACGCCATGGGTGGATGCGACAGCAGCAGCAGCGGACGAGTGCGCGTGCCGGCCAAACCCTGTGCCCGCAGTCGTGCACCCACATGGGTCGTCAGTGCGCCGACGGCGGCGGCGCGGCGGCACAGTGCGTGCTGCAACCACATCTGCAGCGGCAGCCCGTCGCCGGGATGCACATCGGCGTCGTGCACCAGCGCGACAAAGGGGATGCGTAGCCGCCGCAGCGCCGCCGCCATCAGCAGATCGAGCGGCCCGGGTTGCGCGCACACGGCCAGGTCGGGCCCAAACGCCTGGATGTGCCGCGCCAGGCCACGCACCGCGAACGGGGCGCTGGCGGCGCGAAGCGCAAAACTGGCCAGCCCGTCATAGGTCGTCACCGGAAGGTCGCACCGAGGCGCAGCCGCGCTGTGCAGCAACTCGGCGCCACTGGACATGGATAGCAGCGCCTCGGTCTCCGGCAAGGCGCCGACGGCCTGGGCCAGGGCCGCAGCGAAGCGCGGTGCCGCCCCGAAGCGGCCCCATTGCCAGACCAGCACCCTCATACCGGCAGCCCGAGGTCCCGAAGCGCCGCCGCCAAGGGAGCCACCCCCAGACGTGCGAATGCCATCTCCCGGCCGCGCGCGCCCAGGGCGGCGCGGGCAGCGGCATCGTCCGCCAGGCGCCGCAGATGCGCGATAGCGTCGGCCTGGTCCGGCTCGGCCCAGGGGGCGCCCTCATAGACCTGGCGCGGGTCCTCCGCTGGCACCAGCCGATAGCCTACCAGGGCGGCACTCGTGGCATCCATGAACGCCATGTTGCCCGACCAGCCGGTGGCGATCACCGGCTTGCCCAGCAGCATCGCCTCGGCGGGCACCAGGCCGAAACCCTCGCTGCGATGCAGGGACAGGACGATGTCGCAACACGTGGTCAGCGCATGCAGGTCGGCGGTCGGCAGCACACGCGTCTCCACCCTTATGTTCGGCGCCGCCGCGGCGAAGGCGGCGAGGCGGGCGAAATCCTCGGGAAAATGGCTCCGGTTGCCGATCTTCAGCAGCAGCAGCCGGTCCGCCCGATCGCCGAATGCGGCACGAAACGCGGCAATCGCCGCCAGCGGGTTCTTGCGTTCAAAGGAAGACGCGAGGTTGAACGACACCAGCACCACCACCGCGTCCGCCGGTAGTCCGAACGCGGCGCGGTCCAGCGCGGACGGACGCGGCGGGGCGATCGCCATCGGCGGCGGCACCACGCGCACTTTCCCTGGCAGCAGCGGCTCCAGCGCGGCGGCGCAGAACGGCGTCAGCGTCCAGACCTCGTGCACGAACCGCGCGCCCACCCGCCAGTCGGACGGCGCCGTCGGAAGCTCCCAGCTCCAATAACCAATCACCCGCCGGCCGCGCGCCAGCCCGCGCCGCAGGCGGAGCAGCGTAAGCGGCAGCAGTGGCGGATTGACATGCAGCACCAGCGGCGCGCCGGGCGGAGGTTTTCCGTCCGCCGCCGCCAGCAGGTCGGCGCTGGCGCCAGGCAACAGCGCGCCGACATCGATCGGCCAGTGCGGAACGCCGAGGTGCCGCAACCCCAGCAGCATCAGCCGTGCGTTCTCCCCGAGGCCGGAGGTGCGCGACAACTCGCCCGCCACTGCCAAGCCGGCCCGTGCCGGCGGCGGAAGGCGATCGATGCGCGGCGCGAGCAAGGCGGTGGCGGCGGTTACCAGGCGGCGGCGCTGGCGCGGCGGGAACAGCCGCCACACCCGATGCAGAACCGTCAACTGAAACGCATCTTCCCGCCTCATGTGTCGTTCAGGGGGCAGGCGCTGCGGTGGTCGGAGGTGATCTCCCGCAACGCCGGCGCCTCGGTGCTGCGGCTTGGCATGACGTGGGGACAGCCGGGTGGAAATGGCAACCGGAGTGCGGCGTGAGCACGCTGGGGATGTCGCCGGTGATCGCCGTGAGTTTTCGGGCCCGCGCCGCGATGCGCGGCACCTCGGCAAGCAACGGCGGGGTGCACGGATGGTTGGGATTGGCAAAGACTTCCTCGGCGGGCGCCGCTTCAATGACGTGGCCGAGATACATGATCAGCACGCGGTCGGAAAGATGCTCGACCACGCCGAGATCGTCGCTGATGAACCGGTAGGTCAGGTCCAGCTCGGGCCGCAAATCCAGCAAACCGTTGAGGATCCGCGCCCGGATTGAGACGGCGAGCGGTGCGACGGCTGCGTCATACACCAGGAACTCGGGCAGCACGGCGAGCGCCCGGGCGATGTCCATGCGCTGGAGCCCGCGATCACCCACAATCCAGCTCCTGCTCTACCGCGGTGCAACATTCCGGGTTGGGATAGCGCGGTGGCCGCGTGGTGCCCAGAGCTTTCTCGCATCCGCCGCTACCGGCAAACACTGCAAGACCGGCAGACTCTGTCCGGGGCGGCAGCGTCTCGTGCTGGTTTCAGCGGTAACCGAGGACGGTGCGCACTCCTGCAGCAAGACCGTGGCCGGACATCAAATGCCGCGAGCAAATTCCGGCAGGCGTTCGCACAACCAACGCAACGGCGCGGTAACCCTCCAGGAACGCGACGCATACACCGCGGCAAGCCGCTGCTCCGCGCTGACGGCGCGTTGCGCATCCACCGCCAGTGCCGCGGCTTCGGCGCAGACCGCGTCCCACCGCACCATTGGATTCAAACCGGCGGCATACAGCGGACTTGTACCGAGCAGGGTGGCGTAGCTGAGCATGGCACCGACGCGGGCCAGCAATGGCGAGTCGGCCCATGCGTCGCCGGTGCGCTCGGCCAGGAATGCTTCGGCGGCATCATGGGCCTGCCACAGCTCGGCGCGGCCTAGACCTGACGTGGCGAGCATGCTGGCGTCGCGGTAAGCCCCGCCGAGGGGAACGCCGAGATCGACCGTCCGGCCGGTCAACGTCGCCAGATCGATCTCGCATTGGCGCCGGTAGTCCGCCGAGTTCGTCAGCAGATCGCTGTCGATGATCAGGTCTGTCGTGTCGGGGATGCTCGCGGCGGTCACCATCCAGAACGCCAGAAACCCACGGTACCACGCCAGCGGCTCACTACGCCGCAGATGTGCCGTGCACGCGGCCAGGCTGGCGCGTACCGACACGCCGGATGGCAATGACGGTAACGCAACCGCCAGGTGACGGACCGCCGCCGCGACATCGGCCACGTCCCGATGCATGGCCAGCAGCAGCAGCGGCATGGCAAGGAAATACAGGTTGTCGTGGCGCTGGAACTGACGTTGCGCGGAGATGAACTGGGCCAGCGGGCTGCGGATCAACGCAATATGGATCGCCTGCGGGAAGTTCCGTTGCATCCAGCCGATCCGACCAAGGGACCGGCAGAATTTCAGCACCGGTTGGCCGCCCTCGGCGCGCGCTGTCCACAACAGCAACTCGATGTAGTCGCGCAAGTCAGGCATTGCGGCGTCGGGCTCCGCGAAAAACCCCGTGACGGCGAACGCCGGGTCATAGTGCAGCACGCCACGCGCGACGGTCTTCAGCAGTGGGCGGAACTCGGTGAAATAGGGCTGCTGCAACCGCGAATGGCCGGATGGCCAGCTCTCGGGGTGAACCGCCTCGATTGCTGCCGGGCTCAGCCTGGCCAACTCCTCGGCCAGTGGTTCGTAAAAGCAGGTGGTGTCGGCCAGCGCCCGGAAGCGGCTCCAAATCCATGTGCCGCGGGTGCGCCACCCGGTGTGCAGGAATACCGGCGCCACGCCGGACAGGTCAGCGCAGAGAAGGGTGTTCCCCCCCGCATTCCTGTCGCCGGTTGCCGGGCACAGGAGTTCGCTCCGAATCATTGCTCGACCGCTCAGATTGCGCGGACGACCCTGCGGGCCGAGATGTTTCCGTTGTTATACGAAATGGTAACGAAATGCAACGTGTCGTTCACGTCGCCGCGATCGCGCGTCGGCTTCCCCGGGCTGCGAAGACTTCTCCTCTTCCCTTGAAGGACTGGGGATGCACCCATGTAATGTCGGATAGGGAATAATCAGTGGTCAGGAATGAAAAAATGAGTCATACTAGCCGGTCAGAATTTAGGAAGCGAAATGGGCGCCGCGACTCGCGAAACGACTGGCCAGTGCATACTGAATCTTCAATATCAGGTGGCTGGATCGGAAGGATCCAACATATGACTGGCATTTTTCCGATATGACCTGTTATATGTTCCGATTACCACATTACATGTGAGAATCCCCCAGCTTGAGGGACCGGAGGTATGCGTACGGACCGACCCGACCCCTCCCCCCACCCCCCTGTCTCAAGGGGAGGGGGGAGTACTGTGTGCGCGTTGCCATCAGCCCGCGGCCAGCGGTGCCTCGAACCGCACCGCGACGGCGGCGCTGGCGATCACGGCAACGTCGCCCGAGGTGTCGTCGGGCACGTCGAGGCCGCCCTTCACCACCTTCACCGTCACCTGCCCGTGTGGCAGCGACGCCTGCACCGCCGCGGCATCCACCTTGTCCGGGCGCTGCACGCCGATGGTGACCTCCACCAGCATCGTGCGCGAGTCCAATCCCAGCGAACGGATCAGGCTGAGCGAGCTGTGATGCAGCGCGTCCTGCACCGCCCGCAGCGCGGCCTTGGTGTAGTCGCCGCCATGCAGATCGTTGCCGGATCCCAACTCCAGGATCACGCGTTTGGACGGCATGACTTGTCTCCCCTTCCGTCAGGCGATGTCGAGACGGACGACCGCCGCGGCATGGGCGATCAACGTGCTGCTGGTGCCGGCGTCGTTAGGAATTTCCAGGCCCCCCTCGACGACGGTCACCGTTCCCGTGCCGTGCGGCAGGATCGCCAGCACCGCCGCCTTGTCCACTTGCTCGGGATGCGGCACGCCGATGGTGACCTCCACCTGCATTGAGTCGACGTGCTGGCCCAGCGCGTCGGCGACGCTCAGCGAGTTGTGCCACAGCGCATCGCGCAACGCGCGTACCGCTGCCTTGGTGGGTTCGGCGCCGCGGATGTCGGTTCCCATGCCGATCTCGAGCACCATGCGCTTCAGGGTCATGTCGGGTCACCTCGACGGATGGCGGGCTGCGGCCGGCGCCCGCTTGTGCGGCAGCCTATGCGTCATGCGATGCGCTGTCATGTGCCGTGCGCCCGTGGTCCTGTAGGGCGGGTCAGCCGAAGGCGTAATCCGCCACCGCCGCGCCGAAATGCGGATGGCGCCACGCCTATCCGCCCTACACCAGGACCTATGCCAGGGCCACAGCGCCCAACCGCTCCGACGCCCCAAGCCCCTGCCGCCCGGCTATAAGCCCAAGCATGACCCCCGCCATCGCCTCCACCGTTCTCCCGCTGCTGCGTCGCATGGATCCAGAGCACGCGCACGACCTCGCATTGCTCGCACTGCGCTGCGGCCTGATTGGGCGCGACCCTACCCCGAACGATCCGGCGCTGGCGATCGCCGTCCTCGGCCGGCAATTCGCCAACCCCATCGGCCTGGCGGCGGGCTTCGACAAGAACGCCGTCGCGGCCGCCGCTCTGATGCGGCTCGGGTTCGGCTTCGTGGAGACCGGCACCGTCACCCCGCGGCCGCAACCAGGCAACCCGCGCCCGCGGCTGTTTCGGCTGGAGCAGGACCGGGCGGTGATCAACCGATTGGGGTTCAACAATGCGGGGATTGAGGTCTATCGGCGCAATCTCGCGGCCTTGGCCAACCGGCGCGTGCCGCTCGGCGCTAATGTCGGCATCAACAAGGTGGGTGCCGACCCGCAGCGCGACTATCCCGCGCTGATCGCCGCCGTCGCGCCGCACGTGGACTACGCGGTGATCAACGTCTCGTCGCCCAACACGCCCGGGCTGCGCGACCTGCAAGGCGAGGCGCAGCTTCGCGCCATCCTGCGCGCCGTCGCTGCCGTACCGCATCGCCCGACGGTGCTGGTGAAGATCGCGCCCGACCTTTCCGACGATGGCCTGGCCGCGATCGTGGAGACCTGCGTCGCCGAGGGCGCGCAGGGCCTGATCGTCTCCAACACCACCATCACCCGTCCGCCCGGCCTGCGCTCGCCACACGCGCGTGAGGCCGGCGGATTGTCGGGCGCGCCCCTCTTCGCCCTGTCCACCCGCATCCTGGCCCGCGCCTCTCTGCTCTCGCGCGGCCGGCTGACCTTGATCGGCGTCGGTGGCGTCGCCAGCGGCGCCGACGCGCTGACGAAGATCCGTGCCGGCGCCTCCCTGGTGCAGCTCTACACCGCCTTCGCCGCCGCCGGCCCAGTACTGCTCCCCCGGTTGAAGCGCGAGCTGGCAATCGCCTTGCGCGCCGGCGGATTCGCCCGCATCCAGGAGGCGATCGGCACCGACGCCACCCACCTCGCAGGACCCGCCTGAATGCAGCACCTCTCCGGCTTTGCCCGCCTGGCCGACCGCTATGACGGGTTCGTGCTCGACCTGTGGGGGGTGATCCATGACGGCATCAACGCCTTCCCGCACGCCGTCGACTGCCTGCGCCGGCTGCGCGACGGGGGAAAACGCACCCTGCTGCTGTCCAACGTGCCGCGGCCCAACGCGGCGGTGCAGACCATGATGCGCGGGTTTGGCATCGAGGACGCGCTGTACACCGACATCCTCACGTCAGGCGAGGCGGTGCGCCGCGCCTTGCAGTCTCCGCCGGATCTGTGGTGGGCGGAGCTTGGCCAGCGCGTGTTCCATCTCGGCCCGGCGCGCGATCTGCCGGTGCTGGAGGGATTGCCGTTGCAACGCGTTGCCGCCCCGGAGGCCGCGGATTTCGTGCTGAACACCGGCCCGGACGACCACCGCAATCCCACCGACATCAACGAGTTCGAGCAAGTGCTGCGGGACTGCGCGCGGCACCGCCTGCCGATGATCTGCGGCAATCCCGATCTGGAGGTGATCCGCGGCGGCGCGCGGGTGCTGTGCGCCGGGGCGCTGGCGGTGCGCTATCGGGAGCTGGGCGGTGACGTGCGGTCGCTCGGCAAGCCCGACCCGGCGATCTACCAGCCGGTGTTGCAGGTGCTCAACCTGCCGCCGGAGCGTGTCCTGGCGGTCGGCGACGCGTTGGGCACCGACATCGCCGGGGCCGCCGCGGTGGACCTGGCCGCCTGCTGGGTGCTGGGCGGCCTTCACGCCGCCGCGCTGCGCGCGCCGGACGGGGGGTTCGACACGGTCGCGGCCGAGGCTGAGGCCACGGAGGCGGGGCTTGATCCGGTTGCCACCATTCCACGGTTCGTGTGGTGACCGGTGCACCGCGCCGCCCCGGCCACCTGTCCTGGCTGTGGCGCGTGCGGCTGCTGCTGCCGGTGCTTGCGATGCTGACGATGGCGGCCGACCTCCCGCCCAATAGCCCGGGCTTCTGTCCGCCGAACCGAAAGTGTCACGGCTGCGGTTGCGCGGGTGGCCCCGGTTATCGTGGCCCCGACGGCCGTTGCGTCGGGTTCCGGGAGCTGGAGCGGACTTGTGGAACGCCACCGACGGAGCGCTGCAAGTTCGAAAACGCGCCGGGTACCGGTTCGCACCGGGACTGTGCGCTACGCCCGCTTGGGCAGCAGCCGCATGATCGCGGGGCACAACCAGGCGATTCTCCCGTGACGCCTGCGCTTCCTCCGGCGAAACGCGACGGCACGGACTGAACGCCCGCACCAGCCGGCCGAGACGCTGACTCTCTGGCAGTAAGCCACGCGACATCCGTGTCATTGCGAGTCGCCGCCGGGTCTGTGGTGGGCGGAGCTTGGCCAGCGCGTGTCCCATCTCGGCCCGGCGCGCGGCGCAGGGCTGGCGCCAATCGCGACGCTGCCGCGGTCCGCGTGGTGTCGGTTGCCTTGTCCGAGCGCCTGGCTGTGGCGGCGGAGTGTGCGGCGATCATGCGAGATTTTTGGACACGGGCGAAGAACTTGTGCCTCGCAGGGCCCGCCCGGTTGGGTCGCAGCTTGAATACCGCCCAATGCGAGTCTGTCGGTCAGTGCTGCATAAGGCCACATTCTGGTAAGTCACGCGTCGCGGGGACCTCGGCCGCCGGCGCTGAGTGCCGCAATCGGACGATGCGATCCGCCCTGTCGTCGGACATCACCCGGGTGTGGCCCCGTCCGCCGCCATGAGTTCCAGCAGATTGCCATCCGGGTCCCGGAAGTAGATCGAATGCGCGGGAAGCCCGTCGGCGGTGCGCCGACGCGAGGGTCCGTCGACGATCGGGATCTCGTGCGCCCGCAGCAGATCCATGGCGCTTTCGATACTCCCTGACCAACGCAGGCAGATGTCGGCGCCGCCGACGGTCGGGTATCGCGCGACCAGAGCGAGGCCGTTGCCCGCCTGGTGGATGCTGAGCAACGCGCCGCCCAGCGCGATCTGGCGGACCAGACTCTTTCCGTCCGGCGCGTAATCCAAATGCGTGCGGGTGCCGAACAGCATGTCGTAGAATGCATAGGTCGCCTCCAGATCCGCCGCGGCGAAGGCGACGTGGTCGATCCCAAGAATACGTTGCATGGACTGCCCCCCCTGCGCTCATTCATTGACGACGGCGATGGCCTCGATTTCGATCATGAAATCCGGACCCGCGAGCCTCGTGACCCCAACCGTCGTGCTGGTCGGCGTCGCCACGCCAAAATAGCGCATCCGTACATCGGCGCATTTCTGGAATTCGTCGAAGTCGGTGACGTAGGTGTTGGTCTTGACGACGTCGACCCAGGTCGCGCCGGCCGCGCGCAGGCACCGGTCGAGATTCTGGAACGTCTGTTCCATCTGGGCGCGCATGTCGCCCTTGCCCACGCAGTTGCCGTCGATGTCGCGGGCTAGTTGACCGGCGATGAAGACGATCTTCCCAGTGCCGCTCACCGTGACGACGTGCGAGTACGACGGTTGACCGGCGGACATTCGGACATTCATGCCCTCCGGCTGAAACCGTTCAACCTTGATCGCCATGACCGCCCTCCCCGGATGACCAGCTCGCGTAGGGCCTTCGGCCGCGTGAGCGCCATCGGCACAATGACACCTTATGGCACTGAGGACCATCCGTGCCACGACGAAGCGGTCGGCCGGGTAGATCCGCCAAAGCGCGGCCGTCCGGCGAACCGGATTTGGCCGTCGGTTCGGTGTTGACGGCCTGCACCGCCTGCGGCGGAACCGGCCGTGGGGGATACCGCCTCCGCCCGGTGCGTTCCGGGGGGGGTAAGTCTCGGCGACATCTGTTATCAAGAATAGCCGGGGGCACGGTGCACCCGGTAAACCGCTATCAAGAAAAAACGCAGGACTGGTCAGTACGCCCGTTCCGAATTCCAGCCGGTTGCCAACCCGTCTTCATCGAAGGGATTTCGGCCATGCCTGCCTAACGGGGGCACCCGAGGATCATGAAATGGGGCGCCCTCCTGCGCCAGCCCACTCAGGCTGCCAGCCGGACCGATCCATGCCACACCGCACCCTTCACACGTATTCTCAACCCACTCAGAGTGTAGTTTCCTCAATGCACCGGGCTTGGAGGGAGACCATGACTCACGATCTAAATCGCCGCAGCTTTGTGGCTGGCCTTGCCGCAGCCACCGCGGTGGCGACCCCAGCAGCTCCGGCAGACACAACCGCGGCTGAAGCGTCCGCCGTCCCGGACTACCGCACCGCAGTTGACCTTCTGCGGGCGCTGGCGGCTCGGCAGGTTTCGGCTCGCGGATTGGTGGATGCCGCGATCGCACGCATCGAGGCGCTGGATCCAAAGATAAACGCGGTGGTCGTGCGCGACTTCGACCGTGCGCGCACCGCCGCTGATGCGGCCGATGCAGCACTTTCACGCGGCGAGCAACGCCCGCTGCTCGGCCTGCCGATGACGGTGAAAGAACAGTTCAATATCGCCGGACTGCCGACGACCTGGGGATACGAGAAGTTTCGAAACTGGCGCCCAGAGTCCGACGCCCTCGCGGTGCAGCGGCTGAAGGCCGCCGGAGCAATCATCCTCGGCAAGACCAACGTCCCGGCCGGGTTGAATGACTGGCAGTCCTACAACGATGTCTACGGAACGACCAACAATCCCTGGGACCTCAGCCGCACCCCGGGTGGATCATCCGGCGGCGCCGCGGCCGCCCTCGCAGCCGGGTTCGTGCCGCTGGAGCTCGGCTCCGACATCGGCGGTTCGTTGCGTGCCCCGGCACATTTCTGCGGCGTGTTCGCGCACAAGCCGAGCGTCGAGCTGATCCCGCAGCGCGGCTCGGGCCCTCCTGAATCGCCGGCCGTCCCAACGCGCGGCGACATGGCGGTGATCGGACCGATGGCCCGCAGCGCCGCTGACCTGGCGCTCGAGTTGCAGGTTCTGGCCGGACCAGATGACCTGTGGGACGGCATCGGTTACAAGCTTGAACTTCCGCCGCCGCGCCACGACGCCATCGCTGATTTCCGCGTGCTCGTGGTAGACGAACATCCGCTCTGCCCAACGGCAAAAAGCGTCAGGGCGGCATTGGAAAACCTCACCGGTCAGCTCGTCACGGCCGGTTGCAACGTGAACCGGACCAGCCGGAACATGCCCGGCATGGTGCGCAGCACGCGAAACTACGTCGAGTTGCTGTCAGCGTTCATGGCCGCGGACCTTACAGCGGAACAGCGGGCGCGCTACGACGCTGCCAGCTCGGCCCTCTCACCCGATAACTTGAGCCTTGAGGCGGCCTGGACGCGCGGGGCGACGATGACGCACGCGGCCTGGATCCAGACCGCGCGAATTCGGGAGGGTCTGCGCGTCCGCTGGCAAGCGCTGTTCCGCGAGTTCGATGTTGTGCTGTGCCCGGCAATGCCGACTCCGGCCTTCAGGCAAGATCATTCGCCGATGCTAGCGCGCCGGCTCGACGTCGACGGCGAGCAGGTGCCATACGACAACCAGATCGTGTGGGCAGCCGTGGCAACATCAACCGGTCTGCCGGCAACGGTTGCTCCCATCGGGCATGGCGAAAGTGGTCTGCCGATCGGCGTGCAGATTATCGGCGGCTATCTGCAAGACCATACGACGATCGCGTTTGCCGGGCTGATCGAGCGCGCATTCGGTGGCTTCACGCCGCCACCGCAGTTGTGAGATACCCCGCGGCCATGGTTCCGGACAGGCAATCGGGTTTTGTCCCGAGACGCGGGTATAGCCGAAAATCCTGCCGCCATTGTGCATCAGAGTTTTGCATCAGAAAAAGCCAATCGGATCAGCAATTTGGGTTTGATGCAGATGTCTTAACTTATGCAGCAGCGGGAATTTGTGTGCCGTCCGGGACCTGAAGGTCCGCTCCCCACGTGCGCCGTGATAAGGCGGCGCTTCTCCAGCGGGTGCAAGTCCCGCCCGGCACCCGCTCCAGCCGGAAGCAA
>Ga0209415_10006476_pt1 | contig 20775 bp, 12 predicted proteins | sample PeaSoiSIISIP2007_FD_187696 | JGI IMG/M metagenome (GOLD analysis project Ga0209415, IMG submission 187696) | Peat soil microbial communities from Weissenstadt, Germany - SII-SIP-2007 (SPAdes) (version 2) | ecosystem: Environmental > Terrestrial > Soil > Wetlands > Peat | place: Germany...
CCTGCCTGGACACGGCGCCCCACGCGGCGTGCCTGGCCCTGCACCAGCGCCTGCTGGCCCTGCGCCGGGAGCAGATCGTGCCCCACCTGGCCGGCACCAGCGGCGCCAAGCCGGCCTTTTCCCGGGTGGGCGCCCGGGGCCTCGCCTGCGCCTGGCAGCTGGGGGACGGCAGCCGCCTGGGCCTGCTCGCCAACCTGGGCCCGGAACCGACGCGGGGATTCGCCCGTCCGCCCGGAATCTGCCTGTGCGCGGTGCCGGAGACAGCCGCCCCGGATCCCTTCCCCGGCGAACTGCCGCCATGGTCGGCGGTGTGGTTCCTGGACGCCCTCCCCATGACCGGTGCCCAATGACCGGCCCGGTGACGCTCGCCCAGCTGGCCGAATGCCATGGCATCCTGTCCGCCTACGAGGACCCGGAAGGCCACACCCAGCTCTGCCCGGACAGCACCCGCCGGGCCCTGCTGGCCGCCATGGGCCTGGCCACGGACAGCCAGGCGGACCTGGACGCGGCCATGGCCGCCCTGGAGGCGGACCAGATCCGCCGCGTGCTGCCGCCGGCCCTGGTGGTGCGGGAGGGGGAGCCGATCCTCCTGCCCACGTGGCTGCCGGCGCCGGCGGCCCCCTCCGGCGCCGCCGAAGGCCTCCGCTGGCGCCTGCGCCTGGAAGACGGAGCCACCCGCGACGGCACCTTTCCCGCTCCGGCGGAGCCGAACGGGGGGTCGGGCGCATCCCGGCCGGCCGGAGCCCCCGACGGACCCGGGGCCCCATCGGCCGCCGGCCCGGATCCCGAAACCACGCGCCGGCTGGACGGCACCGACTACCAGCTGCGCCAGCTCCGGCTGCCCACGACCCCGGGCCTGGGCTACCACACCCTGGAGGTGGACGCGCCCGGCGGGACGGTCACCCTGCGGCTCATCGTCACCCCGGAGCGCTGCCACCAGCCCCCCGCCCTGGCGCGGGGGGAGCGGCTGTGGGGCCTGGCCGTGCAGCTCTACGCGGTGCGCTCGCGGCGCAACTGGGGCCTGGGCGACTTCACCGATCTGCGCCGGCTGGTGACCTTCACCCAGGCCGCCGGCGGCGCCCTGGTGGGGATCAATCCCCTGCACGCCCTGTTCCCGGGCGAACCCGGACGGGCGACCCCCTACAGCCCCTCCAGCCGCTGCCATGTGGACGAACGCTACCTGGACCTGGAGGCGATGGCGGATTTCGCCGAGGCCGCGGAGGTCCGGCAGACCGTGCACGCACCCGCGTTCCAGGCCGCCCTGGCGGCCCTGCGGCGCACCGCGTGCGTCGACTACCCGGCGGTGGCCGCGCTGAAGGCCCCGCTGCTGGAACGGCTGTACCGGCATTTCCGCGCGGAGCACCAGCTGCGCGGCAGCGCCCGCGGGCTGGCCTTCGCGGCCTACCGGCGCGAGCGCGGCCGCGCCCTGCGCGGCCTGACCCTGTTCCGGGCCCTGCAGGAGGCCTTCCAGCGCGACCATCCCGGCCAGCACGGCTGGCAGGCCTGGCCCGCCCCGTTCCAGGACCCGGGCTCGCCCCAGGTGGCCCGGTTCGCCTCGGCCCACGCCGAGCGGCTGGATTTCTGGGCCTACCTGCAGTGGCAGGCCGAGCTCCAGCTGGGCGCCGCGGCCGCCCAGGCCCGGCGCCTGGGCCTGGCCGTGGGACTGTACGGCGACCTGGCGGTGGGCGTGGACGGGGGCGGCGCCGACACCTGGCAGCACCCGGACCACTATGCCCTGGGCGCCAGCGTCGGCTCGCCCCCGGACGCCTTCTGCCCGGACGGCCAGGACTGGGGGCTGCCGCCTATGCTGCCCGGGCGGCTGCGGTCGACCGGCTTCCAGGCCTTCATCGATCTGCTGCGGGCCAACATGCGCCATTGCGGCGCCCTGCGCCTGGACCATGTGATGGGCCTGACCCGGCTGTTCTGGGTGCCTGTCGGCGGCCAGCCGGCCCAAGGCGCCTACGTGGCCTACCCGTTCCCGGAACTGCTGGGCATCCTGGCCCTGGAAAGCCAGCGGCACCAGTGCCTGGTGGTGGGCGAGGATCTGGGCACCGTGCCGGCCGATCTGCGCGCCACCCTGCGCCAGGCCGGCGTCCTGTCCTGCCATCCCATGTGCTTCGAGCGCGACGGCCCGGCGTTCCGGCCGCCCGGGGCTTATCCGGCCCAGTCCCTGGCCTCGTTCGGCACCCACGACACGGCCACCCTGGCCGGCACCTGGCAGGGCCACGATCTGGAGGTGCGCCAGGCCCTGGGCTTCATCCCATCGGCCGAGCAGCGCGACCAGGCCGAAGCGGCCCGGGCCCGGGACCGGGACCGGCTCCTGGCGGCCCTGGAGGCCGAGGGCCTGCTGGGCCCGGCGCCCCGGAACCCGGCCCACGCCCCCCCGGCGCCGGCGGCCCAGCCGCCCATGCCCCCCCATCTGGTCCAGGCGGTGCTGGCCTTCCTGGCGCGCAGCCCGGCCGGCCTCCTGGAGGTCCAGCCGGAGGACGTGCTGGGCCAGCTGGACCAGGTCAACCTGCCCGGCAGCCTGGACGACCAGCATCCCAACTGGTGCCGGAAACTGACCCTGGACCTGGAGGACTGGGCCGCGGATCCGCGTTTCCGGGCCCTGGTCCGGACCATGGACCGGGCCGGACGGCGCCAGGGCTCCGACCCCGGCGCGGCGTCCCCCCCCGCCCGTCCAGCCCCCGATCCGGCCGCCGCGCGGATCCCCCGGGCCACCTACCGGCTCCAGTTCAGCCGCGACTTCAGCCTCGCCCAGGCCACCGATCTGGTGCCCTACCTGCAGGCCCTGGGCATCAGCCACTGCTATGCCTCGCCGCTGCTGCGCGCCCGGCCCGGCAGCCCGCACGGCTATGACATCATCGACCACGGCGCCCTGAACCCCGAGATCGGCACCCCCGGGGACCTGGCCCGGTTCGTGCGCGCCCTGCACGACCATCACATGGGCCTGATCCTGGACTTCGTGCCCAACCACATGGCGGTGCTGGGCAGCGACAACGCCTGGTGGCAGGATGTCCTGGAAAACGGCCAGGCCTCCCCGTTCGCGCCCTTCTTCGACATCGACTGGCGGCCCCTGCGGGAGGATCTGCACGGCAAGGTCCTGCTGCCGGTGCTGGCCAACCCCTACGGCCAGGAGCTGGAACGCGGCGCCATCACCCTGGGCTTCCAGGGCCCGCGCGGGGAGTTCCGGCTGAGCCACGGCCCCCACGGCTTCCCGGTGGATCCCGGGGCCTACCCCATGATCCTGGCGGCCGGACGGGAATGGCTGGCCCAGCGCCTGGACCCGGCCGCGCCCGAGCGGCAGGAGCTGGAAAGCCTCATGACCGCCTTCGGCCACCTGCCCGGCCGGGATTCGGCCGGCCCCGAAGCCGCCGCCGAACGGGCCCGGGACCAGGCCCTGCTGAAGCGCCGGCTGGCCGCCCTGTGGGCCCGCTCGCTGGCGGTCCGGCGCTGCGTCGGCGCCGCCCTGCGGGCCTTCCACGGCACCGTGGGCCAGCCCCGCAGCTTCGACCCCCTGCATCGGTTGGTCCAGGCCCAGCCCTACCGGCTGGCCTGCTGGAAGGTGGCCGCGGACGAGATCAACTACCGGCGGTTCTTCGATATCAACGACCTGGCCGGCATCCGCATGGAGCTGGAGCCGGTGTTCGAGGCCACCCATGCCCTGCTGTTCCAATGGGTGCAGCTGGGCTACGTGGACGGGCTGCGCCTGGACCACCCGGACGGCCTGCATGATCCGCTCGCCTACTTCCAGCGGCTGCAGCGGCGTGCGGCGGAGCTGCGCGGGGCGGAGCCGGAAGCGCGCCCCCTGTACCTGGTGGTGGAAAAGATCCTCGCCCGGCATGAGCATCTCCCGGCCACCTGGCCGGTCCACGGCGAAACCGGCTACCTGTTCGCCAACCAGCTCAATGGGCTGTTCGTGGATGGCGCGGCGGAAGCCCGCATGGACGCCGTCTACACGGCGTTCACCGGCCGCACCACCCCGTTGGCGGATCTGCAGTACCAGTGCAAGACCCTGATCATCCACACCGCCCTGGCCAGCGAAATGAGCGCCCTGGTCAACGCCCTGGCCGGCATCGCCCAGGCCGACCGCCAGACCTGCGATTTCACCCTGCGGGATCTGCGCAAGGCCCTGTCGGAGGTGGTGGCCTGCTTCCCGGTCTACCGCACCTACCTGGACCCGGACGGCGGCTCGGACCAGGACCGGCGCTGCCTGGCCTGGGCCGTGGCCGCGGCCCGCCAGCGGGCGCCGGAAACCAGCGCGCAGCTGTTCGATTTCCTGGCGGAGGTCCTGGGCGGCCGGGTCGGCCCGGACCCGGCCACCGGCCTGGCCCGGCAGGTGACGGCCTGGGCCATGAAGTTCCAGCAGTACAGCGCCCCGGTCATGGCCAAGGGCCTGGAGGACACCTGCTTCTACCGCTACAACCGCCTGGTGGCCCTGAACGACGTGGGCGGGGACCCGGGCAGCTTCGGCACCTCCGTGGCGGCCTTCCACCACGCCAACCGCCTTCGGCGCCGGGACTGGCCGCACGGCATGCTCGCCAGCTCCACCCACGACAGCAAGCATTCCGAAGACTTCCGCCTGCGGGTGGATGCGCTTTCGGAGATGCCCGCGGCCTGGCAGCGGGCCCTGGACCGCTGGAGCCGGATGAACCGCGGCAAGCGCGCCCGCGGCGCCGACGGCCGGCCGGCACCCTCCGCCAACGACGAATTCCGCCTGTACCAGGCTCTGCTGGGCGCCTGGCCGCTGCAGCCCCTGGACCCCGCGGCCATGGCCGCGTTCCGCGCCCGGATCCAGGCCTACCTGCTCAAGGCGGCCCGGGAAGCCAAGGAGCGCACCAGCTGGAACCATCCCGACGCCGCCTACGAGGCGGGCCTGGCGAGGTTCGTGACCGCCATCCTCGGCGGCCCGGCCGGCACCCCGTTCCGCAGCAACCTCCAGGCGGCGGTGGCCAGCCTGGCCCGGCCGGCCCTGCTGAGCGGACTGTCCCTGGCCCTGGTCAAGAGCACCGCCCCGGGGGTGCCGGATTTCTACCAGGGCCATGAGCTGCCGGTGTTCAGCCTGGTGGATCCGGACAACCGCCGTCCGGTGGACTACCCGCTCCGCCAGCGGCTGCTGGACGAGCTGCGCGCCCGGATCCCGGGGCCCGACCTGGCGCGGGAGCTGTTGGCCAGCCTGGAGGACGGCCGGGCCAAGCTGTTCGTCACCTGGCGGGCCCTGGACTGCCGGCGCCGCCACCCGGAGCTGTTCCGGGACGGCGACTACCTGCCGCTGCGGGCTGAGGGCGGCCGGGCCGGCCACATCTGCGCGTTCGCCCGCCGGTACCACGGCCAGCTGGCGGTGACCGTGGCCCCCCGGCTGTTCCAGAAGCTGCGCATGGAGTGCGGCGGCGAGCTGGGCAGCATCTGGCAGGCGGACCGGCTGGAGGTCCCGGGCCGGGGCACCTACGTGGATGCCTGCACCGGCATCGCCCACACCGCCCAGCGGGCGGACGGAACGTTCTGGCTGCCGCTCGCGGCGGTGCTGGCCCACTTCCCGGTGGCCCTGCTGGTCCGGACCCCGGCCGTTCCGGCCACGGAGGCGGAATGACGCATCCCTGGGCCTTCCTGGACCTGCTCGAACTGGAGCGCCTGGCCATGTCCCTGGGGCTGGTGCTGGCGGCGGCCCTGGCCGGGCTGGGGTGCTTCCGCATCCTGTCCGTCATCCTGCGGCGCCTGGCCGAGCCCGCCACCCACCCGGTGGCGGCGATCCTGGTCAAGCGGCTGCACGGCCCCGTGCGCCTGCTGCTGCCCCTGCTCGCCATCATGATGGTGGTGCCGCCCCTGGCCATCTCCGCCCCGGCCGCGGAGGTGCTCAAGCACCTGTCCAGCCTGTGCATCATCGCCGCCATCACCTGGTTCTTCATGAGCGCGACCCTGACCGGCCAGGATATCGCCCTGAGCCACTTCGATGTGCAGCTGCCGGACAACCTCAAGGCCCGGAGCGTCCACACCGAGCTGACCATCCTGGTGAAGCTCCTGCTGGTGGCCATCGGCGTGGTCTCCGCCGCCACCATGCTGATGACCTTCGACGTGATCCGCCACGTGGGCGTGAGCCTGCTGGCCTCGGCCGGGGTGGTCGGCATCATCCTGGGCCTGGCCGCCCAGCGCAGCCTCGGCACCCTGTTCGCCGGCCTGCAGATCGCCTTCACCCAGCCCATCCGCATGGGCGACGTGCTCATCGTGGAGGGCGAATGGGGCTGGGTGGAGGAGATCACCCTGACCTACGTGGTGATCAAGATCTGGGATCTGCGGCGGCTGGTGGTGCCGGTCACCTACTTCCTGGAAAAGCCCTTCCAGAACTGGACCCGGGTCTCCTCCAACCTGCTGGGCACGGTGTTCCTGAACCTGGACTACACGGTGCCGGTGGCGCGGGTGCGCCAGGAACTGCGGGTCATCCTCCAGGCCTCGCCGCTCTGGGACCGGCAGGTGTGCGGGGTGCAGATCACCGGCGGCACCGAGCGCACCCTGGAGCTCCGGCTGCTCATGAGCGCCGGGGATTCCTCCCAGGCCTTCGATCTGCGCTGCGAGGTGCGGGAAAAGATGCTGGCGTTCCTGCTGGCCAACTTCCCGGACTGCCTGCCGCGGCTGCGGGCCGATCTGCAGGGCCCGGGGCCGTTCCCGGCCCGGCCGGCGACCGGGGAGGTGGAACGGGATGTGAAGGACGTCCCATAGCCGGCGTTCCGGTATCTCCATCGCTGGTTTGCCGGGGATGGACGGGGATGGACGGGGATGGAAAAAGGATGCAAGAAAACCAAGCCCCTCCGGATCGGTTCATGCGATCAAAAGCATGGAAGCACAGAGAAAATCAGGTGAGCAGCGCTGAGCCCGCAGAGGCGGGGCTGGAGCCTCCTTGCGGGGACGGATCGGAACCCGCATGGCCGCTCAATGTGACTTGCCCGAAGCCGCGATCTTCTCTGCGAACCCTGCGCTGCTCAGGCTTTTCTCTGCGCTTCCATTGGTTTCGCCGCAACGGCCGATGCGCACGGACCGCGCTGCAGCGCCCGTTCTGCAGACCCAGCCCGCCAATCAATCAGTATCCCCGTCCACCCCACGATTGCACCCGATGAGGCCTCATCAAATGGCCTCATCTGATGCAATCGTCCCAGGCTAAAGATCATTTCCTGGCCGTTATCTGCAAATCTCCAACAATGGACCGTCAGCCCCCGCCCCCCCCCGGCGGGCCGTCCAGCCGGGCATCGATCCGCCGTTCGGTGGTGGCCAGGGCGTAGATGTTCCCGGTGGGGCCGATGAGGGCGGTGATGGTCAGCCAGACCTCGAAGCTGCGGCCGTCCCGGCCCAGGCGGTGGGTGCGCCGCGGCTCCAGCACCCGGCCCTGGCTCAGCTGCCGGGCCATGTCCAGGGCCTGGTCGCGCAGCTCCTCCGGCACCAGATCGCGGGCGTTCATGGCCAGGGCCTCGGCCTCGGTCCAGCCGTAGATGCGCTCGGCGCCCGGGTTCCAGGCCAGGATCCGGCCGGTGAAGTCGCGCACCGTGATGGCGTCGGAGGCGTCCCGCACCACCACCGCCAGCCGGCCCAGGGCCTCGGCTTCGCGCAGCGCCGCCTGCATGCGCCGCTGCTCCGTGATGTCCACGAACAGGATCACCGCGCCCTGGACCACGTTGTCCTGGGTCCGGTAGGGCAGGATGCGCAGCAGGTACCAGGCGCCGCCCCGCACCTGCACCTCGGTCTCCCGGGGCACCAGGGACGCCAGCACCTCCCGGGCGTCCTCCACCAGCCGGTCGTACTGGACCAGATTGGAGGCGATGTGGCTGAGGGGCCGGCCCACGTCGCCCGGAATGAGGTTGATCACCTGGCTGATGGCGGGGGTGAAGCGCCGGATGCACAGCGCTTCGTCCAGGAACAGGGTGGCCACCCCGGTCCCGGCCAGCAGGTTGCTCATATCGTTGTTGGTCCGGGTGAGCTCGTCCAGGCGCTGCTGCAGCTCGGCGTTGACCGTGGAAAGCTCCTCGTTCACCGACTGCAGCTCCTCCCGGGACGTTTCCATCTCCTCGTTGGTGGACTGCAGCTCCTCGTTGCCCGACTGCATCTCCTCGTTGATGGACTTCAGCTCCTGGTTGGCGGCCGCCATCTCCTGGCGCGTGCTTTGCAGCGATGCCTCCCTGGCGCGCAGGGCCCGCTGCAGGACGGCGACGCGCGCGTCCGCCCCGTCGGCGGGGGCTTCCGGTCCGGCGCCGGCCTCCGGCTGGGCTTCGAACACCACCTGGAACACCCCTTCGGCTTCGCCCGGCAGCGGACGCAGGCTCAGCTGGCCCAGGGCGGAACCGGGGACGCCCTCCAGCAGGAGGCCTTCGCGCCGCACCGGAGTGGCCTGGGTGACCGCCCCGTGGATGGCCGCGGCCAGCTCCGGCCGCAGGCGCTCCCGGGCCGGCCCCCCCAGGCTGCCGCTGAAGCCGCTGCGGGACACCGGCTGCTGCTGGTAGATCTTCCAGCGGCGATCCAGCGGCGCGAACAGGTCGAGGCCGGCGCCCACCGACTCGGAGCTGCCCAGGAACAGGATGCCCCCGGGGTTCAAGGCGTAGTTGAACAGCGGGATGAGCTGCCGCTGCAGATCGCCGCCCAGGTAGATCAGCAGATTGCGGCAGCTCACCAGGTCCAGCCGGGAGAACGGCGGATCGCGAATCAGGTCCTGGTCCGAAAAGATCAGCAGATCGCGGATGCTCTTGTGGATGCGGTAGCCGCCCCGGTCCGGCTCCCGGGTGAACCAGCGGGCCAGCCGTTCCGGAGACACATCCGCGGCCAGGCTGGCCGGGTACAGTCCGGCCCGCCCGCGCTGGATGGCCTGGAGATCCAGGTCCGTGGCGAACACCTGGAGGACATAGCGTTCCGGGAGGGTCTCCATGTGCTCCTGGAGCAGGATGGCCAGGCTGTAGGCCTCCTCGCCAGTGGCGCAGCCCGGCACCCAGACCCGCACCAGGGCGCCCGCCGCCTTGCCGGCGAACAGCCGCGGGATGGCACGTTCCTGGAGCGACTGGAAGGCTTCCGGGTCCCGGAAGAACCGGGTCACCCCGATGAGCAGATCGCGGAACAGCGCATCCACTTCCTGGGGCGCCTGGCCCAGGAAGCGCGCGTAGTCCGCCACGGACCCCAGGTGGTGCACCGCCATGCGCCGCTCCACCCGGCGCTGGATGGTGTTCAGCTTGTACTGGTCGAACGCGTGGCCGGTCCGGGCCAGCAGCAGGGCGAAGACCTCCCGCAGCGCCACGCCCGTCTGATCGTTCGGATCCGTGCCGGCGCCGACCGCGGGGACCCTGGCCTGCGCCGCGCAGGCCATGAGCTGGGCCGCCATCGCTTCCGGACGCAGCTCGAAGTCCACCAGGCCGGTGGCGATGGCGCTGCGCGGCATGCCGTCGTACTCGGTGGAATCCGGGATCTGGGCCAGGACCAGGCCGCCTTCGGCCTTGATGGCCTGCAGTCCCAGGGTGCCGTCGCTGCCGGTGCCGGCCAGCACGATCCCCACGGCGCGCTCGCCCTGGTCCTGGGCCAGGGAGCGGAAGAAGAAGTCGATGGGCAGATGGTGGCCGCGCGGGGTGGTCTGCTCCAGCAGCCGCAGCCGGCCGTTGCGCAGGCCCAGGTCCCGGCCGGGCGGAATGACGTAGACGCAGTCCGGCGCCACCCGCATGCCGTCCTCCACTTCGCACACCGGCATCCAGGTGAAGCGCTTCACCAGCTCCACCAGCAGGCTCTTGTGGTCCGGGGCCAGGTGCTGCACCAGCACGAAGGCCATGCCCGGCGCCGGCCCGGCCGGGACGCCCCCCAGGAAGGCCTCGAAGGCAGCTAATCCGCCCGCAGAGGCGCCGATCCCCACCACCGGGAAGGCGACCGCAGCCTCCGGAACCACAGCCTCCAGAACCGCCGCCTCCGGGGCCGTCCCGGCCGCCAGGGCCGCCAACGGCTCCGGAGCAGCCCCCCGCGGTTCGCCGGGCGCCCGGGTCCCGGGTTCAGTCCGGGCCGGCCGCCCGCGGCGCGGCGCGGGGCCGCTCTTGAGGCTGCGGGTGCTGCGGGTTCGGGGGGTGCCCATGCGGATCTACCTCGGTGAGGGCCTGGTGGGCACGCCCGACCCCGTCCTGAGGGCATGGGCCAGGCGGCGACCGTGCCCCACGGGAGCGAAGCCCGGCCACGGGGCCAGGTCCGGCTGCAGTATTGGCGCATCGGCTGGATATTGCCAGCAATCTCCCCGGGCCAAGCCCGGTCGCCACCCGTTTGGCACAGAATCGATCCATTGAAATAAACCACGATGTATTTTCCAAAGGGCGGAAGATGGAACATCCGGGGCATGGGCGAGGGGCCGCATTGGACGCAGGCGAGAACGGACTGGCAGGTAGGCGGGTGGCGGTGATCGTGGCCCATCCCGACGACGAGGTGCTGTGGTGCGGGGGCCTCCTGCTCAGCCACCCGGAATGGTCCACCTTCGTGGCGGTGCTGTGCCGGGGCAGCGATCCCGACCGGGCCCCGCGCCTGGTCCGGGCCCTGGCCGGGCTGGGCGTCCAGGGCGCCATCGGCGATCTGAACGACGGTCCGGACCAGGCGCCGCTGGGCGTGGCCCCGGTGGCGGAAGCCGTCCTGGCCCTGCTGCCGGCCCGGGACTACGACCTGATCCTGACCCACTCCCCCCGCGGCGAGTACACCCGGCACCGGCGCCACGAAGAAGTCTCCCGGGCGGTCTGGACGCTATGGAACCAGGGCCGCCTGCGCACCGCCGAACTCTGGCTGTTCGCCTATCAGGACGGCAACCGGGCCTACCTGCCCCGGCCCGACCCGGGCGCGGACCTGCGCCTGCCCCTGCCCGACCCGGTCTGGGCGGAGAAGCGCCGGCTCATCACCGACACCTACAACTACGGCGACACCACCTGGGAGGCGGGCACCACCCCGCGCGAAGAGGCCTTCCGCCGCTTCGCTTCGCCCGGGTCGGCCACCCCATTCTTTGAAAGCGATGGCTCGTCATGAAGATCCTTGTGCTGTACGACTACCCGCCCGCCCCCGGCGGCCTGGCCACCCAGGGCGATCTGCTCTACCACGGCCTGCTGGAACTGGGCGTGGACGCCCACGCGGCGCACCTGCAGTCGGACCTGGAAAAGGAGTGGTACTACACCTGGTTCAAGCCGGACGTCGTGGTCGGGGTGGGCTTCTGGGGCGATTTCCCGGACATCGTCGAGCACCCCCAGCGGTTCGGCATGCGGGCCGTGCCCTGGCTGCTGGCCGACGGCTACGTGGCCAACTACCGCCATCAGCTCAACGAGATGCCCCTGATCCTGGTGACCGCCGACTGGGTGCGGGAAACCTACGTCCGGGACGGCATCCGCGGCGACCACATGGTCACCCTGCCGGTGGGCTGCGACACCGGCGCCTTCATTCCCCGGCCCATGGACGATCCCCGGGTGCACGCGGTGCGCGAGATCCTCGGGGTCGCCCCGGACCAGCTGATGATCCTCACCGTGGGCGGCGACGCCGCCTCCAAGGGCGGCCGGGAGGTGATGCAGGCGCTGGCCCGGATCGAGGGCCAGGTGCCGGACTGGCGCTATGTGTGCAAGGTCTGGCCGCAGCCGCGGACCGAGGTGCAGAACGCCCTGGACAGGCAGCTGGCCGAGGAGCTGGGCCTGGCCGGCCGGGTCAGCTTCCCCACCCACCGGGTGTCCCGGGACCTCATGCCCTTCCTCATCGCCGCCTGCGATGTGTACGCCGCCCCCTCGCGGCTGGAGGGCTTCGGCATGCCCCAGGTGGAGGCCGGCGCCTGCGGCAAGCCGGTGATCGGCATCCGCGCCATGGCCATGCTGGACACCCTGGTGGACGGCGAGACCGCCTTCCTGGCCGGCGTGGCCGAGGCGATCAGCGTCACCGGCGCCGTGCTGGGCCCGGCCGCGGGCTACGAGGAAGGGCACCGGGTGGTGTTCGACCAGCCCCGGGTGGTGGACTACCGGGCCGACGTGGACGATATCGCCGCCGGCCTGCGCACCCTGCTCAACGACCCCGGCCTGCGCCAGCGCATGGGCGCGGCCGGCCGGGAGCGGGTGGTGGCCCGCTTCGATCACCGGCGCGTGGCCCAGCGCCTGCTGGACATCCTGGCCGAACAGCTGGGGCTGGTCTGATGAGCGGCCCGCGTCCCCTCCCCCCGTCCGTCCTGGACGCCCGCCAGGCCGCGCTGACGGTCCTTCGGCACAACGCCCACGGCCCCTACGACCGGCTGCCGCGCACGGCCGGCTGGGGCTATCCCGAGCCGTACACCCGCGATCTGCTCATTTCCGGGCTGGGCATCCTCGCCTCAGGCGATCGCCCGCTGCGGGCCACGCTGCTGCGGGTGATGGCCACCCTGGCCCGCAACCAGAGCCCCCGGGGCCACATTCCCTCCCTGGTGCACGATCCCGAGGACCGGGGCGCCAGCGACACCACCCCGCTGTTCCTGCTGCTGGCCGGCATCCTGCGCCGGAGCCTGGGCCGGCCCGGCTACCTGGCCACCCCGGTGCGCAAGGCCCTGCGCTGGATGGAGTACCAGACCACCGACGACCGCGTAATGGTGGCCCAGCAGCCCACCAGCGACTGGCGGGACGAGCACTGGGTGCTGGGCCACGGCCTGTTCGTGAACGCCCTGGTGCACGGCTACCTCCTGGCCCTGGACGACCCGGACCGGGCCCGAGACCTGCGGGGCGCGGTGAACGGTTCCGACCAGCCCAGCGAATCCAGCAGCCAGGTGGAGGGCCTGGCCATCCGCGGCCGGCCCACCTACGCCATGTGGTCCTACAAGGTGCTGCGCGACGAGCGCTGCGATCTGCTGGGCAACAGCCTGGCGATCCTCACCGGGCTGGCTTCGCCCACCCGGGCCGGGCACATGGTCACCTGGATCGAGGCCCGGTGCGCGGAGCTGCGCGCAGGTGGCGAGCTGGCGGTGGACCTGCCCCCCTGCTTCTTCCCCTACGCGCGGCCCAGCGATCCGGACTGGCAGCCCCGCTACGCCCTGTACAACCAGCCCGGCGACTACCACAACGGCGGGGTATGGCCCTTCGTGTGCGGCTTCTACGTGGCGGCCCTGGTGGCGGCGGGCCGGCAGCGGCTGGCCGAGACCCGGCTCCTGGCCCTCACCGAGTTGGTACGGCCGGCCCGGGAAGCCGCCGTCACCCACGGCTTTAATGAATGGATCAAAGCCCAGGATGGAATCGCCTCGGGTCAGGACTGGCAGACCTGGTCCGCCTCCATGTACCTCTATGCCGCCGCCTGCGTGGAGCAGGGCCGCGCGTTGTATCTGGGCGATCAACAGCATGGATAAATAGTTTTAATCCAAGCCAGCCCATGCAGGACCTGCCATACTCCAGCCAGGACAGTTCCGCTCGCCCCGACCTCGGACGCGCGGACACGGGAATTCCCATGCACGTGGATGAACTGGACCACAAGGAGCTGCTGGAGCTGGACCCCGAGTCCGGGGTCATCCGGTTCGCCGGCCAGCGCGCGCTGCTGCTGGACGCGGTGGCCATGGGCATCCTGCGCAAGTACCTGGTGGAGAACTTCGGCCTGACCGCCGCCCGGACCGTGCTCACCCAGTTCGGCTTCGCCCACGGCTGGCGCATGGCCGAAGCCATGCAGTCCGAGTTCAAGTGGGACAACAGCACGGACCTGCGCCTGGCCGGCACCCGCCTGCACGCCCTGGAGGGCCTGTTCCGGGTGGCTTCGGGCGGCGCCGATCCCATGGCCCGGGAAGGGGTGATGGTCGCCGCTTCGTACGAGGCGGAACAGCACCTGCTGCATTTCGGCCGGTCGGACCAGACCGTGTGCTGGACCATCTGCGGCCTCATCAGCGGCTACCTGAGCCAGGTGACCGGGCAGGAGATCTTCGTGCTGGAGGACCGCTGCCTGGGCCAGGGCAACGCCGGCTGCCACCTGATCGGCCGCACCCGGGAGGAATGGGGAGACGAGCGAGCGGAGGAGCTGCGGTTCTTCCAGGCCGACCGGCTCAGGGACTGCCTGGACGTATCGCTGGTCCGGGTGATGGATTCCCTGCTGGCGGCCGAGCACAAGCTGGCGGAGCACCGCCGGGCCCTGGTGCGGGTGGCGCCCGGGCTGGAAGAGCCCGTGCAGGGCATCGTCGCCCGCAGCCGGGCCATGATCCAGCTGGTGAACCTGGCCCGGCGGGTGGCCAAGGTGGACTCCACCATCCTGATCACCGGCGAAAGCGGATCCGGCAAGGAACGGGTGGCGCGCCTGGTGCACGAGGAATCCACCCGCGCCGCCGGGCCGTTCATCGCCGTCAACTGCGGCGCCATCACCGAGACCCTGCTGGAAAGCGAACTGTTCGGCCATGCCCGCGGCGCCTTCACCGGCGCCAGCCAGGACCGGCCGGGACTGTTCGAGGCGGCCCACAAGGGCACCCTGCTGCTGGACGAGATCGGCGAGATCAGCCCGGCCATGCAGGTCAAGCTGCTGCGGGCGATCCAGGAGCGGGAGGTGCGCCGGGTGGGCGAGAACCAGAGCCGCAGGGTGGACGTGCGCATCCTGGCGGCCACCAACCGCGACCTGGCCCAGGGGGTCGCCACCGCCAGCTTCCGCCAGGATCTGTACTACCGGCTCAAGGTGGTGGAACTGCACGTGCCGCCCCTGCGCGAACGGCGGGAGGACATCCTGCCCCTGGCCCGGACCCTGCTGGCCGGCGCGGCGGTGTGGATGAACCGCAAGATCAGCGGCTTCGCGCCGGGGGTGGCCGACCAGCTGGTGCGCTACGGCTGGCCGGGCAACGTGCGCGAGCTGGAGAACGCCATGGAACGCGCGGTGGCGCTGGCCTCGCGCCACCGGGTGGAGCTGGAGGACCTGCCCGAGGAGATCCGCGTGGCGGCGCCCCGGCCGGTGCCCAGCCCCGGGCAGGTGCTGTCCCTGGAGGCCATGGAGCAGGAGTACATCCTGGCGGCGCTGGCGCTCAACGGCGGCAACCAGACCCGCACCGCCCAGCAGCTGAAGATCGGCGCGGCCACCCTGTACCGCAAGCTCAAAAACTATTCCGGCCCCATGGCCCCTTCAATCTGACCGGACCGGCCCTTCGCGGGCCGCGGCTCAAACCCAAGTGCCACAATCCCACCCATTTGGCAATCGGCCTGGATATTGCTCGGTTCCCCCGGGGCCGGTGCCGCACCGGCCGCCGCCAGGGGGATCCACCATGAACGAAAAGCGCAAAGCCTTCTATGAAGCCGTCGATGCCCAGCTGGACGCCTGGGGCGCGCAGATCGAGCAGCTTCGGCTCCGGGCCAGCGCGGCCAAGGCCGAGTTCCAGGACGAGCACAGCCACACCCTCGAGGCCCTGCAGCACCGGCACGCCGAGGCCATGGTCCGGCTCCGGGAGCTCCGGGCCTCCGGCGACCAGGCCTGGGACGACCTGGGCGCCGGCCTGAGCCGGATCCTGGCCGAAGGCAAGGCCGCCTGCCACGCGGCCTTGTCCCGGTTCCAGTAGGGTGCGCGGGCTCCCTGGCCACCGCACCTGACGGCCAGGCTGGTCCCCCCCGCACGTGCCCAACAGCCGGCGGAGTCCGTGGCACGGCCCCCCCGGCTGATCGAAAAAGGTCCGGGCCCGAATCGGTGGAGGCCCGGACCCCGTCATCTGGCTGTCAGCTCCGCCTGGATCTCAGCGATCCGGACAGGCCGCCGTTCGGCCAGTGACCTGTTCGCGGCCAGGGCCACGATGAGATCCTGGTAGCCGTCCTCGCCGGTCACCGTGCAGGGCCGGCGCTGGACCAGGGCCTCCAGGAAGGCGCGCAGCTCGGCCACATAGGCGGCCTGGTAGCGTTCCAGGAAGAAATACATGGGCTTTTCCGAGCGGACCTCGGTGGCCGTGGCCAGGCTCACGGTGTTGGGCCGGTCGTTCCCGGCCACGGCCACGCCCTTGGAGCCGAACACTTCCAGGCGCTGGTCGTAGCCATAGACCGCCTGGCGGGAATTGTCGATGACGCCCAGGGCGCCGTTGGCGAACCGCAGGGTCACCACCGCGGTGTCCACGTCGCCGGCCCGGCCGATGGCGGGATCCACCAGCACGGCGCCGGTGGCGTAGACCTCCTCCACCTCGCTGCCGGCCTGGAACCGGGCCATGTCCAGATCGTGGATCATCATGTCCAGGAAGATCCCGCCCGATACGGCCACGTACTCGGCGGGCGGTGGCGCGGGGTCCCGGGAGGTGATCTTGATGAGGTGGGGCGTGCCGATGGCGCCCGCTTCCACGTGGTCGCGGACCCGGCGGAAGTTGTGGTCGAACCGGCGGTTGAAGCCCACCTGCAGCTGGACCCCGGCCCGGGCCACCGCGTCCAGGGCGGCCCGGACCTTGCGGGCGTCCAGGTCCACCGGCTTTTCGCAGAAGACGTGCTTCCCGGCCTGGGCGGCCTGGATGACGAAATCCGCATGGGTGCTGGTGGAGGAGCAGATGATCACCGCCTGGATCTCCGGGTCCCGGAGCAGGACCGCGGGGTCGGGGGTCACGCAGGGGATCCCCAGGCCCCGGGCCCAGGCCTCCATGGCCGGGTCCAGCTGCACATCGGCGATGGTCTTGAGGCGGGCTTCGGGAAGGGCGTAGACGAGGTTTTCGGCATGCAGCTTGCCGATCCGGCCGGCGCCGATGACGCCGACACAGAGGGTGGATTCGGACATGAAGGATCTCCACAGGGGTCTTGGTTGAGAAAGGGGGGCGCTACCGGCCGCGGGGGCCGGAGGGCCGGGAGCGCCCGGATCGGCTACTTGATGGCGGCCTGGAAATCCAGAAGCTTCTGGGCATTGGCCCGGGTCGTCAGGGTCGCCCCGGAATCGATGCGCTTGGGGACGGTCTTGCCGGCCACCAGATCCAGGGCCCGCTCCACGGCCAGGCGGCCCATCTCGTAATTGGCCTGGGCCACGGTGCCATACATGTCGCCGGCCAGGATGCTCACCAGGGCGTCGTGATCGCCGTCGACACTGATGACCGGCGCCTTGTGGCCGCTCTGGAGCAGGGCCCGGGAGGCGCCCATGGCGGTCTCGTCGCTGCCGGTGAACACTCCGGCGATGTCGGGGTGCGCCTGCAGGATGTTCTGGGTGACGCTGTAGGCCTTTTCCCGGTCGCTATAGGCGGGCTGTCGGGCGGCGATGACCATGCCGGCGGCTTCCAGCACGGCCGCGGCCCCCTTGATCCGGTCGTTCATGGCCAGGTTGCCGGGGGTGCCGTCCAGGAGGATGACCTTGTCGCCCTTCTTGAGCAGGCCGGCCAGGGCCTGGCCGCCCAGCCTGCCCGCGGACAGGTTGTCGGTGCCGATGAACGTGGCGTAGTCGGTGAACGAGGCGGGCATGCCCGTATCCACCAGGATGACCGGCACCCCCTGGGCCTTGGCCTTGAGCAGCACATTGACCGCCACGGTCGGCTGCTGGGGGCTGAAGATGAGCACCGCCGGCTTCTGCGACAGCACGTCCTGGACCATGTTGATCTGCTGTTCGTGGTCGTTTTCCGAGGGCGGGCCGAGCAGGATCAGATTGACATTGTGCTCCTTGGCGGCGGTCTTGATGCCCGCGGCCATGATCTTCCAGTACTGGGAACTCATGGTCTTGAGGACCACGCCAATCTTGACACTGTCGGCGGCCACCAGGGAGGCGCCACTGCTCATGGCGAGTCCCGCGGCGAGCAGGGGGGCAACGAAAGTACGCAGCTTCATTTATCTCTCCTTCAGTGAGGGATGGGGAAGGGAAACCGGGATGGGGAACGTGGAACGAGTTGACGGGCCTCCAGGCCGAATCAAGGGTTGCGGACGGGTGCGGCGGGTTCCGGATCAGGCCGGGATCGCCGCGTTCCAGGTGCTCAGGACGGCCAGACTGCGCGTCAGGTAGCTTTCCAGCTGGCCCAGATAGTCCCCGGCCTTGACCGGGGTGAAGGGGTCGGGTCCCGAAGCGGTGGCTTCCACCACGATGGGCCCGCGGTACGCCACGGCGTCCAGCGCCTCCAGGATGGCGGGGAAGTCGGTGTGGCCCAGGCCCAGGCCGGCCCGGTTGGAATCGGCCACGTGCACCAGGGCCAGGTTCCCGGCCGCGTCCCGCAGCGCCTGGGCCGGATCCGCCTCCTCGATGTTCATGTGGTAGGTGTCCAGCAGCAGCTTCAGCGCCGGGCTGCCCACCTGCCGCAGCAGTTCCAGCCCCTCCTGGCCGGTGTTCACCAGATGCGACTCGTAGCGGTTCAGCACCTCGAAGGCCAGGGGCACCCCCAGCGCCAGGGCGCGCTGGCTGATCTGCCGGCAGGAATCCACCAGCAGCCGCCATTCAGCCTGGTGGTCGTCCACCGCCCGGATGCGCCCCACCCAGCCGTGGACCCCGGTGACCGGAGCGCCGAGTTCCGCCGAGAATTCCAGCAGGTGCCGGTAGTAGTCCACGGCCGCGGCGCGCACGACCGGATCCGGATGGGCGATGTCCGCGTTGTCCGGGGTCACCGACAGCACCCGAAGCCCCGCGCCCCGGACCAGATCCCGGAGCCTATCGACCGGGCACGCGGTCAGATCGCCGTAGAGCTCCAGCCCGTCGAAGCCCAGGGTCGCGATGCGGGCCACGACCGTTTCCAGGGGCAGGGGACCGAAAGTCCAGGTACAAACACCAGTGGGACACTTCATGGATGACTCCTAGATCGAAAAAGGGGAATGGGGGACTGATCAAGAGCTTAGAGGTCAAATCCACCCGGGCCGAAGGCTAAATTATCCGATTCCGTTATTTGTCTAATTCATGACAGCCTTTGGATCCAGACCCCAAGCTGCCCCATGGAACCCGGCCATGACGCGGTGCGTTCCCGGGCACGGCGGCCGCCCGTGACTGAAGCAAACATTCATTAAATGTCCCAAACGCCCGCCCAGCGGATCCCGGCTTGCCCGCAAGTCCCGGAACCGGTACTGTCATCTGCTGGATCTATTGGATTTCAAATGAAGCCAGGCGCGAGGATGGTCCATGGAGCAAAGCGATAGCCGGGCAGCCCTGGCACTGGTGGACGCGGTCACCCAGCGGGTGAGCCGCCTGCTGAAGGACCCCGCCTGGTGGCCCATGGTGCTGGCGGCGGTCACCGCCCACATGGACGGACGCGGCCTGGGCATCACCGCCCTGGCGGACACCTCGGGCCTGCCCCGCAGCACGGCGCGCGAAGCCATCTTCGCCATGCGGGCAGCCGGTCTGCTGGTCTTCCAGCCCATCAGCCGCAGCGGCCGCCGGTGCCAGATCGTTCCGTCGGCGTCCCTGCTGGACGCGGTCCGGCGCCTGGGCGACGAGACCATCCGGCTGGTGGTGGGCTCCGTGCGGGACGGCGCCTTCGACGGTCTGGCCGCGGCGACCCAGGGCGCCGGGGAGCGCTACATCGCCTATCCCCAGCCCTGCGCCACGGGCTTCGACCGGGACACCCAGATCCACCTGTTCGCCTACTCGGATCCGGTGTTCGATATCCTGCGCAGGAACCGGGAGGAGATCGAGCTGTTCGCCGGCTGCCGGCTGAAAGTCTCCACGTGGACCCAGGATGCCTACCTCACCCAGCTGCCCGGGGTGCTGGACGCCGCGACGGCGCCCGATATCGTCGCGGTGCCCTTCCCCTGGCTGGCGGAAGTGGAGGCCGGACACGGCCTGCTGTGTCTGGACGGGTTCGTGGGCGCCAGCCCGGTCTTCGCCGCCGCCGACTACTACCCGCAGGTGTGGAACGCCGGGCAGATCCAGGGCCGGAGCTTCGGCATCCCGGTCCAGCCCACCGTGGAATTCCTGTGGTACCGCAAGGACCTGTTCGCCCGCAGGGGCCTGGAGCCGCCCCACAGCTTCGAACAGGTCCTGGCCTGCGCCCGGGCGCTGCACCAGCCCGGCCGCAACCTGGCCGGCATCGTATGGAACGCGGCCCCGGGCGTGCCCATCGCCGAAACCTTCCTGCAGCTGTTGGGCGCGCAAACCGGCGACCCGGCCGATGTGGGCCGCCCCGAAGCCCTCCAGACCGTGCATTTCCTCCGGGAGCTGGTCCGCTACTCGCCGCCCGGACTGGCCCGCATGGACTGGGCGCGCAGCGCCCAGTCCTTCGGCCGGGGCGAGGCGGCCATGTGCATCAACTGGTCCAACCGCCTTGGCCTGATGGAGGGCTTCGGGCTGCTGCACCTGCGCGACGAGATCGGCGCGCTGGAGCATCCCACCGTGGACCCGGCGCGGCGGCCGGTGCAGCCCCTGGGCGGCGCGCTGCTGGCCATCCCCAGCCGGCTGGACCCCGCGCGGGCGGCCACCGCCTGGCGGGTGATCGAGACCCTGGCCTCCGCGGAGCTGGCCAAGTATTTCATCCTGCACGGGGCGGTGGGCAATTCCCTGCTGGCCGTGGCCGGCGACCGCTACGTGGACCAGCGCAGCCACCTGGTGGGCGTGATCCACCGGCTGGCCTGGGAAAACCGCGTCGCCACCTTCCGGGATCCGGAGCTCCCCGCGTATTCCCGGGTCATGGCGGCCCTCAGCCTCCGGCTCACCCGCATGGTGTTCGATCCCGCGGCGGACGCGGCGGCCGAGTTGCGCCACCTGGCCCGGGAACTGCGGGCCATGCGGACGCCGACCCAGGCGACCGGTCCCGGCGCCTGAGCCAGCGCCCTGCACCCGCTCACCCCGCGGGCGCCTCCGGACTCCGGGCAAACCGGGCCAGCTTGGCCTGGATCTCCTCCATGGTGAAGGGCTTGGAGATCACGGACACCCGGGGCTGGCGGAAGTCGGCCCAGGCTTCGATATCGGGCTGCCCCGAAGAGATGAGGATCG
>Ga0209415_10006477_pt1 | contig 20771 bp, 13 predicted proteins | sample PeaSoiSIISIP2007_FD_187696 | JGI IMG/M metagenome (GOLD analysis project Ga0209415, IMG submission 187696) | Peat soil microbial communities from Weissenstadt, Germany - SII-SIP-2007 (SPAdes) (version 2) | ecosystem: Environmental > Terrestrial > Soil > Wetlands > Peat | place: Germany...
TACGTCGCCGCCGAGGTCATCGGACCGTTCGTGATGGGCGTCGGACTGCTGACCTTCGCGTTGGTCACCGGCAAGCTGCTCAAGCTGACCGAGATGGTGGTCAATCACGGCGTCGGGCTGGGCCAGGTGATGAGCCTCATCGGCTACATCATGCCCGCCTTTCTCGAGCTCACGTTTCCGATGGCGGTGCTGCTCGGCGTGCTGCTTGGTTTCGGGCGGATGTCGGGCGACCGCGAACTGATCGCCGCGCGCGCCTGCGGCATCAGCCTATATCGCCTCGCGATCCCGGTGCTCGCGGTGGCGCTGGTGGTCTACGCGATGGCGAGCTGGTTCGCGTTTTCCGTCCGGCCGTGGGCCAATTCGAATCTCCAGGCCGAGCTCTACCGGCTCACCCGCACGCGTTCGACCGCCGGGCTCAAGGAGAAAATCTTCGACAGCAGCTTCCCCGGCCTGGTGCTCTACGTCGACCACATCTCGAGCGACAATGGCTCGCTGCAGGGGGTGCTGATTTCCGACGCGCGCAGCAACGAGCAACAGAACACGATCATCGCGCAGCACGGGATCATCGTGCCCGACGAGAACAATCAGACCATCACGCTGCGCCTGTTCGACGGATCGATCTTTGGCGTCGACCCTTCCACCAACAAGAGCCACATCACGAGCTTCCTCATCTATGACCTCAACGTGGAGCCGCAGAGCGGACTGATCGAAGACAGCCAGCAACCCGAAGAGATGACCTACCAGGAGCTCAGGGGAGTGATCGGCAAGGCGCGCGCGGCGCATCAGCCCGACCACATGGCGGAGGCCGAGATGGCCGGCAAGTTCACGGTGCCGCTGGCGACGCTGCTGTTCGCGCTGCTCGGGGTGCCGTTGGGACTCAAGCCCGCGCGCGGCGGCCAATCGGAGCGCTTCGGCGTCGCGATCTCGCTGTTCTTTCTGTACTACATGCTGATGCGGCTGGGACGAACGCTGGCGGAGCGCGGGATGCTCAACGCGCTGGCCGCGATGGCGATTCCCGACCTCGTGTTCCTGGGGCTTGCGGTATGGATGTTCTACCGCAGCGCGACCGACAGCTCCGACCAGGGCCGCGGCCCCGGCGATCTCCTCTGGGACCTGATCGAGCGCTTCGGCCACAAGGAGGCCGCATGAAACTGCGTCCGCGGCTTTCGCCCACGCTCGACCGCTTCCTCGGCGGCCACTTTCTCGGCCCCTTCTTCGTCTGCCTGGCGGCCTTCACGGCGGCCTACCTGCTGGGCGACATCTTCGACCGTTTCGACGACCTGATGCGCTACGGCGGCTTCGGCCTGTTGGGCCTCGAATACTTCGCGCTGAAGCTTCCGCTGATCGTTTCGCAATTGCTCCCGGTCGCCTCGCTGGCCGGCGTACTGCTCGGCTTCGCGCTGCTCAACCGCACCGGCGAGGTGCTCGCGTGCCAGCAACTCGGGATCAGCCGGTTCGAAATGGCGGTGCCGGTGTTGCTGCTGGCCGCGCTGGTTTCGATCGCCGACTTCGCGATCAGCGAGACGGTGGTGCCGGTCGCCACCCGCGAGGCGAAACATCTTTACCAGGTGCAACTGCAGCGGCGGAAAATCTACGGAATCTTTTTCAACCGCCGCATCTGGGTCCGCGTGACCGACGGCTTCATGAGCGCCGACGACTATGACGGCCATCAAAAAAAGCTCCACGGCGTCACGCTCTACCGCGTCGGCCACGACTACCTGCTCACCCAGGTCGAGCATGCTCCGGAGGCGGAGTGGAACGGGCGGCAATGGCGGCCGCTGGAGTTGACGGCGTTCAAGCTGCTGCCCGGCGGTAAGGTCGCGCCGACCGTTCCCGGCCCGTTTCGGATCGACGTCAACCCGGCTGACTTCAGCTTGCTGCGGATGGATCCGGACGAATTCAGCCTCTGGCAACTCGATTCGTATATCCACAACCTGCGGCACAAGGGACTCGACCCGGGCGGCTATTTCGTCGACCGCGATCTGAAGTATGCGATGCCGCTCGCGTGCGTGATCATGGCGGCGTTGGGGCTGGCGTTGAGCCTCGATCCCTTGCCGCGCAGCCTCAGCATCGGGCGCAGCTTCACCCTTGCGATCGCAATCGGCTTCGGCTACTGGCTGATGTTCGGCCTGACCTCGTCGCTCGGCCGCTCGGGCCTGATGGCGCCGTGGCTTGCCGCCTGGATTCCCAACATGACGTTCACCGTCCTGGCCGCTTCGCTCTTCCTGTTCGGCGAGGAACGCTGATGGCGGCGGAGTCGATAGCGCTGCTGACCGTAGCCGCGGTGCGCGACTTTCTGACCTTCGCGCGTATCGGGCACCTGGCGACCGCCGACGCCGCGGGCGTCCCGCATAACGTGCCGTTTTGTTTCTGGTTCGACGGCGCGCGTTTCTACTTTGCGATAGACGAGAAACCGAAACGGGGACGCGCGATGGCGCTGCGCCGGATGCGCAACATCGCGGCCAACCCCAACGTCGCCCTGGTCGTCGACCATTACGAAGAACACTGGAGCAATCTCGCGTACGTGCTGGTACATGGGCAGGCCGGCGTGGTTGACGACCACGAGGAGTACCTGCTCGCGCTGCGCAGCCTGCGCGACAAGTATCCGCAGTACCGCGCGATGGCGCTCAGTATCGAGAACAATCCCGTGGTGCGGATTGACCCCACGCGCGTCCACGTCTGGGGCGAGCGCTTCAAGCCCGCCGCGCCGACCGCTATGCGCCCTCAATCCGGTTAGGGCGCGCGCGGCGTTACGATGCGACGGCTCGAGGAAATCGCCCGCGCGCTTGGTGACGCCGGGCTCGACGGATGGCTCTTCTACGATTTCCGCCACAGCGATCCGCTCGCCTACCGCATCCTGGACTTTTCGAGCCAGGGAATAACGACCCGGCGATGGTTCTGCTATGTGCCGGCGGGCGGCCCGGCGCGGGCGCTGGTCTCGGCGGTCGAGGCCGAGCGCTTGGCGGAGTTGGGAATCGAGACGATGGTCTACCGCTCGGCGGATGGGATGCTCGCCGCGCTTGGAGACTTGGTGGCCGGCGCGCGGCGGATCGCGATGAACTACTCGCCGCGATGCGCGATTCCGTACGTCGCGCGCGTCGATGCCGGCACGGTGGAAATCGTCCGCTCGCTCGGCGTCGAGATAGTGTCGGCCGCCGACCTCATCCAGCGTTTCGAGGCGCGCCTGGAATCCTCGCAGCTCGAGAGCCATCGGCGGGCCGCGGCGCTGGTGCGCCGCGTGGTCGACGAGACCTTTGCGGAAATCGCGCGCGCGATCTCCTCGGGTGCGCCAGTCAGCGAATATTCGATGCAGCAATTTGTGCTCGCGCGCTTCGCCGCGCATGGCCTGGTGGTCGACGATCCACCGATCGTAGCGGTCAACGCCAACGCCGCGCGCCCACACTTCGAGCCGTCGTCCGCCGTCGATACGCAGATCCGGCGCGGCGACCTGGTGCTGCTCGATCTGTGGGCCAAGGAGCCCGGCGCCGCCTCGATCTACGCCGATCTGACCTGGATGGCGTACGCGGGCGAGCGCGCGCCCGAGGAATACGCGCGCGTCTTCGCGATCGTGGCTGAGGCGCGCGATTCCGCGGTCGATTTCATCCGCGCCCGCGTGAGCGCCGGAGAGCCGGTGCGCGGCGAAGAGGCCGACCGCGTCGCGCGCGGCGTGATCGAGCGGGCCGGCTTCGCCGAGCAGTTCGTCCATCGTACCGGCCATTCGATCGGCCGCGAGGTCCACGGCACCGGAGCCAACCTCGACTCGCTCGAGACTCACGACCATCGCACGCTCATCGATCGCACCTGCTTCTCGGTCGAGCCGGGAATTTATTTGCCGGGCCGCTTCGGCGTGCGCAGCGAACTCGATATGACCATCGAGGACGGCCGCGCCGAGGTGAGCGCCGCGCCAGCCCAGCACGAGATCGTCGCGCTGCTGAAGTAGTGGAGGTTGGATCCAAAAGATGCCTCCCGGAACTGGTCATCCTGAGCGAAGCGAGTCCGCGAGCGGAGTCGAAGGATCTCGCGCGGCATCCTTTCGCCGCGTGATTTGCCACGATTTTTCCCTGAAAGACCATCACGGCCGCAAAGATGGCGGCCGCGAGATTCTTCGCTGCGCTCAGAATGACTGCCTGGGCTATGCGAAGGTGTCTGGTCAGCAAAGTCCAAAGAGGGCCCGATGATTCGCGCAATTATCTTCGACCTCGACGGTACCCTGGCCGACACCGAGCCGCTTCACTTCGAGGCCTTCGCCCGCGTGCTCCGCACCCAGGGAATCGAACTGGACCGCGCCGAGTACTTCAGCCGGCTCATCGGGCTCGACGATCGCGACTGCTTCGCCACCGTGCTGCGCGAACACGCCCGAGCGACGGCCGACGGCACGCTCGCCGCGCTCATCGCGCGCAAGGCCACCATCTACCAGGAGATGATCACCGGGCGCGACGTGACCTTTCCGGGCGCCGCCGGCTTCGTGCGGCTATGCGCCGCGCGCTTTCCGTTGATCCTGGCGACCGGCACCCTGCGCGTCGAGGCGGAACTCATCCTCAAGCGCGCCGGCCTGCGCGAGCTTTTCGCCGACATCATCGCGGCCGAAGACGTCGAGCACGGCAAGCCCGCGCCGGAGGGTTTCGAGAAAGCGATGGGGCGGCTGGGCTTCCTGATGCGCCTGCGGCCGCCGCTGGAACCGGCCGAATGCCTCGTGATCGAGGATACTGTCGCGGGTATCGAGGCGGGGCAGCGGGCCGGGATGCGCGTGATGGCGGTGTGTCAGAGCGCGGGTCCCGAAGCGCTGAAAGGGGCGGAAATCGTGCGCAATTCGTTGGCCGAGAGCGATCTGGACGAGGTTCTACGCGAACTTTCCAGATAACTTTTATCGCTCGTTGAAGATTCTATACGCTCTTTAAGATGCTTTAGTTCTTGCTTCGCTTGGCGCGAAGGATAGACTGTCAAGCACAAGCATCGCCCGTCAAAGCCGAACTTCGCCCGAACTTCATCCAAGGGACGCGCGAATCGGGGAGCAAGAGAAAATCAATGAATATCACGTCGCGAATCATATCGATTGACTCGAAGCAGGCGGCCAAAATCGCCGCAATCATGGCCCTGATCGCCGTGCTGGCGGCAACCTATCCGATGGCCGGGGCGGCGTGGGCGTTCTCGGTGCATCTGCCACGCAAGCATTTCATGTTTCTGCTGTTCATACCGTTCTTCTACGCGCTTGCGACCTATTTCCTGGTCGGGCTCGGCTGCGTGCTTTATAACTTCGCCGCGCGCACGGTAGGCGGAATTCGAATCGAAATCGCGCACGACACGCGCGACCCTGTTGACGAGCGCGCGGAGAAGGCCGTGCCCCAGCGTCAGGCCGCGTAGCCGCGCGGGCGCGAACGATTACCAAGGCTCGCCGACCGCGGCGAGCCGCCAGTCAGGAATTTTGAGCGCGGCCGGGGGCCGCTCTTTCAGCGAGTGCGGCGAGCAGCCGCTCCTTCAAATTGTCGAATGGGCCGTTGGACATGATGAGCGCGACGTCGCCCGGGCGCGCGTCGTTAAGCATCCGCGCCAGGATGTCGTCGGTCGAGGCACAAGCAAACGCGGCCGGCCCGCGGCGGCCGATCTCCGCCGCGAGGTCCTCGACCGAAAGGCGGCCGTCCGCCGGAATCGGATCGTTGTCCTTGAAATAGACCGGCGCCAGGTAGACCCGCGCGGCGCGGTCGAAGGCGGCGGCGAACTCGGCCTGGAAAACGTTGCGGCGCGCGGTATTGGAGCGCGGCTCGAAGGCGGCCAAAACGCGCCGGCCGGCGAAGCGCTCCGCCACTGCGGCCAGGGTCACGCGGATCGCGGTCGGATGATGCGCGAAGTCGTCCACCACGGCGACGCCGCGCGCCTCGCCGATTAGTTCCTGGCGGCGCACGACGCCGCGAAACGACTCCAGTCCGTGCGCGATCTCGTCCGCGTCAAGTCCGAACTCTCCCAGCAGCACCGCCACCCCGAGCGCATTGGCCACGTTCATCCGGCCGCCGATCGGCAGCCGCAACCCCTCGGCAATGATCCTGCCTTCGCGCTCGATCGAAAAGCGCGCGCCGTCGGCCCCGACGCTCACGGCGGCGGCGCGAACCTCGCCCGTGCCAAGGCCGAACGTTATGCGCCGTGCGCGCGAGCCTTCGGTCACCTCCAGCGCGGCCGGCGAATCGGCGCACACCACGAGCACGCCCGCGGAGTCCATCTGCGCCGCTAGCGCGCGGAACGAGGATTTCACGTGCTCGAGGTCGCGATAGATGTCGGCGTGGTCGAACTCGACCGCGGTCAGGATCGCGCCGCGCGGCCGGTAGTGAAGAAACTTCGGCCCCTTGTCGAAAAACGCGGTGTCGTACTCGTCGCCCTCGATCACGAAATCGCCGCCCGCGCCGAGCCGGTAGTTGGACCCGAAGTCCTTGGCCACCCCACCGACCAGCATCGAGGGGTCGCGCCCGGCGGCGTCGAGCACGTGCGCCATCATCGCGGTCGAAGTGGTTTTGCCATGAGTCCCGGCGACCATCAGGACCCGCTTCGCGCCGAGAAAGAAATGCCACAGCGCCTCGGGCATCGAGAGGTACGGCAGCCCGCTTTCGAGCAGCGCCTGCGCCTCGGGATTGGCGCGCGTGACAACGTTGCCGACCACGACCAGGTCCGGCGCCGGCGCGAGGTTTTGCGGGCCGAAGCCCTTTTGCACCTCGACGCGCATCCGCTTGAGCAGCGAAGCCGTCGGCTCGTAGAGCTGGTTATCGGAACCGGTGACGCGATAGCCACGCTCGGCCAGCATCCCGGCCAGCGCCGCCATCGCGGTGCCCGCGACGCCGATCAGATGGACGTGGCGGACCTCGCGCGGTACCCGCGCCATCCGCGCGGCCGATTCGGCGGAGATTACTTCAGCCATCGAAACGCTTGAGCCCCAAGTTCATGCCGCTACGTGTCGTAGTCTTTTGCGTCATCCTGAGCGAGCGCTGTGCGAGTCGAAGGATCTCGCGCGGTCCTCCGCGCGGATTCCATTGCCGCCCGCGCGCGAGAATTTCGCAGTTGCCGATCGAACTGCTCGACGAAAACGAATGGTATAGCTCGCCGCTAAAGCGCGCGGAGGACCGCGCGAGATCCTTCACTTCGTTCAGGATGACCGACATGGGGTGCTGAGAGTTTCTAAGCCCATTCACAAGTCGGAACACTAGAGCCTGACCGTGCGCAGCCGCAGCGCGTTGGCGATGACCGAAACCGAACTCAGGCTCATCGCGGCGCTCGCGATCATCGGATTGAGCATCAGCCCGAACCACGGATAGAGCAGGCCGGCGGCGATCGGAATTCCGATCGAATTGTAGATGAAGGCGAAGAAGAGATTCTGGCGGATGTTGCGCATGGTCGAACGGCTAAGGCGCAGCGCCCGAACGATTCCGCGCAAGTCGCCGCGCACCAGCGTCACGCCCGCGCTCTCCATCGCGACGTCCGTGCCGGTACCCATCGCGATCCCGACGTCCGCCGCCGCCAGCGCCGGGGCGTCGTTGATCCCGTCGCCAGCCATCGCGACCACGCGCCCAGCCTCCTTGAGTTCGCGCACGACCTCGGCCTTACGCTGCGGCAGTACGCCGGCGTGCACCTCGTCGATCCCCAGGCGGCGCGCGACCGCCTCGGCGGTGACGCGACTATCGCCGGTGAGCATCACGACCCGCACGCCCTCGGTGCGGAGCGCGCTTAGAGCCTCAGCGGCATTTTCCTTGACCGGATCGGCAACGCCGACGAGGCCCACCGCCCGCCCGTCGATCGCCACGAACATCACTGTGTTCCCGTCGCGCCGCAAATCCTCGGCCCGCGCGTCAAGCTCGCCGGGCGCGATACCGTTGTTGCCGAGCAACGCGGCGTTGCCGGCCAGCACATTACGACCGTCGACACGGGCGCTCACGCCCAAGCCTGTGAGCGAGCGAAACTCGACGGCGTCGGAGAGTTTAAGCCCACGCGCCGCGGCGCCCGCGACAATCGCCGCGCCCAGCGGATGCTCGCTCGAGCGCTCGACCGACGCGGCGAGCCGCAACATCTCGGCCTCGTCGAAGGGGGCAAGCGCGACCGCGGCGGTCAACGCCGGCTTGCCCAAGGTGAGCGTGCCGGTCTTGTCGATCACCAGCGTGTCGACCTTCTCGAGCAGCTCGAGCGCCTGGGCGTCGCGCAGCAGTACGCCGGCGCTCGCGCCGCGCCCGGTGCCAACCATGATCGACATCGGTGTCGCCAGGCCCAGCGCGCAGGGGCAGGCGATGATCAGCACCGCGACCGCGGCGACGATCGCATGCGCGAGCGCGGGCGCGGGCCCAGCGACGAACCATCCGATGAACGTCAGCACCGCGCAAATCATCACTGCCGGAACGAAATAACCCGCCACCACGTCGGCCAGGCGCTGGATCGGCGCGCGGCTGCGTTGAGCGTCGGCCACCATCCGCACGATCTGCGCCAGCAACGTGTCGCCGCCGACCCGCTCGGCGCGCATCACGAAGCCGCCGCTCGTGTTGACGGTGGCACCGGCGACGCGGTCGCCCGCGCGCTTGGAAACCGGAATTGGCTCGCCGGTCAGCATCGATTCGTCGACCGCGCTCTCGCCTTCCATAACCACGCCGTCGGTCGGGACGCGCTCGCCGGGGCGCACGCGCAGCCGATCGCCCACGGCGACCGCACCCAGCGCGACGTTTTCTTCGACGCCGTCCTGGCGGAGCCGGCGCGCGGTTTTCGGCGCCAGTCCCAGCAGCGCGCGGATCGCACCGGCGGTATGGCTGCGGGCGCGCAATTCGAGCACCTGCCCGAGCAGCACCAACGCCGTGATGACCGCGGCGGACTCGAAATAGACCGGCACCATTCCTGACGCGTCAGCGGCCGCGGGCGGCAGCAGGCCGGGGAAAATCGCGGCTACTACGCTGTAGGCGTAGGCGATCCCGACGCCGAGCGAGATCAGGGTGAACATGTTCAGATGACGGTTCACGAGCGAGCGCAATCCGCGCTCGAAGAACGGTTCCGCGCCCCACAGCACGACCGGAGTCGCCAGCAAAAGTTGAATCCACAGAAACGGCCCGTCACCCAGCGCGCGCATCAGCGGCTGACCCGGCAACAGATCCGACATCGAGATCAAGAGCAGCGGAATCGCCAGCGCCGTGCTCACCCAAAAACGCCGCGTCATGTCGGCGAGTTCAGGATTGGGCGCGTCCTCGGCGGCGGCAGCGCGCGGCTCGAGCGCCATGCCGCACTTCGGACAACTCCCCGGATGATCCTGGACGACCTCGGGATGCATCGGGCAGACGTATTCGATCGCCCCGGGCGATGGAGTCGCGAGCGCCGCATAGGTGCCCATGTCGTGGCGATGGCCCAGGTCCGTCCGGCTTGCGGCCGGATTGACCTGGACCATCGCCACGGCAGCAGCCGGCGTCGCCGTTGCACCGGCGAGATACTTCGCCGGCGCGGCGACGAATTTCGCGCGGCATCCCGCGCCACAGAAGTAGTAGGTTACGCCGTCGTGGACGTGCGAGTGCCGGGCGGTCGCGGCGTCGACCTTCATCCCGCATACCGGGTCGGTCATTTGCGCCTGCGCTTGCGACGGTGAGGGCGCCGCACCCTCTGTCCCGGTCTTATTCAATGGCGGCATCGTTCACGGTCGCATCAAGTGCCGTGCGGCTGCGCTCCCGCGTCGATCGCTTCCATGATGAGGTCGTGGATACGCGGGCGGAAATCGCGGATGGCCTGGTTGTCGCGCCGAGGATGGACCCGGTTGGTCAGTAGCGAGATGGAGATGGCGCGCTCGGGCTCGATCCAGATCGAAGTGCCGGTAAAGCCGAGATGGCCGATGGCCGCGGGCGAAAAATGCCGTCCTGAGCTCGAGTACTGCGCCGATGGCGTGTCCCATCCGAGCGCCCAGGTCGATCCTTGGACCGTGGTGTCGCGGGTCCAGAAATCGCGCACCACCTTCTGCGGCAGCCACTCGGAACGTCCCGCGTAGCAGGCGAGCAACTCCTGCGCAATCCGATCGACGTCGCGCACCGGCGCGAACAATCCCGCGTGTCCCGCCACGCCGCCCATCGCGTACGCGTTTTCGTCGTCCACTTCGCCGACCAGCAGCCGCTTGCGGAACGCGCAGAACGAGGTCGGCGCGAACATCTCGGCCACCGGCTCGAGCCGGCGCGAACGCACCAGCGAAATGTCGATGAAGTCGGTCGCGCGGATGCCGAGCGGGCGGAAGATGCGGTCGCGGCAAAAGCGGTTGAGCGGCGTGCCGGTGATCCGCTCGACCGCCTCGCCGAGCAGCATGAAGTTGAGGTCAGAGTAGATCGTCTTGGTGGCCGGCGGCGCTTCGGGCTTCTCGCGATGGATTTCCTCGTAGACCCATTCCTTGGCGCCATGACTGGCCATGAAATTTACCTTGCCGCCCTTCTCGACCTGCGCGACCTGCTGGAAGAATGGCCGCCAAGCGGCGAGCCCCGAGCAGTGCGCCAGCACCTGGCGAAAGGTTACGTAGCCCTTGTCGTGAACACCGAAGTTGTGAAAAAAGCGCGTGACGCGGTCGGCCAGCCGCAGTTTGTTCTCGCGCACCAGCATCATCACGGCCACGGTGGTGGCGAGCGGCTTGGTCAACGACGACAGGTCGAAAACGGTCTCCATGTGCATCGGCGAGCGCTCGGGCACCAGCGAGCGATGGCCGAAGGCGCCCTCGAAAACGATGTCGGCCTCGCGGCGTACTATCAGCGTGGCGCCGGGGATGACCCCGCGCTCGATCGCTTCTGCGAAGGCTTGCTCGACTTCACGCCATCCCAAACCGATCTCTCCTACACCGTCACCGCCGGCTCCAGAAAGCTAATCCGCCGTGCCGCCGCGTCGACCCGCGCACGCACTCCGAAGGGAATCGTGAAGTTCGCGGTTCCATGGCCCGCTTCGATTCCCGAGAGCACCGGGCAATCGAGACGCGCCGCCTGCTCGGCGACGCATTCGCCGATCAGGCGATGCTCCGCTTCGCTGCCATCGGGCGGACGCAACGCGCCGAAAACCACTGCGGCGACCCGTCCCAGCACTCCCGCCTGTGCAAGCTGCACCAGCATGCGATCGATTCTATACGCTTTCTCGCCGGTATCTTCCAAAAAAAGAACTGCGCCGTCGAAGGGCGGCGCATACGGCGTGCCGATCGCCGCGGCCACCATCGAAAGACACCCGCCTACGACTTCGCCCTCGGCGACACCCGCCCGAAGCGCCGCGCGCGCCGGCAGCTCGAAGCTCGCCGTCTCGCCCGCCAGCAAGCGGCGAAGATGATCGAACGAGGCCTCGCTCAGCCCGCGCGCAAAATCCATCGCGACCATCGGCCCGTGAAAGCATACCATCCCGGCCCGTCCCACCAGCGCGTTGAGGATGAAGGTCGCGTCCGAAAAGCCCATGAACACCTTGGGCGTACGCGCGATCGCGTCGAAATCGAGCAACGGCAATATCCGTCCGGCTCCGTAGCCGCCGCGCGCCGCGAAGATCGCGTCGACTTCCGGGTCGGCGAAGAACGCCTGAAGTTCGCCGGCTCGCACCGCGTCGGAGCCGGCGACGATTGCTTCCCGATCGAGCGCATGGCGTGAGACCTTGACCCGAAAGCCGAGCATCTTGAGCGCGGCGACACCACGCTCGAGATGTTCGCGATCGATCGCGGAGGCGGGCGAGACGACCCCGATGGTGTCGCCGGGCTTGAGTGCGCGCGGCTTTATTCTTGGCTGGCTCACCTGCTTTGGCGGCGTTTACCTTCCCACGCCGAGATTACCATGAGCGGCACGCCAACGCTTGCGCTACGCGCAGTTGAGTACCGTTCTAATCGGATAGGACCCGCCGTTGCCGTCCCGGACGATACCGCTTCACAGCGTGCGGCCGACGGCTTCGGCCACGGCCTTGAGCGCCGTCATCAACTCGGCGAAGCGCTCGGGCCGTAGCTGCTGCGGACCGTCGCTAAGCGCGGTCTCGGGCGACGGATGCACCTCGATCAAAAGCCCGTCGGCGCCCGCCGCGACCGCCGCCAACGCCATCGGCATCACCAGCGACCAGATGCCGGTGCCGTGGCTCGGATCGACCACCACCGGCAGATGAGTCCATTGCTTGAGCAGCGGCACGGCGGTCAGGTCGAGGGTGTTGCGCGTAGCGGTCTCGAAGGTGCGGATGCCGCGCTCGCACAGCACCACATTGGGATTACCGGCGGAGAGGATGTACTCGGCCGCCATCAGAAACTCTTCCAGCCGCGTCGACATTCCGCGCTTGAGCAACACCGGTTTTTTGACTTTGCCGAGCCGCCGGAGCAGTGAAAAATTCTGCGCGTTGCGGGCGCCGACCTGGAGCATGTCCGCGTGCTCGGCGACCAAATCGATGTCGTGCGGGTCCATTATTTCCGTGACGACCGGCAATCCCACGTGCCGCCCGGCGTTCTCGAGCAGATCCAGCCCCGCGTCTTCCATCCCCTGGAACGAGTAGGGTGAAGTGCGCGGTTTGAACGCGCCGCCGCGCAGCAGGGTTGCGCCGCTCCGCTTGACCGCCGCCGCCGCGGCCTCGACCTGCGCCTCGCTCTCGACCGCGCACGGCCCGGCGATCACCACGATGCGCTGGCCGCCGATTTCGACCCCGCCGACCTTGACGCGCGAGCCCTCGGGGCGAACCTCGCGTGCGGCGAGCTTGAAGCTGCGCAGCACGGGCATCACGCGGTCGACTCCGGGGACAGCCTCCAGGTGACCGAGCTGATGCTGCTCGCCGCGCTCCTCGCCCACGCAGGCCACCACCGTGCGTTCGATGCCGCGAATGATATGGGCGCTGTAGTCGAGCTGCTCGACCATCCCGACCACGGTCTGAATCTCCGCCTCAGTGGCACTCGCTTTCATTACAACGATCACAGTGGTGTCAATCCTCCATATGCTGCGCGCGTACGCTGCGCGACACTCGCGCGCAGGCGCGAAGCAGAAAAACAGTGAAACAGCCGGCAAAGTTGAAATAGTCGCCTTCTGGAGTCTAGTATTGCATCAATGGGCCCTTCAAGTTGGCCCTTTGGCCGAGGCGACCCGCATGGCGCGCCTATCGGCAGGAGAGAAGGCTTGGCCCCCAGACCGCGGCGACCGCTCAGCATCGTTCATACTTCGGACGTGCATCTCGAAACCGACAGCTTCGGCAACGGTCCGAACGGCGACGCGTTGCGCGAGCGGGTGCGGCGCTCGTTCAGCGGCGTGATCGAAATCGCCAACGCGCGCCGCGCCGACCTGTTGCTGATCGTCGGCGACCTGTTCGACTCCAGCCGCATCAGCGAGGGCGCTCTGGGCTTCGCGCTAGATGAGATCGCGCGGGCCGCGATGCCGGTGGTGATGATCCCCGGCAATCATGACGCACACGACGAGCGCTCGCTCTACGCCAATCTCGGCCGCGACCTGCTGCCGCGCAATCTTCATCTGATCCTGGAGCCCGACGGCACGCTGCTGGATTTTCCCGAGATCGAAACGCGCATCTGGGGCCGCGCGCTGGTCGAGCATTCGCCGGAGTACCGGCCGCTCAGCGGAGTTCCCGCGCCGGCGCCGGAACGATGGAATATCGCGATGGCGCACGGCTTCTTCACCGAGGAAGCCGACGGATTCCGTTCCTCTCCGATCACCCCTGCGGAAATCCAAGCCAGCGCCTACGATTACGTCGCGCTCGGTCATATTCATGTCTTCGGCGACGTCTCCCAGGGCGCGACGCGCGCGGCCTACTGCGGCACGCCGGCTCCGCTCTACGCGAGCGACAACGCCGGATGGGTCGCGTGGATCGGATGCGTGCCCGGCGAGCCCGTGCGCCTGGAACGCGTCGCCGTCACCCCGTAGCGCTCCGCCCTGTTCACAAACTACCCAGACAGATCGCGCCACGCGGGCACGCATGGCGTTCAGCGGAGTATATTTGAGGATGTTGCGATTGCACTGCGCAATGGCGCCAACGGCGTGACTCTGTGAATGACCTAATCGCGCTTTTTCCCACCGCGCGCAAAGTCGAAGACTGGCTGCTGCGGCATAGCCGCGGCCGCTCCTTGCTCGACTACCCGATCATGACTTTTCCGCAGTTGGTCGACCGGCTCTGGCGCGAGTTCGGCCCGCGCGGTGCGCTGCTCGACGACTTACAGGAGCGGCTCGCGGCCGGTGAAGCGATGGGCGACGGGCTTGATGCGCTGGGCGGCGGCCGTGGCAGCGCCGACCACGTCCTGGGGCTGATCCGCCAGTTCAAGAGCGCGGCGCTCACCGCTAGCGACCTGCGCGCGGCGGTAAGCGCGCTGCCCCCGGAACACGGCTCGAATGGCGCAAGCGTTCGCGCGCGCGCTATTGGCCTGGCCGACGCCTTCGAGCGCTACGAGCGCCTGCTCGCCGAGCGCCGCCTTTGTGATCGTCACGACCGCGAGCGCGTGGTGCTCGAGCAATTGCTAGCGCTGGAGCGGCGCGGCGCGCGCCCGGCGCTGCTCGACGGCGTGCGGCAATTGCAGGTTGCCGAAATCTACGACTTTAGCCTGCTCCAGTTCATGATCGTCACGGCGCTCATCCGGATGGTCGGTGACGCGACGCTCACGATTCAGGCCGCCGAGCATCCGGCCGGCGCGGCGCGTTTCGCGGAACTGACCTGGAATCGATTCGTCGCCGAAGAGTCAATCGCCGACAAAGTGCTGCCCGACTTCGTGCGCCGCGGCGGGCGCTTTGGACGCCTCGGTTTCGTACTCGAGCATCTTTTCATTGAAACCGCCGACACCGCGCCGCCCGCCGACGAGACGTTCGAAGTGGTCGAAGCGCCGACCCCGCTCGGCGAGATCGAGGAAGTCGGCCGAGCGATCCGGCGCGCGATGGAATCGCCGGAAGCGATCGCGCCGGGACGGATAGCGGTGGTCGGACGCGATCTCGAGCCCTACGCCGAGCATCTGCGCACGGTGTTCCGCCGCTACCGCATCCCACTCAGCCTCGGCCAGGCGCCGGCGTTGCGCGCGAGCGCGCCCGCGCGGCTGGTCGCCGAGATTTTGCGCGCGCCACGCGACCAGTTTAAGCGCGAGTCGCTGGCCACGTTGTGCCGCTCGCCGCATCTGACCGCGATTGCGCCCAAGCTCGCGCGCATGCTCGACGAGATCGGCTATGTCGACGCGAGCGCGCATCCGCTGATGGATCGCTTCCGGCGTCATATCGACGATCTGCAAAGCGCGATCGAGATGACGGTCGCCGAGAGCGATGAGCGCCGCAAAGTCGAGGCGCGCCTCTCTCGCGCCGAACGGGCGCGCGCGGCCTTCGAGCGCATGCTCGAAGCGCTCGAGCCGCTCGCCGGGCGCGGCACGCTTGCCGAGCATCTGAACCGCCTCGAACATGCGCTCGAAGCGCTCGGCTTCAATCCCGCGAGCGTGCGGGACGATCTCGATCACGACACCGATGACGCCGCCGGTGATGTTGCACGGGCATGGGGTCCCGTGCGCGCCGCGCTCGACGGACTTTCGCGCTGGGCCGCGCTCGCCGGGGGCGGACGGGTCGACGACTCGATCGAGTTCGCCGCGATGGTCGAGACCGCGTTCGATTGCGCTGCGGGGCCTGCCGACAACGAAGCGAGGGGCGCGGTCCTGGCGCTGCCAGTGCTCGAAGCGCGCGGACTCGATTTCGATCTGGTCTTCGTGGTCGGGCTCAACGACGGCGTCTTCCCGAACTACCATCCCGATGACCCGCTGCTGCCCGACGAAGTGAAGCTCGCGCTCAACCGGCCGCTCCTCGAAGCGCTCAAGCGGCGCTTCGGCGCCGACGCGCCGAGCCGTGCCGGCAGAATCCTGCGCACGCGCTACGAGCGCAACGGCGAAGATTTTTTGCTCTTTTTCCTCGCACTCTCGATGCCGTCGCGGCGCGTCGTGCTGAGCTACGCGGCGGCCGAGGCGAGCGGCAATCCGATGGTCCGCTCGCCATTCGTCGACGAAGTCCTGCGCCTGCTCGGCGATCCGGTGCCGGCTTCGGCGGTAAGACGCATTTCCGCCTCGGGCGTCATCCCCGCTATCGCCGGGTGTCTCTCGCGCGACGAATTTCTCGCCCGCGCCGCGGCCGACCGCGTGCTCGAGTCCACAGAGGCCGAGGCGATCGAGCCGCGTGCGACATTGGATTCGATAGTCGAGCGCTCGGCGATCGAGCGCCACCGTGAGAGCTATCTCGCGATGCCGACGCGCGAAGAATATGCCGACCCCGACGATGAGGGAATGCGCTACTCGCCGAACGGGAACAAACTCGCGCTCGCGGGCCTACGGGACGGGCGAGTGACGGCGGACGGTCGCCTGGCGCGGATGCTGTGCGGCGATGCGGACGCGCCGAAAGCGTGGAGCGCGACCAGGCTCGGCGAGCTTGCGGCCTGCGGTTTCAAGTTCTTCGCCGGCCGCGTCCTTGCGCTGGGCGAAGACGCGGAGCCGGACTACGAATTGAGCGCGCTCGAGGGCGGCGAATTGATGCACGACGTGTTGCATCGGCTGGTCGAGCAGGTTGACTTTCGCAACCCAACTGGCGCGCGAGCGCATGCGCCGGAGGTGCTCAAAACCATACGCGCAGAGCGCCGGCCGCTCGCGCGCGACCAGGGTTTCTTCGATCTGCGATGGAAATCGATCGAGCGGACGGCCGAGGAGTTCGTCGAGGTTGAAATCGCTTATCGCGCGGCGAATCCCAAAGTCGAAATCATGACCGAGCGTAAGATTCGCTTCGCGCTCAATGATGTAAACGACTCCGGGCGCGTACGGCTATGGCTGGAGGGCCGAATCGATCGCCTGGAACTGCATCCGGGGCGCGGCGCGACGGTGCGCAAACTACGCGTGCTCGACTACAAGAATTCGCGCAACGCCAAGCGCTACCGCGAGATGGTCGACGCCGAGGACGCGCAGTTCGGATGGACCGACTTCCAGTTGCCGGTCTACCTGATGGGCGCGCTCAGCGAGTTCGGTGAACGGCTGGCGGCGGACGCGAAGCTGGAGGCGGGCTACCTGGTGCTGCGAAATCGCGAAAAGGAGCAGGTCGCGCCGGTCGAGCGCGCACTGGTCGACATCGAGCCAGAGCGGCGCGCAGCCGCGATAAAAGCGAACGAGTATCCGATCGCCGAGCGAATTGTCGCGCTGGTCGACGAGGCGCTGGCCGGCCGTTTCGACGTCGATCCGCGCCGGTGCGACGACTGGTGTCCGTACCGCACGGTCTGCCGCTACTACAAGACGGCCGAGCCGAGAGCGTAGCCGAGGCGCGTAAAGGAACAAGCAAAGGAAGATGGCGCGAGTCGAACTCACTCCCGAGCAGCGCGGCGCGGTCTACGCCGCCGGCAACGTGCTGGTGCGCGCCGGCGCCGGCTCGGGCAAGACCGAGGTCCTGGCGCAGCGCTTCGTCGCGCTCCTCGCCGGCGACATCGTGGGACGCGAGCCGCTCGCGCCCGAGCGGATCGCCGCCATCACGTTCACCGAGAAGGCCACTGCCGACATGCGCCGCCGAATCGCCGAGGTGCTCGACGATCGGATCGCACGCGAAGACGACGCCAGCCGCCGGACGGCGCTGATTCGCGCGCGGCGCACGCTCGGCCTTGCGCGCATCTCGACCATCCACGCGTTTTGCGCTCGGCTCCTGCGCGAATATCCGATCGAGGCCGGCGTCGATCCCGCTTTCGAGGTGCTCGACGAATACCAGAGTATGACCTTCCTCGAAGGTGCCTGCCGCGAACTGATCGCCGCCGCCGTGCGCAGCGAGCATCCGGGCGCGATGCAGCTCGTGGGCGCGCGCGGTCTATATGGATTCGTGTTTCAGATGGGCGCGATCAAAATCGTGCTGCAGCTTATTGCCGAGGCCGCGCGTCTTGGCCGGTCCAGCGATTGGATTCGCGCATCCGCCAGGACGACGGCGGCGAAACTGCGAGCGTGCGGCGCCGCAATTCCAGGGCTTCGCGCGCAACTCACGGCGCTGGTCGAGAAGCTTGTGACAACGCCGGGGGTTACACGCAAGGCCGAAGAAGTGCTCGACGAGCTGCGCGGCGAATGGCCGCGCCTGCGCTCCGCGATCGAAGCATTCAACGCTGATTCGGACCCTTCCGCGCGAACAGTGTTCGACGAGCTTCTCGCGTCCCTGCCAAGTGCGCAACACAGCAAGATCAAGGAAACAGTCTACGAGATTCGCGGCAATGACGATCAACCTGGAGTCATCAATACTCTGCTCGACGCGTACGGCGCGTACCGCGCGGCGCAGGCAACGCTCGAAATCGCGGACCTCGTCGCGAATACCGCAGCCGAGCTCGAACGGCGCAAGCGCGACGAGCGCGTCGTTACCTTCGATGACCTGCTGATTTTGGCCAACCATCTGCTGCATGACCATCCCGAGGTCGCGCTGCGCTACCGGCGCACGCTCGGCGCTTTGCTGGTCGACGAATACCAGGACACCGACCCCATCCAGGACGGCGTCGTGCGCCTACTCACCGAGCGCGGCGCACCGGCGCCGGAGCTTTTCGTGGTAGGCGACGAGAAGCAATCGATCTATCGCTTCCGCGGCGCCGACGTCACGGTCTTCAACCGGCGGCGCGCGCTCGACTCGATCCTCTCGCAGCCGCTGCGGGAGAACCGCCGCTCGCTTCCGGCGATCGTTGATTTGGTCAACGCGGTGAGTGCGCACTCGATGCGGGCTGACGACGATCCGCACGATCCTGATGACCAGCCGTACAAAGTGAAGTGGAGCGAAGAGCATCGGCTGCGATCGATCCGTCCCTCGGAGGCCGCGTCCGCCGTCGAGTTGATAGTGGGACCTGACGCGCGGGACGGCGATGGCGCAAAGCGCAACGCGCGCACCCTTCGAAGGGTCGAAGCGGATGCGATCGCGCGGCGCTGCGCGCGGATGGTCAGTCAGACTATTCAGGTGACCGACGCGCGCACGGGCGCGGCGCGCCCGATGCAATTCGGCGATATCGCGCTGCTGTTGCGGTCGTTCGGCGACGTAGCGATCTACGAGGACGCTTTCGCGCGGGCTGGCGTGCCCAGTTATACCGTCAAGGGACGCGGCTTTTACGATTGCAAGGAAGTGAAGGACCTGGCCGCGCTGCTGGCCGCGATCGACGACCCGCAAAATCCAATCGAGCTTGCCGCGGCGCTACGCTCGCCGCTGTTCGGCCTCTCCGATCAATGCCTGCTCGAAATGGCTTTGCATCTGAACGAACAGCGCCTGGTAGAAGGAAGATCGCGCCCGATGTGGACGTTGTTCGACGATCCCGGCGAACACTTCGCGTGGCTCGGCGTCGAGCGCGAGGCGGCGATTGGCACCAAGGACGTGCTGATCGCGCTCCGCAAGATGCGCGAGCGCGCCTCGCTCACCACGATAATCGAGCGTGCGCTCGAACTGACGCGCTTCGAAGCGGTGATCCTCGGTCTTCCCAATGGCCTTCAGCGCGCCGCAAACGTGCGCAAGCTGATGGAAACCGCGCGCGGATTCGAAGCGCATCGATTCTTCGGGCTCGGCGATTTCGTGCGTCACCTGCGTCTGCTGGTGGAAAAGGAGCCGCGCGAGCCGCAGGCGCAGATCGTCGGTGAGGCCGACAACGTCGTGCGCCTGATGACGATCCATCAGGCCAAGGGACTGGAGTTTCCGGTCGTGATCGTGGCGGATCTGGGGCGCCGGCCGCACTCCGACAGCGAGAGTATCGTGATGACTCCCGAGTATGGGCTGTTGGCGTGCGACACGGCCGGCGCGGGCGACGACCGTCTGCCCAATCCACTGGTCGCGGCGTATCGCGCGGCGGTCAAGGACCAGGAACAGGCCGAGGCCGCGCGCGTGCTGTACGTTGCGATGACGCGTGCGCGCGACCGGCTCATCCTTAGCGAGGGTGCGATGAATGCCGATTGGATCAGGCATATACGCGCCGCGGTCGGACTGGAGAAGGTGAACGCGTTCCTCAGCGCCTCGGATACCGAAGCGATCGTGAGCGCCGATGGCGTGGATATTGTGTTGCGGCGCCCGGACGCACTCGCGCGCGAGGCTGGCGCGCAGTCCGCGCGCCGCGTGTCGGCGCCGCTCGCGGAATTGGCCGAGGCGGCGCGCGCGCGGCTCGCCTTCACCGCTTTGCCGGCCCATGAACTGGTGACGAGTCCAAGCGCGCTGGAAGACTTCGAACGATGTCCGCGCCAGTATTTCCTGCGCCGCGAGCTCGAGCTGCCCGAAGGCGCCGCAGTCGGCAATTTTATCGCCGGCGGCCACGGTGCTACAGCGATGGGCACGGTCGCGCACGCCGTACTCGAGCAACTGACATCGCCGGCGCCGGCCCGCGGCCTCGAAGAAGAAATCACGCGCCTGGTCATCGTCCATAGCGCAAGCGCCAACCTCGATGCGGCCGAGCGTCATGCGCTCGTACGCGACCTGCTGCGCTATGCGACCAGCCACGAATATCTGGCGGCCGCCAACGCCGGCACTCCCGCTATCCATCGCGAGACGCCATTTTTCATGAGTATCGAAGGCGACGATCTGACGCTTTTCGTCCGTGGGAGGATCGACCTCCTCAGCGACGACGGCAGGCAGGTGACGGTCAGCGATTACAAGTATGCGCGCGCCGGCGCCGGGAACTATCCAAGTAAGGACTACCAGGTGCAGATGGAATGCTACGCGCTGGCCGCGGCCGAGGCCCTGCCCGGCCGCGACGTGAGCGCCGAGATCATATATCTGCGCGAACGTGTCGAGCGGCGTCAGCTAAGGCTGGCCCCGCCTGCCGAGATTCGCGCGCATCTGCTGTCGATCGCCCGCGGGATAGCCGCGGCCCGCGCCGAACGC
>Ga0209415_10006478_pt1 | contig 20771 bp, 23 predicted proteins | sample PeaSoiSIISIP2007_FD_187696 | JGI IMG/M metagenome (GOLD analysis project Ga0209415, IMG submission 187696) | Peat soil microbial communities from Weissenstadt, Germany - SII-SIP-2007 (SPAdes) (version 2) | ecosystem: Environmental > Terrestrial > Soil > Wetlands > Peat | place: Germany...
CCGCCCCAATGCTCTAAAAGCCCTGTCCCTGGTGACCTCTGCCTACAGCATTGTAGTGGGCACGGTCTTCCTGTTGGGAGCAGCCGACAAGCTGCCGTCGCTGACCGCCCTCCCCCAGAGCTGCCCCGCCACAAATTACGCGGGGAGGCCGCTGGCCGGGATTCCACCGTAGTGCCATCAAGCGGAGCGAAAGGGGGATTGCCGTCAGCGATTTTCAGGCGTACGATTCCAGCTTAGGGCGCAATTGCGTGTTACAAGTGTGCAGCGATTTTCACTTCTGCCAGGCCTCCACGATTGGCTGATCACTGCTCAAGCGATTGATATAACACTAGTTATTAAATCCTCCAGTTTGGCCCCAAGGGTGCACATGGGACGTGGGGTTCTTCCGTTACATTGCCGTGCCTAAAGCGTGAACGGGCTCCCGCGTCTGACAAATCCGTAAGCGAGCAGTGACTCTTAGAAGGAGAAGCCGTATGAAGCGCATCGTTTTGATGGCCTTGCTAGCTCTCGCTCTTCCCCTGGCGGTTTTTGCCAGCAGTAACGGTTCAGTTGACTTTACCAACAGTGGCGGCACTTTGACTGGAAGCAGCGCCGGAATGACCCTGGGTACCTCTGAACTCATTGCCGTGAACGGGTTTAACGGGATGAGCCTGATCACCGGCAACCTGGGAACACTGAGCTTTTCGACGGGCGCTTTGAGCGGCGGCAATCTCCAGATGGGCGCCACCTTTAATTCTGGAGGCAGCTTTGTCATCACCGGCAACGGCAGCAACGGCCTGCCCACGGGGACGATCTTCAACGGAAGCTTCAGCGGCCCAGTGACCTGGACGCTGATTACGCTTTCCAACGGCACCCACAATTACACCCTCACCGGTTCGGTCTCCGGCACCTGGTACAACGGCACGACGGTAGACGGAGCGACCGTGCAGCTGACCATCAACACCGGCAAGGGATTCTTCAATGGCTCCACTACGATTTCCAGCGGCGACACGAACATCTCGACTGCGGCCGTTCCGGAGCCCGGCACCCTCGGTCTTATGGGAACGGGGCTGATCGCCCTCGCGGGAGCATTGCGCCGCAAGTTCAAAGCGTAAGCGCTAGATTCGTCTGAGGTTTCTCCATCCTGAAGGCCCCGTCAAGGCGGGGCCTTTTGCTTGCCTGCGAGCGGTTTTTCCGCGGCCTGCGATTACCCCCGTAATCTGCGTATCGGGATTACCGTTGACCCAGCTGTTCGCCCCTTCTTACAGTGCCAGCAGGGGGTAGTATGAAAGATATCCATGAGGTCCTGCGTCACAAGCAGGCAAAGTACGCCCAACTCGGCAAGCAGATTGAGATGCTGCAGCAGGCGGCGGAAAAACTGCGGGAAGTAGCCCCGTTACTGGCTGAGAACGACGACGAGGACAACGCCGTGCTGGCCGAAGTGGAAGACGGCTCCAGAGGGGATGCGATGTCGGCGAAAGCCGGAGCGGGTTCCGGTTCCTCGACATCCAAAGCAGCCCGTCCTACTGCTCCTCGCTGGCCCTAATCCTGGAAGACGCTGACAGCCCGAGCGGCATATGAATCTGCAGGCACTACTGGTCTCGACCGACGACGGGGCGGCTGAAATCCTGGGCCGCATTCTGCCCATGTTCGGCATCGCCATGGATCGCTCCAGCGATCCCGAGACCACCCTTGCCCGCATTCAGCAACAGCGCTTTGATGCCCTGATCGTAGATTTCGAGGACGCGATGATGGAAGAAGTCCTCCAGCAGGCGCGACGCCTCAGTTCCGGCTGCTTGACCGTGGCCCTGGTTGCCGATCCGAGCCGCGTCCGGGACATCCTGAGCGCAGGCTCGCATTTTGTCCTCTACAAACCGGTCACCGAGGAGGCTGCCAAAGCCGGACTGCGCGCGGCGGCCGCATTGTTGAGCCGCGAGCGTCGCCGTTCATTCCGCGTTTCGGTGCAGGCTCCGGTCGAGATCACTTTGCCGGACGAGCGCAAGACCGACGGCATCCTGCTCGATTTGAGCGAGACCGGCATGGACGTGCTCACTTCCGAGACGCAGATTCCGGGATCGCTGTTGGCGTTCCGCTTCCAGCTTCCGGAGGGCGCGTTGCACATCGAGGCTCACGGCCAGGTGGCCTGGGCCAATCCGAATGGGCAAACCGGCGTCCACTTTCTGGATTTGCCGCCTGAGATCGCTACCCAGCTGAAAGCCTGGCTGAAAACCGCCGCCACCACCGCCGGCGCCGGTCCGAATGAAACCGTACCGCACTGCAAGTTGACCGACCTCAGCCTGGGCGGATGCTACCTGGAAACCGAGGCGCCTTTCCCCGAGCGCGCCATGGTGGATATCTGCCTGAAGACAGACGATATCGAAGTGCATACCGAGGGCATGGTTCGCGTAGCCCATCCCGGCTGCGGCATGGGAGTCGAGTTCCCTTCCCGCACGCCGGAGCAGCGCGCGCAAGTCGGTAACCTCATCAGCGTGTTGCGCGGCAGCCCGGAAACCATGCTGGAATTAATCGTATCTCCTCGATCCCTGGTGGCTGATCCCGCGCAATTCATTTCCGCCGATGCGGAGCAATCGGGCGAAGAAGAACTGGAAGATCCGCTGCTTGAACTTCTGCGCCGAGGCTCGACCATGCAGCAGGAAGATTTCCTGGCGGAAATCAAGCGCCAGCGCAACCCTGAAGACGTCGCCGCTTTCTAAACCCACCTCTCAATGCTGTAACCCCCCATACTGAAAGCTGCGCACGCGTCTACGCGGGCGGGCGCCCGCCCAAGCCCCCGGTCTGGGATCTTGCAAGCGGTGAAATTGGCGTGGACCTGGCAGGATGGCGACGGGAGGACGCAAGGATGGCGGGAGCTTGGGGAGCGGTGGACCATCCGAAGAAGCGAAGAACCCGGGCTCCGTCTCTAGCTCGGGTCCTCCAACTTCATTTGGGACTGTTCCACTCCAATTGCTGGCAGCGTACTTGGGCCTGATTGCGGGCTGATTTCAGCCATATTAAAACTCCATTAAATGTAGACTAGGCCAGCGGAGACGCTGCCAGAAGCCACGCGCAAAGGAGCAGCCCGACTGGACATCAGCAAGAACATGGAAGGTTCCGAGCGGCGTTCGTCAGTGCAGCATCGCCCCGCTCCGGCTCACTCACTGTTCTGGACACCTTTCCTCGCAATCGGCGCGGCGGCTCTTGTGGTGGAATTGCCTTTCGTTTTTTTCGGAACGCCCTCCGGCCACGATGTGGAATTTCATCTTTACTCCTGGCTCGAAGTGCTTTCCCAATGGAAGCACGGGATCTTCTATCCGCGCTGGGCCGCGCTGGCAAATTTTGGCTGTGGCGAACCCAGATTCATTTTCTACCCACCGGCTTCGTGGACCCTGGGCGGCCTGCTCAGCGCAGTTCTGCCCTGGAATATAGCGGCCAGCGCGTATCTCTGGGTGGTGCTGACGGCCGCTGGAGCGGCGATGTTCCTGCTGGCCCGCCGGTTCTTCGATCGCCGTGACGCCGTCTTCGCGGCCGTCCTCTATGCAGTGAACCCGTACCATCTGGTGATCGTGTACTGGCGCAGCGCGTTTGCCGAACTGCTGGCCAGTTGCCTGTTGCCGCTGCTGCTGTTGCTGGCCATTCGAGCGGTGGACGGGGAACGTCGGGCAGTAATTCCGCTGTCGCTGCTGCTGGCCGCCGCCTGGCTCACCAATGCTCCCGCGGCAGTGATGATTCATTACTCGCTGGCGTTGCTGCTGCTGATCGTGGCGTGGCAACAGCGATCGGTGCAGCCGTTGCTGCTGGGGGCAACCGCGGTTGCGCTCGGCGCTTGCTTATCCGCGTTCTACCTGCTGCCGGCCACTTACGAGCAGCGTTGGGTCAACATCGCCGAGGCCGTTTCGGCCGGATCTCGCCCCGCCGACAACTTCCTTTTCATTCACACCACCGACCCGGATCACGACGCCTTCAACCGCATCATTTCGTGGCTCGCCGTCTTCGAAATTACGGTGACGCTCGCGACTGCATGGGCGGCGCGATCGTGGTGGAAGGCAAAGTCTACGCTCTGGAAAGCGCTGCTGGCCTGGGCAGGCGCCTGCAGCGTCTTGATGTTCTCCTTAACAGCTCTGCTTTGGAAATTTCTTCCCAAGCTTGCCTTTATGCAGTTTCCCTGGCGCTGGCTGCTGTGCCTTAGCCTGACCTTCACGATCTTTGTGAGCACGGGGGTGCGAAGATGGTGGCTTCGCGTTGTCATCGCCGTGGCTGTTTTGCTGGTCATTGCTGCGGGCTGGCATTTCGCCCAGTCGCCCTGGTGGGATAACCAAGCCGATCTGCGCGAACTGCGGGATAACGTCGCAGATGGCATCGGCTATGAGGGGGTGGACGAGTACGCGCCGGTCGGGAGCGACCTGAGCGCGATTGAAAAAGATACGCGCAAGGTCCGCGTCGAAGGAACCGCCCACGCCGCCATCCACGTGTACCAGTGGGACGCCGAGTTCAAGGTCTTTACGGCGGAGATGTCCGCGCCCGGGCAGTTGGCGCTGCGGTTGTTGCGTTATCCGGCGTGGAACGTGGAGGTAAACGGTCGTCTGGCGGAAACCACAGCGCGCGACAACGGCCAGATGCTCGTGCCGGTCGAGGCAGGAACGAATCGGGTGCAGATCACCTTTCTCCGCACGTGGGACCGCACGGCGGGAAGATGGATCTCGGTGGCGACGGTGCTGGCCCTCATCGGGTGGAGTCTCGTAAGGCGAAGGCGTATTGCAATGACTTCTCCAGCTTTGTCATCCTGAGCCGCGTCGCTTGCGGCGAAGGGCCTATGCACTCGCCGGCAGCGTCGCCACTGCCGACCAGTCCATAGGTCCTTCGCTTCGCTCAGGATGACAAAGCGATTTTTGTTTTCAGATTGAAATTATGCGACGCGTCCTCATCGCCACATCGAATCCGGGCAAGCTGCGCGACTTTGCCGGAGCTGCCGCCGCGCATGGAATTGAGATCGCGAGCATCTCGGATTTTTCCTCCTTGCCCCTGGTCGTCGAGGACGGCCTCACCTTCGAAGACAACGCGCGCAAGAAAGCGGAAGCATACAGTCGGTATGTTCCGGGAGAGATGGTTGTGGCCGACGACTCGGGACTGGAAGTGGATGCGCTGAAGGGCGCGCCAGGCGTGCACTCGGCCCGCTATGCCGCCGACGAACCACACATGGCCGACGTTAACACCAACGACGAGGCCAACAATGCGCGCGTGCTGCGCGAGTTGCAGAATGTTCCCCTTCAGGTTCGTACGGGAAGATTCGTATGCGTGCTGGCGGCGGCGCGCGATGGCAGAACGCTGGCTACATTTCGCGGGACGGCTGAAGGAATGATCCTCGACGCTCCACGGGGGAGGAATGGCTTTGGATATGATCCGCTGTTTTATTTCCCGGAGATTCAAAGGACTTTCGCCGAACTGACTGCGGCTGTGAAGGCGCGGTACAGCCATCGCGGGGCGGCGTTGCGGGAATTTCTGCGATGGTGCGATCGGCTGGACGCTTAGAAGCTCTTTTCCGTACTCGACATGTGGTGTCGAGCTATGCTGGCAAAAGCAAACGTCAACGGCGGCCGACAGGAGTGTCCGCCCCACATAGATCAAAAGCCCACTGCCTGGGCACCGCGTTCCTTGACTTCGTTTTTCCTCGCGCCGATAATACAAGGTTCTTTTCTCATAGCTGTCCTTATAAGGAGCGCTACGTGGCATCAGCAGCCAGTTCTACTGCTCCGGGGGTAAAGCAGGACGTCGTAAGGCAAGGGGTTGCTCCCTTGCGCGCAGGTCAGGGAATTTCTTTCGTCTTGCGACGCCTGCACTCGCTTACCGGAATCGTCCCGGTCGGCGCCTTCCTGTTCGAACACATTCTGATTTCGAACTCGACCGCGATTACCGGCCCGGCAGCCTACGCCCGCCAGGTCAGCTTTCTGGCGAACCTGCCTCTGGTCTTTTTCCTCGAACTGTTCGGCATCTGGATCCCGATCGCCTACCACGGGCTGTACGGCCTGTACATCTGGTACCGCGGAGACGGGAATAGCATGGCGTATCCCTGGACCGGCAACTGGATGTACACCGCCCAGCGCTGGACCGGCATCATTGCCTTCGCCTACATCGGGTGGCATACCTGGACCATGCGCTTCACCGGCGTTGATCTCCACGACAACCCGATGTTGTCGTTCGGCAAGGTCGCGACTGAAGTACAGCATCCTCTGCTGCTTGCGTTCTATGTGGTTGGCCTGATCGCGGCGTCATGGCACTTCGCCTACGGTATCTGGCTGTTTGCGGCGAAGTGGGGCATTGTCTCTGGCGACAAGGCGCAGGCGCGGCTCCTGCAGGTTTGCGTCGTCTTCTTTCTGCTCTTGAGCGTGGTCGGCCTGGTCAGCCTGTACACCTTCGAGGCGAAGTTTAAAGACGCTCCCACCGCGGTCTCAGCTATGGCGGACACGGGCCACGCCAGTGCATCGCACGGAAGGGGGGCGCAATAACATGGCAGCTCCCAAAATTATCGTGGTAGGTGGCGGCCTGGCCGGGTTGGCCGCAGTGATCAAAATCGCCGAGATGGGTGGCGAGGTCGATCTGTTCTCCATCGTTCCGGTGAAGCGATCGCACTCCGTATGTGCGCAGGGCGGCATCAACGCCGCCAAGAACCTTAAGGGCGAGGGCGACTCGACCTGGAAGCATTTCGACGATACCGTCTACGGCGGCGATTTCCTCGGCAACCAGCCTCCGATCAAAGATATGTGTGAGGCGGCGCCGGGAATCATTGACCTGCTCGACCGCATGGGCGTTCCTTTCAACCGCACGCCGGAGGGGTTGCTCGACTTCCGCCGGTTCGGCGGGACTTTGTACAACCGCACGGCGTTTGCCGGCGCTACTACCGGGCAGCAGTTGCTTTACGCGCTTGACGAACAGGTCCGGCGCTACGAGTCCGAAGGCAAGGTCAAGAAGTACGAGCATTGGGAGTTCTTGTCGACCGTGCTCGACGGAAACCGCGTCTGCCGCGGCATCTGCGCCATGGACCTGCGCTCGATGGAAGTGCGCACCTTCCCCGCCGATGCCATCATCATTTGCACCGGCGGCATCGGCGCCATCTTCGGCAAGTCTACGAATTCGGTCGTCTGCACCGGTTCGGCGCAGTCGGCGCTTTACCAGCAGGGCTGCTGCTACGCCAACGGTGAGTTCATACAGGTCCATCCCACTTCGATTCCCGGCGAGGACAAGCTACGGCTCATGTCGGAATCGGCGCGCGGCGAAGGCGGACGCGTGTGGGTGCCGAAGACTCAGGGCGATAAGAGAGACCCGAAGGCGATCCCAGAAAAAGAACGGTGGTACTTCCTCGAAGAGTGGTATCCGAAGTACGGGAATCTGGTGCCGCGCGACGTGGCCACGCGCGCCATTTTTAAAGTCGTCTACGAGAACAACCTCGGCATCGACGGCAAGCCGATGGTCTATCTCGACCTGACCCACATTGACCGAAAGATTCTCGACAAGAAGCTGGAAGGCATTCTCGAAATCTACGAGAAATTTGTCGGCGACGATCCGCGCGACACGCCCATGAAGATCTTCCCCGGCATGCACTACACCATGGGTGGGCTTTGGATTGATTACAAGCAGGCCACGAACATCGCGGGCATTTACTCGGCAGGCGAGTGCGAGTATCAGTATCACGGCGCGAACCGGCTGGGGGCGAATTCGCTGGTGTCGTGCATCTTTGGCGGGTTTGTTGCGGGGCCGAACGCGGTGCAGTACGCCAAGAGCCTGCAGGCTGCGCCTGGCAACGGTCACTTCGACAGCGAACGCAAGCGGCAGGAAGAAATCAACTCGAACCTCATGAAGGCCGACGGTTCGGAGAATCCCTTCAAGTTGTGGCGAGAGCTTGGCGATCTGATGACCAAGGACTGCACCGTCATCCGCTACAACAAGCCGCTGCAGCAGACCGATGCCAAGCTGGTCGAAATGCTGGAGCGGTATCGCAAGATCAACCTGAGCGATCGCACGCAGTGGGCGAATACGACGGTGGTCTTTGCGCGGCAGCTCTATAACATGCTCCAACTGGCGCGGGTCATCGCACAGGGCGCTGCCATGCGGGATGAGTCGCGCGGGGCACATTACAAGCCGGACTTCCCCGAGCGCGACGACAAGAACTGGATGAAGACCACGAAGGCGTATTTTGCCCCGGACGCGGACGAGCCGAAGTTTGAGTTCGAGCCGGTGGATGCGGGGCTGATTCCGCCACGGGCGAGGAAGTACTGAGGTAGGGGCGGACGCATTCGTCCGCCCCGCGAGCGAAGCGAGCGTGACGCGGCAAAACTTATTGCGCGCCTCGCGCAACCCCGGACGAATGCGTCTGGGGCTACACGAGCTAATTGCTGAAGGCTAACTGCTAATGGCTAATAACAAATCCGTCATCATCAAAATCAAGCGCCAGAACACTCCCTCCTCCAAGTCCTGCTGGGAGGAGTTCTCAGTTCCCTACCGTCCTAACATGAACGTGATTTCCGCGCTCATGGACATCGCGGCCGACCCCATCACCAAAGACGGCAAGGCGACCACGCCGATCACCTACGACTCGAACTGCCTTGAGGAGGTCTGCGGCTCGTGCGCCATGCTCATCAACGGGCGCGCGCGCATGGCCTGCTCGGCGCTGATTGACGACCTCGACCAGCCCATCCGGCTCGAGCCGTTTTCGAAGTTTCCGGTTGTCCGCGACCTCGCCACCGACCGCAGCGTGATCTTCGAAAATCTCAAGATCGTGAAAGCATGGATTCCGATTGACGGCACCTACGATCTTGGCTCCGGCCCGCGCCTGACCGCCGAGGAACAGGAAGCGGCGTATCCGATCTCGCGCTGCATTTCGTGCACCTGCTGCATGGAGGCCTGTCCGCAGTTCAATGAAGAAACAGGCTTCGTGGGCGCGGCGACTATTGCGCAAGTCAGATTATTTAACACACATCCTACCGGCAAGGCGCTCAAGCGCGAGAGGCTGGCGGCGCTGATGGGCGACGGCGGCATCCAGGAATGCGGCTACGCCCAGAACTGCGTCGAGGTCTGCCCCAAGGATATTCCGCTGACCAAGTCCATTTCCGAGGTCGGCGCACAGGTCATGATCCAGGCTCTGGGTGACCTTTTGCGGCGCTAGTTTCTGTCATCCTTGCCAGAAACCGCCGCAGAGGGGCTTGCCCGGCCTGTCGCTGAAAGCTGCTAAGTCACCGCTAGCCAGCAGTTGCAGACGGCTCGCGCATCCGATGCCAGATGGTACGTCAGGTGCGTTGAAATCTGTGTCATCGTGCTCAAGCACCGGAAAGTAACAGCCAGTAAGTAACCGGGTGCTTCGGTACGCGGGTAACGGTCAGTGGTCTCTTGTCGGATTGGACCGCTTGACAGCAGGGCGTAGAATAGCGGCACTCGCGCGGAAATGGCCTCCGCGGGTATGCCGTAGGGACGGGCGGCGTCTGTTTTGGGGCGCGCCGGTCAGGCGGACCCACTTCGTGAAAAGACTTGCTCGATCACAATTCGGCGCGCTTCTGGCGCTGGCGATGTGGCTGGCGCTCTCCGGTTCGGCTTTTGCCGTGCATCCGGTGACCGTGCACCACAGCCACCGCCGGCATCTGCGCTGGCTGCGCTGGAACCCCATGTTCCGGCCGTCGCACGAGTCGCTGCTCATTCAGAACGCTGAAATTAACCGGCTGGAGCTGCCACGAATTCAGGATGACACCGAACTGGAGGCTTTGAAGGCCGACGGTTCGCTGGTGCCGATCATTCCCGGTGAAACGCTGAAGATTGAACACTCTCTCGACCCTTCACGCCGCTATTGCCGGCCCTGGACACTCGACTTCGTGGATGATCTGAGCCAGGCCTACTACAACCGTTTCCACGAGCAAATCCAGGTGAACTCGGCCGTGCGTACGGTGAAGGTGCAGCGCAAGCTGCGCCGCCATAACCGCAATGCCGCCCCTGCTGAGGGAGACACCGCGTCATCGCATCTGGCGGGCGTGACGGTGGACTTGCAGCGACGCGGCATGACCAAAGACCAGGTGCGCTGGATGGAGTATTACCTGTTCTACATGAAGGCCCTCGGTCTGGTTGAGCCTGAGGAAGAACGGCGTCACTGGTGCTTCCACATTATGGTCAGCGGTAACTACGACGAGTGGCGCGAAACCCAGGATATCGTCCCGCTCGAGCATCCTGAGAACGAACAGCGCGACACGCAGGTTGCCCTGGGCAGCGGCTCACGTTAGCTCCCACAACGCCGCATAGAATCAGGCCCTCCATTCATTCCCGGTTCGGCTATTTTGTGTACTGGGCCTCGCCGTTTCCGAACGACCAATTCTCCCACACCGTTTCTACCAGGTTGATCATCAAGTCCTGCGGGCGAAGGCCGGGATTCTCGGCCAGGATTTCCGCCATGCGCTGGAACAGCTTCCGCTTCTGTCCCGGCTTGCGTCCGGCTGACAGAGTGATCTGCACGATGACGACATCCTCGCCGCGTTCGACCCCAAGATAGCTCGGGTCGTAGATCAAGTCGTTGGCTGCATGCTCCGTTATGATCTGAAAGCGGTCTTGCGGTGGAGCGTCGATGGCCTCGACCATGGCCTGGTGAACGCCGTCCGCCAGAGCTCGCCGGTATTGCTCCGATTTTCCCTCCCGCAAAGAAATACGCACCAATGGCATTACGACCTCCTGCGAAACACGCTTAGAGTTTCTGCTCTAATGATAAACATGATCATTCTGATGGCCGGGCTCCCCGGCACCGGAAAGACTACGCTCGCCCGCGAACTGGCCGCTCGAACCTCGGGCCGCGTCCTGAGCAAGGACGAGTTCCGCCACGCCATCTTCTCACCGGAAGAAGTCGAGTATTCCTCACGACAGGATGATTTCTGCCTGCAGCTGATGCTGGAAACTGCGGGATATTTCTTGTCGCGGGATCCGGCGCGGATGATCTCCCTGGATGGCCGGCCCTTCTCGCGACGTTATCAGATCGAAAATGTCCTGGCGGCCGCCGCTTCTCTCCATCAGTCTTGGAAAATTCTCGAATGCGTCTGCTCGGAAGAAACCGCCCGGCGCCGCCTGGAGGCTGATGCGGCCGGGAGCGCCCATCCCGCAGGCAATCGCGATTACCAGCTCTATCTCAAAGTGAAGGACCGATTCGAGGCCATCACCCATCCGAAGACGGTAATCTCGACCGATCAGCCGCTCGTAGTCTGCATCCAGCAGGCGTTGGCTGGCATCGCTCCAACTTCGTAAACCACGAAGGACACGAAGGCGCACGAAGTAATCCCGTCGTAGATTTCCTTCGTGGAACTTCGTGCCCTTTGTGGTTGAAGCCTTTGTCGTCAGGCTCCCCAAAACGATACAATCGGAAACCTGCCCCGCCCCGCGCGGACAAACTCTTATGAACAGCAAGCTATTTCTCTCGCTCTACCTCGCTTCTGCGATTGGCGCCGCACAGACTGCGGCTCAACCGTCCGACGCCCTCAGCGCCCGCGCTCGCCAGATTCACGATTCGGCCATCGTCGTGGACACTCACGCCGATACACCCCAGCGCTTCCTCGACGAGGGCTTCGACATCGGCTCGACCGATCCCAATGACGTCGGCCACCTCAGCCTCGACAAGGCTCGCCGCGGAAACCTCGGCGCTGAATTCTTCTCCATCTGGGTTGAGCCCGGGACCAACCAGGGCCACTTCGCCCGCCACACATTCGATCTGATTGACTCTGTCTATGAACAGGCCGCGCGCCATCCCGACCGCATGATGATGGCCTTCTCGGTCGCCGACATCGAGCGCGCCCATCGCGAGCACAAACTCGCCGCTCTCATGGGCATTGAAGGCGGGCATTCCATCGAGAACGACATGCGCCTGCTGCGCGACTATTACCGCCTGGGCGTGCGTTATATGACGCTTTCCTGGTCGAACACCAACGAGTGGGCCGACTCTTCCGGCGACATTGATAATCCCAAGGTCGAGCACCACAACGGACTCACCGACTTCGGCAAGCAGGTCGTGGTCGAGATGAACCGGCTCGGCATGATGGTGGATATTTCCCACGTCGCCGACAAGACTTTCTGGGACACGATTGCCACCACGAAAGCGCCGGTGATCGCGTCGCACTCCTCGGCGCGCGCGCTGGTGGATGCCCCGCGCAATATGACTGACGACATGCTACGCGCCGTTGCCAAGAACGGCGGCGTGGTGCAGGTGAACTTTTTTAACGGCTTCGACGACGCCAATTTCCACCGGGACATGGAGGCCCAGGCCAAAGACCAGGCAGCCGCCGTCCAAAAATACGTGGACCATCTCAAAGGCGACGGCAAGGCCGTGACCTACGTGGACATGGAGCGCATTCAGCGCGAGTGGATGGCCATGATTCCCCGCCCTCCGCTCAAATCGCTGATTGATCACATTGACCACATTGCGAAAGTTGCAGGCGTGGACCACGTCGGGCTGGGTTCGGATTTCGACGGCGTCAGCGGCGCGACGCCGCAAGGCATTGACTCCGCCGCTGATTTGCCCAAGATTACGCAGGCGCTGCTCGACCGCGGCTATAGCGCCGAGGACATCAAGAAGATTCTTGGCGGCAACCTGCTTCGCGTCTTCAGCGAAGTCGAACGCGTGAGCCGCGAGATGCAAGCAAAATAGCGCATGGAGCCCCGGACGCCTCGTCCGGGGGGCAGCATACAAGGTGCTCTGCCCAAACTACAACGAGGCCGTGGAGAAAGCCACCGCTGTCGTACAATCAAATGTCTCCCATACTCAATGACATCAACCTCCAACTTTCCAAGGAGCAACCATGCGTAAACTAGGCCTCATCCTGACCATTGCGATCGCAACCACCGCCGTGGCGCAATCCGGCACCAGCGGCCAGGCAGCGCCTGCCGCCAAGACGCCAACGGCCAAGACCAGCACCACCGCCAAGCCGTCGGCGCCGGCCCGTCCCACAGCCATCATTGACACTACGGCGGGAAAAATGACCTGCACCCTGTTTCCTGACAAAGCGCCTATCGGCGTCGCAAACTTCATCGGTCTCGCGACCGGCACCAAAGATTGGAAGAATCCCGTCGGCGCCACCAAACACGGTGTGCCGCTTTATGACGGGACAGTCTTTCATCGCGTCATCCCCAACTTCATGATTCAGGGTGGCGATCCCGCGGGTACCGGCTCGGGCCCTGATCCGGTAGCGAAGTTCAAGAACGAAGTGTCTTCCGATTTGCCGTTTGACCGTCCGGGTCGTCTGGCCTACGCGAACGCGGGCGCCAACACCAACAGCTCTCAGTTTTTCATCACCGAGGTCGCCACGCCGCATCTCAACGGAGGCTACACTCTCTTCGGGCAGTGCGATGACGCCGCAGTCGTGCTGGTCAAGCAGATTGCCCGCATGGCCACCGATCCCAGCAATGACCGACCATTCCGCCCGGTGAAGATCAACCACATTACGATCGTGCGCGGAACAGCGGCAGCGAAACCGGCAGCGGCGACCACGACGAAGAAGCCGGCTGCGGTGACGCCGAAAGCTCCGGCAAAGCCGAATTAGGAAAAGTTTATGTGAGGACAGCCGCCCTCGGCTGTCCCGGCGGGCACAGCCCGCCGAGCGCACCGACAAGACCAACAACCGAAAGGATCTCCATGACTCGCCAACCCGGACTCTACGCCACGTTTGAAACCAGCGAAGGAACCATTGTCTGCCGCTTGTTTGAAAAAGAAGCGCCCAAGACCGTAGCCAACTTTATCGAACTCGCCGAGGGCAAGCGCGAGTGGTCGCATCCCACGACGCGCAAGAAATCTAACGATCGCCTGTACGATGGAACCATCTTCCATCGAGTCATCCCCGACTTCATGATCCAGGGCGGAGACCCGCAGGGCACCGGCATGGGCGGCCCGGGCTATCAGTTTGAAGACGAGACAAAGGGCTCACCGCACAAGTTCGACAAGCCGGGCAAGCTGGCCATGGCCAACTCCGGTCCGAACACCAACGGGTCGCAGTTCTTCATCACCGTGGCAGCGACGACGTGGCTGACCGGCAAGCACACGATCTTCGGCGAGGTGGTCGAGGGGCAGGACGTGGTGAACAAAATCACCGCTCTACCACGCGGACGGAATGACCGTCCGAGCAAGGATGTGGTGGTGAAGAAGGTGACGGTGGAAAAAGCGTAGGTCAGCGATTCGCGTGGACGCGAATGCCGGGGACTTTGTGTAGCTGATCGTCGGCGGTGATTAAGGTCAAATCAAACGCTTTTGCCGAGGCCGCAAGAAACTGATCAGCCGGATCTCCGTGCGAGAAGTTCATTGACGAAATAGCCAGCGCCACTTCAATCGTAAGTGGAGCTTCTATAAGCCGGCTCTTTGAGAGACTGTCAGCGACCCACGTCGGGATGTCCGGATGTACTCTGAAGCGTCCTTTGCGGCACAGAATCGTCAATTCCCAAATGCTGACAGGGGACAGCCATAACTCATTTTGTGGATCGGCGAGAATTTTTCTGACTCGGCTTGACAGCCGATCAGGCTGCATGGAGCCCCACAGCCAAATGTGAGTATCCAGAAGATATTTCATCCCCGCCAGGCTTCCCAATCATCGAGACTCCCGGTCGGACCGACTATATCTCCTAGAATCTCCGCTGTCCCGGTCATGCATCCCAGCCACGTTCCTGCTGGTTTTTCCGGGGAGGGTGGCACCAGTTCGGCCACCGGCTTGCCAAAGCGCGTCAGGCGAATCGGCTTGCGCGTCTTGCGGACCTCCTCGATGAGTCCGAGGCATTTGGCTTTGAACTCGGATACGGCAACTTCCTTCATGTTCTTATTTATACCATGGTCAATGACCATGGTCAAACTGACGGGCAGTTGGTGCGTCAGCTTGATTTTCTTCGCACCGAGTTTGGCGCAAGCTGACTCCTCACCTTCCGGGCAGAACCCGTCACCTAAACCCCGATCACGCCGCACAACTCCTTCACCGCTGCCGCGCTCTTGTCCAGACCCGCTTTTTCCTCGGCAGTCAGCTTGATCTCGATGATCTGCTCGATTCCCTTTGCGCCCAGCTTGACCGGCACGCCGACGTAGAGGCCGTTGATCCCGTACTCTCCCTGCAGGTAGGCCGCGCAGGGCAGAATCTTTTTCTTGTCTTTCAGGATGGCCTCGACCATCTCGGTCGCGGCGGCCGAGGGTGCATAGTAGGCCGAACCGGTCTTCAGATACTTCACTATCTCAGCCCCGCCGTCGCGCGTGCGCTTCACCAGGGCTTCAACCTTCGCCGGCTCGATCAGTTCGGTGATTGGAATGCCCGCCACTGTCGAGTAGCGAGGCAGCGGCACCATGGTGTCGCCGTGGCCGCCGAGCACGAACGCCGTCACGTTCTCCACGCTGACCTTGAGTTCATCGGCAATAAACGCCCGGAAGCGCGCCGAATCGAGCACGCCGGCCATGCCGATGACGCGCTCGCGCGGGAATCCGCTCAGCTTGTAGGCGGTCTGCGCCATGGCATCGAGCGGGTTCGACACGATGATCAGAATGCAGTTCGGCGAATACTTCACCACCTCGCTCACCACCGCCTTCATGATGTTGTAGTTGGTATTGAGCAGGTCGTCGCGGCTCATGCCGGGCTTGCGCGGAATGCCGGCCGTGATCACCACGATGTCGGAATTTGCCGTGTCTTTGTAGTCGTTGGTGCCGCTTACGTAGGAGTCCCGTTTTTCAATCGGCATGGCCTCAAGCAGGTCGAGTCCCTTGCCTTGGGGTACGCCTTCAATAATGTCTATGAGCACGACGTCGGCCAGTTCTTTCGACGCGATCCAATGCGCCGCGGTTGCGCCCACGTTTCCCGAACCTACGATCGTTACTTTGGGCATAGCTTCCTCTCTTATGAATACGAAGATAAATACGAAAACAAGACCGAACCACAGGGCACAGAGTTTCACAGAGGACCTCTGTGCGCCTCTGTGTCCTCTGTGGTTAACGCTTTACCTCACTCCTGCCAGCATGCTCGCTTCCATGTTCTCAATCATGTATCCGGCGAACTCGCTGGTTCTTACTTTGGTGGCGCCTTCCATCAGGCGCTCAAAATCGTACGTGACCTTCTTCTGCTCGATGGTGCGCTCCATGCTGCGCTCGATCAGATCGGCGGCTTCGCTCCAGCCCAGGAAGCGGAACATCATCACGCCCGACAAGATGACCGATCCCGGGTTGATGACGTCTTTATCCGCATACTTCGGCGCCGTGCCGTGGGTGGCTTCAAAGATGGCGTAACCGTCGCCGATGTTCGCTCCCGGAGCAATTCCCAGCCCGCCCACCTGGGCCGCGCAGGCGTCGGAAATGTAGTCGCCGTTCAGATTTGGAGTCGCCAGCACCGAGTATTCGTCGGCGCGGGTCACCACCTGCTGAAAAATTGAATCGGCGATGCGGTCGTTGATCATGATCTTTTTCTTCCACGCGCCGTTGCCGTGCGTGGCGCCAATCCTGTCGAGCACTTCTTTCACTTCTTTCTCGACCGCCTGCCGAAATGCCGGCGGCGCGAACTCCATGCCCGGCTCCACCATCTCGGCGTTCTGGGCGACGGTCAGGTTTGGATTCTTGTCTTTGTTGTCGAGAATCCAGCTCTCGCGCTCGGTCACGACCTTGTCGCGGAACTCGTCGGTGGCGATTTCGTATCCCCACTTGCGGAACGCGCCTTCGGTGAACTTCTGGATATTTCCCTTATGCACCAGCGTTACGCTTTTGCGGCCGCTTTCGATGGCGTGCAGGATGGCCATGCGCACCAGGCGCTTGGTGCCGGTCACCGAGATCGGCTTGATGCCGACGCCCGAATCCAGGCGAATCTGTTTCTTGCCGCCCTTGAGCATGTCTTTATTCAGGAATTCGATCAAGCGCGCGCAGTCGGCAGTTCCCTGCTCCCACTCGATGCCGGCGTAGACGTCTTCTGTGTTCTCGCGGAAAATCACCACGTCCATGCGATCGGGACGCTTCACCGGCGAAGGCACGCCCTTGTAATATTTCACCGGGCGGACGCAGCAATAGAGATCGAGAATCTGCCGCAGAGCCACGTTGAGCGAGCGGATGCCGCCGCCCACAGGCGTAGTCAGCGGGCCTTTGATGGCGACGCGGAATTCGCGCATTGCATCAACGCTGTCATCCGGCAGCCACGTATCGAATTTCGCCTTGGCTTTCTCGCCGGCGAATACTTCGTACCAGGCCACGCGCCGCTTGCCCTTGTACGCTTTTTCCGCTGCCGCGTTGAACACGCGCAGAGACGCCTTCCAAATGTCCCGCCCGGTTCCATCGCCTTCAATGAAGGGGATGATCGGATTGTCGGGCACTTCATACTTCCCTTTCGCGTAACCGATCGCCTTGCCGTCTGCCGGTACAGCAACTCCGTTATAAGAACCAGCCATGAATGCCTCCGTATGAAAGGGCTGCCGCAAGTTAAAAACCCTCAATTATAGAGAATCCCGCCCTCAGGAGGGCAGATTATTCTTTCCTGTGTCATAATTCCGGCAGAAGGGGCTGCCCGGCTCCGGAGGTTCCCTATGACGACGCGCATCATCCAGTTGCTCACCGCGTGCCTGTTCGCCGGCCTTGCCTTGTCGGCAGCCGCATATGCCGACGACAGCCACGACCGCACCCAATTTGGAAACACCATCAACGTCGAGCCGGGGGAAGAAGTCGCCGAGGCAACCTGCTTCGGCTGCACCGTACATGTGCGGGGACGCGTCGAGGGCGATGTTACGGTTTTTGCAGGAAACGTCATCGTTGAGGGCCAGGGTCAAATCGGAGGCGACGTCACTCTGTTCGCGGGCGACCTGCGCCTGGAGAACGGCGCGGCGGTAAAAGGCGGTCTCACGGTTTTTGGCGGACGCATCCGCCGCGATCCTGCTGCTTCAGTGGGCGGTGATGTGACTACCTTCGGCGGCGGCAGCGCGCTCTGGATTTTCCTGATCTTCGGACTTCCGCTGGTGATCGTCGGAGGCGTGGTAATGCTGATCGTCTTGCTGATCCGGCGCCTGTTGCAGCCGGCATCGCCCGTGACAGCATAGCTACCAGAACTCCCCTACTACCAGCGCCGCGTGCCGAACGTCTTGCGTACGCCCACGGTCATGTAGCGTCCCCAGGGACCATTGTTGCCCAGGTCCGCCGGCCCCAGGTTCGTAGCGCGTGCGCCCAATCGGTCGAAAAGGAAGTGCTGGGTCACGCGGAATTCGAATCCCTTGGCGATGTAAATTCCAGCGCCCCAGGAATGCTCAATCCCTATGGCGTCGGGCGACCACGTATAGAGCGTTTTAGGAAGGTTCTTGCCAAACAGGAACGTCGGCGCGCCATACAGCATCAGCCGGCGCAGGGGCCCGCGGCCAAACGGGCGCAGCTCCAGGATTCCCGACAACATATAACGCGCAAACAGGCTGCAGGACGGGGGCACCAACATCCCGGCATCTGCGGCACAGAGATTAGGATCAATCTCGTTGTGCGGCGGCGCGAGGTCCAACTGCGCCCATCCCCACAGCATGTCGCGAGGAAAAAACATCCTGTCCTGCGGCCCTGCCTCGTGCCAACCGCCCTGGGAACTGCTGGCAGTCAGAGTGGCTGAGTTCTGTCCCACGGCTACTAAGGAGATCATTGCAAGAACCACCAAGAGCAAAGGCCCGCGTTTCATTTCGCCTCCAAAAGCGATCTTCCACTCATCACCAGTGAAAATCAGAACCGGCTGCGCCCGTCGGCCCAAAATCATCGCCGTATGCGGCTAGGCAGAGCGCAACATTGTAAACCCGGCTCCCGCCGACTCTGACCCTCCCGGTTAGGGCCCTTGCACTTTCTACTACTGCCACGGAAGGTCTTCCTTCCAGAATCCATATCTTCCGGCCACTTTTCTTCCATTCATCGTACGTTGCCTCCTCAAAAAGCTCCTAACGTATTGACAACACAGGTACTTCTGGTTTGGTGCGCCGATTGCACAATAGGGAGTCGAGCAGAACAATAAACCCTATGCCCCAAGAGATCTCGGTTTCTTATCAAGCGATTAAGAGCAAGGTTTACCGTTTGGTGGACTCCCTAGTGATCGGCGAAAAGAGCGAAGCCGACGTGCAAGAGTCGATCCGCCGCTGGTGGGATCTTATCCATCCCGCAGACCGCGCGATTGCTCAGAAGTATCTGCTGATGGTCCTGGGGCGTTCCGTGTCCGCCTTGGATGCCGTGGGCGACGGGCTCTTCTCGGTCAGCAGCTCGGCTCCCCAGCAGTGGCGAACTACTGCGCCCCACCTCCCTAGCCATCGCATGCGTCTGATGGAGCGGGTGGTGAAGGAGTCGGGCATTCAGACCGCCATGTAAGACCGCCTGCCGCAGTTTCTAAAGCATCAGCACCCCTGGATTTTTGTGGGTATCAAGCCGTGACTGTCCAGTTTTCTAGGGCGAGGTCGCGGACTCGGCCGAACTCCCGCGTGTTGTTCGTCACCAGCGTCAACTCCAGGCTGCGCGCATGAGCGGCAATGAACAGATCGTTGGCACCGATCATTCTGCCGCGGGCCTGCAGGTCTGCGCGAATCCTGGCACAGTGAGGGGACGCCGCGTCAGGGAAATCGAGCACTTCGACGTAGCGTAGAAATGCGCTCAACGCTGCTTCATCCTGCTGCTGCCTGGGAGAGACTTCCACCCCGAACAGCAGTTCCGACTTCGTGATCACGGAAATGCACACATCCTCAGGCGGGACTATCCGCAGACGTCTCAAAAGCGCATCGCTCGAGCGCTTCATGATGTAGGAACAGGTGTCGGTGTCCAGCATGTAGCGCGGCATTACGGCTTACGCTCCTGCACCGGGAGGTCTTCGACGTCTTCCATGAAGGTGGCGGAAGCTACCGGCGCCTCGGTGAGATAGGACGACCAATCCGACGGCCTGGGCGACAGGATTACGTCACTGCCTTCTTTCCGTATGAACACTTCCTCGGTATTGAACTGAAAATCCTTGGGCAGCCGCACGGCTTGGCTGCGGTTGTTCATGAAGATTTTCGCTTTGCGCTGTGTGCCTGCGCCTCGAGGATTTGCACGTTGGCCTGGCATATACATAAGTATATGCCAGGCGCGAAAAGGATCAAGACTTTAGATGTCGTAGTACAGCGCAAACTCATAAGGGTGCGGCCGGAGCCGGATTGCGTCCACTTCTTTTGCCCGCTTGTAGTCTATGTAGGTCCGCAATAACTCTTCGGTAAATACATCTCCCTTCAGCAGGAACGCGTGGTCGCGCTGCAGCGCGTCGAGAGCGTCTTCCAAAGACCCGGGCATGGACGGAACGCTCGCCAGTTCTTCTGGATCCAGCTCATAAATGTCTTTATCGAGCGGCAGTCCGGGATCCATTTTGTTCTCGATGCCATCCAGCCCTGCCATCAGCATGGCGGCAAACGCCATGTAGGAATTGCAACTCGGATCGGGCGGCCGGAACTCGACCCGCCTGGCTTTGGGCGACGCCGAATACATCGGAATGCGGCACGCCGCTGAGCGATTGCGCCGCGAGTATGCCAGATTCACCGGAGCTTCGAATCCAGGTACCAGGCGCTTGTAGGAATTGGTCGTAGGCGCGATGATCGCCGAGAGCGCCGGACCGTGAGTGATCAAGCCTCCGACATACCACAGAGCCATCTGCGACATGCCGGCGTATCCGTCGCCGGCAAACAGCGGCTGGCCGGCCTTCCACAGCGACTGGTGCGTGTGCATGCCGCTGCCGTTGTCGCCAAAGATGGGCTTGGGCATGAACGTGACCGTTTTTCCATAGTGATTGGCTACATTCTTCACAATGTATTTGTAGAGGAGCATC
>Ga0209415_10006479_pt1 | contig 20771 bp, 12 predicted proteins | sample PeaSoiSIISIP2007_FD_187696 | JGI IMG/M metagenome (GOLD analysis project Ga0209415, IMG submission 187696) | Peat soil microbial communities from Weissenstadt, Germany - SII-SIP-2007 (SPAdes) (version 2) | ecosystem: Environmental > Terrestrial > Soil > Wetlands > Peat | place: Germany...
CGTCCACCATCATGATGGCGCCGTGCTTCTCCGCCGCTTCCACCAGGCCGGGCAGCGGACCGATGTCGCCATCCATGGAGAACACGCCGTCGGAGATCAGCAGCTTGCGGCCCGGCACGCTCTCCAGATCGGCGAGGATCTTCCCGGCGGCGGCCACATCCTTGTGCGGGAAGACGTGGATCCTGGCTTTCGAGAGACGGCAGCCATCGATAATGCTGGCATGGTTCAGCTCGTCGGAGACGATGTGGTCTTCCGGAGTGAGGATCGCCGAGACCGTGCCCGCGTTGGCCGCGAAGCCCGACTGGAACACCACGCAAGCCTCGACATTCTTGAAGGCCGCGATGCGCTCCTCGAGCTGCATGTGCAGGCTCATGGTGCCGGAGATGGTGCGGACCGCGCCCGAACCCACGCCGTACTTCTTCACCGCCTGGATGGCCGCTTCCCGCAGCTTGGGATGGGTGGTCAGGCCGAGGTAATTGTTGGACGCGAGGTTGATCACCTCTTTGCCGTCAAAACGCGATAGCGCGGCGCTCTCCGATTCCAGGATGCGCAGGCGCTGGTAGGTGCCCTCGCGATGCAGTTGTTCGAGCTGGTCGTGAAGGTAGGAGAGAGGATTGCTCATCAACCATCAGTCTAGCGCCGTGAAACCCCGCGCCACCGCCGCGCACCGCGCTTCATCCGAAGGATTCGACCAGAGGCCGCCACGTTTCACCGGCGACCCCACGATGGCGACAGCGATACGCAGGTCTCGCCGCTGCCGCCACCGCCCGAGGGGACGCCGTCCCGCGGACAACTGGAGTCTTCCATCAAGGTGCGCGAGCAGTGGCCGCGGAGGGTTTTCCGCCGGAAGGCGAGCGATTCCAAACAGACCGGACACACGCGTTGCTGGGCGGACCCTATCCCCGCTAATGCCACGTAGTTTTCCCACAATTGGACGTTCTGCGTTAATTGTGGGGCGGACCCCCCGGTCCGCCGGGGGCCCCTCGGGGGAGCGCCCTCGTCGGCCTCTCGCGGATCACATCGGGCTGATTTGACGGTGTCAAAGAGCGGGTCCGGGGGGACCCGCGCGGACCAGGGGGTCCGCCCCACAATTTGTGCAGCATTCCCTATCCCCGCCCCGGCACCACGTCGATCTGCAGCATCGGATCCGCCGCCGGCACCCGCGTCACGGGCAGCCCCAGCTCGCGCCGCACCATGTTCGACCCCTGCGCAATCGCGCTCGCCTTATAGAAGGCGATCTCCCGATTGCAGCCCTGCCGCCCAAAACCGCAGTCGCTCGATACGATCAAGCGCTCCGCGGGAATGTACTTCAGCGCCTTGCGAATCTCCGCGGCCACATCTTCCGGCCGGTCCGCCTGCAGCACGCGGTGGCTCACCGCGCCGATGCAGATCTTTTTCTTGAGGTCGTGCTTGAAGGGCTCGAACAACTCGATGTCCCGCTGATTGCGGTCCTTCATTTCCAGCGTCCACACGTCGCCGCGGCAGCGCTCCAGGTAGATCTCGATGGAGTTCGCATAGCTGGTGTCTTCCATCACCCGCTGCATGTTCGGATTGCCCCAGCAGGTGTGAATCCACAGCTCCACATCGTCCAGCCCCTGGACCTCGCGGTTGAAGGCGTCGATCATGAACTTTACCTGCTCGTGGTCCTTGCCGTAGGTGTTCGCCATGAAGTGGAAGGTGGGTTCTTCGATCTGGATGCATCGGCAGCCGGCAGCGCGCAGGGCCAGCAGCTCGGTATTCATGGCCACCGCCATGTCCCAGATCACCTCGCGCTTGTCCTTGTATTGGGGCGTGTGGATGTCCAGGAAGAGCGCCATCACCTGGGAACAGCAGGTGCCGAACTTGACGGGCTTCCGCGTCTTCGCCTGCGCCAGGCGCCACACTTTCGGATAGTCCAGCGGCCGGTGCTGGATCTTGCCGGTGACGTGCGGCCAGCGCCAGCCGGTGTAGATTTCGTTCAGCAGCGTGCCGGGCGGATAGTGCAGCCAGGGCGCGGTAGTCTCTTCCGGCTGCAGGTAGTCGCCTGCGAAGCCGGACCAGCGCTGCAGGGGGTAGTGGTGCCAGGCGCGCCCCGCCATGTCCTCGTCCACGTGGAAGTCGCCGTGGGTGAGAATGTCGAGCCCGGCGCGCTCCTGATCGCTGATCACGACGGCCAGGGCATCCTGAAACTTCTCGCGGAAGTGGATGTCCAGCATGCAGGTGTCGAGCGGACGGCCCCACATGCTCACGTCGAACCAACGCGGGCGCGGAAAGGAGCCCGTAACCGTGCTGGGCAAAATCAGGCCGGCGGTAGCGGTGAACATGAATGTCTCCACCCGGCATTGTACTGCCAGGAGGAGCCATTCTGTTTTCCGGGGATTACGACGCCGAAGTGGCTGCGTTGGCGAGTTGCGTATTGCTGATGGTCCAGATCGAGTTGATGCTCCCGCCGGCGCCGATGAAAAGGGCCGCGGATGCCAGCGCCACGAAGGCCATGAGCAAGGTGTATTCGATGAGATCTTGACCGTCTTCGCCGGCAAGAAGCGTCCAGAAGATAGTTTTCATATCGCAATCCTAATACCCGAAAAGCCGCCTCTGTAAGTTGTCTCTGGTTAACAGCGGAATCGGAATGTTCCCCTGTGTAAACGGTACGGCCTGTGTTTTCTTTACGGCTGGCTGAAGATTCCAGTGGGGTGATTACTGATAACGGTCCTGTTAACCAGTCCTGTTAGCCAGCGTCGCGAGCCGGCCATCACGATAACCGGCACAACACCTGTCCGGTCTTGACCGCGTCGCCCGGCCGGACCTCCACTTCTTCCACCAGGCCGTCGACCGGCGCTCCCACCACGGTCTCCACTTTCATGGCGTCGATGGTGGCGATCGGGTCGTCCTGCCTGACGCGCATGCCCACCGCTACCTCCACCGAAACGATGGCGCCGGCGATCGGGCTTCGGCAAATCTTGTCCGACTCCCGTATGTCGGGCAGCAACGGGGGCAGCAGAACCGAATCCGGAATGGCGAGACGATACTCCCCATTGGATGGCTCCGCGGAAGCATCCGGGAGGATCTCCACGTCCACTTCGTACCTTTTGCTCTCGAGGGTAATCAGGAGCTTCACAACGTCTCCTCCTCTGTTGCTTCTTCTTCGTCCGGCTCCGATTCTACGGGAGAGTTCCGATGACGGACCGCGGGAGCCGAGCACGCCGGCGGCACGCCGCCGTGTCCAGGCCGCGGGCCGGATGTCCAGGATCCGGGCGCTCCCCACCGCCGCGGCCACCGCCGCCGCAATCAGAACTCGATGCCGCGTGGCGCAGGCACTCATGCCTGCCGCGTCGGCACTCGTGCCGACGCCTGCCGCCGACACTGTGTCACGGCCGCGAAAAGGTGTCGAGACGAGTCTCGACACGGCAGGCACGAGTGCCTAATGCCACGTCTTCCAAAGCTCCGCCGCGCCCTCCGCTCCCATCACCGCAATCTCCGCCGAAGGCCACGCGAATACGCGGTCCGCCCCCAGATCCTTCGAGCACATCGCAATGTATCCGCCGCCGTAGGCCTTGCGGACCACCACCGTCAGCTTGGGTACGGTGGACGCCGCGTAGGCAAAGAGCATCTTCGCTCCGTGCCGGATGATGCCGCCGTGCTCCTGATCGGCTCCCGGCAGAAATCCCGGCACGTCCACCAGGGTGATCAGCGGGATGTTGAAGGCATTGCAAAACCGGATGAACCGTGCGCCCTTGTCCGAGGCGTTGATATCCAACACTCCGGCCAGCACGCTGGGCTGGTTGGCGACAATCCCCACGGGGCGGCCTACCAGGCGGCCGAAACCGACCACCAGGTTCTTGGCGAACTCCTTCTGCACCTCCAGGAAATCCGACCGGTCCACGATCCGGTTGACGATCTCGCGCACGTCATAGGGGAGCTTCGACGCGGCCGGCACAATCTGGTTGAGCGCGTCGTCCTGGAAGTGCCGCTTGTCCTGGTCGCCGCGCGGCGGGTCCTCCAGGTTGTTGGAAGGCAGAAACGCCAGCAGGCGCTTGCAGATCTTGATGGCATCCACGTCGTTTTCAGCCACGAAATGCACTACCCCGGAGCGGTCCATCTGCGCCCGCACGCCGCCCAGTTGTTCGGACGTGATCTCCTCTCCGGTCACCTGGCGGATGACCGCCGGACCGGTGATGAACATGTGCGCGTAGCGGGTTTGAATGATGAAGTCGGTGAGGGCCGGACTGTAAGCCGCGCCTCCGGCACACGGGCCGCAAATCAGCGAAACCTGCGGCACGACCCCGGAGAGCAGGACATTGTGGTGGAACACCCGCGCGTATCCGGCCAGGCTGCCGACGCCTTCCTGCACGCGAGCGCCTCCGACGCAAGCCTTCGGTTTGTCCCGAAGCCGCGACCATCTCGGGGGACGGCGTCTCCCCTGCCGCCAGGGCCGCGGCGAGCGGGTCGCCTCCCGGCAGCGCGGCCGCAACTTGCAGCGCCGAAGCGGGGCGCTTCGCCGGGTCCTCGGCAAGGCAGCGGCGGATCACCCGATCCACCTCGGGGGCCAAGTCCGGGTGGCTCAAATCCGCAGAGGGTAGTTTACCAGTGAAAACTTCGTGCAGAACCAGGCCCAGCGCATAAATGTCACTGCGCCCCGTTACTTCCCGGCCGGATCGCTGCTCGGGCGCCATGTAGGCCGGCGTTCCGCTGCGAATGTCCATTACTTCACCGGCTACGCCCGCCAGGCCGAAGTCGGTGATACGCAACTGGCCTTGCCCGTCGAGCATGATGTTACCCGGCTTCAGATCGCGGTGCAGCACGCCTTTATCGTGCGCGGCGGCCAAGCCGGCGCAGAGCTGGCGGGCGATTTCCAGCGCCTTGTCCTGCGGCAGCCGCCCGATGCGGCGCAGCAGCGAGGCCAGATCCTCGCCATCCACGTATTCCATCGATAAGTAGGTCGAGCCCTCGGCCTCGCCGATGTCGTACACGCGGCAGACGTTGGGATGCGAGACCTGCCGCGCGATGCGCACTTCGTTGCGGAACCGCGCTAGCGTGGCCTCATCGGACGTCCATTGGGCAGGAAGGAACTTGAGGGCCACCGTCTGGCCCAGCAGCAGATCGTTGGCGCGGTAGACCTCGCCCATGCCGCCGCGGCCGAGCAGACTCACCACCCGGTAGCGTTGCGCCAGCAAAGTTCCCGGTGGGAAGCGGCCCTCGTCCATGTTCTTCGAAGAAGAAGGGCCGGAACTGCGCGGCTGATGAACCGTCTGCGTTGCTTCGCTTCGTGCTCCGTCCAGCCGGGCGCCGCACTTGTTGCAGAACTCGCTGTCCTGGGGTGGAGCTGCCGAGCATGACGGACAAAGCCTCAAGTGGCTCTCCTTTCCAGCGCAGTAAATTTATCGGGGACAGATTGCTTCCGCGATTGTACAACGGAACTCTTCGTGTCGGCGGGTTAACAGACTTCCGCCTCTCCCGCCATGCCGAATGGCAGATGACCCGCCGCGGGATCCCGCGCTGTCCAGGCTGTAATGGATCACCCGGAACAACGACTTGCCGACGAATCCCGCACGGGCCATTGGATTCACCAGTCGCGGTTACGGTTTGAAGATGGGAAGATGTATCTGTTGCGGGTCGTGGTGGCCGAAGATGAACAGCCGCCTGTGATTATCACGGCTTACCGGCCCAGCAAGATTGAGAAATACTGGAGCCCCCAATGAAAGTAGTGTACGACCCTGAAGTGGATGTCCTCAGCGTCCTGTTGAGCGACGCGCTGGTCGCGGAGAGCGATCGGGATAAGCCCGGCGTCATCCTGGACTACGACGCCGGCGGGAACGTCGTGAGTCTCGAGATTCTCGACGCTTCGACGCGCGTGGCGAATCCCATGTCCGTCGAGTACGCCGTCACGACGCCAGTCCGCCGGCCGGCTTGATGGTGCTCGATGCACTCATTCGCGAGTTCAACAGCCGCGTGGCATTTCGAGAGCGCCGCCCGGGTCGCACGGAGGCCGGCCGATAGACTCTTGCAGCGTGGCCTCCCGGTCAAGCTCTGACGGGTCGAAATCGAAAACGGCCACACCGCGCTGGCCCAGAAACTGTTGAGCCTCCCACCGGCCTCGAAGCTGCAGAAGCCGCCTGACCTGTGCGAGGGTCAGGAGACCCTGCCGGTAACCTTCCACTGCGAGGTCCTCACGCAGACGGTGCGAGAGATCTCCCCAGTCAGCCTGGAGGGCGCTCTGGATATCGTCCGGCACCTCGATCGATAAAGACGTGGCAATGGCTCCAACCGATATTATGACGCAGCGTCTGTTCCAAGGGTGAGGCTTGGCGCGCCACCGCGCCACCTCACCCCTCCGCCCGCGCCTGCGATCTCTTCCACACGTACACGCACAGCCCCACAAACACCACCGCCGAAACGATCTGCGACACCATCTCGTTCCCGTAGAACGGAGTCTTGATCCAATCCTCGGTATACCCCGGAATCAACCGGCACGCCGCCCCGAACACGCCCCCCAGCGCCCCGCCCGCCATCAGTCCCGAGGCGATGATCACGCCGCGCTCGCGCACGGAGGCTCCCCGCTTGCCCAGGAAATGGGCCAGGAAACCGCCCACCAGCGCGGGAGTATTCAGCTCCAGCGGCAGGTACATCCCCAGCGCGAAAATCAGTGCCGGAACCTCGAGCATCTCCATGATCACGGCAACCGCCGCGCCCGTTCCGAACAGCACCCAGGTCACCGGCTGCCGGCTCATGAATCCGGCCACCAGCGCCTTCATGATGGAGGCCTGCGGCGAAGGCAGCACCACGCGAACGTCTCCCGGCGCCGCATCGCCGAATTGAAATGCGCGCGCCAGCATGACAATCGTGAGCCCCACCGCGATGGAGGCCGCGATGACTCCCAGAAACTTCACCTTCTCCTGCGCGGCCGGCGTGGAGCCCAGCCAGTAGCCGGTCTTGAAATCCGTGATCGCCTGTCCGGAGACCGAAAGCGCCGTGCACACCATCCCCGCGATCGCCATCACGAAGAACATCCCGGTAGTGCCCGAAAGTCCGAACCGCAGCAGCACCACGCACGAAATGATGATGGTCAGCATGGTCATCCCGGACACCGGATTCCGGGCCGTGGTGGCAATCGCATTGGCCGCCACCGAGGTGAAGAAGAACGCAAACACCAGCGTCAGCCCGAGCCCCGCCAGAATCGCGGCCGGCGAGCCGGAAAGCCGCCCCAGCAAGGCGCCCGCCCCGATAGCGCTCACCACCACCCCCAGCAGAATCGTCATCACCGAAATGTCGCGATCGGTGCGCTCGCCCGCGGCCTCGCCTTTGCGGAAAGCCTTCAGCGCCACCCCGAACGACCCGGCCACGATGCGCATGGATTTCAAAATGCCGAAGATGCCCGCCGCGGCGATGGCGCCCACACCCACGAACCGCACGTAATTCCGGAAAATCTGCGCCGCCGCCATCTGCGCGATGGGCATCTGCGCCGGGTAAACCACGCTGTCGCCCAGGTGGCTGCCCACCATCCAGATCAGCGGAACCAGCACCAGGTTCGATAGCACACCGCCCGCGCAGAGAATCAGCGAGCTGCGCAATCCCATGACGTAACCGAGTCCAAGAATGAAGCTGATGGCGTCGAACACCACCACTACCTTGGCGCGCTCCGCCAGCGTCTTCATGGCGCCGATGAACTGGAAATCCAGGTATTCCTTCCACACGTGAAATGTGGTGACCAGGAAATCATAAACTCCCGCGATGGCCGTGGCCTCGAGCAGCAGTTTCGCCTGCGAGCCGCCCTTCTCGCCGGTGACCAGCACCTCCGTGATCGCGGTCGCCTCGGGGTAGGGAAGCAGCCCGTGCATGTCGCGCACGAAGTAGCGGCGCAGCGGGATCAGAAAGAACACCCCCAGGCAGCCGCCCGCCAGGCAGATCAGGATGGTCTCCACCGGATGCGGATCCAGCTTCAGAATGTAAAGTGCCGGAATGGTGAAAATGGCGCCAGCTACGATGGACCCGGCCAGCCCGCCGATCCCCGTGATGATGACGTTCTCCAGCAGGCTCGACCGCCGCGGAAAGAGGCGCGCCAATCCGATCGCCAGAATGGAAATCGGAATCGCCGCCTCCAGCACCTGCCCCACCTTCAAGCCCGAATAGGCCGAGGCGATGGTGAAGATCACGCAAAGAAAAAGTCCCCATCCCACCGACCGCGGGGTGAGTTCGGGCAGCGCGACCGAGGCCGGAACCAGCGGGCTGTAAACCTCACCAGGCGGAAGGGTCGTATACGCATTCTCGGGGACGGCTGCCGGGGCGGCTACGGGTGTCGGCATGGCCGTATCGTAACAGCCTACCCCATCAGAAATCGAGTTTTCTGGTTTTTGCCAAGCCGGCTTCCAGCCGGACACTTATCGGCTCTCGGCGCTCTCTGCTGCCTCCGCGCGCTCGGGATTTCTCTTGGTTCTCTCCGCGTTCTTTGCTCCGCGCCCCCGCGTCTCCGCGTCAAAACCTCGGTCTCCCCCTCAGAACGAATACCGGATCTGGAATTCCAGAATGCGCGATCCGGGGTCATTGGTCGAATTGATGTCGTTGTAAGCGTTCCGCGTCTGGCCGAACAGATTGCTGATGGTGATGTTCCCCGAGCTGTTCGGCACCAGGAAGAAATTCGGATGGTTGAAGATGTTCAACGCCTGCGCGCGGAACTCGATCGATTGCCGTTCACCGATCTTCGTCCGCTTCGACAGGCTGACGTCCCACGTCTGGAACCAGGGGCCATACAGGAATACCTGGTTGCCAAACTGCCCGGCCGTGTTGGCCGGACCGATGTAAGGCTGGCTGGGGTCCACGGCTTGCGGGATCAGTTGGAACGCCGCCAGCGTATTGTTGATGAGCGACTGCGGCAGGTCGTTTACGATCCCGTTGCCCAGCTTCTGGATACTCATCATGCTCTGGAGCTGGCTCGTCGTAATGTCGTGCAGCACCACTCCGGCGTCGGTGGTGTTGAACGTTTGCCGGCCGCTGTTTAATTGCGAGGGCGTGCCCGACTGCAGCCGCGTGATGCCCGACACTTGCCAGCCTTCCACCGCCTTGCGCAGAATCGGATTGCCCACCGCGCTCAGGAACGCGCGTCCCGGGCCCCATGGCAGCTCGTACACCCAGTTCAACTTGATGGTGTGCCGCTGGTCGAAAGCCGAAGGAACCGTAATGCCGGACATGTTGCGCAGCGTCAGGAGCTGGTCGTCGACCAGTGAGTGCGACCAGGCGTAGCTCGCTCCGGCCAGCAGGCCGTGGGCCAACCGGCGGCGCAGCTCGATCTGCATGGAATTGTAGGTTGTGCCTCCCAGGTTGGTGGTGAGGTTTGCGCTGGAGCCGCCGGTCGCCGGGTTCACCTGGAACAGGTTCGCCGGATACCCGCCGGCCACCAGCCGCGCCATCTGCGAGGTGTTGCCGGCGATGCTGTTTGCCAGTGCGCCGGCCTGCCCCTGCGCCACGTAGTTGGCCAGCGTCGAATTGCTGGCGCTCGCCAGCGCGGTCGAAAGAATCGGTACCGCCGTCTGCCCTGCCAGGCCGGCGTTGAAGAAACTCGTGCTCTTCAAGCTGTTCAGTGCGGCGAGTTGGCTCACCGTGACGCCGTTGGCGATCGCCAGGTTGTTCTGCGCGGCCTGGAACTGCGTCAGGAATTGGTTCTCCACGATGTTCACTTCGTTCAAATTGATCGTGGTCCAGCTTCTTGCCGAGTGGTTGCCCACGTAGCGGATTTCGAGCACCGTGTTGGGAGTGATCGGCCGCTGCAGCCCGAGGTTCCACGATTCCACGTAGCGCGTCTTCAAGTTGGGATCGTAGTCGTTGATGCTGCTGCCCGGCGCCACCGTTAACGGATAGGTTGGCGATGATGCCACGGTGGCCACGGGGAGTGTGGGGTTGCTGAACAGCACGCTGCCGGCGGGGCCGAAGGCGGACGTGTTTTGAGAGATGGGATCCACGCTGGTGTTGATGCTCACGCCCTGGTTGCTGCTCCACGGTATAGTGAACTGCTCCCGTACGTTGGCAATCGAAAAGCCCGCCCGCAACACCGGCTCGCCCGCCCGGCCCAGAATCGCGCCCAGCAGCCCGCTATACTTGGGCAGCACATAAGCGATCCCTACCGTAGGAGACGGGAAGTGCACCGGCGAGAAGCCTGCCGTATCGGTGGTGACCGGCGTCAGCACCGGAACCGACCCGCTGCTCGCGCCCGGTTGGAACAGGTTTCCCACTCCCGATACGCCGTACAGGCCGGCGTACCCGGGACGCGTATAGGTGTTGTTGAACACGTGGTACGGATACTGATTCTCCAGCCGTATGCCGTAGTTCAACGTCAGCTTCGGCTTGATCTTCCAACTGTCCTGCACATAGAACCCGAACTCCCTCTGGCGGTACCTGCCGATGGTGTTGTTCGGGCCGTAAGTTTTGCTCGTCTCTCCCAGCACCACTGAGCGAGTGATGGATGACACGCGGCCCGTGAGCAGCGCGTAGAGGTTCTCGGCGTTCGCCAGGTCGGAGGCCGCGCTTCCCGGGAAGTTGGCCGTGGTGAACATGCCCAGCGCCGGGTCGGTGCTCTGGATTCCGAAAGAGACGCGCGGAAAGATCTGCGTGCCGTCGCTCACCGTGTACTCGGCGATCTGCGAGAAGCTTCCTCCCATGTTGACCTGGTGGCTCCCCCGCACCCAGGTCGCGCTTCCCGTGAGCTGCTTGATGGGATTGTTGCGCCGCGAAGTACTGCTCGCGTTATAGGGGACGGTCACATATCCCGCCATGTTGGGTGCATAGCCCCTCCAGGGCGCGAACAGATCGGGCGTGACATCGTTGAAGAACAGCACATTGCCCGACGTGATGCCGAACCGCACCTCGCTCGTCCAGTGCGAAGTCCACGCGGACCGGACAGCCGTCGATCCGGACCAGAAGGCTTCCCGCTGGCCGGCGTTGACTTTCGAGCCCAGCACCGTGCCGCTGCCCGGGAACACCGGAATCACCGCGTTGATGCCGTCCGGGAAAAGACGGTAGGGATTGACTCCCCCGGTGGCTTCCCAGTGGTGCTTCGGGTTGATGACCCAATCCAGCTTGCCCTGGGGAAAGTCGATCTTCTGTTTGCCCGGCGCCAGGAAGTTGAAGTTATTCCGGTTGAAGTCGTTGGCCGTGGCGCGCATCGTCACCGTCCCGCCGCCCAGCGATTGCGCGATCTGCGAAAGCGTGTTCCCAATCAGCGGATCCGGCGTGGCAGGGAAGCCCGCGCCCGCCGCCAGGTTGTACAGGTTGACCGTCTGCGGTTGGCCGCTGGAATTCTTGTAGGTAAAAATCCCGCTGCGCGCAGCATCCGTCAGCACCAGGAGCTGCGAGCCCTTGTCCTGCGCCTCGTTCCACGATTGCGGGAACCGGAAGATCTCGTAGTTGAAAAAGATGAAAAGCTTGTTCTTGACGATCGGGCCGCCGATGTGTGCGCCCATCTGGTGGAGGATGATGCGGTCCCGCGCCAGCCCGTCAATATTGTTGAAGTAGGTGTTGGCGTCGAAGAACGTGTTGCGCTCCTGGTCGAATGCGCCGCCGTGCCATTCGTTGGTGCCCGACTTGGTGACGAACTTCACCTGGATGGCCCCTTCGCCCAAGCTCTCCGCTCCCGATGCGGCACTGGTCACCGACACTTCCTCGACCGCATCCGTCCTGGGGTAAACCACCGGGTAAAACGCGCCGCCCGACCCGTTCTTCAGCAGGTTGTCCTGAATGTTAACGCCGTCCAGGGTCATGTTAACCGTGGCCTGCGGGAGTCCATCGAAAGTCGTATTGCGCGGGCCTCCCGGCGTCTGCGTACCGGGCAGCGTGACGATCAGGTCGGTGGCATTCCGGCTGGGAATCGGCAGATCGTTCACCTGGCGCCCGGTCAGGTCCGAGGAGACCGCGGCCGAGGCGCTCTCGACAATCTCCGCGGCCCCCGTCACCTGGACCGTTTCGGAAACCGCGCCGACCTCCAGCGTAAGGTTGACCGTGGCCGGGATGCCGGCGTCCATGGCGATGCCTTCCTTCGTGACCTTCTTGAACCCGGCTGCCGTAGCCGTGACGCTGTAGGTCGCGGTGGGCAGCGACGGTACGGCCCAATGGCCTTTGTCGTCGGTGAGGGTGCGGAATATCTGGCCGGTGAGGATGTTGGTCACGGCGATTTCCACCTTGGGAACCAACGCTCCTTGCTGGTCGGTGACCAGGCCGTCCATCGTGCTGGTGTTGACTTGGGCCACGGCGGATGCGGCGAGGCCCAGAAGAAGAAGCAAAGTTTTCATCTTTGTTGAAGTCCTCCAAATTTCCCCAGATTGAGCGGACTCGGGTCGACTGGTTTGTATGATTGTAGTACGAACGTTACGGTCCGGCGTACCGAAAAAAAGAAAAAAAACGCGGTCCCATCCGGGGGCGCATTTTTTAACAATTTTGAAGGACTCTTAGTCTTAGTGCACGGCAGCGCTTCCCACCGCCTGCCAACCGGTATTGAGCGTACCGCTGCGCGCCGCCAGATAAAACACCTGGTTCCCCGCAAAGCCGGCGCTGAACGTGATCGGCAGCGTGATCGTGAGAGTGCCGCCGCTCGCGGCCACCGAGCTTCCTGTGCCGGCAATCGAGCACTGGCCGTTCGACACGCTGCCCGCCCCCGGCGCCACCATCCCCGAGTACGGCCCGCCCGCGTCGCCGGTGTCATCCACCAAAAGCACCGACACCGAGGACGCACTGATCGGCACCAGCGCCAGGTAGCACGCGTGGCGCCCGTCGATCGAACCGTTGATCAACACATTCGCCACGGCGATGTCCTGCCAGCCCTTGGTGTCAGTGAAGGTGAAGGTGTAAGTGCCGGTGAGGCCCGAGCCGCGGCCCGGGCTCACCAAGCCCACGCCCAGTCCGCTGACCGCCGCTCCCGGCGCGTTCCACGTCCCCAGCGCCTGCCAGCCGGAATTCGCAGATGCGTCCTGCGCCGAAAGGTACATCACGTGGTTGCCCCCGAAAGCCGGTTCGAACGTGATGGCCAGCGTCAGGGTGAGGGTGTTTCCGTTGCCCGCGGCCGAGCTGCCCGCTCCCGCGATGCTGCATTGGCTGTTCGACACGCTGCCCGAACCCGGCAACACCATCCCCGAGTACGGCCCGCCCGCATCGCCTGAGTCATCCACCAGGTCGACCGACCCCGAGCTCGCCCCCGACGGCACAAACGCGATATAGCATGCCTGCCGCCCGTCGAGCACGTTGTTGATGAGCACGTCCACTACCTGCAGCCTCTGCCATCCGCCCGTATCGGAGAAGGTGAAAGTGAACTGCTGCGTGCTGCCGCTGCCCGCGGACGGACTCACGCTGACCTGCGCCGGCACGGTTGGCGGCGGCGGAGCGGCAAATATCCAGGCTCCGGGGAAAATCGAGCTCGTGCCGCCCGAAATGACTCCGCTGCCGACAATCGCCGTGTACCCATCGCCGGACATCGCCACGGAGCCGCCCTCCTGCTTGAAGGCGAGCTCTCCGTTGGCCGGCGTGCCCACCAGCTTCTTGCATTGCTGGCTCCAGGCCCCGCCGCTCCGCGTGAAAATCCACGCGGCGCCGGTCGAGTTGTTGTCGTTGATGCCGCTGATGATGGCCGTATTTCCGTCCGCCGACAGGGAAACGGACCAGCCTTCCTGGGCCGCGCCCACCGCATCGTTGGCCGTCAGCTTGCCGCCTTGCTGGCTCCAAACGCCGCTGCTCGACCGCGTAAAAATCCACGCGGCTCCGGTATAGTTATTGTCCGCGTTGCCGCCCACGATGATGGTGTTGCCGTCCCCCGATATGGCGACCGCGCCGCCCTGGTATGCCGTACCTACGGCCCCGGCCCCGACCAGCTTACCGCCCTGCTGGCTCCACACGCCGCTGCTATTCCGCGTGAAGACCCATGCAGCTCCCGTGTTGCCATTGTCAGTCGCGAGTCCCCCGATGACCGCCGTGTTCCCATCCGCGGAAATCGCAAAGCCGCCGGAGTCTGTCTGTTCGTAGCCAGGCGCGGCGCCCGTACCTGCGAAGCTGTTGCCCTGCTGGCTCCAGACCCCGCTGCCGTTACGGGTGAAAATCCATGCCGTTGCCGGTGCGTTGCCGCTGTTTCCGCCTACGATGACGGTGTTGCCGTCCGCGGAAATCCCCACCGAGGAGCCTTGCTCGGTACCCACATTCAGGCCCGACGCGGCGGGCGTGCCCACCAGCTTGGGGCCCTGCTGGCTCCACATCCCGCTGCTCGACCGGGTAAAGATCCACGCGGCCCCGGTAAAGTTATTGTCACCCTTTCCGCCCACGACGGCCGTGTTCCCGTCGCCGGAAATCGCCACCGAGTAGCCCTGTTCGGCCAGGCCCACCGCGCTGTTGCCGATCAGCTTGGAGCCCTGCTGCGTCCAGACGCCGTTGTGCCGCGTAAAGACAAACGCCGCGCCCGCGAAGTTGTTGTCGCTCGCCAGCCCTAAGATCGCGGTGTTCCCGTCCGATGAGATCGCGACCTGATAGCCGGCCTTGTTATCGATCAGTGAGATCGCGGCATCCGCGCCGCTCAGCTCGGGGCCCTGCTGGGTGAACTGCGCATGCAGGTGCGCCGAGAAGATGAGGGAGAAGATCAGCAGCCTCATTACGGAACCCCGGCAATGTTGCCCGTGCCACTCACCGGTGAATTTCCCCAGCTTATCACGCACTGGCCGTTCTGGACCAGGATGTTGACAACGCCGACTCATTGCGGAACTCCGGCCGTACCCACCGCCTGCCAACCCGAATTGAGCGTGTTGCTCCGCGCCGCCATATAGAACACCTGATTCACAGCCAGGACTCACTGCACGGCAGCCGTCCCCATCGCCTGCCAATCCGTATTGTTACCTCCGTTCCCATCGCGCGCCGCCAGGTAGAAGACACGATCGCCGTCGAATGCCGCGGTGAACGCGATGCTCAACGCCAGCGACAGGTTATTGCCCGTGCCGCTCACCGGCGAATTTCCCCAGCTCACCACGCACTGGCTGTTTTGGATTGTGCCGGCGGCGTTCAACACCGCAGTCCCCGCGTAGGGGCCGGGGGCATCGCCGGCGTCGTCCACCAGGTACAGAGTGTTGATCGACTGCGCATAGGCCAGGAAACAGCCATGCCGCCCGTCAATGAAGTTGTTGATCAGGATGTTAATTACTCCGATATCCGAAGAGCCCTTGCTGTCGGAGAAATTAAAGGTGTAGGCCGTCGAGCCCTGGCCCGTGACGCGGTTGGGCGTCATGCCGGCCACGGCAATGGTCCCGCCCGGCGCGCCGCCCGGCACCTGCGAGACGCCCAGCGCCTGCCATCCGGAGTTGGTCCCCGCAACATTCCCCGCCGCCATGTAGACGATTTTATTGCCCGCGAAGCTGGAAGTGAACGCAATGGTGAAGGTAAGAGTCAGGTTGTTGCCGTTGCGGGTCACCGGAGTGCTGCTCCAACTGACCGCACACTGACTGTTCTGGATGGCGCCCGTGGCGGCCAAAACCGCGCTCCCCGCAAACGACCCGCCGCCATCGCCGGCGTCGTCGATCAGAAACAGCGTGTTCACTGGCTGGCTATAAGCCAGGTAACAGGCGTGGCGGCCGTCCAGGAAATTGTTGATCAGGATATTGACCACGCCGAGATCCTGGGCGCTACTGGTGTCGCTGAAAGTGAAAGCCAGGGTTTGGGTGGCCGTGCTCGCGGCCGGCGGGTTGACACCAATCGGCGACGGCGTGCCGCTCACAATGACCGCGGCCACGGCAATCGCGCCGGAGGTCCCGGTGATGGAAGACGTGGCGGTATCGGTGGCCGTGATGGTGCGGCTGCCGGCGGTTTGCAAGGTTGCGGAGAAGGTTTCAGTCCCGCTCGCAAGAGTAGCGTCCGCGGGCAGGGTAGCGGCGCTATCGCTGCTGGTGAAGTGCACCTTCCCGGAATAGCCGGTGGCCGTATTATTGTTGGCATCGAGCGCCGTCACCGTGAAGTTGATGGCCGTCCCGGCGGAAGCCGATGCCGCCGCCGAGACGGTGAAGCGGGTAGCCGGACCCGGAGGCGCGAAGACCCATGCGGCTCCCGCTCCGCTGCTGTCATTGGGTCCGCCCAACAAAGCCGTGGACCCGTCGCTCGAGAGCGCCACCGATGTGCCCTGCGCCGCCGCGCCTGTGGCGCCGGTCCCCGACAGCTTTCCGCCCTGCTGGCTAAACGCGCCGCCGCTGCTTTTGAAGATCCACGCTGCGCCGGCGCCGCTGTTGTCGGCGGGTCCACCGATCATGGCAGTGTTCCCGTCTCCCGAGAGCGAGGCGGAGCTGCCCTGCTGGGCTGCGCCGGAGGCCCCTGATCCAGTCAGTTTATTGCCTTGCTGGGTCCATGGGCCCCCGCTGCTGGTGAATACCCACGCCGCCCCCGCGTTGTTGTTGTCCCCGCGTCCGCCCACCAGCAGCAAGGTGTCGCCGAAGAGTGCCACGGCGGAGCCCTGCTGGGATTGGCCCGCATTGCCCGTCCCAACGAATTTGCCCTCCGGCAACATGCCGCCAAAGAAGATCCAGACTGCTCCCACCGAGTTACTATCGCCAGGTCCGCCCACAACTACGGTAGTCTTGTCGTTGACCGCCACCGATGTGCCTTGGGCCGCCGCAGCCGTTGCGCCGCTGCCGCTCAGCTTGAAGCTTGCCTGCGACCAGACTCCGTTGCTTTGGATGAAGAGCCACGCCGCTCCGGTTCCTCCGCTATCGGTCGGCCCGCCCACGATGGCCCAGATTCCGTTGGGTGAGAGACCCACCGAATATCCCTGGCTCGCTCCTCCGGACGCGCCAAAACCGACCAGCTTGGCTCCCTGCTGCGACCAGGTCCCGCCGCTGTTCCGCACGAAGGCCCATGCCGCACCCGTGCCGCCGCTATCCTTGGGGCCGCCCAGCAGCGCGGTATTCCCGTCGGCCGAAAGCGCCACCGAGAAGCCCTGTTGCGCCAGGCCGGAAGCGTCGGTGCCAACCAGCTTGGCCTGCTGCGTCCAGACACCGTTGCCGCGGATGTAAACAAATGCCGCTCCCACTCCTCGGCTATCGCCGGGACTGCCGGCGAGCGCCGTGTTCCCGTCACTCGAAAGCGCGACCGACTGGCCCTGGGTTGCAAGGCCCACGGCGCTGGCGCTCACCAGTTTGCCGCCCTGCTGGACGAGCTGCGCGTGAATCAACGCAGTGAACACAAGAAACAAGAAACAACCACGCGTCGACATAACTTTTCCCCTCATGGAACCGCGGCCGTCCCCACCGCCTGCCACCCCGAATTGAGCGTGCTACTGCGCGCCGCGAGATAAAACACCCGGTTCCCCGCAAAACTGCCGCTGAACGTGATCTCGACCGTGAGTGTCAGGGTGTTGCCGCTCATGGCCACCGAGCTTCCCGCGCCGGCAATCGAGCACTGGCCGTTGGACACGGCGCCGCTGCCGGGCAGTTGCATGCCCGCGTAGGGGCCTCCCGCATCGCCGGCGTTGTCCACCAGAAAGAGCGAGCCGCTGCCCGGAACAAACGCCACGAAGCACGCGCCGATGCCGTTGATCGCGCTATTGATCAGCACGTTCGCCACCGCGATGTCCTGCCAGCCGTTGGTATCGGTGAACGTGAAGGTGTAAGCCTGCGTCGCGTTGTTCGTGCGTCCCGGGCTCATACCGCTGACCGAGGGACCTGCGGCCGCAGGACCGGGGGCGTTCCAAGTGCCCAGCGCCGACCATCCCGAATTGCCGGATGCATCCTGCGCCGCCAGGTACATCACGTGATTGCCGGCAAAAGCCGCCGTGAACGTAATCGCCAGAGTCAGGGTCAGCGTGTTTCCGCTGCCCGCGGCCGAGCTCCCCGTTCCCGCGATGCTGCACTGGCTGTTCGACACGCTCCCTGAGCCCGGCAGCACCATTCCCGAATATGGCCCGCCGGCATCGCCCTGATCGTCCACCAGGTACAACGACCCCGAGCCCGGAACGAACGCCGCATAGCAGGCATGCCTTCCATCCAGCGCGCTCGCGATCAGCACGTCCACCACCGTGAGATCCTGCCAGCCGGGCCCAGAGGGCGCCCCGTCCGAGAAGGTGAAGCTGAAGGTCTGGGCCATGCCGCTGCCCGCGGCCGGGCTCACGGACACCGGCGTTGGCGGGACCACCACGAGCACAGTCACCGCAATCGGACTGGAGGTTCCCGTGACCCCGGCGCTCGCCGTATCGGCGGCCGTGATGGTCTGGCTGCCCGCCGTCTTGAGCGTCCCTACGAACGTGCCCGTTCCGTTTGTCAGGGTGGTGTTAGCCGGTAGCACCGCCGCGCCATCCGTGCTGGTGAAGTGGACGGTGCCCGAGTAACCGGTAATGGTGTTGTTGTTGGCGTCCTGCGCGGTCACCGTGAGGTTGAACGCGGTTCCGGCTGTGGCCGACGCAGGCGCCGAGACCGTGAAGTGGGTCGCCACCGAGCTCACCGCAATCGCGCCGGAAGTACCGGCGATGGAAGAGACCGCCGTATCGGCGGCGGTGAGGGTCTGGCTGCCGGGCGTGTTGAGGGTCGCGGAGAATGTGCCGGTGCCGCTCGACAGCGTGGTGTTCGCGGGGAGGTTCGCCGCGCCGTCAGTGCTGGTGACCTGCACGGCGCCGGAGTAACCGGCGAAGGTGTTGTTGGCGGCATCCAAAGCGGTGACGTTGAAATTGAAGGGCACACCGGCGGTGACCGAGGGGGGCGCGGAGACGGCCAAGTGCGTGGCGACGGGCTGGGTGAACACCCAGACCGCGCCGTTGCCGCCATTATCGAAGGGGCCGCCTTCGATGAACGTGCCTGCGTTCGCGGAGATCGCCACTGAGTACCCCTGCAGGGGTTCGCTAAAGGCGGTACTAACCGCGCCGCTCCCGAAGAGTTTGTTACCTTGCTGGGTCCATGTCGCCCCTTGGGCTGTGTAGCTTCGCCGAAAGACCCACACCGCGCCCTCGCCTCCAGTAGTGATGTTGTCGAAAGGCCCGCCCTCGATCAACGTATTCCCATCGGCAGATACGGCAACGGCGGCGCCTTGGGACGCATCCGTAGAGGCATTGCTGCCGACCAGTTCCGGTCCTTGCTGGGTCCAGACCCCGTTGCTGCGCGTGAATACCCACACTGCCCCGGCGCCGCCGTTTTCCCCCTCCGACCCGGTAATCGCGGTATTCCCATCCGCCGACAACGCCACGCTGTAGCCGAGTCCAAGTTCCTTGCTGCGACAGTCGGTGAAGCCGGCATCGGTGGCTACCAGTTTCTTGCCTTGTTGGGACCAGACACCGTCGGTGCGGGTGAAAACCCAGATCGCGCCGATGCAACTGTTGTCGCCGGGCCCGCCCGCGATGGCGGTATTCCCGTCGCCGGATATCGCCACCGAAGTGCCCTGGTTCGCGCCTCCGGCGCCGTTAATCGCCCCGCTCCCCACCAGTTTGCCGCCATATTGACTCCACGCTTGGTTAATGCGGGTGAAAACCCAGATCGCGCCGGCGCCGCTGTTGTCTCCGAGGCCACCGATGATGACGGTGTTGCCGTCGGCAGAGAGCGCCACGGAGCCTTGTACCGATTCGCCGACGGCGGGTTTACCAACCAATTTAAGGCCTTGCTGAGTCCAGGCGCCATTGCTGCGCGTGAACACCCAGGCGGCTCCCACCCCGCCGTTATCGCCGAACCCACCCACGATGGCGGTATTCCCGTCGGCGGAGAGGGCCACGTTGGCCTGAGTGGAATTGCCCACGGCGCCGATGCCCACGGGTATGCTGCCCTGCAGACTCCACACGTTGTTGGCCCGGATGAACACGGTGGCGTTCGGCGCGCCCACCAGGGCGGTGTTTCCATCGGCCGAGAGCGCTACGGAGGCGCCCAACTGGGACTTGGAGGCGTCAGCCAGCTTACTGCCTTGCTGCACAAACTGCGCGCGCGCGCGCGGCTGACTTTGTGCGAATAGAATGAGGATGCCCGGGCTCAGGCGTAGCAGAGTGACCGCGGACCGAATCGCACGGTGTGACGGGCGCATCATTTGCCCCTCGCGAATCGCCCCCCGCGTCAAGCGCATCGTAGCCCTAACTCCGGCATGTTCGCCGGTCCCCGCCCGCAGCTCAAGTCTCCATAGGTACGAAACGTTTCAAGGCCGCATTTTCAATGCAGTACGCTAACAGAGACTTGAGGATCGGGCACGGGCGTAGTGGCCGCTGGCGCCGGATCCGCGTCGAGAGATCCGGCGCGGACGGACGAACTTCGCATTTACCTGGACCGGCTTCCTCGCCCTGTCGGCGTAGTCTCCTCTTAGTCAAATACTGGCGGCCGGAGAAACGATTCTGCCACAGAGAAGGGATCATATGAAATATCTCCAAAGACCGTTTGGAGAATTAAACTCGGCTTCTGCGGCCGCTCTGGCACTTGCCAGGATCTTGGCATATTTAGTTAAGACGTAGGCATCAACTGCCTCGGCGGTCCTCAAGGCTTTATCTGTGGTCGCTATTTTTGCAACTATCTTAGCGCCGCCGATTCCTGCTAACTCTGCCTCGCCCACGAAGGGAATAAGCGCTGACGCTATCAAAATTTCGTCGCTAGTAGAAAGTTCCGAAGCGGGTTGGATCATCATGCAATGCTCCTGTCCGGTAAAAATAAGCGCATCCAGCCCTTTCTCGATCACCTCACCGCCGAAACTTGCGGAACCATAGACACCATCGTTGCCCTCGTTGCTATCCGGCGGATTGTCACCCTGTTGCAGGCCGTACGGATCCGTCCGGTTTACCGGGTTATTGTCCACATAGGCATACGGATTGAGCGACAACGGCGAGCGCAGATTCGATCCCAAAG
>Ga0209415_10006480_pt1 | contig 20767 bp, 20 predicted proteins | sample PeaSoiSIISIP2007_FD_187696 | JGI IMG/M metagenome (GOLD analysis project Ga0209415, IMG submission 187696) | Peat soil microbial communities from Weissenstadt, Germany - SII-SIP-2007 (SPAdes) (version 2) | ecosystem: Environmental > Terrestrial > Soil > Wetlands > Peat | place: Germany...
CCGGCCGATAGCTGCGATGTGCCGGATTGGGCGAAGGCCGTGAACCCGAAAGCGAGAAAGAGCGGACACCAGCGTTGCATGGAGGACCTTCCGCTCTTACAAACACAATTGTCGGTCAGGAATCGCGAAATATCCGCTCAGATGAATTGCTTAGACCTGCAGAGGGCAAAGCCTTCGGAGTAAGCGGATCTGGCCGGCATGATAGAGATCGTGGGCGGCGATGCCCCGGATGATGTGCGCTTGGGCGCGCGACGGCGCGGAAATCTTGGAGATAACCTGGCGTAACCTGCGGTGCTCGGCGACGAGAATGGCGATATCCGCTTTCCAAGCCGCTTCGGTGCTTTCGATGGGTCTTGCGAAGAAGTCGCTGCCGGGCAATACAAAGGAACCGCGCTTTTCACCGGTAAGCCGGCGGCGGACCGTGTATTTCCAGTACGCGGCATGTAGCGTCAACTCCCAGATATTGTGGCGGCCGGGAGCGGGGCGCCACGCGGCTTGCAGGGCTGTCAATCCGCGGATGGAGCCACGCAGATTGGGCCCGTGCCAGGACTGTTTGTCGAAAGCTTCGTCCAGCAGTTCGAGTAACACGGTTACTGGTGGTGGCCCTTCCACAAAGCAGTGTACTTCATCCCGAAAGATTGACAACCAGCGTCCCGATGGCTAAACATAGTACCCATGAAAATCCAATTCACATTGACTGCCTTGTTTGCCGCGATGCTGGTCTCCGCGCCTCTGGGGGCCCAGGAACCTGTAGTGGGCGCTTCGGATCCCGACGTTCTCTTCCACAGCAAGGACAAGAAGCTGGACCGAAACAAACAGGCCGCCTATCACATCGAAAAGGACCTGCTCGAAGCGAATCACTGGGACGAGGCCGAGAAATGGCTCACGCCAGAGTACTTGCAGCACAATCCCAACGTGAAGTCGGGGCGCGATGGCGTGGTGAAATTCTTCAGTTCGGTGACGAAACCCTCACCCGTTCCCGAGCACCTGACGAAGGTCAAAGTGGCTTTTGTGAATGCCGAAGGGGACTACGTGACCGTCGCTACCGTACGGGAGTTGACCGATCCGAAGACCAAGGAAAAATATACAACCACCTGGTTCGACACCTGGCGATTTGTGGACGGCAAGGCCGCCGAGCACTGGGACTGTGCCGAGAAGGGCGGCCGGTAGTCAGCCTCGGCTCAGGCGCACTCCAGCAGCAGCGCGGTCAGTTCCTGCGGGAGATCGAGCATAACGTCATGCCCGCACGGGATCGTGCGGGTTTTCCAGCCCTTTGCCTTCGCCCGTTCGTGACAGAACGGAAATGGCGAGCCCTCGCGAAAGCCGGTCGCAAGGACATGCGTGATGTCCTTGATCCGGTTGAGCCCGCCGGTGAGCTTAATCCGCTCTTCGAACGTCGCGAGCGGCTGGGGCGCGCATTGCGCGTTGACCCATGCAGCGTCGCGCGGGTTCACCTGGAACACTTCGGCGGGAATTGGCGCGACCTTACATCCGTCGCCGGCTTGCGCCTGCTCACGCATACTTCGCACTTGCTCTGGCGGCACAAGATCGCCGAGGCATTCTCCATCTTCAAGCACAAATGCATCCAGGTAGACCAGGGCGCGAATGCGATCCGGGATTTGATCGGCGGCGCCGCTAATGACGCAGCCACCATAGGAGTGACCGCACAGGATCACGTCCGAGAGTTCCTCCCACTGGATGAGGTTGCGGACATCGGCGACGTGAGTGGAAAGGTTGACGTTGACCGAGCCCAGGTGCGAGCGTTCGCCGACGCCGGTTAGCGTGGGAGTGAAGACATCGTGGCCAGCCGCTTGCAGTACTTTGCGAACTCGCTTCCAGCACCAGCTTCCGTGCCAAGCGCCGTGGACCAGGACGTAAGTGGCCATGGGCAGGAGTCTAACACAGCGCACCCGTTCCAAAGACCGCCTGAGTTTGCGAGAATTGAAAGGTCGCCGATACGAACCCTGCAGTTCGTTTGATCGAGCCCCGCGTTTTATATCGACGTGAAAAACACGGACGGCTCGGTGAGCAATTTGGGGCTTCTCCGGCTCGTCGCCGATCCAGCTGATGCGCCGCGCCGTTAGAAAAACGGTGCTGCAGCCCGGCATGACCGTCACTGTCGATGGCTTCCGCACCAAGGACAGCTCCAACAATGGCTCTGCATCCACTGTGACGTTCCTCTCCTATGATCTGACCATCGACGATCCAAGATCTTTAGCGCGCCCTGGTCGCAGGAGTTTAGCATCAAGGCGCGGCCGGACTGGGAACCCACTGGTCTGATGGAATACGAATGCCAGGAGAACAATCGCTGCCCCGGTGGAAAGTGCCAGGGGCACTGATCGATCTGTCTGAGCCGCGCGCGTTAGCCAGTGGTCTTCAGGAACGTGCCTTGCTCGAGCTCGTCAAACGCTTCGCGAAGCTGCGCTTGCGTGTTCATCACGATGGGGCCATACCAGGCCACGGGCTCTTCGAGCGGTTTTCCCGAGACCAGCAGGAAACGGATGCCTTCCTCGCCGGCCTGAACGCTGAGCTCGTCGCCCTGGTCGAATAACACCAGCGATCGATTGTCGGCAGCTTCCGAAGGCGGCGCAGTGGAGGCAACCCCGACACCTTCTGTGCGCACGGCGAGTGGCGCGGATGCATTACCGAATTTTCCATCGCCCGCGAAAACATACGCGAAGGCGTGGCGCGAGGTCTCGATCGGGAAAACTTTGCGCTTCCCTGGCGGCACGGAAATATCCAAGTACATCGGATCGGCGGCGATGCCGTCCACCGGCCCTTTCTTGCCCCAAAAACTGCCGCACACGATGCGCACTCCGGTGCCGTCGTCATCGGTGACCAGCGGGATCTCCGGAGCCTTCACCTCCTGATAACGTGGCGGCGTCATCTTCAGCGATGAAGGCAGGTTGGCCCATAACTGGAAGCCATGCATGCGGCCGGATGGATCGCCCTTGGGCATTTCCTGATGAATGATGCCGCGGCCGGCCGTCATCCATTGCACGTCACCGGCGGCGATGGCTCCGCGGTTGCCCATGCTGTCGCCATGCTCGACGCTTCCCGCGAGAACATACGTGATGGTCTCGATGCCCCGGTGCGGATGCCACGGGAAGCCGGCCAGATAGTCATCGGGAACATCGTTGCGGAAGTCGTCGAGGAGCAGGAACGGATCGAAGTCGGAAGTATTGCCAAAGCCGAACGCGCGGCGCAGATGGACGCCGGCGCCTTCCAGCGTGGGTTTGGACTTGATGAGCTTCTTGACGGGTCGGATGGACACGAGGGTCTCCTGATCTTACGCGACGGTGTCTTGCGCGGTGTTGTCCGAGGTGCAGAAACGATCGAAGGCTTGCGTAAGGAGCTGAGCGATTTCGATGGGCTCGCGGCGTTCAATCTCGCTGCGATGGATCATATAGACAGGCTTGCCGTCCTGGAACAGAGCCATGGATGGCGAGGACGGCGGGTATTCCGAAAGAATATTGCGAAGATGGGCGACGGCCGCTTCGTCGCCGCCGGCAAACACGGAAGCAGTCTTCGTGGGTCGAGCCGAATGCTTGAGGGCCATGCCAATGGCCGGGCGCGCGCGGCCCGCGGCGCATCCGCACACCGAATTCACGATCATGAGAACGGAGCCACTGCCGGGTGCGAGCAGCCGGTCGACGTCCGCTGGAGTGCGAGCTTCCTCAACACCGTGACGGGTGAGATCGGCGCGCATGGGAGCGATGAGAACTTCGGAGTAAGCCACGAACTAATTTTAGCAGGCGCGTCAAGCGTCGCTCCCTGGCGTACAATTCTTCCTATGAAACGAATGCTTTGCTTGGCCGAGCTTTTCGCTGCCTTATCGTTCGCGCAGCAGCCTGAAACACGCCTGAATCCGGCAGTAAAGCAGATTGTCGATTCGATATCGGAGGAGCGAATCGCGGCGACGCTGCACAAGCTGGAGGGATTCGGAACGCGCTACATTCTTTCGGCGCAGGATGACCCGGCGCATGGCATCGGCGCGGCCAAGCGCTGGATTCACGACGAGCTCCAGAGTTACAGCCCGCGGTTGCAGGTGAGCTATCAGAACTTCACCGTCAAGAAAGGTGGACGGCGGGGGCAGGTGATTCGCGACGTCGACTTGTCGAATATCGTCGCGGTGCTGCCGGGTGGGATCGAGAAGGATCGCTACGTGCTGGTGACCGGACACTACGATTCACTAGTCCAGGTTCGAAAGCCGTACACGGGCGAAGAACAGACCATCGCGGAAGCGGTCCGGCAGGGGATTGACGAGAGTGAAGCGCGGCGCTATCGCAAGATTCTTCCCCTGGAGCGGGAGCAGGGTCCGCTGGACTTCGAAGCCACCGCCGCCCAGACCATCGCGCCCGGAGTGACGGACGATGGCAGCGGCACGGCCGCGGTGATGGAGTTGGCGCGGGTGATGAGCGCGTATCAGTTCGATAAGACCATCGTGTTCGTTGCGTTCGCGGCTGAAGAAGTGGGATTGAGCGGGAGCCAGGTCTATGCGGCGCAGGCCAAGCAAGACGGCATGCAGATTGAGTCGGTGCTGAACAACGACATCATCGGTAGCGATGTGTCCGGTAACGGCCGGTCCTCTACCAATGTGTTGCGGGTATTCTCCGCCGGACCGGACGATTCGGCGCAGCGGGAACTGGCGCGCTATACCAAGTTGATGGCGGAGCGCTACGTCCCCTCCATGCAGGTCCAGATGATTTTCCGTGGCGATCGATTTCTGCGCGGTGGCGACCACCGGCCCTTTGTAGAGGCAGGTTTCGCGGCGGTGCGTCTGACCAGCGCAAGCGAGAATTACGACAATCAGCACACGATCACGGACACGTTCGCGAATACATCGGTACCCTATGCCACCCGTGCGGCTCGCATGAACGCCGCGGTGTTGGCCAGCCTGGCGCTGGCGCCCTCGCCTCCCGCGCTGAATTGGACCTGGAGTTCCGGGCCGAACAAAGGCGGGCACGAGCCGCTGCTGACTCGCGGAAAGTCGGAGTATGACGCCGTGCTGCACTGGCTACCGAATTCGGAGCCGGATCTGGCGGGTTATGCGGTGGTGGTGCGGTCGACGACATCGCCGGTGTGGGAGCGCGAAATCTGGGTGGGCAACGTGACGAGCTACACGCTGCCGGATGTCTCCATTGACGATGTGGTGATCGGCGTGAAGGCGGTGGACCGCGATGGCAATCAGAGCGTGGTGTCTTGCTATGCGGAGCCGGTTTTGCCCGGGACGCTCACGCCAGCCGAGAAGAAGTAGCCCTTAAGCTCCAGGTCGATTGACCAGGAACGTGGTGGTGGATTCGAAGAACGACTGCAGAATCTGGCGCGGTTCTTCGGGAAGCGCGGCTTCATCCAGCGCGCGAGTCATCAGTTGCAGCCAGCGGTCGCGAGCGGTTTGTCCAATAGCGAATGGCGCGTGGCGAATGCGTAGCCGTGGATGGCCGCGCTGTTCGACGTAGACCTGCGGCCCGCCGAAGCGCCCGATCAGAAAATCGCGCAGGCGTTGTTTCGCGCCTTCGAGATCATGCGCCGGGTACATGGGCCCAAGGATGTCGTCGGCAGGCACCTGGCTGTAAAAGGCGGCGATCAGTCGCTCAAAGCCGGCCTGGCCGACGGCGGCGAAAACATGTTGCTCTTCCACTGAAGTCGATCGTAGCAGGGGGGACTATACTCAATGAGGAGGAGCTAGCATGCGAGTCTTTCTAGCTTGCCTGGCAGTCAGTACGATCTATGCCGCCGACTCTGGCGTCCCGCTGCGGCCTTCCCCTAAGGATTACCCAGCGCAGGGACAGGCTGCTTCGGCTAAAATCGCTGCCGCGATTATCCCGGCCAACCAGGTGAGCAAAATGTTCTCGCCTGACATCAGCAAAGACTACATCGTGGTGGAAATCGCCATTTATCCGGAAAATGGTGCTCCCTTCGACGTTGAATCGCCCGACTTCGCGTTGCGTATTGGTCAACGGATTGGCCGAGCGGATCTGCCGTGGGACGTCGCGCGGTGGCCGGACAGCCGTCCGCCGGTCGGACGCTCGCCCGTGGATGTGACCACCGAGGTTGGCATTGTCCACGAAAGTGAAAACGATCCCGTGTATGGACGTCAGCATGGTACAGCAACATATACGGGTGTTGCTGTGTCGGCGCCGGGCCACGACAATCTGCCGCCCCCGCCCGATCCGCGCGTTGATCCCCGCGCCATTTCCGATAAGCTGCAGCGCATGGCATTGCCTGAGGGTGACACCAAGGCCGCAATTGCGGGTTACTTATATTTTCCCCAGTACGCCAAGCACAAGAAGTCGGACGAGATCGAAATGAAATACGCGAAAGACGACGTCGCGGTAAGTCTGGTATTTCCGAAGTAACACTAGGCCGGCAGCTTCGCTTCCACCCACGCCCGGATCACGTCGAACACGTGCCGGTTATTGGTCTCCAGCATCATGAAGTGGCCGTTGCCCAGAATGCCCTTGTCCTTGAGTTGCAGCTCCTCGGCGTCGCATCCGGCTTGTTTCAGGAACGCGACAACGGGCGGGCCTTGCGTGCGGCCGGATGATTCGGCGGTGACCACTACAATCGGGATGCCCTGCAGGTTTTTCAGTTTGCGTGCCGGCTCGAGCTGTAGCTTGTACGCAGGTGTGATTCCCGCAGCCCCAACCTCGCGAGTGGCAAGCTCCTTGGGATCGCTCACAGGCGGGTCGTAGACCAGCGGAATATCCGTCAGTCCCCAGGCCGAGCCGGGGCCGAAAGGCATGCCCGCACCTTCCACGTTGATGATGGCCTTCACCAGCTTTGGCCGCTCATTCGCCACCAGCCAACTGAACGGACCGCCAGCGGAGTGAACCTGAACAATAGCTGGTCCGATCTTGTCGAGCATCTCCGCGCCCCTGCTCGCCCACAGCTTGTGCGCCATCACGTTGTCCTGCGGTGGGGAATTTTGTCCGGCTTGGAAATGATCCACCAACGGATCGCCCGCATCGCCGGGACCGATCCAGCGCCGGTTTGGATTGTTCGCGGCACGCTTGAAGTCGCCGGTCACGGTGTCGAAGGTCAGCAGCGGCCCAATCGGGCCAAGTGCATCGGGGTGATAGGGCGCGCGGCCGTGACCCTGCCGGTCCACTAGATAAACCTTGTAGCCCTCCTGCAAATAGTAGTGGACCCATCCGGGCTTGCCGTTGCCGAGTCCCATGTAATGCGTACCCTGGCCTCCGCCGCCGTGCACCAGCACCACCGGATACGGATGGCGCACCTGCGCTGGAAATAGATATTGCACGTACATCTGCCCGGCGACGATGTTGCCGTATGGCATCTTCTTGATTTCCGTGCCCACCCAGAAGTGGCCCTGCTCGGAGAGCTTCAACGCAATCGCGTCGGGATGCTTTATCGTCGGCGCGGACTTTGCACCCCGGGCAACGTTCTTGTCCATCCATTCGAGAATCGGCTGCAAGACTTCGCGATTGTTTTTCTCCACCATCATCATGTGGCCGTTGCCATGCACGCCATGCTGCGCCATCCGCAGTTCCTCTGCCGTGCAGCCTGCTTGTTTCAGGAATGCGAGTGCGGCGGGAGCGCCCGGCGATGCAAAGGATGCTTCGGCGGTGACCAAAACAATCGGAATGCCCTTCAAGTTTTTCAGCTTCCGCGCCGGCTCTTCCTGGATCCGGTATGGACCGACGCCAGGCTCGGGCGAGGGCATCTCCTTGGACTTCAACTCCGAGGGATCATTCGCCGGCGGATCGTACGTCATCGGAATCGTCGTGACGCCCCAGCGGCTGGACTGCGGACCCTGACCAAACGGCGCGCCCGCGCCTTCGATAACCACGATGCCTTTCACCAGAGTCGGACGTACCTCGGCGACCAGGAAGCCAAAGGGTCCACCAGCGGAGTGCGTCATGATGATCGCGGGTCCGATCTTGTCCAGCAGCTCCGCGCCGCGCTCGCGCCACGCGGTGTGGGTGAGTTCAATGTTCGAAACGTACGATCCACCCTGCGAGGCGACCAACTGCGCCAGATCGTTCGAGCCCACTTCGCCCGTGCCCGGCCACTGATTGTGGAGCTTCGCCAAGCCGAGTCCGTTGGGATCGGGCTGCTTGGCGCGTTGCGGCGTGAACATGTTCGAGATCTGGTCGAGCGTGATGTTTTGCGCCGGGAATGGTCCGTTGAGGTCGGGATGGAAGGGCGAGCGGCCGTGGCCGGGGCGATCGACGACGTAAACCTTGTAACCTTCTCGCACCAGCAGCGTGGCCCATCCGGGACGGCCGTCGGGACAGCACATCCAGTCCGTGCCTTGACCACCGCCGCCGTGAACCAGCACGATCGGATAGGGATGGCGAACGCGGGCGGGGATCTGATACTCGACGTACATCTGCTTGCCGTTGATCACCGTGCCGCGCGGGATTTCGGCCTTTTCCACGCCGACCCAGAAAAAGCTCCACTCGGCGAGGTCGATCGGGGCTTCGCCGGCAGCAGAAGCCGTGCCAGTTTGGGCGGCGGCCGGCGTGCTTGCGGCTACTGCACCCAGAACAGACAGCGCGCCTGACGCCATGGCGGCAAAATCACGCCGGGTAAGATCATTATTTGATGGCATATGGCAAGCTCCTCGTGATACTACTCAACTGAGCATATAAGAAACATCATGCTTTGGAAAACCGGGAAGAAATCCGCTCGCCCGTCCGTCCAAACCATCGGAATGGTGTTGGACGCGAACGACCGGGACGTCATCGAAGGCTGTCGGCGCGGCGATGCCGACGCCTTCCGCGCGCTGTTCGAGGCTTACAAGGACCGTGTGTACTCCATCGCGCTGCGGTATTCCGGAAATCCGGCGGTGGCGATGGATATCGCGCAGGACACGTTCCTGAAGCTGCTGTCTCGCATCGGGGACTATCGATCGGAAGCGAGCTTCGATTCGTGGCTCTACCGGCTGGTGGTGAATAGCTGCATCGACGATCAGCGGCGCGGACGGCGCATTGCGCCTTTTCTTGACGGTTTGATCGATGCCGTGTGCGCGCCAGCGGAGAGTGTGCTGCACACGTTGATGCGCGCCGAGACCGAGAAGCGGGTGCAGGACGTAGTGGCAAAGCTGGCGCCCGAGCATCGCATCGTGATCGTGCTGCGTTATACCGAAGGCTTGTCCTACGACGAGATCGCCGGCATTGTGGGATGCTCGCCGGGAACGGTAGCCTCGCGATTGAATCGGGCACACAAGATTCTGGAACGGAGGTTGTCGCCGTGGAGATGAATCTGCGATTAGAGTCTCAGCTGCGCCGAGTCACCGCGCCGCCCGAACTTTGGGATCGCATCCAGAATTCGAAGGCCGTCTCCTCGCGCAAGGAAAATCGCGTACTTGCATGGGCGATGGCTGCAGCCGTCGTTGTGATAGCCCTTGGTCTGTCCGTCATCCACCGCGACAACGTAGCTTACACGCCGCTGACTAGCGATCATTGTCAAAACCCCGCGCAACTGCGGGCCTGGGTCCGCGCCAAAACCGGCCTCGATCTTCCGTTTCGTGCGGACTCGTCGGCATCCATTCAGTTGATCGAAGCGCGAAACACGGGCGGGCGTGTCGAGATCGCGTACAGGGCGGGGAATCGCGACGCGGTGCTATCGGTTTCCCGAGCCGACGGGTCGGCCGACTCAGCGCACAACCGCGTGAGCGGCCAAGTCTCCTCGTGGGTGATGAATGGACAACGGTTCACGCTGGCGTGCGCTGATCCTGCTGCGCTTCAGCTGGCCTGTAAGCTTTGCCACCTGGATTAACCACTTGAATTAGGATGGCAGCCGCAGCTTGGCGCCACCGGCCAGCTCAACCACGGTGGCGCGCATCAGCCTCGCTCCGGCCTTCGCGGGTCTGCCGGTGCAAGCAATCGCATCCCCCGGTTTCATCGTGTTTCGCGTCCAGCCGTAGCGCTTGATTAAGACACCGTTGTCGATCTCCACACCCCACTCGTGGATATCGCCGTTCGCTTCCTGCACGTTCAAGTAGATATGGATATGCGGGCTGGTCCACTCCACTCTGGTCACAATTCCCTTCACCGTGACAAGCTGACTCGCGGCGCTCGTAGCGGCCTGACGGCTTGCGAACAGGGGGACTGCTGCAATCAGCAACAGCAAGGCTCGAAAGCGATTCCCCACGAAGCCTCCCGCAGAGAAGTTTAACATGTGGGACAGGACGCGTCCGCGCTAGTTCAGATTCCGCAGCGCTTGCGCGACCCGAATTTTCGTGCTGCGAACCTGCATGCTCTCCGCCTCTGCATACTCCTGGCGCGTCCGCAGCAGCGCCTCGTAGGACGACAGAGTGCTGAGCAATTGCGGATTCTCTGGACCCCAGGCCTGCTCCAGAGTCTTCAACGCCCGGTCATACAGTGGTTCGGATTCATCGAGGTGGCCTTGCAGACGGTAAACGTCGGCCAGGCGTGCCAGCACATTTCCGATCTCCGGGTGATTCGGAGGCAATGCTTTCTCCAGAATTGCCGCGGACTGCTTGAAGAACTGCTCAGCCTCGCTATAGCGTTTGCGTCCAGCCGCGGCGATGCCTTCGTTATCGAGGTCGAAGCCGATGCGCGGGTGGCCAGGTCCGAAATTCTGGCGGTCGATCTGTTCGGTCCGGCGCAGCAAGGCCGCCGCATCGGAGTACTTGCCTTTGGCGATCATTGCCTTCGCCAGGTTACCGAAGCCTACCGCGACATCAGGATGCGCCGGGCCAAGCCGCTGCTGAGCTTCGTCGATGGCCCGCTCGAAAATGCGCTGAGCCTCTTTTTGTTCACCCTGATCCGCCAGCACTCGCCCGAGATTGTTGAGCACCGCCACCTCGCACGCCGGTTCTGAATTGTGCCGGTACACGGCAAGCGCCTGCCGGTACAAGTTCTCAGCGTCGGCCAGCCGTCCCTGCTGGCGATACGCCAGCGCGAGGTTGTTCATCGCATCAGCTCCCGGGTTGGTTTGCTCCGCCTGATATGCCCGGACGATGGACATGGCGCGCGCCGACGTCCGTTCGGCACGAATAGTATCGCCTTTTTCTACATAAACAACCCCGAGCTCATTCAGGGCAGGTAACAGCGAGATGTCGGAAGGACCGGCTAGCACTGTGCGCAGCTCGATGTCACTCTCATAAACAGTAGCGGCATCCGAGTAGCGGGCTTCTGCCTGATAGACCGCCGCGAGGTTGCGAAACGCTTTTGCCAAATCCTCGGACGGCGGAGTTTCAGTGGACCACAACACGATTGCGCGCGAGAACGATATCTCCGCGTCGCTGTACCTTCCAGTGGAAAAGTAGATGGTTCCAAGGTTGTTCGTTATCACCGCGCACTCCCGGATGGATTGCGCCGCGTGGCACAAATGGTCGGAATTGGGTGATTGGGCGGCTGGCAAGATCGAGGCCAGCAAAAGAAAGACGACGAAGGCTCGTTCCATGCAGCATTGTGGACCGAGCGAGCCGTCGGCGGAAGTAATGGCGGAGTAAGCTAACCGAACTACTTACGGTAAGAAACCAATTCGCTCCAACAGCTTTTGAAAACGCGGCTCGGAGCGCAGCGGATCGTACGTTGGATGCATCTTCAGGCCCCCCACCATTTCGCGCCGATCGCAAGCGGTTTCCAGGTGACTGAGCGCGGCGTCATGGTCACCCAGCCCGATGTTCAGGACCGCGAAGGACGCCGCCGGAATCCAGCGTGTCTTGGCCGCCGCCTGGAGCTCTTCCAGCAAGCCCCGCGCTTCCCATACGAATCCGGCGCGCGCCAGCGTGTCTCCCAGCGCTGCCAATACCGATGGAACGTCGCCGCCCAGCGCGCGGGCTCTCTCAAACAGCGCGATGGATTCCTCGTAACGGCCCAAGAGCGAGCAGATGCGAGCCTTGGCGCTGTAGCCTCGATAGAACATCGGATCGAGTTCGAGAAGCCGGTCGTATTCTTCCAGCGCACCCGCGTAGTCGCGTTGCATCATCTTCACGTAGCCTGAGCCGTCCACCAGGATGGGAGAGAGGGGATCCAGATGGCGCGCTATGCGGATCTCGGAATGCGCTTCGTCGAAGCGGCCCAACAACGCCAGGAAGTCGCCACCGTACCAGTGCCGCGCGCGGGAATAGCCGGGATTGAGAGCGATGGCCCTGCGATACAGCGATTCCGCGCCTGCCCAATCCCAGTCAAACAGCGACCGGACAAGTGCTAGCGATACGTGCGCTTCGGCTGACCCCGGATCGAGGGTGAGCGCCCGTTCGGCTGCCGCTCGGGCCGTGGGCGTGGCTTCCGCTGGATTAATCAAACCGTGTTCGATGAGCAGACTGTATGCGTCCGCCAAACCGGCATGGGCGATCGCGGAGCGGTCATCGGCGCCAATGGCTTGCTCGAAACATGCGACGCTTTGGCGCAACCCTTCTGGAGTGCGCTTATTCGCATGAAAGCGCCCTTGCAGACAGAAGTTGTAGCACTCGGCATTCGCGGTCTGCTGCGCGACGCCGCTGGCGCGCCAGGCCAACGTGAGCTGGAGTGTATGGACAATTGCGCGCGCCATTTCTTCCTGAATCGCGAGCACGTTTTCCAACTGCCGGTCGTATGCTTCGGACCACAGGTAAGCGCCCGATTCCGCGTCGATCAGTTGAGCCGTCACGCGCACGCGTCCCGGCGTTCTGCGCACGCTGCCCCGTAGCACCGTGGCCACCTTCAATTGCTGCCGGATGCCCGCCAGGTCCTGCTCGCGCCCGCGCAATTGCGACATGGAACTCCATGCCACCACTCGCAGCCGCGGAATGCGCGTAAGCAGATGGATCAGTTCTTCTGTCAGGCCATCGCTGAAATAGTCGGTGCCGGCCTCGGGCGTGAGATTGGTGAACGGGAGAACGGCAATGGACCGTTCCTCGGTTGCGTCGTTCGCTGACGGTTGTGTCCGGCCCGCCGGTTGGCTCGTGCTCCGCTTCCGGAAAGACGGCACATACGCGCCCTTCGGTAGTTCGATCAAGACGCAATCCGGACGTCCAGAAGACGTGTAGTAGGCCTTTAGTTTTGATCGCAACCGCATGGCTTCCACGCGTACGATGGGATCGGTGCGCGGATCGTAGTCGCCCTTGCGGTCGAACACCTCCACGCCCACCAGCTGTTCCTTGAGCTGATCGCCTTTTTCCAAAAGTGTTCGTTCCACACAAAAGCGCAGAAATCGGCACAAGCGCTCGGAGCGCGTAAACTGGCGGCTTGCAAGGATTTTCTCTACCTGCGCCCGAACCTCGTCCGGACTAGGCTTTGCTGACACGTGCAGCTCAAATCCTGAATTCCGTTTAGTCACAATACTCCTCGGTGGAGCCCTGCGGAAGTTTTCACCAGTTTAGCAAGCTTGCCGGTTCCCTGTAGTGGCCTGAATCCGAAATGGAAGCTGGTTCATCGTATGTGCATGGCAAGACTCACAGGAAAGGTCGCGGTCGTGACCGGCGCATCGAAAGGAATTGGGGCGGCGATTGCCGAAGAGCTCGCGAAGCACGGAGCTTCGGTAGTAGTCAATTACGCCACTAGCGCGCAAGGCGCGGACGCGGTGGTGGCGAAGATCAAGGCCGCAGGCGGAAGTGCCAAGGCCGTTCACGCGGATGTAAATAAGCCCACTGAAGCAAAACAGCTGATCGGGGCTGCAGTGTCGGAATTTGGGCGGCTCGATGTGTTGATCAACAATGCGGCCGTCTACGACTTTCTTCCGCTCGACAAAATTACCGAAGCGCACTTCGATCGGATGTTCAATCTCAACGTCAAAGGGCTCCTATTCACCACGCAGGCCGCCGTCGGCGCGATTGGCGACCACGGTGGCTCCATCATCAACATCGGCTCCATGGCATCGCACGCAACGCCGCCAGGTTCGTCGGTTTATAGCGCTACCAAGGGCGCCGTGGATGTAATAACGAAGGCCCTGGCCGGGGAACTCGGACCCAGGAAAATCCGCGTGAACGCCGTGCTTCCCGGACCAGTGGAAACCGAAGGCGCTCAGTCCATGGCCGAATGGGAACAGTTTAAAGCCATGCTCGTGCCCCAGACGCCGCTCGGCCGAGTCGGGCAGCCACACGACATCGCAACGGTGGTTTCCTTCCTGGCTTCCGAGGACGCGGGCTGGATCACCGGCCAAATCCTGCCGGCTGCCGGCGGCTTGCGCTAAGGGAGCCTCAGCTACTGCCGCGACTCGCTGCTCGGTGGCACCACGCCCTGGATTCGCATGTATGTCACCAGGTTGCCGTAATGCTCCATGGTGTGGGAGACGTTGAAATCGAGCATGCTGAGCCGCGAGATCTTGATTCCGCCGAAGGCTGGAATCATTTCGGACGCCTTCACATCCGTCATCCCGGCGTAGATCTCGTCGCAATAGGCGAAGGCAGACTTCAGCGCCGCAAGAATATCGGCTTTGGTTTTTGCGGTCTGCTCCACGCCCTTCTCGTCGTGTTTGCCGGCCGCCGCGCCGCAGAACTCGTATTGGCCGTCAGCGACGTGGGCCAGCAATTGTCCATAGGTTCGAACGCTGTCGGTGGGTCTGAACGCGTATTTATCGTCGGCCATTTTGTCCGCCGATCGCAGGATGTCCCGCTTCGCGTTCTCGTAGAAAACCTTGGAACTCGCCAGCATGGGATTAATGACTACGGTCGGGTTGACGCCTCCGGTTTGCGCCCAGGCTCCGGATGCCGCCAGCAGTAAAATGATTGGCCAACGCACTTGGTTTGTCCTCCTGAATGTCCAATGTTAGCAAGTCCCAGGCAGCCTTGGCCCTAGCGGCGCTTCGCCTTCTCGATTTCCCGCGCGGCGGATGGAGCAACGTTTAGACCGTTCGCGGCCTGCCGCAATCGCCACGCGACCAAGGCCATGGCGAGCACGGTTGCGATGGCGATCAGGAATACAATTTTCTTGAGCAAGCTCAGGCTTTCGAGAGCAGCGTTCCGAAACCCGGAGCGCGCCCGCTTAATCCTAGCAGCCGGACGCCCGCCCGCAGCGCATGCGGCGTGCTTGAAACTGCCGGCACACCACCCCGCTGCTCCAAGGGCGCCAGGATCTCGAGCGTCCTCAGCCCGCCGCATGACACCAGAATTGCATTCGCTTTCGGTTGCGTTTCGCGGACTCCCACGCAAAACTTCAGCAGGCCGTCTTGCGTGACTCTATCCACATCCTCCACCTTCTCGATGCCGAGTCCCCTCACACCCAGAACCTCGAATCCAGATTCCTTGAGAAACGCCTGCAACCGTCGATTTACTTCTTCATCGTAAGCGGTGGCGGCAACCACTCTCTTCGCTCCAACCACCCTCAGCCCTTCGATCACGCCAGTGCTCATGGTCGTTGTAGGCAAGCCAGTAGCCTTCTTGAGCGTTTCGGTCAGGCGCTCGTTAAACGCCGCGCCTTTATAAAAACTCAGCGACGTGCCCATCAAGACCACGGCATTGGCGCCTTGCTTCGCGAGCTGTTCGCCCGCGGGCCCGATGCGATCGATCACTGCGTCGTAGCCTTCGGGCGTCATGGTCTTCAAGCCCAGGCCGATGGTGATGAATTTGATTCCCGATGGGTACATCGCAAGCCCTTCTGGCGGGACGGGGCGCGTGACCGGGAAGATGAGACCAAGCACGGGATCGGCGGACTTTGCGAGCATCGCGCCCGCGATGCCGATGCTCGAGACTTTGAAAAACTCACGGCGAAGCATAAATCACCAAGCCACCATTGCGTCTTCAAATAGGGCGCTCAGCTCTTCAGGTCCAGCCGGACGCGGCGAGAGCTTGGTCACCCGATGCTGCGGCAGCGTGCCCTCCACGAGTTTCGGGATATCGGCCGACGTGTAGCCGATTTCGCGAAGTCCATTGGGCGTTTTGAGCCGCTGCATGAACCAGGTGATGCGTTCGCTCAATATTCGTCCGGCGTCTTCTTTCTTGCAACGTGACACATCCACGCCCAGCGCCTCCACCGCCTCCATATGACGCTCCGGATTCGACGAAGCCGTAAAACGGAAAACCGCGGGGGCGTTTAATATCACCGAGAAACCGTGCGGGACCAGCGCATGATCCGTCACATAACCCGGCGCGCGATAACTCTTGACATTCCCCGACACCGGATACGACATGCCGTGCGGCAGATGCACTCCAGCGTTGCCAAAGCCGACACCCGCGTATGAGGACGCCAGCAGCATGTTGGCGCGGGCTTCATCGTCGGATGGGTCTTCCACTGCGCGCACAATATATTGCGCGACCATCCGCAGAGCCTGCAGCGACCACACATCGCTGATGGGATTCGATCCCTGATAGGCCGGTCGCACCGTGGGCCGGTCCGGGTACGGTCTGCCGGTGTACGGCATCGCGGTATACGATTCGATGGCGTGGCTCAGAATATCGAGACCGCTGGATGCTGCGACTTGCGACGGCATGCTGCGAGTATTGTCGGGGTCCAGCAAACCCAAGGTCGGTTTCAAGCGCCGGCTCGCAATACCGGTCTTGGCGTGCATGCGGCTCAGATCGAAGATGCTGACGCCCGTTGTTTCGCTGCCGGTGCCGGCTGTGGTTGGAATCGCAAACAGCGGCTTCAACGGTCCAGGGACGGGAAGTCCCTTGCCGATGGGCGGGTTCACGTAATCCAGAAAATCAGCCGGCGGATACGTGACGTACAGATTGACGGCCTTTGCAGTGTCGATGGTGGATCCGCCACCAACCGCGACGAACGCGTCGTAGGGCTCTCGCTTGGCGAACGCGATGGCGTCCAGGAACGATTCGTCGGTGGGTTCCACGCGAACGCGATCATACAGCGTAAAGTCGACGCCGGCGCTTTTGAGCGATTCCAGCACCGTCTGCACCGGCGCCATGCGCGCCAATACCGGGTCCGTGATGACCAAAGCTTTGCGGACGCCCAGGTCCGCCAGATCCATTCCAACTTCCCGCGTTACGCCGGTTCCAAAGCGAATGTTGGACGCGGCCATTTCAAAAGCGAATTCGTTTTTCATCCCCAGAGGTGATGTTACAGCAAACGAGTGGTGGACGGAGCGCTACGCTTCCGCCAATGTCTCGACGTCACCCTGGACGGCAGCTGCCATCTCCAGAAGATGGTTGGCTGGCGCGGCGGTCTCCAGCATGAGAGACGCGATCGCAGGACAAAGTTCCAAGAGTGAAACCAGTTCGTCGCCGGCAAACGCATCTCGCTCCCTGCGATAAAGCGCCAGCACCCCAACCACGCGTCCGCCGTTCACCAGTGGCAGCGCCAATGCTGATGAGAGCCCACGATCGCTCTTTACGTATCCGGGTTCAACCGCGGGATTGCCGTTGAGAATAGGCTTGCCGACGTCGGCCACCCATCCGACCAGACCTTCGCCTAACGGGACGGCCAGATCGGCAAGTCCCGCGCGATCGGCGCCGCCAACAAATTTTGCGTAGACCATGTTGTCATCGCACGCGCAGAAAGCGATCGCGTCATAAGCGATGAAACGCTGGATGCGGGTGGATGCCACCAGCAAAGCCTCTTCCCACTGCAGCGAACAAAGGCCGGTGGCGGGCATACTGGTGACCGATTCCTCTTTCTTCCGCCGCAGGGCGCGGGCATGCGCCACAGGATTCAGGGGCGGCGCGATCTCCACTGGCGCCTCGGCTTCAAAACCGGCCGCCGGCGCGCTGCCGCGGGTAATTTTGATGTCCACCGAAAGCGAAGGTGGAGGCGTGACTTTGACCGACTTGGCGCGCGCTTCCAACTCGCGATAACGGGCCTGCAACGCGCGAACCACGGCGGGGTCGAAGGCGGTTCCGGCTTCCGAAACAACGCGTGCCATGGCTTCGTCCAGCGGCAGGGCGCGGCGATACTGGCGGTCCGACGCCAAGGCATCCAGGCAGTCCACCGCCGACAAAATGCGCGCGCCAATGGGAATTTCCGTGCCCTTCAGCCCGTGCGGATAGCCGCTGCCATCCCACTTTTCATGATGCGAGCGAACGATCGGAACCACCGGATACGGGAACTCGACGCGCTCCAGAATTTCGGCGCCCACCACCGGGTGGATTTTCATCTTCTCGAATTCGGATCGAGTCAATTTGCCGGGCTTGGAAATGATCGACTCGGGAACCGCCAGCTTGCCGATGTCGTGCAGAACGGCCGCCGCCGTCAAAGCCTCCAGATCTTGTTGTGAAAGGCCCAGATCCTTGCCGATCTCGACCGCGTAGAGCTGCACGCGTTGCAGATGATCATGCGTGGTGTGGTCCTTGGCGTCGATGGCGAGCGCCAGCGCCTCAATCGTTCGGAGATGCAGGCCATTCATCGCCTCCATGTGGGTTCTGTCGTGCTCCATCTGAGCCACATGAGTCCGGTTGGACCGATGAACTAGATAGACCAGCGGCAGGCAGATCAACGGGAGCTCCCATTGAATGGCGCGTGGAACAGTCTCGATGAGCCACGCCATGGACGCGCCGGCCACATAGTAGGGCAGCAACCATCGCTGTCCGCTCCAGACCTTTAAGACGCGCTGGCCTTCGGTGAATCCGATGATGACCGCAATGGGAAACGTGTTGAAGAAGAAGTAGGTGAGCGCCAGCAATCCCAGGCTCACCGGTTCCAGGAAGTGGCTGTGCGAGTAGTCGAAGACCAGAGCGGTAATAAAGACCGCAATGGAGAGCACGCTGATGTTGAATGCAGTCTGGACCAGTTTCGGCCGCGCCGAAGTGCGCCAGGTGCACTGCACCAGCATGGACAACGCTCCCACCAGAAGCGCTTCGGGAAGGTTCAAGTTCACGATCCCGACCAGGATGAACAGCGCGCTGACCGAGACCATGCCACGCACGCCCGGCAACCGGAGCTTCAGCATGGAACCGAAGGCTGTGGCCAGGGCGAAAGACAGCAGGCGTACGGGATCGCTCGAGTGCCAGTTCGCTATGGTCCAGAGCATGGTGGCGACGCCCAGACCGATGTGTCCGAACAGATGGATTTGGCTGAACAGGCGCCGCACGAATTGGGATTGTTCCTTCGACATCGGCGCCGGTTGAATTGGTTACTGCTCGCCTTGCGTGCTGGTGCCCCAGGAAACGCTGGTGCCCCAAGACACGCTGGTTCCCCACGAAACGCTGGTGCCCCAGGAAACACTGGTTCCCCAGGAAACGCTGCTACCCCAAATGGCGTTGGTGCCCAACGGCCCTGGAATAACAACGAATGGGCCATACACGGTGGAGGCGAACCAACTCGGCGTGCTCCACCAGGTTTCCGCTGGATTGGCGATCAGATAGGCGGTTCCGAGCAGAGCATTGTAAGTGATCTGCGGCGATGCGGCCGAACCATCCACTTGATCGTAGTTGGTGAGCGCCGAGGCGATGTCAACATACCCTGCGCCCACGGTAAACATGTCGTAGAAGTCCGTATAAGTCTGGCCGGTAGTGGGATCGGTCGCCGTGCTCATCACTGGGAAGTTCTTGGATGCCGTCTTCATCAGCCGGGCCTTCACCGTATCCGGCGTCAAGTAGGGTTCCTTTTGAAGCATCAGCGCGACGGCGCCCGAGACCACCGGCGTCGCCATGCTGGTGCCGCTCAATTGGAAATAGAGAGGCGTGCCAAAGACGTTGGCAGTGGTGTAGGCCGAAGCTGGGACGATGTTCCCCGGATAGTCGTTCACCAGCGTCGAGCCGGGAGCGAGCAGCGAGTCCACCAGATTGCCGGGGGCAACGACGTCGGGCTTGGCGATCAGGTCGACATTCGTTGGACCGCGCGAGCTGTAGCTCGCGATTCGATCGTCGCTGGTGTTCATGGTGGCTTCGGTTTTCATTGCGCCGACTGTAATCGCGTGCGGAGCCGATCCGGGCGACAGGATGGTGCCATACCCGTAGCGCCCTTCATTTCCGGCCGCGACTACCACCACGATGCCTGCGTTCCAGGCCGCTTCCACCGCCTGGCACAGGGGATCCTGAGAGCAGCTTTCAAGAATAGGCCGTCCGAGCGAAAGATTGATCACGCGCACGTTGTACTTGCTCTTGAGCTGTACGGCCTTCTGAAGGGCCGCGATCACCACGCTGTCGCTGCTGGCGCCGTTCTGATCCAGAACGCGCAGGTCCAGAATATTCGCATTCGGCGCGATGCCTTTGAAGGTACGGAACGACCCGCGTTGATCGGAAGAGTTGCCGTTTCCCGCGACGATGCCGGCCAAGTGGGTTCCGTGGCCGAAATCATCGTTGAGGGCTCCTCCAATGAAGCTCTGCCGATACACGACGCGGCTCCTGGTTGACCAGGGTGCTCTCAAATCCGGATGACTGTAGACTCCGCTGTCGATCACGGCCACGCCGATGCCGGTTCCATCCAAGCCGTAGCTCCAGGCTTCCGGAGCGCTGACGGCGGCAGCCGTGTAGTCGAGCGAAGCGCCCAACGGCCGGTCCAGCGAGATGTAGGTCACGTTGGACTGATTTGACAATGTCAAAATATCGGCGGGATGAAGCGTCGCCGATACGGCCGAAATCAACGAGAAGACTATGTTGACTACTCCTCCCAGCAGATTCAAAACGCCGCCGACCAAGCCTCCCAAGAGGCCGCCTCCGGATGACGGTTGCGGTGGCGGCGTGTTGTACTGCACGATCACGTTGATAGTGTTCGACGGATTCGAGAGCAGCGGTTGCAGGTCGGGCGAGATTTTGGAGTCGTCGGCAAACGCCCGGCCGGCAATGAAGAGAAAGAGTGCGAAAAGCGCGGTTCGGGCGGCGCGTCTGGAGTATTTCAGTGAGTCCCCTGGCATAACGGCGCTAACAAAAGCACGCCAGCCGCCAGAACATAAGTGCCTAAGAATGAATCCGTTGCATTCTTGGCCCATTCTGTTTTAGGCCAACTTGTCCCATTGGCTC
>Ga0209415_10006481_pt1 | contig 20767 bp, 15 predicted proteins | sample PeaSoiSIISIP2007_FD_187696 | JGI IMG/M metagenome (GOLD analysis project Ga0209415, IMG submission 187696) | Peat soil microbial communities from Weissenstadt, Germany - SII-SIP-2007 (SPAdes) (version 2) | ecosystem: Environmental > Terrestrial > Soil > Wetlands > Peat | place: Germany...
CTTGAATGAAAGGATGAGGCCGGCCTCGTCTATCGCAAAGCTCAGCAGGTTACGACCACCGCGGGGCGGCGTGAGATTTGCGAGCTCGGTCGGGCTTCGTTCAGTGTGCAAAACGCACGTTCGCGTTGCTTCGGTTAATGCAACTTGCACGGTTTTCGCGGCCCTCGCCTGGCACCCAAGCCCACCAGGAAAGCTGTAACACACCTTGGGCCAACGGGTTACAGAAACCGGCGCGGTGTTGGCCCTCCTTTAGCTAAAAGCGTGAAATGACGATGAAAACCAGTCCATTCCAGTTCGGTGAACTGCTCCGCAAGGTTCGCACGCTGCTGGACGCCGCCGCTCCTCTCCCAATACGAAAACCGTGGTGTTGCGATTAACATGGAAAACAACACCTTTACACCGTGCATTTTGCATGATATGGTAATGCGTCCTTCATTGGCCGGACGCGTGTGCGCTCGACTCAACGCAGGCAAGCGCATGATCTACCGATTTCGACGCGGGATTATCGGGCCGTTAGCCATCTTTTGGCTGATCGTCACGGTAGCCAGCATGGTGATGGGGGCGATGGCCTGGAGCCGCTTTTACCGCAGCATCGACGCGACGGCCGAGGCCGAGCAGTTTCGGGAGTCCATCCATCAACTGAAAACGGTGCATCAAATGACGTGGATCGCCGGGTTGCTCGGGGTCGGGGCGGGGTTGTTCGCGCTCTATTTTTACCGGGTGGATTATTACCAGGAACGAGCGCGGCGGTTGTTGCTGGAAGAGAAGCTGCACGCGGAACAAGCGGTCCGCGAGAAGAGCGCCTTCCTGGCCAATATGAGCCATGAGATTCGCAGTCCCATGAACGCGATTCTCGGGTTCAGCGAACTGTTGGAACCGGAGGGGCTTACGCCCAAGCAATCGCAATATGTGCGGGCCATCCGCGACAGCGGCGCGGCGTTGCTGCATCTGATCAACGATATCCTCGACCTGTCCAAGCTCGAAGCCGGGAAGTTGGAATTGCACCCCGAGCCGACGGACATGCGGGATTCGTGCGAGTTTCTGCGCACCGTTTTCGGGCAGCAGGCCGTAATGAAATCGCTCAGACTTCAGTTCGAGCTTTCACCGAACCTGCCCCGGGCGTTGCTGCTGGACCGCCTCCGGCTGCGCCAGGTGCTGGTGAACTTGCTCAGCAACGCCGTCAAGTTCACCGACCGGGGTTGCGTTAAAGCGCGAGTCTCCTGGGAAAGCCAGGGAGACGGCCGCAGTGGGACACTGTTGATCGACGTCGAGGACACCGGCGTCGGGATCGCGGCTGACGAACTCGAGGAAGTTTTCAAGCCCTTTGTTCAGGCAGAGTCCCTGCGTACGGCCGAGAAGGAAGGCACCGGTATCGGTCTGACCATCGTCAAGCGTCTCACCGAGTTGATGGGCGGCAGCTTGACCGTCGAAAGCACCGTCGGCCAGGGCACCATCTTCCGGTTGCGTTTCGCCAAGGTTCCGGTTTCGGGGCAGTTGCCGGTGGGAGACCACGCCAAACCGGGCGGAGCGGTGGACTTCAACGACTTCGCGCCGGCCACGCTGCTGGTGGTGGATGACAACCCGACCAATCGGGCCCTGATGGCCGGCATATTCGAGAAGACCCATCACCAGGTCGAGTTTGCCAACAACGGTCAGGAAGCCTTGGAGTGCCTGGAGAAGGCCAGGCCCGACGTGGTATTGCTGGATATCCGGATGCCGGTGATGGACGGGCGGACGGCCCTGGCGAAGATCCGCAAACAAGCCAGTCTGATGTCGCTGCCGGTCATCGCGGTCACGGCTTCGAGCAAGGCCGGCGAAGAGCAGCAGTTGCAAAGCCAATTCAGCGGGTACATCCGCAAGCCCTTCTCGAGGCAAGCGCTCTTTCTGGCGCTGGCTGAGTTTCTCCAAAGGGCGTCGCCCGGCAACGGACTGGAATCTCAGAATCTCGCGCCACCCCTCGAGCACATTCGCATCCCTTCGGTGGAGCAGGCGGTTCAGTGGCAGGACCTGGCTCTGGAACTGCGCCGGCAGGAGGCAAGGGAATGGCCCGCGTTGCGTGACAGCTTGGCGGTGAATGCGACCTGCGCCTTTGCTCATAACCTTTTCACCCTCGGCCAGGCGGCGCATTGCGCTCCGCTAGTGACCTATGCCGCCGCGCTTACCACGTTCGCGGACGGCTATGCCATCGGCCAGATGGAACGTCATCTCGCCGCGTTCCCCAAACTGGTTGAGTCCATCGAAACCAGTTCGACCCAGGCCCAATTGCAGCCGGTATGAGAGGATACCACGGATGCCCGGTTCAGAGCTCCAAGTGAATGCTCCCATCATAGAAACGAACGCCGGCTGCCTGCTCGTCGTCGATGACCAGGAATCCAACATCCAGGTCATCGGCGCTGCCCTGGGCCAGCTTGGGTTTGAGATTCTGCCGGCGACTGGCGGCCCCCAGGCCTTCCAGCGGCTGGCGGTTGGGCGGCCCGACCTCATCCTGCTCGACCTGCTCATGCCGGAGATGGACGGATTCGAGGTTTGCCGCCGAATTCGCGAAAATCGGGAATGGGCTGAGATTCCCATCATTTTTCTTTCGTCGGCAGACGACAAGGGCCTGATCGTTCGCGCGCTGGAAAGCGGCGGCGTGGACTACATCACCAAGCCGTTCAACCACGCCGAACTGGTGACGCGCGTTCGCACCCACCTGGCGCTCAAAAGGGCCCGCGACGACTTGAAGCAACTCGCCGAGGACCGGGATGAATTGCTGGGCATCCTCACCCACGACCTCAAGAACCATCTGGGCGGCATCGACATGAGCGCCCAATTGCTCTGTGGGCGCACCGAGGCGATAACCGACCCGAAGCTGCGGCTGATGGCCGAGAACATCTCGCATTCGAGCAGCCAGATGCTCGCCTTCGTGAAGGAGTTTTTGGCCAATGCTTCGGCGGACCATGGCCTGGACCTCAAGACCGAGCCGGTCAGCCTCTCGGGCGCGGCCGCTCGCGCGGTCCAACAACATCAGGAGGCGGCCAAGCGCAAGCAACTCGTGCTCAAGGTCGTGCTCCCGCCCAACGGCCTGCTCGTGCAGGCCGATGGCGCCGCCCTCAACCAGGTGCTCGATAATCTCCTGTCCAACGCCATCAAGTTTTCTCCGCCCGGCAAGCAGGTTCGCCTCACGGTCTGCCCGCCCGGCGCCAGGTACGTCGAGTGCCAGGTTCAGGATGAAGGGCCCGGGTTCAGCGAAGACGATAAGACTCGCATGTTCCGTCGCTATGGCCGCCTTTCGGCGCGGCCCACCGGAGGGGAGCCTTCCACCGGCCTGGGACTGAGCATCGTCAAGAAGCTCGTCCTGGCGATGCAGGGTGAATTGGCCTGCGAAAGCACGCCGGGCAACGGCGCCACCTTCGCCTTTCGCCTGCCTCGGGCCAAGGTCTCTCATTGAGGCTTTGATATGGACTTCCTGGTCATCGACGACGACAAGACGTTCCGGGACGCGACGTGCCTGCTCATCGACGGCGAAGGCCATTACGCGGAAGGCGCCTGTTCAGGAGAGTTGGGCCTCACGGAGTTAAAGGAAGGAAAATTCGATGCGGTTCTTCTGGATCTTAATCTTGGGTCGGAAAAAGGCCTCGACATCCTCGAGCAAATGCTCAAGCGCCAGCCCAACCTGCCGGTGGTGATGTTCACCGCGCAGGGCAGTGTGAAGAACGCGGTTGAGGCCATGCGGCGCGGAGCCGTGGATTTCCTGGAAAAGCCGTTCACCCGCGAGCAGTTTCACCTGGTGCTCGCCCGCGTGCAGCGCTTCCACCAACTCAACCAGAACATCGAGCGGCTGGAACGGGAAGTTAAGGACAGCAACGCCCAGAGTCCGGAGATTCTGCTGGAATCAAGCACGCCGCTCGTGAAAGAGGTGATGGACACCCTGCTGCGAGCGGCAAAAACACCGGCCTCGATCCTGATCCTGGGAGAAAGCGGCACCGGCAAGAGCGTGTTCGCCCGCGCCGTTCACCAGCAGAGCCACCTGGCTGATAAACCCTTTATCACCGTGAGCTGCCCGAGCCTGTCCAAGGAATTGCTGGAGAGCGAACTGTTCGGCCATGTCAAGGGCGCCTTCACCGGCGCCCTGCGCGACCACTGGGGCAAAGTCAAAGCCGCCGCCGGCGGGACCCTCTTCCTGGACGAGATCGGCGACCTGCCGATGGAAATCCAGCCCAAGTTGCTGCGGCTGCTTCAGGAGCGTGAATACGAGCGGGTGGGCGAGAATGTCACCCGCAAGGCCGAGGTGCGCATCATCGCCGCCACCAGCCGCGATCTCAAACAGCGCGTCGCCGAGGGCGCCTTTCGCGAAGACCTGTATTTTCGGCTGAACGTGATCACGGCGGAATTGCCTCCGTTGCGGCAGCGCCAAGGAGACCTTGGTCGCTTTGCCGGGCATTACTTCAAGCACTTTGCCGCTCTGTGTGGGCGTCGTCTCGATGGGTTCTCCGAAGCGGCCTCCGCCGCGATCGGCGCCTACGCGTGGCCGGGGAACCTCCGTGAGTTGCGCAACGCCATCGAACGCGCCGTCATCATGGTCAAAGGCAGCGAGATTAACCTGGAAGACCTTCCCGCCGAATTGCGCGGCCAGGCGGTCGCCGGAGTTAATGGCAGCGATGGCCCGCTGCAGGCCGGCTCGTTGGTCTCCATGCAGCAACTGGAGGAGGCGCACCTCCGCAAAGTCCTGGAACGAACCACCAACCTGGCCGAAGCGGCCCAGGTCCTGGGGATTGATCAGGCCACGCTCTATCGGAAACGCAAAAAGATTGGATTGGATTGATGGCTTCTACGCCAACCGGGCGGCAGCCTCGACGATGCGGGAGACACCCGGGCGGTAGGCGTTTTCCAGCACCGGACTGAACGGCACCGGGATGTCGGGCGAGGCTACCCGGACCACGGGCGCGAGCAGGCCCTGCCCGAACCGTTCCATGATGCCTGCCGCCAATTCGGCGCCCACGCCCCCGGTTTTCGGGCCCTCCTCGACAATCACCACCCGGCCGGTCTTGCGCACCGAGGCGCCGATGGTCTCGTAATCCAGGGGCGAGAGGCTGCGCACGTCCAGCACTTCGGCGGAAAGGCCTTGGGCCGCCAGCGATTGAGCGGCCGCCAGCGAGTGATGGAGCATCAGGAGCCAAGCCAGGATGGTGACGTGTGTACCCTGGCGACGCACCGCCGCCCGGTCCAGCGGCACCGTGTAATCCTGGTCCGGAATGTCGCTGGTGGCATCGGTGGCGCCGGATTCGGCGCGGGCGCCGCGCGAGCCGTAGAGCAATTTGTGCTCGAACATCAGCACTGGGTTGTCGTCGCGCACGGCGGCCTTCAACAGACCCTTGGCGTCGTAGGCGTTCGAGGGCGCGACCACCTTCAGGCCGGGCACACCGCAAAAAAAACGTTCCAGGCTCTGGGCGTGCTGGGAGCCCCGACCGGTCGCACCGATGGGGGCGCGTATGACCAGCGGCACTTTGACCCGGCCGCCGGACATGTAACGCAGCTTGGCCGCGTTGTTGATGATCTGGTCGCTGGCCAGCAAAAGAAAATCCCCATACTGCACGTCCGCGATCGGCCGCAGGCCCATTAGCGCGGCCCCGATGGCGACGCCGAAAAAGCCCAACTCGGCAATGGGCGTATCAATGATACGCTCGGGGAATTTCTGCTCGAGGCCCAGCGTGACGGTGAACGCCCCGCCCCATCCGCCCGGCACGCCGATGTCTTCGCCAATGCAAAAGACGCGCGGGTCGCGCTCCATTTCTTCGGCGATGGCCTCCCGCAGCGCTTCGGCGATGCCGAGTCGTTTCATAGGTTCAATTCTCCTTTCGGTCAGGCCAGGACATCCGTCTCCAAATCCGAGAGCGTGGGCTGTGGGGCAAGCCGGGCCTTCGCCACGGCCTCCTCGATGCGGGCCTGAACCCGCGTGTTGACCGCTTCGAGGTCGGCCGCCGAGACATCCCCGCGCTCCTGCAACCGGGCCGCGAAGCGCTGGATCGGGTCCCGGCTGAGCCAGGCCTCCCGTTCCTCTTTGGGTTGGTAATGGCACGGGTCACGGCGCGAATGGCCGGTGAGCCGATAGGTGAGCAACTCGAGCAAGACCGGCCCGCGCCCGGCCCGCCCGTCCGCCGCGGCCCGCCGGGCGGCATCATAGACGGCGAGCACGTCGTTGCCATCGACGGTTTCCCCGCGAAATCCGTAGCCGGCGGCACGGTCGGCAATCCGGGTGTTGCGCATGACTTTGCCGATGTGGGTCGAGGCGCCGTAGAGGTTGTTCTCGCACACGAAAATGGCGGGCAGCCTCCACAACGCCGCCAGGTTGACCCCTTCGTGGAACGCGCCCTCGGCCAGCGCGCCGTCGCCGAAGAAGCAAGCGACGACTTGCGAACTCTTCTGCAGGCGGAACGCCAGTGCCATGCCGGCGGCCAGGGGGATGCCCCCGGCGACGATGGCGATGCCCGGCAGCATCCCGTGGTCCGGGTTGCCGACATGCATCGAGCCGCCCTTGCCCTGGCAGCAACCCGTGCGCGCGCCGAACAACTCGTCGAGCAATTCCTGGGGCGTCAGGCCTTTGGCCAGCGCATGGCCGTGCCCGCGGAACGTCGAGGTGATCCAATCGCCGCTTTGCAGCGCGGCGCAGACGCCGACGGCGGTCGCCTCCTGCCCCTGGCACTGATGAATCGTCCCGGGCATCGTGCCCTCGAGAAAAAGGAACTTCACTCGCTCCTCGAATTGGCGAATGAGCACCATGCGCTCAAAGAGGCAAAGGAGGAAGGACCGGTCCTGGATGGGAGCCGGCGCCGGAGGGGCTGGTGCGGGCGGTGCTGCCGGCTGAAGCCGGCGCTCCCAGGCGGCCTCAATGGGAGCGGGCGGCGGAGGGGTTGGTGCGGGCATCGGGACAGACCGCGGCACGGCGACCGAAGCGGAGGAGGGCGCCACCGTAGTTGTGGCCACGCCGGGCTCAGGCGTGGCAGCCGCCACCTCGAAGAGGGCGATGACCTGGCCGGCGGAAACCATGTCTTCGGGCCGGATGCTGACTTCCCTAAGCACGCCGGTGATGATCGACTCAACGGTCGAGAGGGCCTTGTCGGTTTCAACTTCGAGCAAGGGCTGGCCGCGCTTGACCGTCTGGCCGGGCTGGGCCAACCAGCGAACCAGGCGGATGTCCGAACCGGTCGCCGCCAAGTCCGGCATTTTCATTTGGACGTTCATCGTGTGTCAGAGGGCAGGACTTGCAGAAAGGTTTTCACTGAGCCGGCGTCTGGAGGCGGAGTTTGATGGTCTTTATCTCGAAGGGATGCAGGTCAAATTGGACCGCGTCGTTGGTCACCGCGATGCTGGCGCCGGCATCCTCCATGAGATTGGCTTCGTTGGCGGCCAGGATTCTTGCCTGCAGCTTAATCGTGACTCCCGGTGTGGCTTGCCCGGCCGTCTCATAGACACGGAGCACGGTGGCGCCGTCCCTGGCCGGTTTGAGCGCACTCAGCGCCACGTTTGCGGGAGACACCTCGAGCCAGCCCCATCGCACCGGCAGGCTGCCGGGGTGGGCTGCGGCCTTGCGCACCAGCAGCGGGTGGTTGAACTCGAGGCCCGCCCGGCACACCGCCGCGGCACGCCAGTCGCCCGCGTGCGGGACCAGGGCATAGTGGAAGGTCAATTCCTTGCCCAACTCGAGGCCGGAATCGCTCCCCTGCCCTTCGAAACCGCCGCCGATGCCGTACGATTGGATGTGCGAAGAGCGGAGCAAAGAGAGCATCAACGTGCCGCCGGCGACGTTGTTTCCCGGCAGGCCGCGATTCAACAGGGCGACCCCTCGCTGGCCGTCGCCGCAGTCGATCCAATTCTGCGCCGGGAACTCCTGCGCCAGGGGCCGTTCGAGAGCGCCGAAAGGAATTTCCTGGAAGTTACGCCCGCTCTTGACGGTCGTCGGAACCAGGACCCGGTAGCGAACAAACCGGTCGCGGTTCAGGATTCGCGTCTCGAAGTCCAGGCGGCCGAGCCCCTGGTAAACCCGCATCCGGGTTGCGAAGGTGTTCGCCCCAAAGGGATGGCTCACCTCAATTTCCGAAAACACCGGTCCCCGCCGCACGGTGCCGGACTTGGCCGGTTCCTCGTTGCTGAAGCGGGCCTCGCCGGGTTGCGGCACGTCTAGCCGGCGGGTCATCATGACGTTCTGGCCACCGTCGAGGTTATGGTAAAGTTCCCAGAAATCGCCATTGTCCGTCTCCCGCGCCACGACGTTGGCGGGCCCCGCCAGGGCCTCCCAATCGCCTGGTTTGACCCGCAAGCCGGCCAAGGCGCCGGTCGCCACATCGATTTTCACCTCATAGCTCTGGTTCTCGAGCGCGACCATGCCGTTGGTCTCGAGGACCGTGGTCCGGGTTTGGCTGGCTGATTTGCGGGACACAACGTGATAGACCAAATGGCCCAGGGCCGGGACAGACCGGGCCACAAACGCAAATTTGACGCGCCGCAACCCGCCGTCTTGGTAGTGCTCGGCCTCGAGCAATTGGGCCGGCACCGCGCGGCCGGCGGGGTCCACCAGCTCGAAGTCCGCTACGCCGCCTTCCGCGAACCCCACGTCCCCTTGGGCGGCGTCGGTGCGCTCCCAGCCCAGGGTGTTGAAAACGACGAGCGGGACGCCCGGGCCGCGGGTGTCGATCCGTGACAAGACGGCACCCAACCGCGCCTCGATGAGTTGCTCGGCCAGGCGCTGGGAGAAGTCGTAACCGCGCACGGTATCGGCATAGACCGGGTCAGTCATGACGCCGGAGGCGAGATCGTGAGTCACGTTGAACAAGGCCGGTTCCCAGGCGCGCCAGGTCTGGTCGCTGTCGGTGGGCGTGCCCAGCCAATTGGCCAGGGCCCCGAGTTTCTCGGCGCTCGTCAACAGGCGCTCGAGCTCGCGCATGCGCTGCTTGAGTTCGATGCGGCTGCTGTAAATGCCCTGAAAGAGCGGATTGCACTCGCCGGTGATGACTGGCCTTTCCTCCCTGTGCGCCACCGTGGTTTCGAAGTCCGTCGGCACACCCAGACGCAAGGTGAAGGGGAGATTGGGCTGCCGGTTGAATTGCTCGACCAGGCCGGGCACATAGATTTCGGGTTCGGAGACATCAACGCCGGCCAGACCCACGCGGTCCCCGCCGCGCGAGAACGGGGCCAGGCCGTCCCAATGCTCCTTCATGAACGTGGTGAAATGCGGCAGGTCCCGCGGCGGGCCGTAGAGATAGCCGTAAGAATAGGGCAGCCAGAAGGCGGGAATGCGCGTGCCGTCCAGGCCCTGCCAGTCGAACTCGGAGGGCATCTTGCTGCGGTCGGCCACACCGCGCGAGAACCAGAAGGATTTATAGCCGGCCAACCGCAGCACTTGGGGCATCTGGGCGTGATGGCCGAAGGTATCGAGCAGCCAGCCGACGGTGACCTCGACGCCCAGCGCCTCCCGGCAGTAGCCCTTGGCATAGAGAATCTGGCGCACGAACGCTTCGCCGCCGGGCATATTGTCGTCCGGCATGACGTCCAGGCCGCAGACGATCTGCAGCCGGCCTTCGGCGACAAACCGCCGAAACGCGGCCGCTTCCTCCGGATACCGCTCGAGGAACGGCCGGAAATAGGCCACCTGGTCGAGCGCGAACCGGTAATTCGAGTGTTCCTTCAACAACCGCACGGCGGTCAGGATGTGGGGCAAGCCCATCTCAAGGTACTCCTCCCGGGTTTTGAAGACCGCTCCCTCCCAGTGAGTGTGGGGAACCAGCCAGAATGTCGGCTTGGCCTCCGTGCCCGGCGGAGCGCCGGACATTTCCGCGCCCGAAACTGTCACCGCTGCGGTGAGCGCCAGCGCCAGGTTGAAAACCACTCGTCTGAAAAATGCGTTAGTCATAATCGTGCCCGTCACGCGAGCCTGGCCGCCCCTGGCCGCAAAGGCGCGCCGGCAAAACCGTAAGTTTCAATCAAGCCCTGAACCTGGCGCTTAACGGCGGCGCGGGCCGCGACCAGGATGTCTTCCTGGCCGCCCATTCCCAGGAAGAAATGGGGATTCATCGGTTCAGCGTAGGGTGCCAGCTTTTCGCGCAGCGCGGCCAGGTAAGCCTGCTTGAGGTTGGTGCCAAAGTTGAACTTCGCCACCCCAAGACCAATCACGCGCGCGGCAAACTCGGCCGGGAAACCCGTCCCGCCATGCACCACCAACGGCACGTCCACCTGCTCCCGAATCCTCGCCAGCGATTCGACATCGATGGAGGCCTTGCCCCGGGTGAGAATATGCACGTTGCCGATGGAGACACCCAGGGCATCGACGCCGGTCTTCTCCACAAACGCCCGGGCCGCCTCGGGGTTGGTCGTCTCCCCATGGCCGGGGCCGCCGCCGCAACCGTGCGGCAAGCGCCCGACCTGGGCCTCGACCGACGCGGACCGGGCGTGGGCGATGCGCACTACCTTTTTGACCAGGTCAAGGTACTGCTCGGGCGCCAGCAAGTCGGCTTCCACCATGACCGCGTTGAAGCCCTGTTCCAGCCCTTCCTCGATCTGAGCCAAATCGTCCGTTTCGTTCAATAGGAAGGCGGTCGGAACCGCGCTGGCCGCGAGCGCGGCGGACAGGGCGCCGTAATACGCCAAGCGCTCCGGTCGAGCCCGGGACGCATGCCGCAAGAAGCCGCCATTGAAGCCGGCGATGATCGGCGAACGCATGGCCTCGGCGCCTTCCACGACCGCCTGCAGCGACTCGAGGTTCCAGGACTCGCAATAGCAGAGAGCGTACCCGCCGGCCCGGGCGTCCGCGAGCAATCCACTCATCGAAACCAGTGGCATGGCGTTTTCCTATGCCCGCCGGCAAGCCGGGCGGGAGCGAGCAAACTTAGCGCATTCGCAAATGAACATGGTTCAGCAGATCACAATACTCCCGGCCTGTATGTCAACACCGTACTGTCCGGAAGTTGATCCTCGCAGGGCCAATTCATGAAGCGGCAAGGCTCCACAGTCCACAGTCCACAGTCCGCAGTCCGCAGTCCGCAGTCCGCAGTCCGCAGTCCGCAGTCCAGCGCTCGCGGTGGGTGGGGGCGGTCCCGAAGCTCCGGGTCCCGACCCTTGTCGGGACCATCCGCCAATGGACGCGAAGCAGAATTGCACCATGCGGCGAGGGCCAAATGCGGATATGGTTGATGCACAGGAACTTGTGAAAAGCACAGGCCGAAAAGCCAGGCGGAAGCGGTGCAGAAATGATGCAGAAACGCAGGGCAGTCCACAGTCCACAGTCCGCGGCCACGGGCCGCGGTGCATGGCGCACGTTCTGAACCCAGTAAGCCGTCGCGGGGGCGCGAGAGGTTATATTTGCTGATAATTGCTGATAATTGCTCATAATCGGCTGGAGTGGCTGCGGGCTGACGAACGGCGGGAGCATTTTTTTATTTTTTTCCGGTTTTTTCCGGTTTTTTCCGCACTTTCTCGCTCGCAGGGCCATTTTAGCGGGTAAACTTGGGCAAGGCTGGCGGGGCCAGAGTCCACCCGCCTGCGCTCCGCTACGGCGCGGCAGGCAGTCCCGCGTCCAGGGGAGGCGGGGCGAGGGGCGGAACTCCGTTCCCTCGGCACTCGGCACTCGACACTCGACCCTGGCGTCCGGGCGCTTTTGAACAGCAGACGCTGCGCTTCCAATTCTGCATATTGTGTTTCATGCATACACAGTAGAGTCTCGCATATTTGGGGCGGCAGGGCAAATGCTCCATTGGCTGTATTGGCTGTATTGGCTGTAAAGCAGAAAGTAGAAAGCAAAAAGCAGAAAGCAGAAATAGGACCGGGGACAACGAGACGGGTGGCGGAGGGACTGCGTCGGCGAGGCTGGAGGGAGGCCGAACTGACGCTTCCGCCTTCGCTCGGAGCTTCCGCCTCCGCCAAGGCTACGGCGGACAAGTCGGCGGACACGTCGGCGCAAGGCGGACCCCGAGAAGGCTCAGTCCAATTCGCGGGTAGTGGGTCATTTTGAGTTCGCTTGACGTTTTTAGGGGTTTGTGGGAGCATCGGCTTCGTCCACCAGTTAAACTGATTATGAATGACAAGAAAAAGGTAGCCAATCAACGTCGCGAGTTGGCTAACGAACTTGATCCTCCTCTCGATAACCCAAGCAAGCCAGCGAAGGCGAAAACCAGCAAAATGCCGGGAGCGAACTTTCAAGCATTGACCAAACGCCGCGCGGAGATTAAGAGCTCCGGCGGCATTGGTTGGGCTCAGGTTCTCTGTCGGATGAACCTGGGGTCTTGGGGATTCCCGAGGGCAACGTGCAGGTCCGAAATGAACTGAGGCCGCTTGGCGGAGACGAACGGCGGTTTTGGCGGCCGTGCAGGAAGCAAAGAAACCATGACGCAAAACAACCTTGCCCTCGGACACGCGGGCTCCGCCTCGGCAAGACCTCTCAGAGGCTCGTCCGCAGCGGCGAACTACGATACCGGCTATGGCAAACATGCGCATCCTGCTCTTACACACCGATGAGGCAGTCCGCGCCCTTCTGGTGGAGCTTCTTCCGCTGTGGCTCGCGAGGCCGCCGCACCCCAGACCGGCCCAGGTCGTCGTGGAGGACGGCACCCGCCTCGATTATCCGCGAGCGGTGTCGCTGCTCAAAGATGGCTTTGAGTGCATCGTTCTCAACCTTCGGCTTCCGGCGATGCTCTCTATCCGCATCGCCGAATTGGTCCACCTGGCGAAAGTGCCATCTCGCCTCATCCTCTTCAGTGGTGCGCCCCACGATTTGGGAGGGGGGCTCTCACTTTACGACGGCTACATTCGACTCCCGTTTTTCGCGACCCGCGCCGGGGCCGATCTGCGCGAGGCCCTGGACGGGCCATTTCTCGCGGAGAACCGGTCGCTGGCCTCTCAGGAGCACGTGGATATTGCGCTGCTAAATCTTTTTCAGAGTTGTGACGCCCTGGCACCCGGCTGCCGCGGCCCGCTGCACGCTTTCGGGTTGTACCGCGACACCTATCTTCACCGGCCCGGTGCCGCGACCAAGGAGAACCCGCTGGCTCCAGAGCCCACCCTGGCCCAACGACTCGATCTCTTCGCGGAAGTCAGGCCGTTGAACTTCTCCGAACGAATGTGCAAGGTCATGGCGCGCGTGAACCAGAGTCCTTTTTACCTGCCGAAACAGAAGCTCTCACTCTCCCAGCAGTTCGATTACCTGCTGGACGCCATGGGGCTGACCCTGATGAATTTCAGGACGGAGACCGAGGAGATTCTCGATGGACTCGAGCAACTCGCTCTGCCGGCGTCGGCGGGGCGAGCCGACGTCAACCTCGCCGAGGTCCGTGAATTGCTCCTGACGCGCTCGGAAGGAATGCGCTATGTACATCAAGGAATCAGAAAAATCGTTGGTCTCCTGCCCGGGAACGGATAAGCCAGGTTGCCGGCCCGGACGAGGTTTTTTGGCTTGCTCATGCTCCCTCATTTGCCCTATTGAAACGTGACGATGTCTGCTTTCGTGCGATCGGGTGCTGTTTACGCGCCGGGTGAGCCAGCTTCGCCGGGTACGGTCCGGGGAACTCTCTTGATCGTGGACGACGAAGAAGGCGCCCGACAGTCGTTGCAGGCAATTTTCAAGGACGATTATTCCGTTCTGCTGGCCGACGACGGACCCACAGCGCTCGAGCTCGCCCAACATAACGCCGTTGAGGTCGCGGTGCTGGACGTTCGCTTGGGGGGCATGTCCGGCATCCAGGTTCTGGAGCGATTAAGGGACGTCGATCCAACCATCGGGGTGGTGATCATGACCGCGTTCGAAACGATCGACACCCTGCGCCAGGCCATGCATCTGGGTGTCCGTGATTTCCTGGCCAAGCCGTTCGAGGTCGCCGCGATGCGCGCCGCCGTAGCCGCCGCCATGCTCCGGCGCACCCTCAAGAGCGAAATTCAAACGGACGCGGACAAAGTGCGGGAACTGTTCGGCGAACTGCAGACGCAGAAACTCGAAGAGCAGATCTTGCGAACGCGCGGCGAGATCTATGCCAGCGTAATCCACGATATCAATGGGCCCCTGTCTGCCGTCGCCAGCTACGTGCAGCTTATCAATGAGCGCATCGGCGATTTAACGCGGATCGAGCGCGAAGACTTTGAGTTCATCCGGGAGCCCTTGAAAAGTATCACCCGCCAGGTGACGAACTGCGTCGAGATTTCACGACGCTCCCTTAGCCTCTTGCGCCGCCGCAATGACGAGTCAACTCGCGTGCGCGTCAACCAGGTTCTCGCGGATCTCGGCTATCTCATGCGTGTCCATCCAGGTCTGCGTCAGAATCAGTTGACCATTCAGGCGCTTCCCCAGGACATGGGCGCGCACGTTAACGGCACCGACTTCATCCAGATCCTGCTGAATCTTACGACCAACGCCTTGCAATGCTCGGCCAATCCCCACTGCGTGCGAATCCAGGCATCCTCAATGGCACACCCGCTCGATTTACGGACCTTCAGAGACGGACCGGAGGACCGACTGCTCAACGTTGAGAGGTTCGAAAACACCGCCCCACTCCTGGCGGTGGCGGTATCCGACGATGGGCCTGGCATCCCGCCTGAACTTCTGCCCAAGATCTTCGAGCCATACTTCACCACCAACTTTGACCGCCAGGGCGCAGGGCTGGGATTGGCCATTGTCCAACGCCTCATCAAAGAGGCCAACGGCGCCTTGCACCTGCACACTCGGCCGGGTGAAGGAACCACGTTCACGGTTTACCTGCCAGCTTTTGCCATTCCCCCTGAAGGGTCCGGGATCACTGGGTAGGTTTGTCTGGAATCCTGTAAGTTATCGATTTCGATAGGGTTTGCGGCGTTGTGGGTGAAAGGGGAATAGGGGTCAGACCTGTGACAACACGGGCTAGCAGGTCCACGCCTATTGCTTGGTGTCCAACCACTTTCATTTGGTGGTCGAGACGCCTGAGCCCAACTTGTTGGCCGGCATGAAGTGGCTCTTGGGCACCTGCACCAGCCGGTTCAATCGGCGGCACCAGGAGTTCGGGCACGTCTTTTCCGGGCAACTGTCTGGAGCATCGCCGGCGCCGGGAGAGCCTCGTGGCGGACTGGAAGGCGGCGGAGCGGGGCTGGTTTTTGGGGGACGAGGAGTTCAAAGGGTAGTTGTTGGGGCAGATGCACCAGCGGCGCGGCTGCCATTATGGAGCCAAGCTGCGCGAGGTCGACGCGGTGCAGGCGGAGCGTGTGTGGTGGCGGAGGAGGAGCTGCGTCGCCGAGGCTGGCGGGAGGCCGAACTGACGCGTCGGCGCAAGGCAGACCCCGAGAAGGTGGAGATGGCCTGGCGCTTGCGCCGCGAAAGCGCCATGACCTTGAAATGGATTGCGAAACGGCTTAAGCTGGGCGCGTGGACGCACGTGTCGAACTGCCTGGTCCAAAAGCGGAAACAAAATGAAAAGTGTCAATAGTTATGCCCGACCCCTTTCCGACCCCCTTTCTGATAGCAGCGGCACTCTTGGTCGGTGCCCCGGCGACCTCCCCGGCAGCGGAAAGTCCGCGACCATTCACCACGAGCGACCCATTCCCCGTGGCCATCTGGCTAGTTTTGGAGCGAAAACAGGAGCTGCAGACTCGCGACCTCATACGCGACCTGGCGCAAAAGTATTCGACGGCCGAGCGCTACCTTCCTCTTTTCACCCCTCATGCTACCCTTTGTGGCATCTCCGACCTTGCCCGTCCGGCGCGGGGCTTGCCTGCCCTGTTCAACCAAGTTGATGCTCTCTGCCGGACACAAATGGAGGTATCGGTCGGCTTAGATGCCACCGGTCCCCTCTTCCACAGAGACAAGGAGAATTATGAGGATACGCGCACCAATGGATGGTCAACCTTTCTCGCCGCGCGCCTCGCCTCAACCGATGCCCTCCTGCGCCTGTTCACCCAAGCTGAAGGCCTATTCCCGGGCTTTGCGGTAAAGAACGATCCTGACTACGCGGGAAAGGACCATCCGATTCCCCACCTCAGCTTGATGTACTGCCTGCCCAACAGGAGCCACGGCATCCCTCGTGGGCAACTCGAGACAACTATGGTTGGTCCTGAGAGCCTGCTTGCCCGGCTGCCCGGGCAGTTCGTTTTCACGGGCATTGCAGTTGCAATTCCCCGCTCCGGAGCCTGGCCGAACATCCTGGAAAACCGCGACGAGCACTGGGATATCATCTACAGGAACTCGTTCCATCGGATTGCGCCCGCGGGGCGGCTGCACACCGTCATGGCAGGCGGACAACGGGGAGCGGACCAAGCCGGCTTGCGCGCTGCCAGAAGGGCCGGCCTTCTGGTTGGTGGCTGGTGCCCTCCCGGGGGTGTTGTCTGGACGAATGCGGACGGGACGTTGGACAAGGTTCCGGCAGAGTTCAATCTCCAGCCAACCCCTTTGGACGCCAGCCCGCATGCGCCCCGCGTCGCCAGGTCGCAACGCACCGAATGGAATGTCAGGGACTCGCAGGCCACCTTGTTTGTGCTGGATCCCCAGAAACCGTTGATCGACACGAACTCGGACCAGGGAACGGATTGGACACTCCGTTGTGCTATCGGCTATGGAAGGCCCTATTTGCTGTGCAATCCGGCCGAGCCCCGCGACGCCGCTCGGGCTGTTGAGTGGATACTGGAACATGAGGTGCAGACCCTGAACGTAGCTGGGCCGCGCGAAAAAATCACCGGCCCCGCCCCAGGTCCATTCGGAACGGCCGCGGAAGAGTTCATATTTAAGGTATTTCTGCGGGTGAAGGGAGCGGAGAGGTACGTGGGCACGGCCGCGGACCCCAAGTGACGGCAGCTGGGATCAACCAGGATGCTCTATGACACCAAACAAAAGCTCAATTCTCGCGGCGTCGGCAGTCGTCGCGCTCGCAACGTCCGGAATACCCTACCCGAGCGCCGCGGCCGAAGGGCGCAGGAATGTTATCATTTTCGTCGCGGACGGGCTGCGTGCCGGCTCCGTCAACGCGAGCGATGCGCCGACCTTAGATCGGCTCCAGCACCAAGGCGTGCGCTTCGCGAGCCCGCACGCTGGTTACCCGACCGTCACGACGGCGAACGCCTCGGTCATAGCGACCGGTCACACGCCAGGCGACACCAGCGACATGGGCAACGCGCTTTATTTCGGCTACCCGTTGTTCAAGCCGGCCGCTTCCGGGACCGCGACGCCCTTCATCGAGAACGACGCGGTTTTGAGAAACCTCGACCAACATTTTGGTGGCAATTACCTGACCGAGGACACGCTCCTAGCTGAGGCCCGCGCGAGCGGTTATCACACTGCCTCCATCGGAAAGCACGGGCCAACACTAATTCAAGACGTGACCCAGAATAATCCCGATCCCAAGACCGGCGCGGTTCCCGTGCCCATTACCATTATCGTTGACGACGCAACGGGAACACCCGCTGGCGTTCCGTTGGACCCTGTGGTAGTCACCGCGCTTACGAGCAAGAAGTTGCCGGTCCAGGCTCCAAATCGGGACAATGATGCTCCGCAAAGCGCCCGGAGCGCCAACAGTTATCAGGGTTACCAGGGTCCCAGTGCCGCGACCACGAATCCGGACGCATCCCTGCTCCAGAAGGCGAACAGCTATGCCGGCGACAACGAGCACCCAGGCACGCTGGCCGCGAACGTGAAGCAGCAGAAATATTTTGCCGACGTGCTAACCGAGGTGCTCCTGCCATTATTCAACACTGATGACAGGCCATTCCTGGTGGTCTTTTGGTCGCGTGACCCTGATGGAACGCAACACAACCAAGGTGACAGCTTGAACTCCCTGGTGCCCGGCATCAATGGCCAAACTTCGCGGGCGGCGGTAAGGAACTGTGACCGCAATCTGGAGCAGATTCTATCTACGCTGCGAGAATTGCGCCTCGACCGCAACACCGATATCTTTGTAACTGCGGACCACGGCTTCGACACTATCAGCAGGTGCAGAATCGACGCCTTGGGGACGCCCACCGAGAGCTACGCGGCGAGCTGGATTTATTACGACGCGACCGGCCGCCAGGAGGTCAACCAGGGGTACTTGCCGCCCGGCTTTCTGGCGATCGATTTGGCGCACTTCCTGCAAGAACCACTCTACGATCCCGATACGCTGACCGGAACGCTTTACGGGTATAAACTGGTGGATCCCACGCGGGGAAGACCAACCGCTGACGTTTTGCAAAGGCCCCTTTACGGCAACGGCCTGATCGGTGGGACCGGACAGGCTCTGCCAACCACGGACGCTCGCGTAATCGTGGCGGCCAATGGAGGCTCGGACTTAATCTATCTGACCGGCAGGGTAGGGTCGGAAGTCAAGCTGCTGCGACGGATCGTTGATTTTCTCACACGCCAGGACTATGTCAGCGGCGTCTTCGCGAACGATGAGTACGGCGAGGCGGCCGGCGCGCTCAAATTCAGCGATATTGGCCTGCTCGGCAACGCGGCCTCTCCCGGGCACCTGCCCATGCCGGCGGTCATCGTCAACTTCACCAGCTTCGCAACGGACCCCGCGAATCCGAAGCAAACCGGTGTGATCGTGGCTGACACGCCCCTCCAGGAGGGCCAGGGCAACCACGGCGCATTCGACCGCGCGGCCACCCTCAATTTCATGGCTGCCTGCGGACCCGACTTTAAGAGCAATTACGTTGACGCGGCTCCCGTGAGCACGGCAGATGTCGCTCCAACGCTGGCGAGCCTGCTCGGATTCAAGCGCAGCCCCCGGGGCAAGCTCTCGGGCCGAATCATCGAGGAGGCGTGCGCGGGACGACCCGATGCGGATGCCCAGCAGGTGAAGTCCCTGTCGAGCATGTCTGGCCAAGCCTTGAACGGTCTTCGGACCCTGCTGAACTGGCAGGAATACCACGGATATCGTTACTTTGATGCCGCTGGCTTCCCCGGCCGCACGCTTGGGCTCCAGCCATATAGGGAGTAATGGCGCTCATTTTCGTTGACATCACGGCCCACCGCTTCTGCGGCTCTCATGCCCGTGTGGTAGAGTACTTTGGGGCTCTTGTTCCCGAGGCCGGCGGTGCCGCTCGGCACGCCGGAAACTCGCAGCCCGATGGCAGACCGCAGTGTAGAGCTACCCGGCCAAGGAGGGATGGCCCAGGAGCCACTTTTGCCGCGGAAAAGGGCGAAAACCCGGTGATCCGGTCTTCCCGACTCGTGGAACTTGCCCTCGCCCCGGTCGAAAGGCTCGCGCCGTTGCAGGAACTCGTCGGCAAGGCCGAACCACGCCTGGCCGTCGCGCCGCGGCCGGCCAAAACGTGACCCTCCTCCCGTCCGCCACGGGTGTCCAGCGAGCAAGAACGCGCATTGACCGGCAACCATGGTTGACAATATTGACATTCGTGCGACTGTACGACGACCGCTTTGAAACAGACGACAATATAATATGGCCTTGACACGGGACTCCAAGGAAACCGCGGTGGCGCGGATTCAACGCGGCGGCAATTTGCGCGAGCTTTGTACGCCGAAGCCATGGGCGCGCTGCTTGATGACGAAGCCACCCAGGGGCTTTCCAGGCTGCGCGACGTCGCACAGGCCCGAACCACCCTCAAGGAACTGGCGCCACGGGCACAACCCTCCCTTTTAACCTGTTTTGCCAGGGCAGCCCGATGGAGCAGTCCGAGCCTATGAGTCCCCTAGTTGAGCGGCGGCGTAAGCGACCTCTGGACCTGATGAGCGCTGACCCTCCCGCGGCTTCCAAGCCGGCTGGGAACACGCCGGTCGAAATACGTGCCGAACTGCATGAAAAAAGGGTTGCGCCGTTTGACAGGGAGCTGAAGCCCCATGCGCTTTCGAAACTTCTAAAGAACTTTCGCCCGCTGGGGCGTAACGTCATAATTCTGGTATCGCTGCTGGTTCTGCTCGACTCACCGGCGCTTGAGGCGGCTGATCGCCACTACATTACAAATAGGGCCTTTGCGGACGGGTTGCTGTACCCACCCCCCCAGACCAACTCGTCGGACGACATTCTGGACCGTTCGAATGCATGGCTGATTGCGAGTGGCTGGGCCACAAACCAAGAACAAGTCCGCATCGCCAAACTGGAGCAAGCCACATTTTCACCGTTCGGTTCCTTTGCGCAGGTTATCGGGGATTTCTTCAACAAAACCAATCTCCCAGCAACCGAGCAGTTTTTGTCGAACGTGCGGGCGGATACGGACTGGGTCACTGACGGACTTAAGACGCGATTCCACCGACAGAGGCTCTACGCGAGAGACCTGAGATTTCTCAATGTCGTTACCAACGTGTTCGGTGGCATTGATGAGCACACTTCCAGTTATCCGAGCGGGCACTCGACGCGAGGCGTCGTCTTCTCCCTGATACTTGCTAATATGTTTCCAGAGCGGAAAAAGGAAATCTACAACGAAGGTGAAAAGATTGGAAGGCGTCGCATCCTGGTTGGCCTGCACTCTCCGAAAGAGGTTGAAGCAGGCCGCCTGCTTGGCACAAATATTTTCAATATTTTGAAAGTCAGCCCCACATTTCAGGAGGATTTCGGCAAGGCTGTAAACGAGGTCAACCTTTACCTGAGCGACCATCCTGAAGTGCGAAGACGCTGATGCGCGACGGCAGCGCCCAAAGAGTTGATATGGCCCAATCAGATACTAGAAAAGGGCCTTTTTACCTGAAGAAATGGTTTACTATTCCGGCTCGTGGCATCGTCGCTGCCGTGTTGGGCTTCGTCTTTGCCTACGTCCTGGTCTCGACGTTTGCCAAACCGGAGTTTGTAGTCGTGGCTACCTATGGACGCGCCATGCCTTGGGACTTTTTACTGGAGTCGAGCAACTCGGAGTTTCCCGA
>Ga0209415_10006483_pt1 | contig 20765 bp, 19 predicted proteins | sample PeaSoiSIISIP2007_FD_187696 | JGI IMG/M metagenome (GOLD analysis project Ga0209415, IMG submission 187696) | Peat soil microbial communities from Weissenstadt, Germany - SII-SIP-2007 (SPAdes) (version 2) | ecosystem: Environmental > Terrestrial > Soil > Wetlands > Peat | place: Germany...
TCGACCTTGATGGTGCCGCGATTGCCGAGCACGATGCGCTGGCAGAGCGAGAGTCCGAGCCCGGTGCCGGCGCCGGCCGGCTTGGTGGTGAAGAACGGATCGAAGACCCGCTGCAGATGCTCGTGCGGGATGCCGATGCCGTTGTCGATGACTCGCATCTTGACCTTGCGCACGCCGGCGCGCGGGTCGGGCGTGAAGTTCTCGGTCACGATGCGGATCACGGCGCCCTGGTTGGGCGCGGCGTCGGCCGCATTGAACAGCAGGTTCAACAGCACCTGCTGAATCTCGTTCTTGTCGATATGGGCAGGCAACAGGTCGGCGGCGAGCTCGGGGCTGAGCGTGATGCCGTTGAAGCGCTTGTTGTAGCTCACCAGGCGCAGCGTTTCCATGATGAGCGCGTTGAGATCGACGGCTTCGCGATGGGCGGTCGAGGGCCGCGCGAAGTTGACCAGGTCCTTGAGCGTCCCCGAAATCCGGGTGATTTGCGCCAGGATGGTGTGCAGCGTCGAGCGCCGCGCCGGGTCGCCCTCGCCGCCCAGCAGCGACTGGACCAGCGAGGAGATCGAGGCGAGCGGATTGTTGACCTCGTGCGCGACGCCGGCGGCGAAAGTGCCCACGGCCGCCAGGCGCTCGGCCTTCAGCAGCTCGTCGAGCATCTCGCGGCGCTGCGAGACGTCGTGCAGGATCAACTGGATGAACTGATGCTCGCCGAACGGGATCAGCGCGGAGTTGACATCGAAGTAGCGGCCGCCGATCGCGAGGTCGCGGATCTGATCGGCGCCCTGCTCCACCACGGTTTGCAGATGACGCCTGAGGTGCGGCAACCGATCCGGCGGGACCAGCTCGGCGACGGTGCGGCCCACCAGCGGCTTGTGATCGTCCGCGGGCATCCGGTTGTGCAGCCGCTCGGCGGCCGAGTTGGCGCTGGTCACGACCCAGGACTCGGGATCGATCTCGTACATCGGATCGGGCGCATGGTCGATCGAGTTGCGGTACTTCTCTTCGGAGAGCCGGAGCGCCTTCTCGCGTGACTCGATGTAGAACTGCGAGACCATCAGGCGCCGTTCGTCGATCGCCGCGACCACCGTGTTGCGCAGCAGCTCGCGGCGATTCCCATAACGCTCGAGGCTGACGCGGCACAGGATGATCTGTTTGAGCGCGATGTGGACGCCGTTGAACTGCGAGGGCTGCGCCCGCGACAGCATCCCCTCCTGGCAATGGCGGCGCAGATGAATGTAGGTCTGGATGTCATCGGGGTCGCGCAGATGGTCTCTGAAGCGGATGAGCGCGTTGGCGAGATCATCGCCGAGGCTCGCGGCCGGGCGGCACGTGGGCGAAGAGCCCATGAAGATTGAGCTGATGGCGGTGCGCCACTCCGCGACGATCGCTTCGAAGTCATCGTCGAGCAGGTCGGCAATCGCGGCTCGCGCGGCGAGGCTTTCGGGCTTGCGGCTGTAGGCATCGTCGAACAGCGGAACGAGAAACGTCTCGATCCCGCCGAGCGACCCGCGTATCGAGGCGATCTCTTCTGCGCTGGCCTGGAGCGCTAAATCCGTCGCCCGCCGGCCCATCCTGGCCTTACCCGCGCGACAGCGGTTGGAGGCAGTGTTTCTCATCGATGAATTGATTCCTGGCGAGTTCTTCTAATCTCAACTTCGCATTTTGATAAGCATAGCGCAACACTTTTCGTTTGCATATCGCGAACCAAGCGGCTCGATTTTTCCACCATATCGTCGAGGCAGACATCCCAATTGGTTCCCGAGCGGGTCGAAAAATTAACGTAAACGGCTGATTCTATTGTGTTTTCGTGATGGCATAAGTCTGGCTTACAGCTCGCCTGTGACTTCTATCCCGAGCGTGGTCCCGCACGGTAAATTCTTTCTGCGCGGAACCCAAAAATTTTTCCTTAAGGCGGTGCGCCTCGAGGGGCCGATTATTGTCTCCGATTTCGACCGCAAGCTGCGCGTACTCGCGCGGCTCGAGGAGCTCCGCCGCGATCACGCGACTGCGTTGGTATTGAGCGAGGAGCAGGCCGAAGCCACTCTCGAGCTCGCGGCGCTGGGCGGACTCTACGTCCTGGTCGAGCTTGCCGTCGATCCCGCGCAGCTCTGGACGCGCCGTGGCTTACGCGGCACCGAAGCGTGGATCGAGGCGGCGGTCCGCTCGCTGGGCGGCCGCGCCGGATTGCTCGGCTTCATCATCGATTGCCCGCTGGGCCAGGATGAGCTCCGCGCCCATGGCCTCAAGCCGGCCCGCGAGGCGCTGCGCCGGCTGGTGCGCGTGGTGCGCGCCGCCGGTTTCGCAGCCGGGATTCACCATCGGATCGGGACCCGCGCGCTCGCACTCGAGGACGAGGATTTCATCTACAGCGACGCGACCGGGCTCTCGCCGGCCGAGCTGCGCGATTACCTGGCCGCGATGCATAACGTCGCCGACGCGCGCCCGGTCATAATCGAATTCAGGGCTTCCGGCGCGGGCGGCGACGAACTGGTCAGCACCGCCTTCGGGATGGGCGCGGCGGGCGTGGTCGCTCCCGACTTTGCGGCCCCGACGCCGCTCAATGCGCCGGGGCCCGTCCCGATCGAACCTCCAACGCCGCGGCTCCCCCTCGCGATGAACGGCGATCGCCAGCCGGCGCCCGACGGCTTTATTGCGCGCGCGACGGTCGCGATGCTCGCCTACACCGGCCCAATGGCCCGCACTTTTGCTCGCTATCGCGCGCGCTTCGCGATCGCGGCCGCGATGGGCGTCGGTACGCCGCCACGCCAGCGCCCGCAGCTCGATCTGCGGCGGCGCGCCGTGATGCTCACCCACTGGAACGAGCGCTACACCACCCGCGAGACGATCCTCGCGAAGCTCACCCGGCTCTTTAATCGCCTTCGCTACCCGGTGAGCATCGCCTCCGGATGGCGCGACTATGACCTCGAAGTCCGGCCCGACCTGTGGACGCGGATCGAAATCAGAACCGCCGACGAAGAACACGGCGGGACGCGACTGCTGAATCGGGTAGCCGCGCGCGTGCGCTTAAGCGTCGCAGCCTGGGCGGCGATGCTGGCCGGTATCGCGTCGACGGCGGCGTGCGCGATGCTCGGCAAGCCGGCCGCAGTGATTGTGGCGACGGCACTCACGGCGGCCGGGATACTATGCCTGTTGGCCGAACTGTTCGAGGCCAGGCGTCTCGCCTACCGCGCGGTCGAAGCCTGCGCGCGCGAGGCCGACTTGACGCCGCTCGGCGCGCCGGTCCGCCCGCTGCGCGGTCTGAGCCGGCCGGGCGCCGAAGCCCGGCACACTCAGGCTCCCCGCCTGCTTGCCGACTAATCGATCGCTGGCGCCGTGCTGGCGCAGCGCCGGGCCCATCTGCTTGAATCGAGCTCGCGATGCTCAAGCGGATCATCCTGCTCGCGCTGGCCGGCGCGTTCGGAACGCTGGCGCGCTACTGGCTCTCGGGATTCGTCCAGCGCTCGAGCCTCTACTTTCCGTGGGGCACGCTGGCCGTCAACGGTTCCGGATGCTTCCTGTTCGGCCTAGTCTGGACGCTGGCGGAAGAGCGGATGCTGATCAGCGGTGAGACCCGGATCATCCTGCTGGTCGGCTTCATGGGCGCCTTCACCACCTTCTCGACCTATATGTTCGAGACCCGGCAGATGCTGGCCACGTCAGAATGGATGCTGGGTGCGGCGAACTTCGCGGCCGAAAATTTCGCCGGCTTCGTCCTGCTGATCCTGGGCGCCGCGCTCGGACGGCTGATCTAAGGCGGAAGCGGAGGTTGCGTATGCATCTTCCTTCTGAGGGCGAACTGCTCAGAATCTTCATCGGTTCGAGCGACCGCTACCATAATCGTCCGCTGCACGAGGTGATCGTCGAGGAGGCGCGCAAGCGCGGGATGGCCGGCGCGACCGTGCTGCGCGGCACGCTCGGCTTCGGCGCGCACAGCCGGATGCACAGCGCCAAAATTCTGCGGCTCTCCGAAGACCTGCCGATGGTGATCGAGATCGTCGACAGCGCCGAACGCATCGAGGCGTTTCTCCCGCATCTCGACACCTGGATCGACGACGGGATGGTGACGGTCGAGAAGGTCCGCGTGATCGCTTACCGGCACAGCGAGGCCAAGGCGCGCGGCGAAAAATGATCGCGATGGCGCGGCGGCCGCGATCGCCCTGATGGGAACTTATCCGAGCCGGGCGCGGAGCTGAACCAGTTCGCGGCGCACTTCGCTAAGTGCGCGGCGCAGCGCCGCTTCTGAGCGGGTGTTTGCCGGCTCCTGAGCGTTCCCACTCCCGGCGGCTTGTGGAGCCGCCCGGCGCGCCGGCTCCTCACCTTTCAGCACGGCCTCGAGGCCATTCTCGCGGATGTACTTCTTCGCCCCTTCGATCGTGAAGCGCTCCTTGTGCAGCAGGCGTTTCACCGCCTTGAGCGTCTCGAGGTCCTCTTCGAGGTAGAAGCGATGGCCGGACGGCGTATGGCGCGGCTTTAGGAAACCGAACTGGGTCTCCCAGAAGCGGAGCACGAACGGCGCGACGCCCACCATCTTGGCCGCCTCGCCGATCTTCAGGTTTCGCCCGCTCTCGGGCGTCGATGGAACCCTGGTTTTGCCTGTGCCGCGCGCGCCCGACTTGCGTGAGGTCCGACTCATGACCGCGTCTTGTCGCCGTTGGCGACCATCTCCTTCAACACCTGGCTCGGTTTGAAGGATAGCACGCGGCGGTCGTCGATGATGATGGGGGCGCCGGTTTGCGGGTTGCGCCCCCGCCGCGCGCGCTTGCGATTGACGGTGAAGGTGCCGAAGCCGGAGATCTTGACCTTCTCGCCGCGGCACAGGCTGTCGCGGATGATCTCGAGCACCGACTCGAACACTTCGACAGCTTCCTTCTTCGAGGAACCGGTGCGCTCGTAGATGAGCTCCACGAGATCGACTTTGGTCATCCCTTGAGGCGTACCGTCCCCCGAAGCGTGGCCCGAATGTTACTGTCTGAGCTCGGCCCCCAAGCGCGCTCGCGCCCGCTCGATCAGGTCAGCGTGCGCGCAGTTTACCTCTCCGTCGGTGAGCGTCCGATCCCGCGCCCGATAGAGGCACGCGATCCCGATACTCTTCTTGTCCGGCGGCAGCGAACCACCCTCGTATACGTCAAACAGCCTCACACTCTCAAGCAGATTCAGCTTCATTTCGCCTATCGCCCGCAGCACCTCGTCGGCCGCCAGCCCACGATCGACCACCAGCGCGAGGTCGCGCCGCACGGCCGGGAAGCGCGGCGGAAGCTCGATCGCGCGCGGCGCCGGCGCCCCCTCGCCCAGCAGCATCGTCAGGTCGAGCTCGGAGAGGCCGCACGGACCCCCGAGCTCCAGGCGCATCGCGATGCCCGGATGGAGCTCGCCGACATAGCCCGCGGGCCGGCCGTCGATCCGGATGTAGGCCGACTTGCCCGGATGGAGAAAGGCGAGCTCGCCGGGGGTGGGCGGCGCGAAAGCGGGGCGCGCCGCTCCGGGCAGCGCGCGCAGGTAGCTTTCGACGACCCCCTTGATGGTGAAGAAGTCGGCCCCCACACCCGGCCGTCCGATCGCGACGAGCGCATACTCGCCGTAGCTGATAGCGGCCATCCGCTCGGCCTCGGGCGCACCCCCGGCATCGCTCGACATGAAGACCCGGCCGATCTCGAAGGCGTGAAAGGCCGTCGCTTCGCGGTTCAGGTTGAAGCGCATCGCGGCGAGCAGTCCGGGGATCAGGCTGCGGCGCATCTCGCTCAACTCGGCCGAAAGCGGATTGGTTACGCTTATCGTCGCGCCGTTCCCGATGCCGGGATAGGCCTGGTTATCAGCCGGTGCGATGAAGGCGATTGACTTGATCTCGGTAAGTCCGCACCCGAGCATCACCTCGCGCGAGGCGCGCGCGAAAATCCGCGACGCGTCCTCACTTGCCGGCCCCGCCGACGGCCGCAGCGGCGCCGCCGCGGGGATCTCGTCGAGTCCCTTGAGGCGTGCCACCTCTTCGGCGAGATCGGCGGGCTCATTAAGGTCGGGACGAAACGGCGGCGCGGTGACGATCAGCCGTTGGCGTTCGGAGCGAACCGCGGCGCCCAGCGCCTTGAGCCGGCGGCTGACCTCGGCGCGCGGAATCTCGACGCCCAGGATTTTCCCGATCGCATCGGGCTCCAGCGTGATTTCGCGGAGCGGGGCGGGACGCGCGATGACGTCGACGATCGGTCCCGCCGCGCGGCCGCCAGTGATGCGCCGAATAATCGCGGCGACCCGATGGAGCGCGCGCACCTGGCCGCTCCGATCGATGCCCCGCTCGAAGCGATAGCTCGCCTCGCTGCGCAGCCCCAGCCGCCGCCCGGTCCGCGCCACGGTCATCGCCTCGAAATCGGCGCTCTCCAGCAGAATCGTGCCGGTCGCGGCGCCGACTTCCGAGTTGCCGCCGCCCATCACACCCGCCAGCGCGACCGGTCTCTCGCCATCCGCGATCACGAGGTCGTCGGGAACGAGTTCGCGCTCGATGCCGTCGAGCGTGGTCATCGTGCGATCGCTGCCGGCGCGCCTGACGACAATCTTGCCGCCGGCGAGCTTCGCGAAGTCGAACGCATGGAGCGGCTGCCCCAGCTCGACCATCGCGTAATTGGTCGCATCGACCACGTTGCTCACCGCGCGCATCCCGGCGAGCTCGAGCCGCCGCCGAAGCCAGATCGGCGAGGGTCCAATCTTTACGCCCGCCATCGGCAGCGCCGCGTAGCGCGGGCAGAGATCGGGAGCTTTGATTTCGACCGCGATCGCGACCGGCGCGGCGCGATGGTCGCCCGCCGGGATCGGCGCGCTCCGCGGCGGCTTCAGCTTTACGCCGAACAGGGCCGCGATTTCGCGCGCCAATCCGAGCACCGACAGGCAATCGCCGCGATTCGGCGTGATCGCGATGTCGAGCACGACGTCATCGAGATGGAGCGCGGCGGCGAGATCGGAGCCCGGTGCGCCGGCATCGAGCTCGAGAATTCCCTGATGTTCGTCGGAAAGGCCGAGCTCGCGCTCCGAGCAGAGCATTCCGTCGGATTTGACGCCGCGGATGACCGCGGCCTGCAACGGCGGGGCCTGCTCGACGGTCGCCGCGCCGCCCGCGCCATGCACGCCCGCCATCAGGCGAGCGCCGACCCGCGCGTAGGCGGCGGTCATCCCGGAATGCACGTTCGGCGCGCCGCAGACGACGCTGAAGCGGCCGGCCGCGCCGGCATCGACCTCGCACAGGCTCAGGCGATCGGCGTTGGGATGGCGCGCGACGTTGAGCACGCGCGCGATCACGACGTCGGAAAAGCCGGCGCTCACACGCTCGAGGTTCTCGACCTCGACGCCGGCTGCCGTCAGACGCCGGGCGATCTCATCGACCTCGGCATCGACGCTCACGAACTCGCTGAGCCAACTGAGCGGCAGTTTCATCGGAAACTTTCCGCCGTGGCCTGGAACTGGTTTAGAAAGCGCAGGTCATTTTCGAAGAACAGCCGCATATCCTCGACGCCGAGCTTGAGCAGCGCCGTGCGTTCGACGCCGAGCCCGAAGGCGAAGCCCTGGTACTCGGCCGGATCGTAGCCGACCGCCCGAAAGACGTTCGGATGGATCATCCCGGAGCCGAGAATTTCGGTCCATCCGCTCTGCTTGCAGACGCGGCATCCTTTGCCCGCGCACAGCAGGCACGAGATATCGACCTCGGCGCTCGGCTCGGTGAAGGGAAAGAAGCTCGCGCGGAAGCGAACCACGGTCGCGGCGCCGAAGAAGGCGCGCAGAAACTCGGTCAGCACGCCCTTGAGATGGGCCATCGTGATTTTGCCCGCGCGGTCGACCATGAAGCCTTCGATCTGGCTGAACATCGGCGAGGCGCGCACGCTCAGCTCGTCGCGCCGGTAGCAATTGCCGGGGCATACGACGGCGAGCGGCGGCCGCCGCGTCTCCATCACGCGGATCTGGCCGTTGGAGGTATGGGTGCGCAGCAGCAGGCCGCCGCCCAGGAAGAAGGTGTCCTGCATCTCGCGCGCCGGATGGTCGGGCGGGAAGTTGAGCGCGGCGAAGTTATGGAAGTCATCCTCGACGTCGCGCGTCGCTGCGACCTCGAAGCCCATCGCGCTCAGGATGCGCAGCATCTCCTCGATGGTCTGGGTCACGGGATGGAGCCGGCCGCGGGGAAGGCTCGCGCCCGGCAGGGTCACATCGAGCCGCGCCTCGGCAAGCTCGCGCTCGAGCGCCGCTTCGCGAAGCCTGGCCTGTAGCACCTCGATGCGGGCTTCGAGCTCGGTCTTGATTTGATTGACGAGCTGGCCGATCGCCGGGCGCTCTGCGGGCGGCACCTCGCGCATCCGGCGCATGATCTCGGTGAGCTCGCCCGAGCGGCCGAGCACGCGCACGCGGACATTCTCGATCGCCGCCTCGCTGGCGTGGTCGGAAAGTTCGGCAAGCGCGCGGCTGCGGATCTGTTCGAGCTGGTCCTTCATGGCAAGTCCGGGGCGAAAAGGGTGAGAGCGTTCACCCAAAAACCATGCGGAGCCACATGGCCTTAAAGGCGCCCGGCGACGGCGATTGCTTCAGGCCGCGGCCTGACCGAGCGCGTGCTTGGCGGTGCGGACCAGCTCGATAAAGAGGTTGTCGCGCTCCTTGGCGAGCAGGGCGAGCTGCTTGCGGTCGAGCTCGACGCCGGCCTTTTTGAGCCCGTTGATAAAGCGGCTGTAGCTGAGCCCATGCTCGCGTGTGAGCGCGTTGATGCGGGCGATCCAGAGCGTGCGGAAATCGCGCTTCTTAACCTTGCGATCGCGATAGGCGTAGGTCAGGCCCTTCTCGAGCGTGCTGCGGGCCTGGCGATAGAGCTTGCGTCCACCGACGAAGCCCGAGGCCAGCTTGAGCTGGCGCTTATGACGGCGGCGGGTCTTGAAACCGCCTTTGGCGCGGGGCATCGGAAATCTACGTCCTTCCTTGAGATTAAGTCGGTCCCTGAGATTAAGTCGGTCCTTCAGGACTGCGCAAGCCGGTGCATCCTACCTGATCGCGGGCCCGGAATCAGCCGTGTCGTTCGAAGAGCCATCCGCTTTCATTTAAACGGGATGAGCGCCCGGATCTTTTTCGCGTCGGCCGCGTTCAGCACCGCCGGGGCGCCGAGATGGCGTTTGCGCGAGCGGCTTTTGCTGGACAGCAGATGGCGCAGATAGGCGCGCTTGTGCTTGACCTTGCCGCCCTTGGTTACCTTGAAGCGCTTGGCCGCGCTGCGATTGGTCTTAAGCTTGGGCATCCTCTTTTCCCGTCTTCGATCTCTATCCAGCGGCTAGCGCGGCGTCAGCAGCACCGACATATTGCGGCCTTCCATGCGGGGTAAGCCCTCCGGCTGCGCTATGTCCTTGACCTGCTCGAGGATCGACTGAATCAGCGTTCGTCCCAGTTCGGGATGGGTAATCTCCCGGCCGCGAAACCAGATGGAGAGCTTAACACGCTGGCCTTCATCGACAAAGCGCCGGATATGCTTGACCTTGAATTCGACGTCATGCTTTTCGGTCCGCGCCCCCATCTTGACTTCCTTGATCAGGCTGGTGCTGGAGCTGCGGCGTGAGTCGTGCGCCTTTTTCTTCTGCGCGTAGCGGTACTTGTCGAAATCGGTGACCCGGCAGACCGGCGGTTGCGCGCCGGACGCGACCTCGACCAGGTCGAGTCCGCGGCTTTCCGCGAGTTTAATCGCTTCGCGCAGCGGCATGATGCCGGCCTGATGGCCGTCAACATCGATGACCCGCACTTCGGCCGCGCGAATCAGCGCGTTGGTCCGGATTGCCGGTTCCCGCGAGGGGGGGGTTCTGAAATCTCTACGAATATGACACCTCCTGCGTAAGCGGCATCGGACGCGAGGCCCGATGCACCGTTGTTACGATCGCCGCGCGCCGCTGCTTCATGAGGGCAGCGGCTCACCCTTGAGCATCTCGATCAAACCGTCGAGCGACAGCGCCTGGCTCTTGGCGCCGCGCAGGAGCCGGAGCGACACCGAGCGCGCCTCGGCCTCGCGCTCGCCGACCACCGCCATGTACGGGACCTTGGCGAGCTCCGCCTCGCGGACCTTGAAGCCGAGCTTCTCGTTGCGCAGATCGGCGCTGGCGCGAAAGCCCGCATCCTTGACGAGCGCGGCGATCTCGCGCGCATAATCTTCGACCTTTTCACTCAGCGACAGCACCCGGACCTGCTCGGGCGCGAGCCAGAACGGCAGCACGCCGCCGGTATGCTCGAGCAGCACGCCGATGAACCGTTCGAGCGAGCCGAGTATCGCTCTATGAATCATCACCGGGCGCGCTTCGGTTCCCGCGCTGGTGGTGAAACTCAAATCGAAGCGCTCGGGCATGTTGAAATCGAGCTGGATGGTGGCGAGCTGCCAGCGGCGCTTGAGCGCATCGGGAACGTCGATCTCGATCTTCGGACCGTAAAAGGCGCCCTCGCCGGGATTCAGCTCGTAGGCGAAGCCGTTGCGCTCGAGCGCGCGGCCGAGCGTCGCTTCGTTCTCGCGCCACAGCGCCTCATCGCCCATGTGCTTCTCGGGCATGGTGGCGACCTTGGCCTCCATCCGCTCGAAGCCCAGCGCGCCGTAGACGTCGCGCACCATCTTGAGGTTGAGATCGATCTCCGCCTCGACCTGCTCCGGCGCGCAGAAAATATGCGCGTCATCCTGCGACATCGCCCGCACGCGCGTCAGGCCGTGCAGCGTGCCCGAGCGCTCGGCGCGATGGAGCCGGCCGAAATCCGCGATTCGTAGCGGCAGGTCGCGGTAGGAGCGCTTCTCGGCGGCATAGATGTAGGTATGGCCCGGGCAGTTCATCGGCTTGAACGCGTAGTCGAGCTCGCCGCCGCGATTCTCGCCGTCGGTGGTGAGAAACATGTTCTCGCGAAAGTTCTCCCAATGGCCCGACGTGTGCCAGAGCGCGTTCTTGTAGAGCTGCGGCGTCACCACCTCGTCGAAGCCGTAGCGCCGGTAAAGCCGGCGCATGTAGTCGATTAGCTGGTTGTAGATAATCGCGCCCTTGGGGAGAAAGAACGGCGAGCCCGGCGCCACCGGATCGAAGATGAACAGGCTCATCTCGCGGCCGAGCTTGCGATGGTCGCGCGCGCGCGCGAGCTCCATCAGCTTCAGATGCTCTTCCAGTTCCTCTTTGGTCGCGAACGCGGTGCCGTAGATGCGCGAGAGCATCGGATTGTGCTCGTCGCCGCGCCAGTAGGCGCCGGCCACGCCGGTCAGCTTGAAGGCGCGGAGATACCCCGTCGACGGCACGTGCGGTCCGCGGCAGAGATCGATCCAGTCGCCCTGCCGATAGAGCGAAACCACCGGTTCGGGAATCTGCCCGATGATCTCGACCTTGTAATCTTCGCCCATTTTGCGGAAGCGCTCGATCGCGGCCTCGCGCGGCTCCTCGAGCCGTTCGACCGGCAGGTTGGCCTTCGCCAGCTCGCGCATCTTCGCTTCGATCTTCGGCAGATCGTCGACGGTGAAGGGCCGTGGCGGCGCGAAGTCGTAGAAGAAACCATCTTCGATCACCGGACCGATCGTCACCTGCGTGCCGGGATAGAGACTCTGCACCGCCTGCGCCATCAGATGCGCCGTGGAGTGACGGATGACTTCGAGGCCCTCGGGGCTCGTCGCGGCGATCGGCTCGACGCTGGCGTCGGCCGTGACCTCGCGGCCGAGATCGACGATTCGTCCGTCGAGGCGGGCCGCGACCGTCTCGCGCCGGCGCGCGCCGTCGAGCAGTTCGGCCACGCGTGTGCCGCGCGCCACCGCACGCCGCTCCCCTCCGATCGTCACGATCACTTCGGAGCTCATCTAACGGGGGCTGGCAGCAGGCACGAGTATCAACGAATCAGGCAAGTGTATTGGTAGGCACGGGCGGGGTTGAACCGCCGACCCCTTCCGTGTCAGGGAAGTGCTCTCCCGCTGAGCTACGTGCCTTTGGATTCGGCTTCTTCACTGACACCATTAGCCCCTGAAGCGGTAACAAAAATCGCGCTTTCGGGCAACCCGAGCCCGATTTCACGCGCTCGAAGCAGCGGATTCATGCTGCCTCCGCGCGCTCCTGTCACCGCTACCGTCGCTTGATCGATCTGATAAGCTCGTGCCGGCGCGAGCGCCCCAGCGATGGATCACGAGCGGGTCGTACATCTTTTCTTTTTCGCCCTGCTGGCCCTGATTGCCTACGAGCTTTTCCAGGTGCTCGGACCGTTCCTGGTTCCGATCGCGTGGGCCTGCCTGCTCGCCTTCATGGTCCATCCGCTGTTCGACTGGTTGACCCGGAAGGTGCACAGCCGCTCGCTGGCCGCCATAATCCTGACCGTCGGCGTCACGCTGCTGGTCATCATCCCCGCGCTCTGGATGCTCGGCCGCCTTGCTTCGGAAGCGCAGACGCTTTACAGCGAGCTTTCGGTAATCGTCAATCAGGGCGGCCCCAGCAAGGCGCGCGCGAGCCATTGGTTATTGCAGACCCGGCCCGGGCTGGCGCTCAGCCGGATGCTCGATAAACGCGGCATCAGGCTCGAGGACGAAGTCTCGAAGCTCGCCTACGAAGCGGCGAAGATCACCAGCGATTACGTGGTGCTGCATGCGAGTTATGTGGCGCGCAACGTGGTCGCGGCGGTAGTCGACTTCGGCATCGTGCTGATCACTTTCTTCTACCTGCTGCGCGACGGCAACTACTATTACGACGAACTGCGCGCGCTCACGCCGCTGCACGTCGAGGACAAGCGCGCGATCTTCGAGACCCTGCGCGCGACGCTTTCCTCCGTGATGCGCGGGCTGATGCTCGCGGCGCTCGCGCAGGGCGTCTCGATCGGCATCGGCTATATGGTCTGCGGCGTGCCGTACTGGGCGTTCCTCGCGCTGTTGACGGCGGCCGTCGGCCTGTTCCCGTTCGGCGGCACCGCGCTGGTCTGGGTGCCGGTCGTGCTTTACGTCGGTTATTACTCCGGATGGGCGTGGGCCGTGGGACTGGCAATCTGGGCGACGATCGCGATCACGGTAATCGATAACTTCCTCAAACCGATCGCGATGCGCCACGGCACCGGGCTGCCGACCCTGATGGTCTTCTTCGGCGTCGCCGGCGGACTCGCCGCCTACGGACCGCTCGGCCTGTTCGCCGGGCCGGCGGTGATTTCGGTGTTCGTCGCGATGCTGCGCGTCTTCCGGCGCACCTACGGCGACGAGGAATCGCTCAAGGCCGCCTGACGCCGCCCGGCTGGCGAAGCGCCGTCCGTGCCGAATAGACTTACGCCCCAGGGCTCCCATCGATGACCCCGAAAGAGGAAAAAGCCCTCGCGATCATCCGCACGCTCCATCGGGCGGGCTTCAAGGCCTACCTGGCGGGCGGATGTGTGCGCGACCGCATCCTGGGCGTCGAGCCGAAGGACTACGACATCGTGACCGACGCGCGTCCCGAGGTGGTCCAGCGGACCTTCGAGCGGACGGTCCCCGTCGGCGCGCGCTTCGGCGTGATCGTGGTGATCGTCGACGGCGACAGCTTCGAGGTCGCCACCTTCCGCGCCGACGCGCCCTACCTCGACGGGCGACGACCTTCGGCGGTGCGCTTCGGCACCATCGAGGAAGACGCGATGCGCCGCGATTTCACGATCGGCGGGATGTACCTCGATCTCGAAAGCGGCCGCGTGATCGACCTGGTCGGCGGGCTGCGCGATCTGCGCGCCGGGATCATCCGCGCGATCGGCAACGTCTATGAACGCTTCGAGGAGGATCGCCTGCGCATCCTGCGCGCGGTGCGCTTCGCTGCGCGGCTCGGCTTCGCGATCGATCCCGCGACCTGGACCGCGATCAAACGCGCCGCGCCGACTATCGCCACGGTCTCGGCCGAGCGCATCGGCGAAGAGCTGGTCATGATCATGACCGAAGGCGGCGCCGCCCGCGGACTCGACCTCATGATGGAGGGCGGACTGGTCGAAACGATTCTGCCCGAAGTGATGCCGCTGGTCGGATGCGAACAGCCCGCGAACTACCATCCCGAGGGCGACGTTTACGTGCATACGCGGCTGATGCTCTCGATGTTGCCGCCCGGATGCGTTGAAACGCTGGCCTTCGGCGTCCTGCTGCATGACATCGCCAAGCCGCAGACCCGCGCCGAAGTCGACGGCAAGGTCACCTATTACGGACATACCGAGCAGGGCGCGCTGGTTGCGGCCGGCATCATGAACCGGCTGCGCCGCTCGCGCTTCGTCCAGGAGCGGGTCGCCTACCTGGTGCGATTCCATCTGCGGCTCACGATGGCGCCGCGGATGCGCACGGCGACGCTCAAGCGGATGCTCGCCGAGGAGGGCTTCGCGGAGCTGCTCGAGCTCTCGCGGATCGACGCGCTCGCCTCGAGCTCGTATCTCGGCTTCTACCACTTCTGCCGGCATGCGATGGAGCGGATGAGCGAGCACGAAATCCGGCCGCCGCGGCTGGTCAGCGGCGACGATCTGATCCGGCTCGGCTTCGTGCCCGGCCCCGAGTTCAAGACCATCCTGAAGGACGTCGAAGATCAGCAGCTCGATGGCGCGCTCACCACGCGCGAGGCGGCGCTGGCTTACGTGCTGAGCCGCTACCGTCCGCCGCAGCCCCATAACGCCGCCTGATTGCTCCGGGCGCGCGCCATAAGCAAGCGCTTCGGCGCCATCCGGGCGCTCGAGGCGGTCGATTTCGAAGCCGCCCCGGGTGAGATTCACGCTCTGCTAGGCGAAAACGGCGCCGGCAAGACCACGCTGATGCGCATCCTGGCGGGCGGGCTGCGCCCCGACGCCGGCGCGGTCACGCTGGACGCGGTCGCGCTGCGGCCCGGATCGCCCCAGGCCGCTCTGCGAGCCAGCGTCGCCGCGGTGCATCAGAGCCCCATGCTGTTCGAGCGGCTCACCTGGGAAGAGAACCTGGCGCTCGGCGGCGGGACGCGGACGGCCACGGCGGCGCACGAGCGCGCCGCGCGGCTGGGCTTCGAACTGCCCGCCCCGCGCACGCTGGTCGAGGATTGCGCGCTCGCCGAACGTGTCCGGCTCGAGCTGATGCTCGCGCTCAGCTTCGAGCCGCGCGTGCTGATCCTCGATGAGCCGACCGGCGTGCTCGCGCCCTCCGAAGTAACCGCCTTCCTCGCTCTGCTGCGCGCGCTCCGCGGCCAGGACCGGATCGTGATTCTCGTGACGCACAAGCTCGCCGAGGCGCTCGCGGTCGCCGACCGCGTGACGGTGCTGCGCCGGGGACGCCTGATGGCGTCCGTGGCTGCCTCGCAAACCAGCGAAGCCGAGCTGGCGCGCCTGATGATAGGCGAACTGCCGCCGGCCGCCGCCGCGCCGTCGTCCGCGCCGGCCGCCGGCGGCCCGCCGCTCGAGCTGGTCGATCTCACGCTCGACGATCGCGGACGGCGCATCCTCGATCGCGTCGCGCTCGCGGTCGCGCCCGGCGAAGTCGTCGGGATCGCCGGCGTCGAAGGCAACGGGCAGGCCGAGCTGGTCGAGATTCTCGCCGGCGCACACAAGTTCACCAGCGGTCAGGTCCGCGCCGCCGGGCTCGCCGTCATTCCTCAGGATCGCGACCTCGACGGGCTGGTCCTGACGCTCGCGGTCTGGGAGAACCTGATGCTCTCGCGCCCGCTTATGAAGCGCTTCAGCCGTGCGGGATGGCTCAGGCGAACGGCCGCAATTCGATTCGCTGGCGAACTGATCGAGCGCTTTTCGATTCGCGCACCCGATGCGCATCTGCCGGCCGGGGCGCTTTCCGGCGGCAATCGCCAGCGGCTCGCGGTCGCGCGCGCGCTGGCCGACGCGCCGCGCGCGATCGTCGCCCATAATCCATGCCGCGGTCTCGACCTCGCGGCGACTGCCGAGGTCTGCCGGCTGCTGGCCGGCTTTGCCGCCGGCGGCGGCGCGGTGCTGTTGATCTCGAGCGACCTCGATGAATTGCTAGCGCTTTCGACCCGGATGTACGTGATGAGCGCCGGACGCCTCCGTGCGCTCGGCGCGAGCGAGCGCGAGCCCGCACGGCTGGGCGTCCTGATGGCTGGGAAGTGGACTTGAGCGCCGCCGGCGCCACGCGGCGGCGCGCCTCGCTCGCGATCGTCGCGGCGCTGCTCAAACCGATCGCGGCGCTGGCCGCCGCCTTCGCCCTGGTCGCGATTATCCTGCTCGGACTCGGCGCCTCGCCGATCCTCGTGCTGGCCGCGCTCGTCGAGGGCGCGTTCGGCAACTGGCTGGCGTGCACCGAAACGATCGTCAAGGCGACGCCGCTGGTCTTCACCGGGCTCGCGATCGCGGTCGCGTTCGAAGGCGCGCTCTGGAATATCGGCGCCGAGGGCCAGTTGATCATGGGCGCGCTGGTCGCCGGCGCGATCGGTCCGATGCTCGGCGGCTGGGCCCATCCAATCGCGGTAACGGCGATCCTCGCGGGCGGCTTCGCCGGCGGCGCGATGTGGGGCGCGCTGGCCGGATGGCTCAAGAGTGCGCGCAACGTCAACGAAGTTATCAGCACGCTGATGCTTAACTTCGTGGCCCAGCAGATTCTGAGCTGGGCGGTGCACGGGCCGCTGATCGAGCCCGCACGCGCCTATCCGAAGAGCGCGCCGATTGCCGCCGCCGCCGAGCTCCAGCTCTATTTTCCGCCGAGCCGGCTGAACCTCGGGATGGCGCTGGCGGCCGTCCTGGCCGTGGCGAGCTTCGCGCTGCTCTACCGCACGACGATCGGGCTGCAGCTCCGGGCGCTCGGCCGCAATCCGCGCGCATCGCGGTTCTTCGGCCTGCGCATCGGCTGGCTGACGGTCGGCGCGATGGCGCTCTCCGGCGGGCTGGCCGGGCTGGGCGGCGGGGTCCAGGTCGCGGCCATCACGCATCGCTTGTACGAAAGCCTTTCGCCCGGATGGGGCTTCGAGGCGATCGCGGTCGCGCTGCTCGCGCGCCTCAATCCGCTCGGCGTCGTGCCGTGCGCGATCCTGTTCGGCGCGCTCGACAACGGATCGCAGGCGATGCAGCGCGCGGCGGGCGTCTCGCCGGTGCTGGTGCAGGTTATCCAGGCGCTCGTGATCCTGATTTTGCTCGCCTTCGACGCCGGGCTCTTCGCCGCGCGCCGGCGGGAATCAGGCGCGGCCTCCACACTTGCGGGCGCGGGCTTCGAGGAGGCGCGCGATGCTTGAGGCGTTCCTCTTCTCGACCATCAGCATGGCGACGCCGATCTTGCTTGCCGCGCTCGGCGAACTGATTGTCGAGCGCAGCGGCGTGCTGAATATCGGCATCGAGGGCGCGATGCTGTGCGGGGCGTTCTTCGCGCTAGCCGCCGCGTATTTTGGACACAGTCTTCTGCTTGGATTGCTATGCGGAATCGCGGCCGGCGTCGCGATCAACGCGCTGCTCGCCGCGATGGTCGTGAATCTTGCCGTAAACCAGGTGGTGGCCGGCACGGCGCTCGATATCCTCGCGCTCGGCGTCAGCGGGGTTTTCTACCGCCGCTTCTTCGGCGTCACCGGGCGCGCCTTCACGATCACGCCGATGCCGCGCATCGCGCTGGGCCCGCTCGCCCGTCTCCCGATCGTCGGACCCGCGCTGTTCGATCGCGATGCGCTGGTCTACCTCGCCTTCGGCCTGGTCCCGGTGGTTGCATGGCTGGTCTCGCGCACCCGATTGGGCCTGCGGCTGCGGGCGGTGGGCGAGCGTCCCGAGGCGGCCGACGCTCTGGGAGTGAACGTGTTCGCCTGGCGATGGACCGCGCTTATCGTCTCTGGTGTGCTGACCGGGCTGGCGGGCGCCTACTTGACGCTCGCCTACGCGGACACGTTTATCGAGGGCATCTCGGCCGGGCGCGGCTTCGTGGCGCTGGCGGTCGTGATCCTCGGCCGCTGGAATGCGTGGGGTTTGCTCGCCGCCTCGATTTTGTTCGGCGCCGCGATGGCGCTGCAGTTCGGCTTGCAGGCGCTCGGCACCGCCCTTCCCTATCAGCTCTTTCTCGCGCTCCCCTATGCGCTCACCGTGATGGTACTGGCCGGCGTCGGCGGCCATGCGCGCCCGCCGAGCGCGCTGGGCGAGCCATATTCTCGTGCTTAGCAAGCTCGGTAAGTAACCGCATCCCCTCGGGGTACTTCGCGGCAGCGGGTGTTTCCCGCGCCGCCTCGGCGAGCTTGCTGGGCGATATTTTGTGTAACGCTTGCGTAATGCTCGCGATAAGATCCGAGACGCGAAGCAATCGCAACGTCCGTCTTGGCGGGCGATGTTTGCGCAGATGATCGATTAATTCGTCGACCCGCGTTTGAGCGAAAATGAAACGCAACCCGGTTTCGGCGTCTCGGATTTTGTGAGGTCGGAACCGCTTGAACTCTCTCAGCTCGCGGATGCGATTCGCGATCGCGCGGCGCGCTGCGGCCGCATCGGGCGGCTTGTTGGCCTGGAGCTTGCGCGGACCTTCGTATCCGCCTTCGGAAAAGTACCAATCCTTGAACTCGCCGACGAAGCCCGCCGCGAGCATCCGCGCCCCCAGCGAAGTTGCGGCGGGCGAGATGCCGAGGCGCAGCTCGTTGAAGGTCTGCTCCTGGCCGCCGCTCTCGTAATCGATCATCAGATGACCGCCGGGCGGGATGACCTCGCCCATAACCGCGATGAGTTCATCCTCGATGCCCGCGATGCGGGTTCTGATCGTCGCGCCGTCGATTTCGATCGTCGGATAGAAGCGGCCTTCGATCCACGGTTTCACGTCGCGCCCGCCCGAGCTTACGATCGCGGTCATCGCGGGCCCGCCCCGCCGCCGGCCTTTTTCAGCGGCGACTCCGACGTTGATGAAAACCCATCCGACGCGCTGGCGAAGCGGCCGGATTTCATCCAGGACCAGCGTCCAGCCGCTAATCGGGCGGCGCTTGAGCCGGGCCGCCAGCGCGCGGATCAATGGAGTGGACGCGTTCATCGCCGCACAATTGCCTCGCCCAGAATAAGTGATATAAACATCAGTGTCTTTCGATATGCGTGATTCATCGGCTGAGTCATCCAGTTTTCCGCTGGCATCGTGCGTGAAGTGCGGCGAGACGGTGCTGACCTATGTGGCGTTTGACGCCGCCGGTCAGGAACAGCGGGCCTGCGTGCATTGCGATCACGTGGTCGAGGGGGTGCGCTGGGTGATGGCCGACGAGCTTGGGACGCTGGGTTATGACTTTGGCGCGCCGCCGAGCCGTGGAGGATGCTCGGGCGGATGCAGCGGCTGTTCGATGAGCCGGCATTAGGCGCCCCCCCGGCCGCCGCGGAAAGGCGCGCCAGCATCAACTCGAGAGGAGCTTGCGGGACCCCTCGGAGGTAGATTTCCATGAAAACCACACTTTCGGTGATCAAGGCGGATGTCGGCTCGATCGGCGGCCATATCAAGCCCAGCGCGCGGCTCAAGGCGACGGTCGAAAACCACGTGCGCGAGCATGGCAAGAAACTGCTGATCGATTGCTACGTGAGCACCACCGGCGACGATATCGCGCTTCTGATGTCGCACGAGCGCGGGGTCAACGATCCGAAAGTTCACGAACTCGCGTGGGACTCTTTCATGGCCGGGACCAAGGTCGCCAAGGAGCAGGGGCTCTATGGCGCCGGCCAGGACCTGTTGAAGGACGCGTTTTCGGGCAACGTTCGCGGCCTGGGGCCGGCCTCGTGCGAGCTGGAATTCGAAGAGCGGCCCAGTGAACCGTTTCTGTTTTTCGCCGCCGACAAGACCGATCCCGGCGCCTACAACCTGCCGATGTATCTGTCGTTCGTCGATCCGATGCACTGCTCGGGTTTGCTGCTGTCACCCAAGATGGCGCAGGGCTTCACTTTCACGATCATGGACGTGAATCACACCGAGGGCGACCGCGTGATCGAGCTCAACTCGCCCGAGGAGATCTACGACATCGCCTGCCTGCTGCGGGACAACCAGCGCTTCGTGGTCGAATCGATCCGCTCGCGCGCCAACAACGATGTCGGAGCGGTGGTCTCGACCTCGCGCCTGCATAACGTCGCCGGCACCTACACCGGCAAGGATGACCCGGTCGCGCTGGTCAGGACGCAGGGCAACTTCCCAGCCACCGGCGAGGTGCTCTCGCCCTATCGCATCGCGCATTACGTGGCGGGCACGATGCGCGGGAGCCATCATGGACCGCTGATGCCGGTCAAGCTCAACTCGGCAATTTCGTTCTTCGACGGGCCGCCGATCGTCGGCTGCGCCGCCTTCAGCGTTCATCAGGGGCGCTTCACCGAGCCGGTCGATGTGTTCGACCATCCGTTCTGGGATTGGGTGCGCAACAACGCCTCGCAGAAGGCCGCCGAAATCCGCAACCAGGGTTTCTCGGGGCCCGCGATGCTCCCGTACAGCGAGCTCGAATATGGCGGCGTGGTCGACAAGATGGGCAAGCTCGACAAGCGCTTCATCGTGCGCAAGGAGGCGGCGGCCAACGGCCGCAAGCACAAGGCCGCCTGAGGCGGCACTGCGCCTGGAGCTATCTAAGTTCGCCCATCTGGCGGAGCGCTTCGTAGACCACGATCGAAACCGCGTTGGCCAGATTCAGGCTGCGCACGCCCGGCTCGAAGATCGGAATCCGATAGGCGGCCTCCGCATGGCGCTCTAGAAACTCGCCGCCGAGTCCCCGCGTTTCGCTGCCGAAGACCATGAAATCGCCGCGCGCGTAGCGCGCCTCCAGGTAGGAGCGGCGGGCGTGAACCGAAAAGAAGCGGCATCGCGCTTCGCCGTGCTCGGCGACAAACGCCTCCCATCCGGAATAGGTTTTCAAATCGACCAGCGGCCAGTAATCGAGCCCGGCGCG
>Ga0209415_10006484_pt1 | contig 20761 bp, 18 predicted proteins | sample PeaSoiSIISIP2007_FD_187696 | JGI IMG/M metagenome (GOLD analysis project Ga0209415, IMG submission 187696) | Peat soil microbial communities from Weissenstadt, Germany - SII-SIP-2007 (SPAdes) (version 2) | ecosystem: Environmental > Terrestrial > Soil > Wetlands > Peat | place: Germany...
GGGGTCGCTTGACCGCAAAACCCAGCGTTGAAACGCTGGGCTATTCTCGGATGTCCCTCCGGGACAAGGACCGCCGGGCATGAAATATCCGCTTAGCGGAGGCGCCAAGTGATGCGGCCTTTGCTCAAATCGTAGGGGGACATTTCCATTTTCACACGGTCACCGACCGTGATACGGACCCAGCGTTTGCGCATTTTGCCGCAGATGGTGGCCAGGACGAGGTGCTTGTTATCCAGTTCGACGCGGAACATGGTTCCGGCCAGCACGGTGGCGATCACGCCTTCGACTTCGATGGGTCCTTCTTTCATTGGGCGCTTAATTGTTTTTTGAGCTCGCTCAAGCGGGCCTCGAAGAAGGCGACTGCTTTCGGGGTGGTGGTCAGGGTGGAATCGAAGTTCACGAGGGTGGGCAGGGAGCTTTGGGTTGGAATGTCGTGGTACGGCAAGACGGCTTTGACACCGCCCTCCGGGCCGATGCGGGTGTAGGAATCCTGGACGTGGATCTGCCGGATGAGCACGAGCTTGTAGCCGAGCCTGGCCAGGAGTTGCTCATAAGTATTGGTCCCGAGTATGGCTGCGTGGAGCGCCTCGCGGTCGGGACCGATGCGTTCGAGGATGGCTTTGAGCCCCTCGAAGGGGGCCTGAGACAGAACGCGCTCGAACCGCTGCTGGCGGGTCAGGTCGGCTGACGGTGGATTGGGTGGCATAAACTGGCGACGATACAAGCGGTCCGGGGCCGGGCTCGCGAAGGCTCGAGAGGCCGGCAGGCTTCCGCCCGGAGGAACGGTTTCGCTCAAGACTGGGAGCGGCCGCCGCCCCGGTAACCACCGCCACCCGAGCGTTCTTCGCGGGGACGCGCTTCATTGACGGTCAAGGGGCGGCCTTTAAAATCTTTGCCGTTCAAGGCCAGAATCGCGGCATTGGCGGCTTCCTGGGTACTCATGGTGGCGAAGGCAAAGCCTCGCGCTTTGCCGGTAAATTTATCCATGACGACCGCGATCTCGTTGACGGCCCCATGCTCGGAAAGCATGTTTCTCAGGTCCTCTTCGTTGATGTCGAAGGGAAGGTTCCCGACGTACAGTTTTGTGCTCATAATGATTTGCTCGAGTTAGTCGACTGCTTTTCCCAGGGTGTTCCCGACGCTCGGGTTTCAAATCATCACTGAAGCAAATTCACTGAGGATTTTCCTGCCTCGAAATCGGCAAGGTCGCTAAATGCGGACTCATATTAATTGAACCGGGGAAAGAAAGCAACTGTTGTTCGCATTTATTTAGGGGCTCCTACAACCTGGCTTTGCGGGCCAAACGGTGGCGAATTTTGGCCAGCAGTTCGAGGCCCGAGAGAGGGAAAATGCGCCTCAATTCGAGCCTGGGGGTATTGAGGGTGTTGACGCCAAAGCGGAGGGTCGAGGCGGTGGAGTAACCCGCCTCGCCGGCGAGGTCGCGGGCGGCCTCGTCCCAGGCGCCGAAGGGATAGCAGAAATGGCCGACGGCCACGCGGAACCGATCTTCAAGGGCTTTCTTGCTGCCAGCAATTTCCTCGCGCGCCTCGGCAGGGCCGAGGTGGCGCAGGTTTCGGTGGGTCATTGAATGCGAACCGATTTCGTGTCCCGCCGCGAGCCAATCGCGGACTTGGGCCTCGTCCATCAGTCTCTCCGGGACATCACCCTTGGCGAGGTCCCATTCATTGAGGCGGCCGAGGAAGGCTGGGACCAGGAACTGGATGGCGCGGAACTGGTGCCGGGCGAGAGGTTCGAGGGCGTGTTCGAAGACATTGGCCATGCCGTCATCGAAAGTCAGGACGGCCTTGCGGGCGGCATTGTCTGAGACGGCGAGGGTGTCGGCGAGGGAGGCTGAGGTCCAGCCGGCCTGTTTCAAGGCGGCGAGCTGACGGTCAAAGCGAGGCGGGCTGACGTAAAGGAAGGGGTCGGCGGTGGCGGGCGGCGGGGAGGCAATTTTGTGATAGGCAAAGACGGGCACGCCGCGAGTGGCAAGGCGGCGCTGCATCCGGCCCAGGAATACTCTTGGGGAAACCCAACCGATCACTCCTTGTCCTTGCCCTCGTTGCCACCGACGCGGTTCATGAGGTCGATCAAGGGCATGAACATGGCGATGACGATGCTGCCGACGATGACGGCCAGGCACACGATCATGATGGGCTCGAGGAGGGAAGTCATAGCGGCGACGGCGTTGTCCACTTCTTCGTCGTAGGTATCGGCGATCTTGAGCAGCATTTCGGGCAGCGCGCCGGTTTGTTCGCCCACGTCCACCATGCTGATGACCATGGGCGGGAAGACATTGGAGGCCTCGAGCGGGGCGGTGATGGTCTCCCCCTCTTTGACACTTTCGTGGACGGCGCCGACGGCGTTGCTGATGATGACGTTGCCGGCGGTCTCTTTGACGATCGTCAGGGCCTGGAGGATGGGGACGCCGCTGCTGACGAGGGTGCCGAGGGTGCGGGTGAAGCGCGAAATGGCGACTTTGTTGATGACGGGGCCGACCACCGGCATTTTGAGTTTGAATTTATCCCAGACACGACGGCCGAACTTGGTGCTCTTAAAGAGCATGAAGGCCACGACGAAGGAAACGACGCCGATCGCGGTATAGGTGATGTGATTTACAACCATATCGCTGCACGCCATGACGAAGCGGGTGAACGCGGGCAGCGCGGCGCCTTCGGCCAGGCCTTGGAAGACGTCCTTGAACTTGGGAATGACCAGGGTCATGAGGATGTACATGATCCCGGTGGCGACGACGAGCACGGCCACGGGATAAAACATGGCGGACACGACTTTGCCCTTGATTTTTTGGGCCTTTTCCATGAACTCGGACAGGCGGGTAAGGACGACCTCGAGCACGCCGCCCAGTTCGCCGGCTTTGACCATGTTGACGAAGAGGCGGTTGAAGACTTTGGGGTGCTGAGCCAGGGCCTCGGAGAAGGTGCTTCCGCCTTCGATGGCCAGGGCCAGATCGCTGAGGATATTCTTGAGGGTCACGTTGCGCTCCTGTTTTTCGAGGACGCGCAGTCCGCGGAGCAGGGGCAGGCCGGCGTCGACCAGCGTGGCCAACTGGCGGGTGAAGGTGCAAAGGATCTTGGATTTGACCTTGCCGCTCAGGCCGGGGATTTTGATCTGAAAATTGAGGGCGCCGCCTTTCTTTTTGCCGCCGCCTTTGCCTGCGGCGGGCTTGGCCTTTTTGTCGCTTTTGTCCTTGGCTTTGGCCTTATCGACCTCCACGATTTTGGTGGGGAAAAGGTTCATTTCCTTGACCCGGGCGATGGCCTCGTTCTGGCTGGCGACTTCCAGGGTGCCTTTGGTTTCCTTGCCGTGGGCATCCATCGCGACGTAACTGTATTTTGGCATACTCTTTTCTCCGTCAGGTGTATTTGACGACTTCCTCAATGGATGTATCACCGTCAAAGATGCTGCGCAAGCCGTCTTCGCGCAGCGGGATCATGCCCATCTCGATTGCTTTTTGACGCAACACGACGGTAGGGGCGCGTTCATTAATCAAGGCGCGTATGGCATCGTTGATGACCAGGAGCTCGAAAATCCCTTTGCGCCCGCGATAACCGGTGTCGTTGCAAGTCGAGCAGCCGCGGCCATAGTAAAAGACCTTGTCGCCCAGGTCGTGCGGCGAGAGATTGAGGAGGGCGAGTTGACTCTCGGTGGGCTCGAAGGGGGTGCGGCAGCTTTTGCAGATCGTGCGCACGAGGCGCTGGCCGGCAACGGCTACCATGGTGGAGGAAATCAAGAACGGCTCGACCCCCATATCGATGAGGCGGGTGACCGCGCCTGGGGCATCGTTGGTGTGGAGGGTGGTCAGGACGAGGTGGCCCGTAAGGGAGGCCTGAATCGAGATCTGGGCGGTTTCCAGGTCGCGCATCTCTCCCACCATGATGACGTCCGGGTCCTGGCGGAGAAAGGAGCGCAGCGCACGGCTAAAGGTCAACCCGACGGCCTCGTTGATGGCCACTTGCATGATGCCTTCGATGTCATACTCGACCGGGTCCTCGGCGGTGAGGAGCTTGGAGTCAATCGTGTTGACGCGGCGCAGGCAGGAATAGAGGGTGGTGGTCTTGCCGCAGCCGGTGGGGCCGGTGACGACGACGATGCCATTGGGACGCAGGACGGCCTCGGAGATGTAGTCGTAGAGGTATTTGGGGAAGCCCAGGGCGTCGAGTTCGAGGCTCACCGCGGCCCGGTCCAGGACGCGCAACACGACCGACTCGCCGAACTGCGTGGGCAGGGTGGAGACGCGCAGGTCGACGGAACGGTTGCCCAGGGAATAGTTGATGCGGCCGTCCTGGGGCATGCGGGTCTCGGAGATGTTGAGGTTGGCCATGACCTTGATGCGGGAGATGACGGGCAGGGCCAACTGCTTGGGCGGGGGCGACATCTCGTAGAGGGCGCCGTCCACGCGGTAGCGGATGCGGAAGTCGGTTTCGAAGGGTTCGAAATGGATGTCACTGGCGCGGTCCTGGACCGCCTGGAAAAGGACCAGATTCACAAACCGGACGATGGGCGCCTGGTTGGCGAGGTCTTCCATGAGCGACTTGTCGTCGGTCTTCAAGGCAACGGTGACTTCCTCGGCTATTTCTTTGTCGGCCCCCAGTTCCTTGAGCAGCTCGGAGACGCTTTCCGTGGTCTGGTCGCCGCCGCCCGCCGCCGGATAGAATTTCTCGATCGCTTTTTCGACTCGGGTGGGGTCGGCGATAACGAGTTGGATGTCCTTCTTGACGACGAAGTTGAGCTCGTCGATGCGGCCGACGTTAAAGGGGTCGGCGAGGGCGACCTGCAAGGTGCCGCCTTTGAGGCCGACGGGCAGGCATTGGTACATGCGGGCGGTTTTGGCCGGGATAGTCTCGAGCAAATCCAGGGTGAGGTCGCCTTCGCGGATGGTCACCACCTGAGTGCCGAAATGGTCGGCGATGACTTGGAGGATGGCATCGAGATCGAGGATGCCGAAGTCCTGGAGGATCTGCTGGACCGGTTTGCCGGTGCGCTTGAACTCGCCGGCGACCTCCTCATATTGGAGGTCGTCGATCAGGCCTTGGCTCTTGACGAGTGAAAGGAGGGGACTGGAGATTTCCTCAGCCATAGCGGGTTTGGGTGGGCATCAGGTTTTGCCTTCGACGAGGCCCGCGGTGTCGGCGCCGACCGCCTGGGCCAGTTCGAGCTCCTGGAGCTTGGCCTGAACGGTGACGGGGTCTTGGGCCTTGGTCACGACCTCTTCCCGCGCAATCATGCCGGCGAGGTATTTGTCGATGAGGAAACTGTCGAGTGTGACCATGCCGTATTTGGCCCCGGTCTGGATGTCGGATTGGATGCGGAAGGTCTTGTTGTCGCGAATGAGCGCGGCAATGGAGGGGGTGTTGACCATGATCTCGAAGATGGCCACGCGTCCCGGCTTGTCCACGCGCGGGATGAGCAACTGGGAGATGACCGCCTGCATGACGGTGGAGAGCTGGATGCGGATCTGCTCCTGCTGGTTGGTGGGAAAGGCGTTGACCACGCGGTCAATCGTTTTGGCCGCGCCCGTGGTGTGGAGAGTGCCGAAGACCAAGTGGCCGGTCTCGGCGGCGGTGATGGCGGCATCGATGGTCTCAAGATCGCGCATCTCACCGACCAGGATGACATCGGGGTCCTGGCGCAGGACGCGGCGCAAGGCCTCGGCGAAGTTGGGCACATCCACACCGATCTCGCGCTGGGTGACGAGCGCCTTTTTGTGGGTATGGTAGTATTCGATCGGGTCTTCGATGGTGACGATATGGGCTTCATCGCGCTCCTGGTTGATGATATCGATCATCGAGGCCAGGGTGGTGGTCTTGCCGGAGCCGGTGGGGCCGGTTACCAGGACCAGGCCGCGCGGTTTATAGAGCAGTTCCTTGGCCGAAGGGGGAATGCCGATTTGCTCCATGGTGAGCAGTTTGCTGGGGATCTGGCGCAGCACGATGCCGAAGTTGCCCTTTTCCTTGAAGACGCTCACGCGGAAGCGCGCCAGGTCGCCAAAAGCAAAGCCGAAGTCGGCGCCGCCGCGCTCGCGGGTGTGCTGAATATGCTCTTCGGAAGTGATGCTGCGCATCAGTTCTTCGGAGTCTTCGGGTTTCAACGCCGGCCCTTCGACCCGGTGAAGGATGCCATGGACCCGAATGGTGGGCGGCGTGGCCACCCGGATGTGGAGGTCGGAGGCGCCTTCCGAAACCACCAACTGCAACAAATCAGACATTGAGTAGGACATGCTTAAATCGCTTCCGTCAGCCCGCTACTATAACCGAGGAATTGGACAACAGAGAAGCACATTCGTTACGCTGGGCAGGCTTGGGTTTCGGTCAATCCGCATCCCCGACCGTCGCCCTGATGACCTCGTCGGGAGTCGTCAAGCCGGCGATGACCTTGCGGACGCCGTCTTCGCGGAGGGTGCGCATGCCCATCTCGCGCGCGCGGGCGCGCAGGACGGAGGAGGGGACCTTTTCATAGATGAGCTTGCGGGCCTCGTCATCGATGACGAATATCTCGAAGATGCCGAAGCGGCCGCGGTAGCCGGTGTTGTTGCAGTTGGGGCAGCCTTTGCCCTTGACGAAATTGGCGCCCTGACTGGTGGCGGCGTCCAAGCCCAGGCTGCGCATCTCGGGCTCGGTGGGCAGCGTGGGGGTGGAGCACTGTTTGCAGACCCGGCGCACGAGCCGTTGGGCCATGAGGCCGCGCGTCGAGGAAGCCACGAGAAACGGTTTGACGCCGATGTCGATCAAGCGTGTGACGGCGCTGGGGGCGTCGTTGGTATGGAGGGTCGAGAAGACCAGGTGGCCGGTGAGCGAGGCGTTGACGGCGATGGTGGCGGTTTCGAGGTCGCGGATTTCGCCGATCATGATGACGTTGGGAGCCTGGCGAAGGATGGAGCGGAGAGCGGTGGCGAAGGAGAGGCCGACGGCCTCGTTGACCTGGACCTGGTTAATCCCGGCCAGGATGTATTCGACGGGGTCTTCGACGGTGATGATCTTGCGGTCGGGGCGGTTGATGAAATGGAGGCAGGAGTAGAGGGTGGTGGTTTTGCCCGAGCCGGTGGGGCCGGTGACGAGCAGGATGCCGTCCGGCAGGCCGATGAGCCGCTCGAAAGTCTGCTGGTCGTCGGTGAAAAACCCGAGTTCCGGCAAACCCAGGCGGAGTCCTTCCTTGTCGAGGATACGCATGACGATGCTCTCGCCGTGGTTGGTGGGCAGGCAGGAGACGCGCAAATCGATCAGTTTGGAGCCCACGTTGGTTTGGATACGGCCATCCTGCGGCACACGGTGCTCGGAGATGGACATGTTGGACTGAATCTTGAGGCGGCTGATGATGGCGGCTTGGAGGCGTTTGGGCGGGGGCTTGATTTCGTGCAAGACGCCGTCAATCCGGTAGCGGACGCGGAACGTTTTGGGGAGCGGCTCGAGGTGGATGTCCGAGGCGCGCATGCGGAAGGCCTCGGTAATCATGCCGTTGACGAGCTTGATCAACGGCGCATCGGCGGCCACCACCGAACCGTCGGCGCCGGCCTCGCCGGCGAGGTCCACGTGCTCCTCGGTGAGTTCCTTGATGGTCTGCTGGAGCTTCGGGTCGGTGGCCATCGCCCGCGAGCCTGCCGCGCGATCGCCGCCGTAGTATTTGCCGAGCGCGGCCTCGATGTCCGGCTCGGAGGCCACGCGGAGATCGATTTCCGCGTTCAACAGGAGCCTGAGGCTGTCCAGCGTGTCGAGGTCCGAGGGGTCCGCCAGGGCGACGGTGATGTTGTTGTCGTGCTTGAAGACGGGCACGACGTGGTATTTGCGCGCGACGTGGCGGGGAACGGCGGCGATGACGTCGTCATCGATCTTGAGTTCAGCCAGGTTGACTACCTCGGCGCCAAAGTGGGCCGCCTTGGCTTGCGTGACATCGGCCGGCCGGATGACCTTGTTGGCCACCATCAAATCGACCACTCCCACCCCGGCCGCCTGGGCCTCGGCGCGATGGGCCGTCACTTGCTCGGCAGTGACGAAGCCAAGGTCCACCAGTATATCTACCAGATAATCGTCTTTCTCAGCCACGGTTCCTTTTTCAGACCAGCCGCGATTTCTTCGCGGGAAGTTCTTTCACAGATTAGTAGTCCCGCGCCGGTTGTCAATCCTCTTGCGTGAGGATAAGAATTCGGTTATTCGGTGCCAGTATGAAAGCGGCTTTTATCAAGCAGACCGGCCCCCCCGAGGTGATCGTTTATGGGGATTTGCCCGACCCCAAACCAGGGCGCAAGCAATGTCTCGTGAAAGTGGGCGCGGTGGATGTGAACCCGATCGATGTTTACATTCGCCGCGGCTCAATCCCGGCGAAATTGTCCTTCCCGTTCATTCTGGGGCGGGACCTGGCCGGGACCGTCCTCGAGGCCGGGGCGGGCGTGAAGAGCTTCAAACCGGGTGACCGCGTATGGGCGACCAGCCAGGGCACCGATGGCCGGCCCGGGACCTTCGCCGAATTGGCCGCGGTGCATGAACGTTGGTTGAACCCGACCCCGACCGGGCTGGGTGACGAGGCCATGGTGGCCTTGTCGCTGGTCTGCGTGACCGCCCACATTGGGCTCGTCCACTACGCGAACTTGAAAGCGGGCGAGGTCCTGTTTGTCAACGGCGGCACTGGCGGAGTCGGGTCGTCCGTCGTGCAGATGGCGAAGATCCTCGGCGCCCGGGTCGTCACGACCGGCGGCACCGACGAGAAGGTATCGGCCTGTCGCCAACTCGGGGCCGACCTCGCGCTGAACTATAACACCCAAAACGTGGATGCGGCCATCAAGGGCTTCGCTCCGGAGGGGGTAAATGTCTGGTGGGAGACCCTGCGGGAGCCGAACTTTGAGCGAACGATCCCGTTGCTGGCCCTGCGGGGCCGCATGATCGTGATGGCGGGACGCGAGGCGCGGCCGACTTTCCCGGTAGGGCCGTTTTACGTGAAGGACTGCTCGGTCCAAGGCTTTGCGATGTTCAACGCCAGCTCGCGTGAACAGCGCTCCGCCGCCAACGCCATCAATCGCTGGATAGCCGAGGGCAAGCTCAAAGCCCGCGTGGACCGCGTGCTGAGTCTCTCACAAGCCGCCGAGGCCCATCGGCTCCAAGAGGAGAGCACGATGGGCCGGAGCGGCGCCCTGGCCGGCAAGATTGTCCTCAAGCCCTGAATGAAAAACCAACCCCTGGTTTTTTTCGCTGCCGCCTTCGCCTGCATTCTGATTCCAGGATGCGCGTCCACCGGCAACGTCCCCCCTCCCCGAATCGCTCACCGGACGGTTGACCTCAACCTCGGCGAGGGGCAGGACGTTCGTCTCTCCGACGGGAGCGCGGTGCGGGTCAAACTCCTCAACCTCGAGGAGCGGCGCGACGAGGTCAACGGCGCCGTGCGCCAGGCGGTGGTCCAGATCGAGGTGGACGGACAGCTCACGAACCTCACGAGCGGGACTTACCATTTGCCGGTGACTTTCGGAGGGGTCCAGATCGACTGCCCGATCACCAAGGGGTATCTCGAGAAGAGCGGAGGGCAGAACCCTTGGGGGCTGCTCAAAGACGCGCGGCTCAGGCTCTGGCCGGCGGGCTCTCCCTGGATCGCGCCGGACACCTTCGTTTATCCGGCCAAGCAGCGATGGTTTGCCAGCTTTACGCAAATGGCCAACGAGCCGGTCTATGTCGATGGCGGCGAGCTGCCGGCCAAAAAGGAGATCTATTATCACTTCGGACTCGACATGGGCGGGTCCGAAGGGCTGGTCGATGTGGTGTCGGCCACCGAGGGCACGGTCACCTCCTCCGGCAACGAGGTGCTGGCCGGCCAGGCCCCGGACGCCCCGGCGGAACCGCGCTACGACAACGTTTATATCCTCGATGCCCGCGGCTGGTATTGCCGCTACAGCCACCTCAAGTTCATCGACCCGGCGGTCCGGCCGGGCGCGCGCATTGCCCTGGGCCAGAAGCTCGGGGTGCTGGGCAAGGAAGGCGGCAGCGGCGGCTGGTCGCATCTGCACTTCGACATCTGGGCGCGCCAGCCTTCGGGCCTCTGGGGCATCGAAGAGGGCTACGCCTTCCTCTGGCAGGCCTATCAGCAGGAGCATCCCCTCCCCCTGGTCGCCGTCGCCCGGCCCCACGCGCTCCTCTGGGCCGGCCAGAAGGCCGTGCTCGACGGTTCGCGCTCCCACGGACGCGGTCTGCGCTTTGAATGGCTCTTCACCGATGGGGGGAGCGCCGCCGGCGAGCGAGTCGAGCGCACCTACGAAAAAGCGGGCACTTATTGCGAGACCCTCAAGGTTACAGATGAGGCGGGCCGCGTGGACTACGATTTTATGGCCGTCCAGGTGATCGACCGGGCGCATCCGGACCAGCCCCCGCCCACGATTCACGCCAACTACGCCCCGACGTTCGGCATCCGGCCGGGTGATCCCGTGGTCTTCAAGGTCCGCACCTTTCGCGACAAGACCGGCGGGGAAACCTGGAACTTCGGTGACGGCACTCCCACGGTCACCGTAAAATCGGATGCGAATGCGGTCCGCCAGGCGCCCAACGGCTACGCCGAGGCCCGGCACATATACGACCAGCCCGGCCGTTACCTCGTCAGCGTCGAACACGTCAGCGCCGAGGGGGTGCCGGCGGTGGCCCGCTTACAAGTGCGAGTGGGGATCGAGTGACGGCAATACAATCTCATTCATCAAGAATGCACATGAAAGTTTCTCGGGGGGGGTTGAATGCTTTGAATGGGTACGTCGGGGAACTGTCGAAACTCCGGTTATGAAAAGACGCACATTCCTGAGAGACGCCGCGTCCACGGCTGCGACGCTCGCCTGTTTCCCGCCCACTCTGGCCGGCGTCCAACGGGAGGCGGCTTCGGGCCGGATTGAACGGCGGTCGCTCGGCCGGACGGGCGAGAAGCTCTCGATGATCGGCTTCGGGAGCTTCGTTCTCAACGGCACGTCGCCGGAGGCGGCCAGCCGATTGGTCGGCGACGCGGTCGAGGCTGGGGTAAATTATTTCGACGTGGCGCCGACCTACGGCAACGCCGAGGAACTCCTGGGTCCGGCCCTGGAGCCGTTTCGGAAGGACGTGTTCCTGGCCTGCAAGACGACCGAGCGCCGCGAAGCCGAAGCCGCCGCGGAACTGGATAAGTCGCTCAAACACCTGCGCACCGATCACGTGGATCTCTACCAGTTGCACGCGGTCACCACGACGCAGGACGTCGAGGCCATCTTCGGCCCGGAGGGTGCCCTCCGCGCCTTCCAAGCCGCCCGGAAGGCCGGCAAGGTTCGGTTTCTGGGATTCTCCGCCCATTCGGTCGAGGCGGCGCTGGCCCTGATGGACCGCTTTGATTTTGACACGATTCTCTTCCCGGTGAACTACGCTACCTGGAACGCCGGCAACTTCGGTCCGCAAGTGCTGGCGCGGGCGCAGGAGAAGAAGATGGGCATTCTCGCCCTCAAGGCCCTGGCCAAAGGGCCTTGGCCCAAAGAAACGGCGCGCTTTGCGTCGAACTGCTGGTACGAACCCCTGGTCGATCCCGCCGAGGCTCTGCTGGCCTTGCGCTTCACCCTCTCCCATCCGGTGACCGCCGCCGTCACTCCGGCCCATGAGCCCTGCCTGCGCCTGGCGTTGAAACTGGCGCCGCAATTCACTCCGTTGACCTTCGCGGAAGCGCAGCTACTGAAGGACAAGGCGATGAAGGCCGGCCTGATCTTCAAGTACCCGCGAGCGGAGAAGGCTTGAGCGAAGACAGGCCCAATTCATGAAGCCGCAAGGCCAGTGGCGGGGATCCCGATTCGGAATCGGGACTTCTTGGCGACCCGTGGGAAGAGGAAGCGGGGACGAAGCCGTCCCCGCCCCTTTCATGAATTGGCCCTGGATCGAAGACGATGCTCGTGGAGGAAGCTGGCCTGCGGGCCGGCTTTGGGGTAAAAGAACGGGATGATTTTCCAACGAGACATTCAGCTCCAAACCTCGGGGCATCGGCAGATGCACGACCTCACGGATGAAATCGCCGAAATCGTGATTGCCTCAGGCGCGCGTGCCGGGCTCGCGCATGTCTTCAATGTCGGCAGCACGGGCGCCGTCGGCGCCATTGAATTCGAGCCCGGATTGCAGCAGGACCTGCCGGCGATGTTGGACAAGCTGTTCCCGCCCAGCCGCGACTACGGCCACGAACAAGCCTGGCATGATGGCAACGGCCACTCCCACTTGCAGGCCACCATGCTTGGCCCCGCGCTCACGGTCCCCATCAAAGATGCAAAGCTGGTTTTCGGCGCCTGGCAGCGGGTCTTCCACTTGGAGTGCGACATCAAGCCGCGTCGCCGCACGATTGCCATTACCATTATGGGCGAGAGTTAGCGGCGGCGGTGGCGTCCCGCGGCCCGGCCGGGCCTTTTGCCAAGCAGGCCAAGGAGGATTCCTGCCGCCATGGGGACAGGCAAGGCGCTAAAGCTCTTTCGCATGATCTTTATCTCTGGATGGCGGGCGTTTTTCGTGGTGCGATCAAACCTACCGAATGGCCTTCAGCAGCCTCCGCGGGTGAACCGGCGTTACCAACGGCAGGTCGGCCTCCTCGAAGATAAGCCGCAGGGCGGTTTGATCCATGTCCAGCAGGTGATGGTCCGACGTGACGAGGGCGGCGATTTGCGCGAGCGATGTCTCACCGAGAACCGCCATAAACAGTCATCATGGCCTCGGCAAACAATTTGCGACGTTCTTCTCGTGACAGTGAGTTGGTTTCGCGTCGCGCCTCGGCAGCGATGCGGCTGCCTTTGGTCTCAAGCGGATAGCTTCGGGACGGTCGTGGCGAAGATGACTTGTGCCTCTTCATGCCGGACTTAAGTTTGCCGCCCCCGGCGAATCTGTCAATGATGCTCCGGCCTCGTTCCCCTCGACGGCGCCCGCTCTGGAAGCACCTTGTTCCTGGGTTCGGCGGGAGCGTCCCTTGAACGTGAGTTCGGCGATGCCGGATTTGTCGAGTTGGCCCAGGCCCTCGGCTACCATGCGGTTGAACTGTCCGCGCGCGGCGGCGGCGAGTGGCAGCTTCAGCCCCTTCGCCCGGCCCAGCTTGAGCGCGATGCCGGAGTCCTTGGCCGCGTGCGCGGCGGAGAAGAAACAGGCGTGGTCCCGGTTCTGCATGTCCTGGCCGTCGGTCTCGAGCACGCGCGAATTGGCGCCTGTTTGGGAGAAGACCTCGCGGAGCATCGTAAGGTCCAGGCCGAGCGCATCGCCCAGGGCCAGACCTTCGGCCAAACCCGCCGTGTTGATGTTCATGACCATGTTGACCAGCGCTTTGACTTCCGCGGCCTTGCCGGCGGGGCCGATATAGCGCATCGAGGCGCTGAGCTTTTCGAGGATAGGTTTGGCGCGCTCGAAGGCTTCCGGCCTGCCGCCGCACATCAGGTAGAGCGTGCCTTGCCGGGCCTGGGTGATGCTCGAGGCCATGCATGCTTCGAGGGCTTGCGCGCCAGCCTTCGCTGCCTTGGCCTCGACCCAGACATGCACCGACGGGGAAAGGGTAGCGCAGTTGATGAAGAGCTTGCCCCTCGCCCCCTCGAGCAGGCCGCCAGTGAAAACCTCCTTCGTCGCCTGGTCATCGGTAACCACGGTGAAGATCACGTCGGCGCGGTCCGTGACCTGCGCCAATTGTTCCGTCTCCCGGCTGCCCAGTTCCTGCGCCAGCGCCTGGGCGGCGGCCCGGTTCGCATCATAAACCGCGGCCAGTTCAAACCCGCATTCCTTTAACCGCCGCGCCATGTTGGCTCCCATCCGGCCCACGCCGACGAATCCAATTCTTTCAGGCATGAGCTAGGTTACTCCAGAACGCGCGATTTGCACTCAACCCGCAACCTCGGGGTGTGCTTACCACCAGAGAAACGCCGGGTTCGGCGCCACACCCCAAAACGCGGTATTGTCATTGGGATCCGGGATGGTCGGGAACTTGTATCCGACCGAGTGGCCGTCCCCATACAGCATATCCACCAGGCTTTTGCCCCGGCCGGTGTGCCAGAAGCTTTGGGGGGAGGTCCAACCCCGGTTGGGGTGCCAAATCCAGTCTCCGAGGATGATCTTGTTGACGGGGCTCTTGGCAATTTCCGCGCCGGTCATCGAGGTGCCGGCGTAAGTGCCACGCGCGGCGTCCGCGTCTCCGAAGACGAGCTTGGTCCGAGCGAAGTCGCCCCCCCATTCGATCAAATAACTGGTGCCGTACTGGGCCCAGCAATTGGTGCAGACGAAACCGACGAACTCCTGGCCGTCCACGTCGCCTTTATCGGCCGGGCAGTGGAAGATTGCGGGGTTGGCTTCGTACCCCCACAACGGACGGTTCGTCACCCAGGTCCATTCATCATAGTGGCCGCTCTGCCCGCCCAACGCGTTCCAGTCCTTGCACAGCGGCATCGTGTCCTTGAAGTCCATCATATAGCACGCCAGCGCGACCCCGATCTGGTGGGTGTTGTTCAGACATTGCGTCTGTTTGGCCTTGGCCTTGGCCCGAGCCAGCGAGGGCAGCAGCAGCGCCGCAAGAATGGCGATGATGGCGATGACGACCAGCAATTCGATCAGGGTGAACGCAGAACGAGGCGAACCGAGGAGAGTGAACCGCGACCCAACTTTGCGCCTCGTTTGTGCTTTCGACCGGAGGACCGGCATTCTAATCTCAAGCATAACGCGCGGAGGCATAGGAAGGCATTCTAGCACGGTGGAACGGCGGGTTCAATGCCTGGCTTCACAATTTGATGTCTGGCAGCACAACGGCCGAACCGGGCGCCGGGGCCCGCGCCGCGGCCAGTGCCCCAGCGGACCGTCTTTATTAGCGCAGATTAGCGCAGATTAGCGGTTCCTGGGCCCGGGCCCCGCCCTGGACCCCGCTGGACCAGGCCTGGCGCCGGAGTTCTGTGGGCGAGCGGCCGAAGTGCTGTTTGATCAACCGGGAAAAGTGGAAGGCGTTGCTGAAGCCGCAACTATAGGCGATTTCTGCCGTCGTGTGACCGGTTTCGCAGAGCATCGCCGCCCCGCGTTCCGCCCGGAAGCGCCACAGGTAACGCGCCGGGGTGGCGCGCATTTCCTTGCGGAATTTGTAGATAATCGCATTTCTTGAGATGCCGGCCGCTTCGTGGGCCGCCGGCAAACAATCCTCCTCGCCGAAGTGATCCTCCACATAGTGCAGGAAGGCCCCTACTGCCGGGTCGCAGCCCGCTTCGGAATCAACGCGGCGGCAGGCACTCAGGTATTCGGCAAAGAGGCAAAGGCCCAACTGGTCGAGGAGCGTGCTGGCGGCCCCGTGGCGCGGGGCGCGGAGTTTGAAGACGGCGGCCAGCAGCAGCCGAAACACCTCCGAACAAGGCACCGAGAATGGGGCGAGCCGCAGACGTTGCTGGAAGTCCGGCGGTATGAAGCCCGGCCGGATCGAGCAGTACGAGTGGTGGGTTTCCTGGTCAGACGAAAAGTGAAAGTGCTCATGGCCGCCCGGCAGGAACAGATAGACGGCCCCTACCGCGAGGGTGCGGAGGGCTTTGTCCAGGCTGGCCTCGCATTGGCCCGAGTGCAGGATGACCAACTCGAAGTCGCGCTGCACGCGCGGTCCGCAAACCCCGCCCGGCTCGTATAGAACCTCCCCGAAGACCACATTGGCCGTCTGCAAGCGCCGATTGGCCCAGCGAAGCCTGGTCCCATCGTAGTACACGCCGCAAATCCTACCCGTGCCCGGGGGGCGCGGTCAATGGCGATCTTGTGATGGCGGATAGGGAATTGTGAGAGCAGGTATTGCCGCCGGTCCGGTTTTGCCCTAGGTTCGCTCTTGTCCAGAATAAGCAACGTCGCCGTTCGTGTCCGCGTGGACCCGGAACGGGGGCGCTGCTCGCTCGTGACAAAAATGTCCGCAACCCGATAGAAACAGCACTCCTATGAAGAACAAAACCCACATCGCATCCCTGGCCGTGATGTTAACGGCCGCGAGCACCGCCCTCGCCGCGGTGACCAACGTGGCTCCCAGCGGCACGATCATCCAAAGCAGCGGCTCCTTCGATGCGAACTTCTCCCCGGCGCACGTGATTGACGGGCTCACCAATGAGGGCCCCTTCGAACCGGCGGGTTATTGGCTCGGCCCAGCCGGGAAGACCTCCGGTTACTTCATCCTGGATCTCATGGGCGAGTACCCCGTCTCCTCGATCACCTTGTTCAATACGCATGGGGGCGCCACCGAGGACAGCGGCACCGCGAGTTTTGCCATCACCGCCAGCGATACGGCCGGCCCGGGCACCGTCAGCCTTGATCGCTTTTACCCGTTTAACGGGAACCTCAACGACTACTCGAGCAATGCCGTGAACGCAGTCGAGGTAGATTCCTCGTTTAATCCGATCACCAGTCCGGTCTTTAGCAACTCCGTGCCGAAGGTCCTCACGAATCTTACCCAGTCGGTCTCCTTTTCGGGAAATGGCGAGAGTGTCGAAATCACCGATCCTGCCGGTTTCGTGCAACCGACCGTTTTCTCCTATGCGATGTGGATCGAGTGCGAGACCAATTACTTTGGGTTCCTCTCCCCGACGAGCTTTATCCTCCGCACGGCCAGCCAGGGGAAGGAAGGCAATACTTGGTCGCACCAGATCCGGTTGAACGCGGGTGGCACTTTTGAGGCCTATTTGTGGGACGGTGCGGGGAAGACGGTGGTCGGCACCACCGTGGTCCAACCCAACGTCTGGTACCACGTGGCGGTCACGGCCGAGAACGGCGGCCTGGAGCAGTTGTACGTAAACGGGGTGGAAGAGGGCACGGCGGCGCCTGTCGGCACCATGTGGACGGGCGGGACCATGACCGAGATTGGGACCGGCTCGGGCGGTGGTTTCTCGGCCTCCTCGGAACTTATCTCCGATGTGGGTATCTGGTACAGCCTCTTGAGCGCCGCCAACATCGCGAGTTTGGCCAAGGGGACCTCCCCCGCGAGCATCACTGCTGCCGGCGGCCTGACGCTGATTAACCCCAAGGCCGTGGCCTCAGGCACCCTCACCAACGTCACCGGCCAGACCAACATAACCCCCAATGTGTATAACCTCTCCACACCGGTCACGGCCCGTTATTGGCGCTTTGACGCCCTGAGCTGCGATTACACCCCGGAAGCGACGAACAGCATCGGCTTGGATGAGATACAACTCTTTGCCAGCGTCTCGGTCCCGACCATCACCACCCTGCCGGCGGTCGAGTTAACTTGGCCCGTCAGCCCGTTCCCTCTGCTCACCAGCACGAATCTGCTCTCCACGAATTGGGTCCCGGTCGAGGGGACGCCAGCCTTCAATGGCTCGATCTACACCGTGTCCGGGGCGCCAACTCTTGCGGGGACCAACTTCTCCTCGTTCTTCACGCCGAGCGATCGCGCCGATTTCTTCGCGCTATCCGGGCCGTACAGCGGGGCGACAGTCAGCACCAACGTGGCGCGGGGCGGGCGCATCATCTACGCCAGCAGCACCTACACCGGCCCCACGTTCCCGCCTAGTTGCCTCATCGATGGCATTACCTCCGAGTCCACCAACGTCTGCGCTATCCAGCCGCCGATCTACTGGCTCGCCACGGATGCCGACACCAACGCGACGTTCGTGCTGGATCTCCAGCGCGACTACTCGATCACCTCGGTTTCGCTTTACAATACTCACAACGGGTCATGCAATGACCGCGGCACTGCGCAGTTCACCCTCGACGCCATTGACGGCATAGGCACAACGACCAACGAAACTGAGGCCGGCCTCGTCCTGGCTCGATACCTCCCGTTCAATGGAAACGTGACCGACGTGTCCACCAATAAGGCCGACGCGGTGGTTTTGGACTCCGGCGGGAATGTCATCGCCGGAACCTACAGCCCGAATGTGCCCGCCGTTCTGGCCGGCGGGGAGAGCATCGTTCTGTCCAGAAATGGCAACGAGGTGGTGATCTACGATGCCACCAACACCACTTCGGGCGCCTCGGTTTACGGTGAGCCCACGGCTTATTCACTCTCGTTCTGGGTCAACTTCCAGGACCTGTCTCTCCAATCGTGCATCCTCGATCGCACCGACAGCAACGGTCCATCCAACGACTACTCGCACGAGGTTCGGATGCTGCCCACCGGCCAGTTCGAGTCCTGGCTCTGTTGCACCGCCGGGGACCTTGACGGAACGACCGTGGCGCAGCCGGGCGTCTGGTATCATGTGGCGGTCACGGCGCTCGAGGGCGGTTATGAACACCTCTATATCAACGGCAACGAAGAGGGCACCCCGGTCCCCGTGGCGCTGGGCGCCATGTGGAAGGGCGGCGACCGCTGGGTGCTCGGCCCGGGCTGTGGCGCCGGCCCGCAGGGTAATGGCGACTTTGCCGCACTGTCGGGCGAGGTGACCGGCCTTGCCATCTGGTACAGCGCCCTCTCCGCGGAGCAAGTCAAGGCCCTCTACGGGGGCGCCAAACCAACGTCCCTGACTGTGGTGACGAACATCACGACCGCCACCCAGTTCTTGAACCCGCGTCCGGTCGCTTCCGGCACGCTCAGCGACGTGGATGGCGAGGACCCGATTATTCCAGATGTTTTCCCGGTGTCCCCTCCCGTCAGCGCCCGGTATCTCCAGTTCAAGGCGCTCTCGGGCGACCATGCCCTTGGATACATTGGGCTCAATGAAATCGAGGTCTTTTCCGCGGTCGCGGCGCCCAAGCAGTCCATCTCCCACGCCTTGCTGCTGACTTGGCCCAATAGTCCGTTTAACCTGGTCCTTCAGAGCAGCCCGGATAATAGCACCTGGACCACCGTCTCAGCCCAAGCGACATTGGTCGGGACCACCTGGCAGTTGTACCAGCCCAACACCGGGCTCTACTATCGGCTCAGTACGCAATGAAAGACATGCTGACACACACCCCGCTCCGTATCCTCGCCCTGGCTGTGAGCTACGCCGCGTCGGCAAGCCAGCAATACCACGTTTCCGTAGCCGGAAACGATGCCAACGATGGTTCAAAGCCCAGCCCGCTCCGAACCATCTCCGCCGCCGCGGTCCGCGCCCAGCCCGGCGATGTTATCACCGTGCATGAAGGCGTTTACCGCGAGCGCGTCAATCCGCCTCGCGAGGGCGCATCGGACACCGAGCGCATCGTGTACCAGGCCGCTCCCGGCGAAAAGGTCGTTATCACCGGGTCGGAAGTCGTCAAGGATTGGGTGAAGGTCCAGGACGACACCTGGAAAGTGACCCTCCCCAACAGTTTCTTCGGCAAGTTCAATCCCTACGCCGATCTCATTCACGGGGATTGGTTCAGTCCAAACGGCCGGCAGCATCACACCGGCGCCGTTTATGTCCATGGCGACTGGCTGATGGAGGCGGCCAAGCTGGATGACGTCCTGAGGGCGGCCGGGAACAGCCCGCTCTGGTTCGGCCGGGCGGACCCGGAGAGCACCACCATCTGGGCGCAGTTCAAGGGGGTGGATCCGAATGCGCAACCGGTCGAAATCAATGTGCGCCAAACGGTGTTCTACCCGGAAAAACCGGGCCTGAACTACATCACCGTGCGCGGGTTCACCCTCTGTCACGCGGCCACCCCGTGGGCGCCGCCCACGGCCGAGCAGATGGGTTTGATCGGCACCCATTGGAGCAAGGGCTGGATCATCGAGAGCAACGTTATTAGCTACTCGAAATGTTCCGGCGTCGCGCTCGGCAAGTACGGCGACGAATGGGACAACCGGGCCGAATCCGCCGAAGGCTATGTCGGCACCATCAACCGCGCCCTGAAAAATGGTTGGAACAAGGAGACCGTCGGGCATCACCTGGTCCGCAACAACGACATCTCGCATTGCGAGCAGACCGGCGTCGTGGGCAGCCTGGGTTGTGCTTTCAGCACCGTCACCGGCAATACCATCCACGACATTCACGTGCATCGGCTTTTTTCGGGGGCGGAGATGGCCGGCATCAAATTCCATGGCGCCATCGATGTCGAGATCAGCCGAAATCACATCTACCGAACCACGCTCGGCATTTGGCTGGACTGGATGGCTCAGGGCGCCCATGTCACCGGCAACCTGATGCACGACAACCGCGGCCAGGATTTTTTCCTCGAAGTGGACCACGGCCCCTTTCTGGTGGACAACAACATCTTTCTGTCGCCTCAGACCCAACTGATCGTGTCGCAAGGCGGCGCTTACGCGCACAACCTGATCGCCGGCGGGCTGCATGTCATCCCCTTCGACGGCCGCATGACGCCCCTCCACAAAGCGCACTCCACCGAGCTTGCCGGGCTGCACAACAACCCCTGCGGCGATGTTCGTTACTACAACAACCTGTTCGTGCAGCGGGGCGATCTAAGCCCGTATGACACGGCCACCTTGCCCGTGTGGATGGCGGGCAACGTGTTCCTCAAAGGCGCCAAGCCTTCCAAACATGAAACCGGCCCGCTCCTCAAACCGGAGTTCGATCCGCAGCTCAGACTCCTGGAAAAGCCCGACGGCTTCTATCTCCAAGTCACGCTCGACCCGGCCTGGGCCACCGAGCAAACCCGCCCACTCGTCACCACCGAGCTTTTGGGCCGCGCCTCCATTCCCGAGCTTCCGTTCGAGAATCGGGACGGCACGCCCCTTCGCATCGCCACCGATTACTTCGGCAAGGCTAGGAATGAGCGCAATCCCTTCCCCGGCCCCTTCGAGCTTCCCGCCGGCGGGACCTATACGCTCAAGGTTTGGTGAAGGGGATGGCGCCGGTGATTTCTCTGGCCGGCCCGCTCCACCAGGGCCAATTAACTAAAGGGGCGGGGACGGCTTCGTCCCCGCTTCCTCTTCT
>Ga0209415_10006486_pt1 | contig 20759 bp, 14 predicted proteins | sample PeaSoiSIISIP2007_FD_187696 | JGI IMG/M metagenome (GOLD analysis project Ga0209415, IMG submission 187696) | Peat soil microbial communities from Weissenstadt, Germany - SII-SIP-2007 (SPAdes) (version 2) | ecosystem: Environmental > Terrestrial > Soil > Wetlands > Peat | place: Germany...
GGCGAACGCGGCGTGGTTGCGGTCGAGCTCGTCGAGAACCGCGCCGAGCGCACGCGAGCCGGTGTAGTCGACGTCGCTCATCCCGAGCGCGTCGAGAACGACCAACTTCGGCGTTCCGAGCGCACGCGTCAGCGAGTCCGTGAGCTGCGCGCGGAAGTGGACGGCGTTGGCATACCACAGCGGAGTCGCGAACAGCACGGCCAGCACCGAGGGGACCTGGGCAGCGTCCGCGTTGGTGCTGAGCGGCGCCCAGCTCGTCGTGCCGGGTATCCGACCGAGCACGTGGAGCTGCGGGCGAGCGCTCAGCCGGGTGCGGTCGAGGATCGCCAGTCCGACGGCCACGCCAATGCCCTGCTCGACGCCGACGAGGGCGACGGTCAGCAGGGTGACCACGGCCAGTCCGAGTTCGAACCGGTCAAATCGGGCAATCGCCACCAGGTCGCGCACGTGGAAGATCCGCGTCGCGACGAAGATCAGCACTGCGGCCAGCGTGGCCAGCGGCACGTCCTTGAGCAGGCCGGCGGCGGGGACGAGCACCAGCACCGCGGCTGCTGCGCCGAGGCCCGTCAGCTGCGTTCGGCCGGATGCCGACGCGACCGCCGCGGTCCTCGCCGGGCTGGCGTTCACCGGGAAGGAGCCGACGAGACCCGCCACGATGTTTCCTGCCCCGACACCGACGAAGTCCCGGCCGACGTCCACGTCGTAGTGGCCCTCGTCGGCGAAGGCACGAGTGGTCGCGGCCGACTGGCTGACGACCACGAGCGCGACGACCCCGGCGAGGGGAGCCACGCTGCCGATCGCGGACCACGACACGTCGAACAGGCCCAGGCGCGGCGCGCCGTGCGCCAGCGTGCCGAGGATCGTCACACCGTGGGCGTGAAGCCCAAGCGCCCCGACGGCCACCGTCGAGCCGATCAGGCCAACCAGCGCGCCGGGAAGCCTTCGGTCGATCCGCTCGGCGGCGACGACGATCGCGAAGACGGCTGCGCCGATGCCGAGCGCCCAACCGTTGGTGTGGCCAAGGTGGTTGACCACGAGCGTGATGCGATGCACGGTCGATCCGCTCGCCCCCGGGAGGCCGAAGAGGTCGGGCAGTTGGTGGACGACGATGATCACCGCCACTCCCGCGAGGAAGCCGGTGATGATCGGCGCCGACAGGAGTTCCGCGATCCAGCCGAGGCGAAGCAGGCCGATCATCGCCACCAGCACCCCGACCATCACCGCGAGGATCCCCACCAAGTCCACGTAATGGCCGGAGCCGGCCGGGGCCAGGCGGGCGATCCCGACGGCGAACAGGGGAGCGATCGTGGAGTCGGCGCCAACCGACATCTGAGGGTTGGACCCGAGCAGGGCGAACAGGAAGCTGCCCGCGGCGAATGCGTAGAAGCCGGTGATCGGTGGCATGCCGGCGAGCCGCGAGGTGGCCAGCTGCTCGGGCACGGCGATCACGAGCAGCGTGACCGCCGCGAGCAGGTCAGCCGTGATCCAAGCCCGGCGATAACCCTGAAGCGAGGAGAACACCGGCAGCCGCCGTCGCTGACCGGGTACGTGCTGGTCCGGCCGTCCAGTCAACGCCGCACCGACCCACCAGTTCCCGCGACCTCCGGCGACTCGTGCCCTCCCACCCGGCCATCATCGCTCACCGGACGCACCCGTGCGTGCCCCCAACGCGCGATCGCCCGGCCGCGGCGCCGGGGGTGCCGGCGCCCGATCGCGAGCAATAGGATGCGTCGATGCGCAACGTCGAGCCCGGCCGATCGGTCGAGATCGAATAGCCCGGCGGGCGCCCTCGCCGATGCAGCTCAAACCCGGATGGCAGGGACGGTTCTTCGAGGACTTCGAGCCCGGCGACCTCTACCGGCACCCGCTCGGGCGCACGGTGACCGAGACTGACAACACCTGGTTCACGTTGCTCACGATGAACACGAACCAGATCCACTTCAACACCCAGTACGCGGCCCGCTCGGAGTTCGCCAGGCCGCTGGTGAACTCGATGCTGACGATCGCGATCGCGGTCGGGCAGAGCGTCACCGACGTCAGTCAGAACGTTTTCGCGAACCTCCAGATGGACGAGATCAAGCTGTCCCATCCGGTGTTCGCCGGCGACACGCTGTGGTCGGAGTCGCTGGTGCTGACAAAGCGGGAATCGAAGTCGCGCCCGCACGCCGGGATCGTCACGGTCCGCACCCGCACGCTCAACCAGGACGGCGAGGAGGTCTGCTCGTTGCGGCGCACCTTCTACGTGTACAAGCGCGGCGCGCCGGAACTGCTCGACATCTTCCCGCAGGCCAGGACCCCGATCGACGCCGGGGATTGAGCGACGGCGTTCGCCGCGCGCTCGCGCACCCTGTGAAGCCACTGGAGGACATCCGCATCGTGGCCGTCGAGCAGTTCGGCGCCGGTCCGTTCGGGACGCTGCAGCTCGCCGACCTCGGGGCCGAGGTGATCAAGGTCGAGGACCCGTCGGTCGGCGGCGACGTCGGGCGCTACGTGCCGCCCTACGCCCACGGCGAGGACTCGCTGTTCTTCGAGACCTTCAACCGCAACAAGCGCAGCGTGTCGATCGACCTCGGCACCCCCGGCGGACGCGGGGTCTTCGAGGATCTCGTCAGCGTCTCCGACGCGGTCTTCGCCAACGTGCGCGGCGATGTGCCGGAGCGGATGCGGATCCGCTACGCGGACCTCGCGCCGGTCAACCCGCGAATCGTCTGCTGCCTGCTCAGCGGTTTCGGGATGACCGGGCCGGCGCGCGCCGAGCCGGCCTACGACTACATCCTCCAGGGACGGGCCGGCTGGATGGAGCTGGCCGGCGAGCCGGGCGGACCGCCGACCAAGACGGGGCTCTCGATGGTCGACTACAGCGGCGGTCTGGTCGCGGCGATCGCGCTGCTGTCCGCCGTGCACGCCGCCCGCCGCGACGGCGTCGGCTGCGAGTGCGACGTCAGCCTGTTCGACACCGCCGTGTCGCTGATCAACTACCCGGCGACCTGGAGCCTGACCGCCGGCTACGTGCCGACGCGCACGCGGCACTCGGCCCACCCGTCGGTCGTTCCGTTCCAGAACTTCCAGACCGCCGACGGATGGATCGTGGTCGCCTGTCCGAAGGAGAAGTTCTGGCAGCGCCTGACCGTCGTGCTCGACCGCCCCGAGCTCGCGGCCGACGAGCGCTTCGCGACCCTCGCCGAGCGCGCGCGCAACGCCGCGACGCTGATCGAGATCCTCGACGAGCGCTTCGCCACGCGCACGACCGCGCAGTGGCTCGAGGCGCTAGCCGTCGCCGGCGTCCCGAGCGGACCGGTCAACACCGTGCAGCAGGCGCTCGCCGATCCCCAGACCATCGCACGCGAGCTGATCGTCGAGACCGAACACCCGCACTGGGGAACCGTCCGCCAGCTGGCCTCACCGGTGCGCGTCGGCCACGAGCGTCCGAGCTACCGCCGCGCGCCGCGCCGCAACGAGGACGCCGATCACGTGCTCGGGACGGTGCTCGGCTACGACAGCGAGCGGATCGAGCAGCTGAACGCGGCCGGCGCCTTCGGTTCGTAGGCGCCGGCGGCTAGCCCGCGGGGTGAAGGTACTCGTAGTAGGTCACCGGCTGTGCGTATGCCGCGTAGCCGGTGATCCCCGCCCGGGTCACGTTCTGGATCGGGATCGCGACGAGGTTGACGGTCGGGACGTCGCTGTCGACGATCGCCGCCGCCTGGTGGATCAGCGCGTCGGCGGCGGGACCGGGGGGGCTGTTGCGCAGCTGGTCGAGCAGCGTCGCCAGCGCCGGATTGGCGTAGCGCTGGTTGGCGGCGGGGCTGACGGGGTCAAGCGCCACGTTGTCGTTCTGCTCGAGCAGGAAGCCGGCGCCGCCGAGCAGCGGCGTGAGGATGTCGATGCTCGACTGCAGCTGGTGGTTCTGCTCGAGCGCCAGCAGCTGGTCGGTGTCGTCGACGAAGGTGATCCGCAGGTACACGGGGAGCTGGAGCATCTGGGCCCGCAGGATCGCGAGCAGCGTGTAGGCCTCGTCGCCGGCCTGGTCCTCGTTGGTGTAGATGTCGATCGTCACCCCCTTGGGGTAGCCGGCGGCGCGCAGCAGGCTGCGCGCCTGCACCGGGTCGAACACCGTCGGCTGGGGCTGACCGAGCGCCGCCGGGATCGTCAGCACCGTCGGCGCGTCGAAGGTTTCGTCGAGGGCGTTGGCCATCTCGATCCGGTTGACGCCGAGGTTGATCGCCTGGCGAACCAGCGGGTTGGCAAGCGGCCCGCTCGTGACGTTGAAATGCCAACTGATGACTCCCGGCCCGGTCTGCAGGATCGTGGCGCTGGCGCCGTCGGAGGCGGGGCTGTTCACCGCCGTCTCGAAGTTGCCCCACGGCAGGCCGCTGGTATGCGTGGCGGCGCCGGCGAGAACCTCGTCGACGCGCGTGCCCGCGCTCACGACCTGGCGGATCAGCACGCGCTGGTAATACGGCTTGCGCCAGAAGCCGGGGTTCGCCTCGAGCTCGATCTCGTGGCGTGGCCAGAACCAGGCGACCCAGTAGGCGCCAAAGCTCCCCGAGTGCGTGCTGCCCCACTGCTGCGCCCAGGGGTCGGCCGCGGTCGCGTGTGAGCGGTAGAGCGCGCTGTCGTAGATCGCTGCGTCGTAGGAGGCGAGCACGGAGAGCGTGAACGGGCTCGGTCCCGTGACGTTGATGCGGACGCGATGGCTGTCGAGCACGGTGACCGGGTTGGCGCTGTCGATGTGAGCGAGCTCGAACAGGAACGGCGCGACGGGCGAGCGGGCGACGGCCCGCTCGAGGCTCCATTTGACGTCGGCGGCGGTGAACGGATCGCCGGAGACGCCGCGCACGCCGCGGCGCAGCCGGAAGGTGTAGTCGCCGTTGGGGTCGCGCTGCCACGAGGTGGCGAGGTAGGGCACGACGGCGTCGTCGGGTGCCAGCACGGCGTTCGGCCCGGGCGCGGCGCCCTTCGGGCGCACGAGCTCGCTCGACCAGCTCGGCAGCAGGTCCGTCGATGCCGCATCCGGCGTGGCGGTCTCATCGAGGTTGATCGGCAGCTCGCCGACCAGGTCGATGAAGGTGTGCCCCGCCGGCGTGGTGCTCGATGTCGTGCTGCGGCTCGCGCTGCCGCTCCCGCCGCCGCCGCAGGCCGCGAGCCCCGCGAGGACGAGCGCGGCAAGCGCCGCGACGCGCATGGCGCGACGGCTCGGCGCTGCCCCGGTCACGGCGCCAGTCTAGATGGTTGATTCCACGCCGTCCGGCGCGCCGTCATGGCGAGCGAGCGCAGCGATGAGCGCGACTCGTTCACGGTCTCAGCAGGTCGTAGTAGGTGGTCGGGACCGCGTAGGCCGCGTAGCCGCCGATCTGCGCACGTGAGACGTTCTGCGCCGGGATCTCAACGAGCGGGATCACCGGGTAGGTCGTGCCGACGATCGTCAGCGCCCGCTGCTCGGCGGCGGCGGGCGCGGTCGTGGTCAGCGCCGCCGCGAGCGCGTCGAGCGCCGGCGAGTCATAGCCCTCGACGTTGGCCGGGGAGTCGCGCAGGTAGCCGGCGACGATGTCGAAGGACGCGGAGGCGATCGGAGCGGCGGTGGACTCGAGCAGCGCCGCGACGGCTCCGGCACGCGCCAGCCGCGCGAGATCGCCGGCCGATCGCACGCTGCGCGCGTGGACAGTCAGGCCGACGCGGCGAAGCTCGCCGGTGATCGCCGCGAGCTCGGCTGCGCTCGCCCCACCGTCGGCGGGGTCGGCGGCGAGCACGAAGGAGAAGCCGCGCGGATAGCCGGCGCGCGCAAGCAGCCGGCGCGCCAGGGCGACATCGTGGGCGTAGGTCGGCTGGACCACGCCGGCCGTCAGCACGATCGTGCTCGGCTCGGGGTGCAGAGCGGGCTTCGCGAAGCCGCCGAACGCGGCGCGCGAAATCGCCGCTCGATCGATCGCCAGCGAGATCGCCCGCCGTACCAGCACGCTCGCGAACGGCCCGAAACGCTCGTTGGGCACGAGCGTGCTGACCGCCGTCGCGGGCATCGTCTGGGCGATCAGCCCGCTGGTGCGTGCCGCCGCCTGGAAGCCCGTCCAGTCGAGCCCGCTGGTGTGGGAGGCCTCGTCCGCGCCGAGGTCCGACAGCCGCAGCGTGGCCGAGGGGACGGCTTCGATCGCGAGCCCGCTGAACGCCGGTGGCGCGCCGGGCTGCGGGTTCACGCGCAGCAGCAGCTTGCGACCCGGGTCGAACTCGGATAGCTCGTATGCGCCGTAGAACGCGAGGTGACCGGACAGCCAGTCGTGCGCGCTCGGATCGCCGGGGGTCTCGTGCGCCTGCACCGCATGGCTGTCGATCACCGCGAAGCGGAAGTCTCCGAGGACCGCCAGCGTCAGCGCGCCGGGTGCGGTCACGTTGACGCGCACGCTCGTCGGGCCGAGCACCGTGATCGGGTTGCGCAGCGCGATCTTGGCGACGCCGGCGAGAAACCGCGCGGTGGCCGAGCGCGCGAGCTCGCGCATGAAGCTGAAGCGGACGTCGGCGGCCGTCAGCGTGTGTCCGTAGGGGCTCCGCACGCCACGGCGCAGGTCGAAGACGTAGTCGCCGCCGGCGAGCCGCCGCCACGATCTCGCGAGGTAGCCGACGACGTCCTCGGCCGGCGCGAGCGTCGTACTCGACGGCGGGCGTCCGGTGGGGCGCACGAGCGTGCCGGCCAGCGAGCTCTCGAGACTCTCGAATGCGCTGCCGAGATCGTCCGCCGGGTCGAGGCTCGCGGGCAGGGCGTTGACGAGATCGATGAACACCGTGGCCTGTGGCGCCGGCGCCGGCGTCGTCGTCGTCGAGCCGCCACCGCCGCACGCCGCAAGCGTCGCGGCCGCGAGCACGGCGACGGCGATGCGCGCCGCCGCGCGCGACGCTGTCCTGCCCGCTGACGCCCGCATGCCCCAATCCTTGCGCGCCGCGGGCGCAGGCGTCGCCGCTCGAGAGCCGATGCCGGCGCTCACCTAGGATTGGTGGTCTTCCCGAGCACAGGAGAACGCGACCGGATGGGCACGAACAGCGATCCGCAGATCGACCCCGCGCGTTTTCGCCGGGTCCTCGGGCAGCTGCCGACCGGCGTCACGGTGATCACGGCACACCATTCGAGCGGACCGGTCGCGATGTCGGCGAACTCGGTCACCTCGGTCTCACTCGATCCGCCGCTGATCCTGTTCTGCCCCGCCAAGAGCTCGACGAGCTGGCCCAAGATCCGTGAGAGCGGCCGCTTCTGCGTCAACGTCTTCGCCGCCCATCACGGCGAGGCCTCGCGGCGGTTCGCCGCCCAGGGCGTCGACCGCTTCGCCGGCATCGACTGGCACCCCCGGCCGTCCGGTCCGGCGCTCGATGACGCGGTCGCGTGGATCGAGTGCACGATCGACGCCGAGCACGAGGCGGGCGACCATCTGATCGTCGTCGGCGCCGTCGACGAGGTCGACATCCGCGACGGCGAGGCCGACCCGCTGGTGTTCTTTCGCGGACGCTACGGCTCGTTCCTGCCAGCGGACTGATCGGCGCGCGCCGCGCCGCGCCCCGCGTCATGGCAGGCGATCGACGATGACTATGCTTTCGCGCAGGCCTCGCACGAGCGCGGCGGCCACCGCCAAGGATCGGAGCGCCAGCATTTCGACGACCGCAGCCCCCGGAGTGCGAGTTCGAGTGCTCGAGAATTTCGTCGGCGGCCGCTGGGTGCCGGCGAGCGCCTCCGAGCAGCTGGACGTCCGCAACCCGGCGAGCGGGGAGCTGCTGGCGCGCGTGCCGCTGAGCGGCCGCGAGGACGTCGAGGCGGCCGTCGCCGCGGCGCGTGCGGCGCTGCCCGGCTGGCGCGCGGTTTCGGTGATCAAGCGCGCGCAGTTCCTGTTCGGCCTGCGCCAGGCGATGGTGGACCGCACCCAGGAGCTGGCACGCTCGGTGACCCGCGAGATGGGCAAGACGCTCGGCGATGCCCGCGCCGAGGTCGAGCGCGCGATCGAGATGGTCGAGGCCGCGACGGCGGTTCCGCAAACGATGCAGGGTCGCAACCTCGAGGGCGTCGCGACCAACGTCGATTGCGAGACGATCCGCCAACCGGTCGGCGTGTGTGCAGCGATCACCCCGTTCAACTTTCCGGCGATGGTCCCGTTCTGGTTCCTTCCGTTCGCGATCGGCACCGGCAACACGTTCATCCTCAAGCCGTCGGAGCAGAACCCGATCACCCAGACGATCGTCTTCGAGATCCTCGAGTCGCTCGAGCTGCCACCCGGCGTCGCCAACCTCGTCAACGGCTCGGGCGACGTCGTCAACGCGATCCTCGACTCGCCGGGCATCGACGCCGTCTCGTTCGTCGGATCGGCGAAGGTCGCGCGCCACGTCTACCAGCGGGCGGCGGCGAACGGCAAGCGCGTCCAGGCGCTCGGCGGCGCGAAGAACCACATGGTCGTGATGCCCGACGCGGTGATCGCCAAGACCGCCGAGAACATTCTCGCGAGCGCCTTCGGCGCGGCGGGGCAGCGTTGCATGGCCGGCTCGGTCGTCGTCGCCGTCGGCGGTGCCTGGAAGACGCTGCGCCCCGAGCTGCTCGCTCGCGCGCAGGCGCTGAGGGTCGGTGACGGCAGCGACGAGGGCGTCGACATCGGCCCGGTGATCTCCCCTGCCGCCGGAGCCCGGATCGTCGGCGAGATCGAGGCGGCGCTGGCCGCCGGAGCGAGCGCCGCGATCGACGGGCGCCTGCCGTCCGCTCCCGGCGCGGGCTATCTCGGCCCCACGATCCTCGAGAACGTCGCGCCCGACAGCGACGCCGTGCGCGAGGAGATCTTCGGCCCGGTGCTCTGCGTGCTCGAGGTCGACACGCTCGACGACGCGATCGAGCTGGTCAACAGCAGCCGTTACGGCAACGGCACCTCGATCTTCACCGAGTCGGGCGCCGCGGCGCGGCGCTACCGCTCCGAGGTCGAAGCCGGCATGGTCGGAGTCAACATCGGCGTCGCCGCGCCCGTTGCCTTCTTCCCGTTCTCGGGCTGGAAGGGCTCGTTCTTCGGCGACCTCCACGCCCACGGCCAGGACGCGGTCGAGTTCTACACGCGCAAGAAGACGATCACCTCGCGCTGGTTCTCCGAGCCTGCCGGCAGGTTCTTCGTCGAGTGAGTCCCGTGGAGCTGCTGACCCGGCGCAGGGTGACGTTCTCGCGCAACGTGACGTTGTCGCTCTCGCGGACGTGTGTCTCGCACTGCAAGTACTGCGCGTTCGCGACCCATCAGCCGCATCTGCATGGACCGGACGAGGTGCGCCGGCTGCTTGACCATGCCGCGCGCCGCAACGTCAAGGAGCTGTTGATCCTGACCGGCGACGACCCGGCTTACCATCCGGGGCTGCGGGCGCGCCTGCAGGAGCTCGGCTTCGAGGACTTCGTCGGCTATGTCGTGTGGAGCTGCGAGCAGGCGCTCGAGCGGGGACTGTTGCCGCACACCAACCTCGGCGCGCTCTCGCGCGCCGACCTGGCGCGCCTGCGCGAGGTGACCGCGTCGCAGGGGCTGATGCTCGAGTCCACGCGCCGCGACCTGGTCGCCCACCAGGGCTCCCCAACCAAGGATCCACAGCTGCGGTTGGCGACGATCCGCGCCGCGGGTGAGCTGCGAATCCCGTTCACCAGCGGCATCCTCGTCGGCATCGGCGAACGTCCCGAGGATCGCATCGAGGCGCTCGAGGCGCTGGCCGAGTGCCACCGCGAGTACGGCCACATCCAGGAGCTGATCCTGCAGAACTTCGTGCCACACCGCCGCTACTACGGCGAGGAGCCCGCCGAGGTGGCCACGGCGGCGGCGCAGGAGTACTGGCGCACCGGGCTCGGCCAGCCACCGAGCGAGCCGCTCCCCGACTGGGCCTGCGAGGTCACGATCGATGACCTCCGCGCGCTCGTCAGCCACGCACGTGCGCTGCTTCCCGACGTCGGCATCCAGGTGCCGCCAAACCTCTCGGACTGGTGGCCGGAGCTCGTCGCCGCCGGCGCGAGCGACCTCGGCGGGCTGTCGGCCAACGGCGACCACATCTCTCCCGAGCACCCGTTTCCCTCGCCGCACCAGGTGCGCCGCCGTCTCGCGCAGGACGGCGTTGCGCTGACCGAGCGGCTGTGCGTATACGGCCGCTACATCGAGCCGGAATGGGTCGCGCAGAGCGTGCTCGACGTGATCACCGCGCGCTACTGGTCGTTCATCCCGCGACGCGGATCGGGTCGTCGCAACGATCGCGTGATCCGCCGCGACCTCGTCGCCGGCGCGATCGACAAGGGCCGCGACGGCGCGACGCTCAGCGAGGACGAGCTGACGGCGCTGTTCGCCGAGACGCGCCCGCAGGCGATCGAGGCGATCCGCGAGGCGGCCGACGAGCTGCGTGCCGAACTGGTCGGCGAGACCGTGACCTTCGTGGTCTGCCGCAACATCAACGTGTCCAACGTCTGCATCGTCGGCTGCGCGTTCTGCGGCTTTGGCCAGGGTCGCCGCTCGCCCGACGCCTACGAGTACGACCGCCCGGCGCTCGAGGAGAAGGTCCGCGAGGCGGTCGAGTTCGGTGCGACCGAGATCTGCATGCAGTCGGGGATCCATCCCGACTGGACGCTCGAGGACTACGAGCACTGGCTGCGGGTGATCAAGGAAGCCGCGCCGCAGCTGCATCTGCACGCCTACTCGCCGATGGAGATCGCCCACATGTGCGACATCTCGGCGCTGCCGCCGGCCGAGGTCTTTGCCCGCCTGCGCTCGGCCGGGCTCGACTCGACGCCGGGAACCGCGGCCGAGGTGCTCCACGACGGCGTGCGCGAGCGCATCTCCCCAAACAAGCTGCCGGTCGCGCGCTGGGTCGAGATCATCGAGGCCTCCCACGCCGCCGGGCTGCGCTCGACCGCGACCGTCATGTTCGGGCACATCGAGGAGCCGTGGGAGCTCGCCGAGCACATGCGCGTCGTACGCCAGCTGCAGGAGCGCACCGGCGGCATCACGGAGTTCGTGCCGCTGTCCTTCATCCCCTTCCAGACGCTGCTCGGTCGCACGCACGGCGTCGAGGAGATCTCGACCGAGGAGAAGCTCAAGCACACCGCGGTGTTCCGCCTCGCGCTCGGCCGGACGATCCCCAACCTCCAGAGCTCGTGGGTCAAGATGGGCCTCGACGCCGCGACCGAATCGCTGCGCTGGGGGGTCAACGACCTCGGCGGGACGCTGATGGAGGAATCGATCAGCCGGATGGCCGGCTCCTACCACGGCGTCAGGCTCGAACCCGAACAACTCGTCGCCGCCGCGCACAAGGCCGGACGCCCGGCGGCCGAGCGTTCGACGCTCTACCGGATCCTGCGCCGCTACGAGCTATCCGGCGCCGCGGCGCCCGCCTGACCCGCGCCGACGGGCGTCCGCCGCCGCGCGCGCGGCGGCGGTTTCATGCGGGAGACCGACTAGGATCACGCAGACCGTTCCGCGACTTGACGAGGTCAGAGCGCCCTGAGCACCGTCCACACCAGCAGCGCCGGGGTAGGGGACGCCGCGCATGACAGCGCGCGGTTTCTCGACCGCGACGATCGCGTCGCGCTGCTGCGTTTGATGGCGCTGACGCGGGCGATCGAGGAACGCGGCCTGAGCCTCTACAAGCAGGGCAAGATCCCCGGCTCGTTCTACGACGGGCGCGGTCAGGAGGCGACGGCGGTCGGCGCGACCTTCGCGCTCGGGCCCGCGGACCCGGTCTGCCCGCTGATCCGCGACCTGGGGGCGCACATCGTCAGGGGCACCACGGCGCGCTCGATCCTGGCGCACTACCTCGGACGCGCGGGCGGGGTGTCGCGCGGGCGCGACGGCAACGTGCACTTCGGCGAGGCGCAGCGCGGCGTCGTCGGGATGGTGTCGATGTTGCCCGACATGATGGCGGTCGCGGTCGGGATGGCCTGGGCCTTCAAGCTGCGCGGCGAGCAGCGCTGCGCGCTGAGCTTCTTCGGCGACGGCGCGACCTCGGTCGGCGACTGGCACGAGGCGATGAACCTCGCCGGCCTGCAGCGTGTTCCGGTGATCTTCGTGCTGGAGCACAACGGCTACGCGTACTCGACGCCGAGTGCGCGCCAGTTCGTCGTCGATCCGCTCGAGCGCGCGGCGCTCTACGGCATCGCCGCCGTCGCCGTCGACGGCAACGACGTCGAGGAGGTCTTCGACGCGACCCGCCAGGCGCGCGAGCGCGCGCTCGCCGGTGCCGGCCCGACGCTGATCGCCGCCACGACGATGCGCATGCACGGACACGGCGCCCACGACGATGCCTCCTATGTGCCGCCGGAGCAGCTCGAGCACTGGGCGGCGCGCGACCCGCTGGCGCGTCAGCGCGATCGCCTGCGGTCGCTCGGCGTCGATGTCGAGGCGATCGACGAGTCGGTGCGCGAGGAGATCGAGCTCGCGACGCAGGAGGCGCTGGCGATGGCCGCGCCGGAGCCCGCGAGCGCGCTCGAAGGCGTCTTCTGCGAAGGCGAAGCCCAGCCGCTCGGCCTCGGCGCGGCGCCCTGGAGCGGTTTCGCGGGCGCCTGATGGAGCGCAGCTACCTCGATGCGATCTCCGACGCCCTGCGCGTCGCGCTGCGCGAGGACGACCGCGTCCTGCTGCTCGGTGAGGACATCGGCGCATTCGGCGGGGCGTTCAAGGTCACGGCGGGCCTGCAGCAGGAGTTCGGCGTCGATCGCGTGATCGACACCCCGATCTCCGAGGAGGCGATCATCGGCGGCGCCGTCGGCGCGGCGATCGTCGGCATGCGTCCGGTCTGCGAGATGCAGTTCGCCGACTTCGTCGCCTGCGGATTCGATCAGCTGGTCAACGTCGCCGGCAAGCTGCATTGGCGCCTCGGACTCGCGGCGCCGATCGTCGTGCGCCTGCCGAGCGGCGGAGGCTTCGCCGGGGGGCCGTTCCACTCACAGAACCCCGAGGCCTGGTTCATGCACGCTCCCGGCCTGAAGGTGCTCGCACCCTCGACTGCGCACGACGCCAAGGGGCTGCTGCTCGCGGCGATCGCCGATCCCAACCCGGTCATCTTCCTCGAGCACAAGCACCTCTATCGGCGCGTGCGCGGCGAGGTTCCCGAGGGCTTCTACCAGACGCCGCTGTGCGCGCAGACGGTGCGCGACGGCGACGATCTCGTCGTGATCGCCTACGGCGCGATGGTCCATGCCGCGCTCGAGGCGGCGGCCGAGATCGAGGAGGCGAGCGTCCGCGTGCTCGACCTGCGCTCGCTGGTGCCGCTCGACGAACGCGCGATCCTCGACGCCGTCCATGACTGCGCGAAGGTCGTGATCGTCGACGAGGCCAACTACACCTGCGCCGCCGGCGCGCAGGTGGCGTCGCTGATCGCGCAGTACGGCTACGAGGACCTCGACGGGCCGGTCGTGCGCGTGGCGACGCCCGACGTGCCGATCCCGTTCTCGCCCTCGCTCGAGCGCGCGGTCCTGCCGAGCGCCGAGCGCATCCGCGACGCCTGCCGTGAGCTGCTCGCCTACTGACGGCCCTGACGCCGGGTCGGCGGGCTTTGCCTGTGCGGCTACAGGGGGGTGCCCGGATGCACGCTGAGCAGCTGGTCGAGATCATCATGCCCCAGCTGGGCATCACCGTCGTCGAGGGCACGCTCGTGCTGTGGCGCAAGGAGCCGGGGGATTGGATCGAGGCCGACGAGCCGATCTGCGAGGTCTCGAGCGACAAGATCGACTCGGAGATCCCGGCTCCGTCGAGCGGGCGGATCGTCGAACTGCTCGTCGAGGTCGGCACGACCGTCGACGTCGGCACGGTGATCGCGACGATGACGACCGCCGGGGCGGAGGACGCGCGGAGGGGCACCGTCGCGCCTGCGGACGCGGCGGTTGCCGGCGCCGAGGCGCCGGCAACCGCGCCCGGGCCTGGGCCGCGGCGCGGCGAGCGCTATTCGCCGGTGGTGCTGCGCGTTGCCGCGGAGCACGGCGTGGCCTTGGACCAGGTCGTCGGCACCGGGCGCGACGGCCGGGTGCGCAAGGAGGACGTGCTCGCCGCGAGCCAGCAGCCGGCGGGCGCCGAACGCTCGCCCGATGCGCTGTACGTGCCGCCGCCGGCGGGTCAGCTGTCGCGGATGCGTCGCTCGATCGGCGAGCACATGAAGCGCTCGCTGAGCACCGCGGCGACCGTGACCTCGTGGATCGAGGTGGACTTCGAGTCGGTCGAAGCGCGGCGGCGCGCCCTCGGGGTAACGGCGCTGCCGGTCGTTGCCGCGGCGACCGTCGCGACGCTCGGCGAGTTCGGCGATCTGAACGCCTGGCTGGACGGCGAGGACTACACCCGCCACCGTGAGGTGAACCTGGGCGTGGCCGTGTCGCTCGACACCGAGGGGCTGATCGTTCCGGTGATCCGCGGCGCGCAGCGCCTGGACGTCGAGGCCCTGGCAGCCCGCATCGCGGATCTCGCAGCGCGCGCGCGGGCGCACACGCTGTCGGCCGACGAGGTCCGCGACGGAACCTTCACGATCACCAACCCGGGCCGCTTCGGAACGTTCATGGCGACGCCGGTGATCAACCAGCCGCAGGTCGCGATCCTCGACGTCGAGGCGATCGTCAAGCGCCCGGTCGTGGTGACCGAGGCGGGCCACGATCAGGTCGCGATCCGGTCGATCTGCGTCCTCGGCCTGTCCTGGGATCACCGCGCCCTGGACGGGGTCTACGCCGCTCAGTTCCTCGCGGCGCTGCGCGACCGGCTCGAGGCGGCCTCCGAGCCGTCGTACTCGTAGAAGCCGCGGCCGGACTTGCGGCCCAGGCGGCCGGCCGAGAGCATCCGCCGAAGCAGCGGCGGAGCCGCGTACTCCGCCTTCTTGAACTCCTCGAACAGCGAGTCGCAGACCGAGCAGACGACGTCGAGACCGATGAAGTCACACAGCGCCAGCGGCCCCATCGGGTGCCCGCAGCCGAGCGTCATGCCGCTGTCGATGTCCTCGCGCGTGGCGAAGCCCTCCTCGAGCATCCGCACCGCGGCGACCAGATAGGGGATCAGCAGCATGTTGACGACGAAGCCGGAACGGTCCTTGGTCGCGACCGCCGTCTTGCCGAGGCTTTCGACGAAGGCCGTGGCGGTCGCGGCGGTCTGCTCGCTGGTGTCCAGCGCGGACACCACCTCGACCAGGCGCATCACCGGGGCCGGCGAGAAGAAGTGCAGGCCGAGCACGCGCTCGGGCGCGCGCACGGCGCTCGCCAGCGCGGCGATCGGGATGCTCGAGGTGTTCGACGCCAGCAGCGCGTCCGCCGGCGCCTCGCGATCGAGCCGGCGGAAGACGTCGAGCTTGACCTCGAGATCCTCGACGACCGCCTCGATCACCAGCTCGCACTCGCCGAGGCCGGCGAGCTCATCGACGTATCGGATCCGCGCCAGCAGCGCCTGTTGAGCGGCCTCATCGAGCTTGCCCGCAGCGAGCGCGCGCTCGCTGGAGGCCTTGATCCGCTGCTGCGATCCGGCGCGGGCGTCGGCGATCGGCTCGTAGAGCGCGACGTCGTGCCCGGCTCGCGCGACGGTCTCGGCGATGCCGCTGCCCATCAGGCCTCCGCCCACGATGCCGACCGCCAGCGGCTGTGCCAACGCCATGCGCGGCGATTCTACGCCGACCGGAGCTCGTCCAGACAGCCGTGGAGGAAGTCGAGCGCGAGCGCGCGCTGGTCGTCGCCGGCGAGCAGCTCCGCGTACCCCAGCTCCGCGCCCGCGAAGCCGCGCGCGCGCCAGCGGGGCCCGCTGGGAGTTGCGCCCCACGGTACGACGTAGAGGTAGGGCTCGGGATGCACGGCGTCGCCGGGCGAGGCGCCGTAGCCCGCGCGCCGACCGTCGGCCTCCGAGCCGAGCTCGACCGAGACGTCGAAGTGCTCGGGCCACAGCTGGACGCGCGAGGGCTCGAGGTCGCGATTCCCGGCGCGCAGCGCCTCGAGGACCGAGGTCGCGAATCCGAAGTACTCGCCGAGCGCGCTCGCGGCGGCGCGATCGACGCCCTCGGCGGGCGCGGCGCGCGTCGCCCGGTCTTCGCGCTGGTGGACCAGCGCGCCGTGCTCGACGCGCAGCTGCTCGTCCGGGCCGAAGAACGGCGTGCCGAACCCGCCGAGCGTCCAGCGCAGCCCGATCTTGCCGTTGACCGCCGCGCGCGCCGGGGAGATCGTGCGCTCGGCCAGCCCGTGCAGTGCGAGCCGCGTCGCCGCGAACCCCGCGGGCAGCACGGCGAGGCGCCGGAACGGGCCGAGCCAGCGTTCTTCGCGCCAGGCGATGTCGAGGTCGTAGGCAGACCAGTCAAGCGGGCGCCCCTCGGTCGGGTCATCGGCGAACCACGGCGGCAGCGCCACCGCGGGCGGCGAGGGCTCGAGCACGCGCGCGTCGCCGCCCTCGCCCAGAATCCGCCGAGCCTCGGCCTGCGCGTTGCGGGGAGTGATCGCTTCCATCCTCGCGGCGCAGCCTACGCCACCGCCGCGGAGGATCGCGGCCGTCGAGCCGCCACCGCCGTCCGCTACAGCAGGCGGACGATCGCGACGATCCCGACCGCGACGATCAGCGCCCGCAGCGGCGCCGCGGGCAGCCGGCGTCCATAGCGGGCGCCGAGCATTCCGCCGCTGACCGAGCCGGCGGCGATCAGCCCGACCGCGGGCCAGGCGACGTGCGCGACGATCGCGAAGATCACACCCGAGAGCAGGTTGGCCAGGCCGGCGAGGACGTTCTTGCAGGCGTTCAGCCGCTGCAGCGTGTCGTCGAGCGCGAGCCCAAGGATCGCCAGCAGCAGGATCCCCTGAGCCGCGCCGAAGTACCCGCCGTAGACCCCGGTTCCGTAGACCGCCAGCAGCGTCGCCGCGCCGATCCGCTCATTGGCGTGCGCGCGGCGCCGACGCAGCAGCGATCCGAGTCGCGGCTGCGCGAGGACCAGGAGCAACGCGACGCCGATGAACGCCGGCACGATTGCCTTGAACGCCGACGGCGGCAGCGTCAGCAGCAGCGTCGCGCCGGTCGCGGCGCCCGCCGCCGTCGCGCAGGCGAGCCGGCGGACACGCCGTCCCTGCCCCTCCAGCTCGCGCCGGTAGCCGAACGCCCCGGCCAGCGACCCGGGCACCAGGCCGATCGTGTTGGACACGTTGGCGACGACCGGCGCGTAGCCGAACGCGAGCAGCACGGGGAAGGTGATCAGCGTGCCGGAGCCGACGACGACGTTGAGGGCGCCCGCGGCGCAGCCGGCGGCCAGGATTCCGAGCGCCTGCAGCACGCTCAACGGTCAGCGCCGCCCAGGACCGAGGCTCACGCGGCGACAGGCTACGGGATAATCCCGGGGACGCCCGATATTCCCGAACGCCAGGAGATCTCCATGTCCGCCAACAGCTTCGATGCCCGCGCCGAGCTCGCGGTGGGCGACCGGCGGTTCGAAATCTTCCGCCTCGACGCGCTGCAGGCCCGCTTCGACGTCGCGCGACTGCCGTTCTCGCTGAAGATCCTGCTCGAGAACCTGCTGCGGACCGAGGGCAACGGTTCGGTGACGGCGGCCGACATCGAGGCGCTCGCGCGCTGGGACGCCAGGGCCGAGCCCAGCGTCGAGATCGCCTTCACGCCGGCTCGCGTGCTGCTGCAGGACTTCACCGGCGTGCCGGCGGTCGTCGATCTGGCCGCGATGCGCGACGCGATCGCGGCGATGGGTGGCGACGCGCGCAAGATCAACCCGCTCGTGCCGGCCGAGCTGGTGATCGACCACTCGGTTCAGGTTGACGTGTTCGGCACGCGCGACGCGTTCGCCCGCAACGCCGAGCGGGAGTTCGAGCGCAACGCCGAGCGCTACGCCTTCCTGCGCTGGGGGCAGAACGCCTTCGAGCGTTTCGCGGTCGTGCCGCCGGACACCGGGATCGTGCACCAGGTGAACCTCGAGTATCTCGCGCGCGTGGTGTTCGTCGCCGAGCGCGCCGGCGCGACGGCGCTCGCCTACCCGGACACGCTCGTCGGCACCGACTCGCACACGACGATGGTCAACGGCCTCGGGGTCCTCGGCTGGGGCGTCGGCGGCATCGAGGCCGAGGCGTCGATGCTCGGCCAGCCGATGTCGATGCTGCTGCCCCAGGTGGTCGGATTCCGCCTGAACGGCGCCCTGCCGGAGGGCGCGACGGCCACCGACCTCGTGCTCACGGTGACCGAGATGCTGCGCGCCAAGGGCGTCGTCGGCCGCTTCGTCGAGTTCTTCGGCCCCGGCCTCGCCCGGCTGCCGCTCGCCGACCGCGCGACGATCGGCAACATGTCGCCGGAGTTCGGCTCGACCTGCGCGATCTTCCCGATCGACGCCGAAACGCTGCGCTACCTGCGCTTCACCTCGCGCCCGCCGGAGCAGATCGAGCTGGTCGAGGCCTACGCCCGCGAGCAGGGCCTGTGGCACGACGAGCACTCCGAGCCGCCCGTCTACAGCGACACGCTCGCGCTCGACCTCGGCGATGTCGAGCCGAGCATCGCCGGGCCGCGCCGGCCCCAGGACCGCGTGCCGTTGAGCGCTGCTCGCGAGCGCTTCCACGAGGCGCTGGCGACCTTCGTCGAGCCGTCGGCGGCGAGCGTCGTGGTCGCCGACGAGCTGGACCACGGCGATGTCGTGATCGCCGCGATCACGAGCTGTACCAACACCTCCAACCCCTCCGTGATGGTCGCGGCCGGGCTGCTCGCAAAGGCGGCGGTCGCGCGCGGACTGACGAGCAGGCCGTGGGTCAAGACATCCCTGGCGCCCGGCTCGCGGGTCGTCACCTCCTACCTCGACCGGGCGGGACTCACCGAGCCGCTCGAGGCGCTCGGCTTCCACCTCGTCGGCTACGGCTGCACGACCTGCATCGGCAACTCGGGCCCGCTGCCGGAGGAGGTCTCGCGCGCCGTCTCCGAGCGCGACCTCGCGGTCGTCGCAGTGCTCTCCGGCAACCGCAACTTCGAGGGGCGCATCCAGACCGAGGTCAAGATGAACTACCTCGCCTCGCCACCGCTGGTCGTGGCCTACGCGCTCGCCGGCACGATGGACATCGACCTGGCGACCGACGCGCTCGGCAGCGACGGCGACGGCGAGCCGGTGTACCTGCGCGACATCTGGCCGTCGACCCAGCTGATCGCCGAGACGGTCGAGCAGGCGGTGCAGTCGGACATGTTCCGCCGCAGCTACGCCGAGGTGTTCGACGGGGACGCGCACTGGCACTCGCTCGAGGTGCCGCTCGGCGACCACTACGACTGGCGCGAATCGACCTACGTGCGCCGGCCGCCGTTCTTCGAGGGGCTGCCGGCGGCGCCCACCGCGCCGTCCGACATCGCGGGCGCCCGCGTGCTCGCCGTGCTCGGCGACTCGGTGACGACCGATCACATCTCGCCCGCGGGCGCGATCAAGCGCGAGAGTCCCGCCGGTCGCTACCTCCAGGACCACGGCGTGGCGCCCGCCGAGTTCAACTCCTATGGCGCGCGGCGCGGCAACCACGAGGTCATGGTGCGCGGCACCTTCGCGAACGTCCGCCTGCGCAACCTGCTCGGCGCGCCCGGGCGCGAGCCGCTGCGCGAGGGCGGCTTCACGCGCCATCTGCCGGACGGCGAGGAGCTCCCGATCTATGACGCGGCGATGCGCTACGCGCAGGAGCAGGTGCCGCTCGTGGTGTTCGGCGGCAAGGACTACGGCGCCGGCTCATCGCGCGACTGGGCGGCGAAGGGGCCGCGCCTGCTCGGCATCCGCGCCGTCATCGCGGAGAGCTTCGAGCGGATCCACCGGGCCAACCTCGTCGGCATGGGGTTGCTGCCGCTGCAGTTCCTCCCCGGGGACAGTGCCGCGTCACTCGGCCTCACCGGCGAGGAGCTCGTCGCGATCGACGGGGTCGCCGGCGCCATCGGCGCGGGCGAGCGCCCGCAGGTCGCGACCGTGACCGCGGACGGCTGCGTGTTCGAAGTGCGCGTGCGGATCGACACGCCGATGGAGGTCGAGTACTACCGGCACGGCGGGATCCTGCAGTACGTGCTGCGCCAGCTGCTCGCGAGCTGATCAGGCGTTTTCGAGCAACGCACCCATGTTGCTCTCGTGCTCGGTCTCGAGCGTGGCCTCGCCCTCGGCGTCGCGCGCGACCTCGAACGGCTCGACGAAGCGCGAATGGCCGTAGCGACTCCAGTAGCGGCTCGTCGCCCGCAGCAGCTCGGCGTCGAGGTAGCGGCGCTGCTTGACCTGTGAGGTGTAGGAGCGGATCACCGCGAGCTTGCGGTCCATGAACTCGTCGACCGGCACGAAGCGCGTCGGGCGGAACTCGACGGTCGAGGACGGGGTCTGGTAGCAGAAGACTCGGGGAACGCGTTGTGCCGCGACGCTCGTCGCATGGTGCACGTTGCGATGGTCCTGGTTGAGGTCGTGGCCGCTGGGGGTGTAGATCGTGTCCGGTGAGAGCTCCTCGATGACGCGCGTGATCTCGCCGATCGTCGCGCCGCCCTCGCTGACGCTCGAGTCGGCGAGGTTGACATGGAACAGGCGCACGCCCATCAGCTCGGCCGCCCGTCCCGCCTCGCGCGCGCGCTCGGCGGGAATGCCACCGGTCTCGCCGCCGGTGAGGACCAGGATCGAGACCTCGTGACCCTGCGCGACGTGGCCCAGCAGGGTGCCGCCGGCGCCCACTTCGACGTCGTCGGGGTGCGCGCCGATCGCCAGCACGGCGGCGCTCGAGGCTGCCTTGCGGCGGGCGCTCAACGCGGCCAGCTCGTCGATCTTCTCGATCAGCGTGCGGCGGTCGACCGGCTTGGTCAGGAAGTCGTCGGCGCCGACGC